>Ga0164243_10000755_pt1 | contig 56351 bp, 57 predicted proteins | sample OricompcompostOP_FD_108781 | JGI IMG/M metagenome (GOLD analysis project Ga0164243, IMG submission 108781) | Organic Plus compost microbial communities from Emeryville, California, USA - Original compost - Organic plus compost (OP) | ecosystem: Engineered > Solid waste > Mixed feedstock >... | reverse complement strand
TGATCAGGTTCGCACTGTCACAGTGTGGGCATTGCATCGATCGGCTCCCCGCAAATCACCTCAAGCTACACCAGTAGAATCCGTAAAGCGCCGATTGTAAACACTGCCCCTTGCGGGGGAGGTTGGGAGGGGGGTGAGACCAAGCAGGGTGTCGACTTTCTAAATCGAAAGTACCCCCATCCGGTCTCACAACGTAATCCTTCTCGACATCCCTCCCCACAAGGCGGAACCCAAGACCACATACAAACAAAACCCCGGCACAAGGCCGGGGTCGAGGCAGTGCCTTCGGAGACCCGCTTAGAACTTGTACGTAAGCTCCGCCAGCAGGCCGTAGCGGAAGAGCGAGAACGGGTTCGACGTGCTTACATAGCCCTGCTGGGAAACCGTGGGCGCGCCGTCGAGGCTCCCGTTGCCGTCGGTGTCGATCGGATCGGTGACGGTCGCGGTGTTGAAGCTCGCATCGACCTGCCCCTGCAGGTACCAGGCGCGGCCGCCAACGCGGATGGCCATGTTCTCCATCGGGTGGATGCCGAGCATCAGTTCGCCCATGGCACCATAGCCGAAGCCGTTCACCGAGACGGGTGAGGACCGGTACGTCGTGGCACCCGGTCTTAAGACCGGATCGACGCCTGCGGCGCCGAGCGTGCCGTTGACCCAGGCATAGGGGACGGCCGCGACTTCCGCGCTGACGTCGAACATGTCGCTCAGTTCCGCCTTGCCGGAAATGCCGAGGCGCAGGGCGTGGATGTCGATATTGTCGGGCTGGCTGTCGAAGGGCAGGGTGTAGGTGGCCGAGCCCGTAGTCCAGCCGACATCGGCCGACGTTCTGGCCGTGGTGAACTCGGTGCGGCCCATATTGGGAGATTCATTCCAGTATTGGTAGCCGACAAGGCCGAAAATGCCGTTATTGCCCGGCGCCCAGCCGAAGGGCGACCAGCCGAAATCGGCGCCGGCATAACCGACCCTGCCGTCCGTGATGCTGCCGCTGCCGAGCGGGTTGTCGTATTCGCCGTTGATGACCATGGAATAGCCGGCAAGGCCCTTGACGTAGCTTTGCGTCGTATAGTCGTCGATGCGCAAGTGCAGTTCGCCGGCCTGTGTGCGGTCGGTGGAGTTGAAGTCGTCGCCGGCGACGCTCCACTTGTCTTCGCCCCACGAGTACCAGTACCGAAGGCCGAATTCGAAGCCGAGCGGCTCCTCGTCGGCAATCGGCTGCCAATCGTCGGGATAGGCGGGCCTGAAACTGTTGTCGTAGCCGTAATCGGCCGCGAGGGCCGGAAATGCGGCGCCGATGGCCGAAAGCGCGACGGCAAGGCGTGAGAGCAAGCGGTACATTTCGTGGCTCCGGATCGCGGCGCAATCCACGCCGCTTTCCGGACATTCAAACCCTGTTAGGGTTAATGTTCCGCTAAACTGCCTTTTTGCTGCCTCATTCGCCGGCGGCGCGCAGTGGCGGGCTCGGCTGCTTGCGCACGCGCACCTCCTCGGCGACGAGGAAGGCCAGCTCCAGCGCCTGGCTGGCATTGAGGCGCGGATCGCAATAGGTGTGGTAGCGGTCCGACAGGCTCGCTTCGGTGACGGCCGAAACGCCGCCCGTGCATTCGGTGACGTCGTCGCCGGTCATCTCGATATGGACGCCGCCGGCATAGGTGTCCATCTCGCGGTGTACCTCGAAGAAGCCCTTGACCTCGTCGAGCACCCGCTCGAACTGGCGGGTCTTGAAGCCGTTTGCGGCCTTCACCGTGTTGCCGTGCATGGGATCGCAGCACCAGACGACGGTGCGGCCCGCCTTCTGCACGGTGTCGATCAGGCGGGGCAGGTGGTCGCGCACCTTTTCGGCGCCGAACCGGCCGATAAGGGTGATGCGGCCGGCCTCGTCCTCGGGATTGAGCCGGTCGATCAGGCGCAGCAGGTCGTCGCTGGAAAGCGAGGGGCCGCACTTGATGCCGATCGGGTTGTGGATGCCGGCGAAATATTCGGCATGGGCACCGTCGGGCTGGCGCGTGCGATCGCCGATCCACAGCATGTGGCCGGAGGTCGCGTACCAGTCGTTGGTGATGGAGTCGCGCCGCGTCAGCGCCTGCTCGTAGCCGAGCAGCAGCGCCTCGTGGCTGGTGTAGAACTTGGTTTCCCTGAGGGCAGGGGTATTGTCGGGCGTCAGCCCCAGCGCACGCATGAAGTTGATGGCGTCGTCGATCTTGCCGGCCAGCTCCTCGTAGCGTGCCGACCAGTTCGAGCCCTTCATGAAGCCCACGGTCCATTCGTGCACGCGCGTCAGGTCCGCGTAGCCGCCCGAAGCGAAGGCGCGCAGCAGGTTGAGCGTCGCGGCGGATTGCCGGTAGGCCATGATGAGGCGCTGCGGATCGGGGCGGCGCGCCTCCTCGTTGAAGGCGATGTCGTGGATGATGTCGCCGCGATAGCTCGGCAGCGTCACGCCGTCGATGGTCTCGGTATCGGCCGAACGCGGCTTGGCGAACTGGCCGGCAATGCGGCCGACCTTCACCACCGGCAGCTTCGAGCCGTGGGTGAGCACCACCGCCATCTGCAGGAAGACGCGGAAGAAATCACGGATGTGGTCGGCGCCGTGCTCGGCGAAGCTTTCGGCGCAGTCGCCGCCCTGCAGCAGGAAGGCGCGGCCGGCGGCGACCTCGGCCAGCGAGGCCTTGAGCTCGCGCGCTTCGCCGGCAAACACCAGCGGCGGGAAGCTGGCGAGCTGCCGTTCGGTCTCGGCAAGGGCCGTGGCGTCAGGATAAACCGGCACCTGCGCGATGGGTTTTTCTCTCCAGGTGCTCGGGGTCCAGGTGCTCATCGCTACAGCTTTCACGTCCTAATCGCCGGCCCCTCGGGCCGTGACAGGCGGTTTATCCCGCATGATCGCGGCGGACAAGCAGCAATTGGGCGAGGTGTTTCACACCCTCTTGCCGTTCTTGTAGCTGTAGCTCGGCGCCTTGAAGGTCACGAGTTCTTCGGCGGCCGTGGGGTGGACGGCGATGGCGCGGTCGAAATCGGCCTTGCTCGCGCCCATGGTCATGGGAATGGCGACGAGTTGGATCATCTCGGCGGCGCTGGGGCCGACGATATGGCAGCCGAGCACCTTGCCGCCGTTACCGGCCGTGATGAGCTTGAGCAGCATGCGGTCCGGTTTGTCGGAGAGCGTGTTGGTGAGCGGACGGAAGCGCGTGACGTAGACGTCGACCTCGCCGTGGCGCGTTGCCGCCTCCGGTTCGGTGAGGCCGATCGTGCCGACTTCCGGCTCGGCGAACACGGCGCTCGGGATCAGCGAGTGATCGACCGCCGTGGGGTTGTGGTTGAACAGCGTTTCGGCGAAGGCCTGGCCCTCGCGGATGGCGACGGGCGTGAGCTGGGCGCGGCCGGTGACGTCGCCGACGGCATAGATGCTGGGCACCGAGGTCTGCGAATAGGCATCGACCTCGATGGCGCCGCCCGGCGTGAGCTTGACGCCTGCTTCGGTGAGGCCGTAGCCGTGGACATTGGGATTGCGGCCGGTGGCGAACATGACGCCGCCGAACGGCACGGTCTCGCCATCGCTGAAAGTCACGAGGACGCCGTCGCCGTCCTTTTCGATCTTGCGGATCGTCGTCTGGTAGATGAGGCGGATGCCGTGCTCCTGCAGCCCGGCCTCGAGGCTGGTGCGGATATCGGGATCGAAGCCCCTGAGGATCTGGTCGCCGCGATAATTGATGCAGGTTTCAACGCCGAGGCCGGCAAAGACGGTGGCGAATTCGACCGCGACATAGCCGCCGCCCTCGATGAGGATGGAGCGCGGCAGCTTTTCGAGATCGAACGCCTCGTTGGAGGTGAAGCCCAGCTCGCGCCCGGGGATATCGGGGATGAAGGGATGCCCGCCGGTCGCGACGAGGATGGTCTTCGTTTCGATCTCGCGGCCGGAGCCGACGATGCGCACGCGATGCGGATCGACGATCACGGCGCGGTCGCGGATGATCTCGACGCCCGGCTTTTCCAGCCCCGCGACATAGGCGGCCTCGAGCCGGGAGATTTCCTTGTTCTTGTTGGCGACCAGCGTTGGCCAGTCGAAGCGCGCATCGACCTGCCAGCCGAAACTCTCGGCGAGTTCGAACAGGCCGGAAAAGCGGCTGGCCGTGACGTAGAGTTTTTTGGGAACGCAGCCGCGGATGACGCAGGTGCCGCCGACCCGGTACTCTTCCACGATGGCGACTTTCGCGCCGTAGGTGGCCGCAACGCGCGCCGCGCGCACGCCGCCGGAGCCGGCACCGATCACGACGAGGTCATAAGTCTCTGGCACGGCGGCGACTCCCAGTTTCGAACGGATACGCAGCCGATATAGAAAAAGGCCTCGCCGAAAGCGAGGCCTTCATCGGTTTCGCATGCCGGGCATGCAAGTTTAGACGTCGATGCCCTCGGCCTTGAGGCGGGCGCGGACCTTGGCGACGAACTCGACGCTGAGGTTGGCCTGGAACACCTGCAGCACCTTGGCGAGGTCCTGGTTGGCTTCGAAATTCACCTGCGCCAGCTTCTTGCCGGCTGGCGTCGAGTAGAAATCGACGATCTTCTGTAATTCGTCCATGGTGAGGCGCGAGGCATAGACGCGTGCGAACTGGTCCATCAGCTCGCCCTTACGCCCCTTGTACTCGTCGATCGTCGCGGTGATGGCGGCGTCGAGCTGCTTGGAGATTTCCGGGTTCTGCTGGATGAACTGCTTCATCGTGTTGATGCCGGCCTGCACGATCGTCACTTCGTAGACGGCCGACTTGTCGGTGAGATCGACATATTTGCGCGCCAGCGCCAGGTGCTCGGGCGCCAGTTCCTGTGCCGAAACGGGCAGTGCGGCGGAAAACGAGACCGCCAGCCCGATGGCGGCGACGAAAGCGAGCGCGGAGCGCCGGAGCGAGAAGGTCATTGCTGGTTTGTCCATGAAGGTGTTCACCTCGAGAAATGCCGATCAGGCGTCGATGATTTCGACCCCGCCGGGCCCGGCCACGTAGGCCCTGCGGCAAAGGTCGAGGAAAAGTCCATGCTGCACCACGCCGGGCACAGCTAGCAAGGCGTCGGAGAGCGCTTTTGGCGAGGAAATGCGGCCAAATAAAGCATCGAGGATCAAGTGTCCGCCGTCGGTCACGAAGGGCCTGTCCTCGCCCGTGTGCCTCAGCTTCAGCGGCCCCTCGGCTTTGTGGTCGGTCATGATCTTTTCGATTGCGGCTTCGGTGGCGCCAAGGCCGAAGGCGTTGACCTCGATGGGCAGGGCGAAACGCCCGAGCGTTTCCACGCACTTGGAAGCATCGGCGATGACGACCATGCGCGCCGAAGCCGCCGCCACGATCTTTTCGCGCAGCAGCGCCCCGCCGCCGCCCTTGATGAGCGACAGGTTCGGCCCGATCTCGTCGGCGCCGTCGATCGTGAGGTCGAGCCGGGTGACATGTTCGAGGTCGGTCAAGGGGATGCCGAGCCCCTCGGCCTGCCGCGCCGTGATCTCGGACGTCGCCACGCACAGCACATCGAAGCCCGCCTTGACCTTCTCGCCCAGCAGGTCGACGAAGTGCCGCGCCGTCGAGCCGGAGCCCAGCCCCAGCCGCATGCCGTGCCGCACTTCCTGCTCCAGCGCGCGCCGTGCCGCCTCACGCTTCAGGTCTTCGCTCAAAGCTCTCCCCCGTGGCGGCGTTCCATGCCGCTGGATTTGCGCTAAAAGCCGGGCGCGCCGGTGTCAACCGTCCACTGGCCGGAAGCGCCGGATTTGCCGGGAAAATCGGCTCTCGTGGTTATCGGTATGAAAGCCATCCACCCGGCGTTCACGGATTGGTGAACTTCCCCTGTTACCGACTGGCAACACACGTGTCGGTAAGCTGATGTGAGTGTGGCCGAATCGTGGCATGCCACTGTTCGGCTGTCCAAGAAGCGGTTAAGCACCGGAAATTACTGGGGTGGGGCGACTTGGCGTCCCGTTTTGCTGTAGAGGCAAGAGTTCGACAGATGCATAAACTCAAGATCGCGATGGCAATTGCGCTATCGGTTGGTTTGACTATTTCGTCGGCGCTTCCCGCGACGGCGTCCCGCATCTACAATCCAGATACGAATAAATGGGAAGAGCCCAGCGTCGTCGTGGCGCGCAACCATCGCGGCAGCCCGATCAAGCGCCAGGTCGTCGATTACAAGACCAATCTTCGTCCCGGCAGCATTGTCGTCGAAACCAGCGAGCGGCGACTGTATTTCGTCCTGCCCGGCGGCAAGGCGGTGAAGTACGGCATCGGCGTCGGCCGCGACGGCTTCCGCTGGTCGGGCACCCACCGCGTCACCCGCAAGGCCGAATGGCCGGGCTGGACGCCGCCGCCGGCCATGCGCAAGCGCGTTCCCGACCTGCCGGCCTATATGCCCGGCGGGCTCGACAATCCGCTCGGCGCCCGCGCCATGTATATCGGCTCGACGCTCTATCGCCTGCACGGCACGTCCGAGCCCTGGACCATCGGCCAGGCCGTTTCCTCGGGCTGCATCCGCCTCACCAACGACGACGTGATCGACCTCTACAACCGCGTCAATGTCGGCGCGACGGTGGTCGTCCGCCAGTAAGCGGCGAACAAACGAAACAAAGGGCCGGCCACTCACATCGAGTGCCGGCTTTTTGTTTTCGAGGGTGCTTTGCGGCGGCGCGGCAAAGCGCTACGTATTGGTCATGACCGTTCTGTTCCAGACCGCGGACATCGCTTCTCCACCGGCGCGGCCGCTGGTCGACCGCTTCGGGCGGACGATCACCTATCTGCGCATCTCGGTCACCGATCGCTGCGATTTCCGCTGCACCTATTGCATGTCCGAGCACATGACCTTCCTGCCGAAAAAGGAAGTGCTGAGCTTTGAGGAAATCGAGACCATCGCCGACGCCTTCGTGGCGCGCGGGGTGAAAAAGCTGCGGCTGACCGGCGGCGAGCCGCTGGTGCGGCGCGATATCATGGCGCTGGTGGAGCGGCTCGGCACCCATATCGGGCGCGGGCTGGAAGAATTGACGCTTACTACCAACGGCAGCCAGCTCGCCAAGCACGCCGATGGACTCAAGGCCGCCGGCGTACGGCGGCTCAACATTTCGCTCGATACGCTCGATGCCGATCGCTTTGCCGCCATCACGCGGCGCGGCCGCATCGCCGACGTGCTGGCCGGGATCGACGCCGCGGCGGCTGCCGGGCTCGCCATCAAGATCAACATGGTGGCGATGCGCGGCGTCAACGACGACGAGATCGAGCTGATGCTGGCTTGGGCGCATGGCCGCGGCTTTGGCCTGACGCTGATCGAGGGAATGCCGCTGGGCGAAGTCGGCATCGACCGTGTCGACAGCTATCTGCCGCTGAAAGAGCTGCGCGACCGGCTGGCAGCGCGCTATACGCTGACGCCGCTCGACAAGAGCACCGGCGGACCGGCGCGCTACGTGCATGTCGCCGAAACCGGCGGCGTCCTCGGCTTCATCACCCCGATGAGCCACAATTTCTGCGAGAGCTGCAACCGTGTGCGGCTGACCGCGACCGGGCAGCTCTATATGTGCTTGGGCCAGGAGGACCGCGTCGACCTGCGCGGCGCCCTGCGCGACGGCGGTCTCGATGCGCTCGATGCCGCGCTCGATCGCGCCATGATCCTCAAGCCCAAGGGCCACGACTTCGTCCTCGACCGCGATCACACCGGCCCCGCCGTCATGCGCCACATGAGCGTCACGGGCGGGTAGGGATCCAAGAAAGCTGGGCCCCGGCTCAAGGCCGGGGAGGACGGGTGGTTAGATGGAAGATACTCTCTGAGTTCGAGTTTTCATCTCTATCCAACAACGAGTCCTCCCCGGCCTTGAGCCGGGGCCCAGCTTTTCTCTACCCCTGCAACGAGAGTGTCCTCGGCGAACTTGCCCCAGTCCCCCCGAGCGGATAAGTCTTCGCCGTTCCTGCAACCGGGCCGTTTTCCGTGACCGATCGCCTTCGTATCGCCCTTGCGCAACTCAACCCCACCGTGGGTGCCCTCAAGGCCAATCTGGCGCTGGGCAAACAGGCGCTGGCCGACGCCGTCGCCGCCCAGGCCGACATCCTGATGTTCTCCGAACTGTTCCTCACCGGCTATTTCCCGGAGGACCTGTTCTTTAAGCGCCAGTTCGTCGACGACGCCATGGAAGCGGCGCGTGCGCTTTGCGCCGCCACTTCCGGCACGTCGGTGTCCATCGTCCTGCCCACCGTGTGGAAGGACGAGGAGGGCCTGCGCAACGCCGTGCTGCTCGGCGAGAACGGCAGGATCGTCGCGCACCGCTTCAAGCGCGAACTGCCCAACGACGACGTCTTTTACGAGCGCCGCTATTTCGTGCCGGGCGATCTCGCCGAGCCGCTGACCATCAAGGGCGTGTCCATCGGCGTGCCGATCTGCGAGGACATCTGGCATGCCGATGTCTGCGAGCACCTGGTCGACAATGGCGCCCGCCTTCTGCTGTGCCCGAACGGCTCGCCCTATTGGCGCAACAAGCAGGCGATGCGCAAGGAACTGGTGCTGGCGCGCGTCACCGAGGATAACGTGCCGATGCTCTACCTCAACCAGGTGGGCGGGCAGGACGAACTGGTCTACGACGGCGCCTCGTTCGCAATCGAACCCGGCGGGCGGCTGGCCTTCCAGGGCAAGTCCTTCGCCGAAGACTTCATCGTCTCCGACTGGCAGCACACCGACAATGGCTGGCGCTGTACTGCCGGCGAGGTGACGCCACTGGTCTCGGTCGATGAGGCGCCGTATCGCGCCTGCATTCTCGGCCTCCGCGATTACGTGAAGAAGAACGGCTTCAAGGACGTCGTGCTCAACCTCTCCGGCGGCATCGATTCCGCGCTCGTCGCCGTCATGGCGGTGGATGCGTTCGGCGCCGACAAGGTGCAGTGCATCATGCAGCCCTACCATTATACGTCCGAGGACAGCCTGCGCGACGCCAAGGATATCGCCGGGCGGCTGGGCGTGCGTTACGACATCGTCTCCATCAAGAACCCGGTCGACGCTGCGCTCACGGAACTGGCGCCGATCTTCGGTGACCGGCCGGCGGATACAACCGAAGAGAACATGCAGTCGCGCATGCGCGGGCTGATCGCCATGGCCGTGTCCAACAAGTTCGGCTCGATGCTGCTGACCACCGGCAATAAGTCCGAGATGTCGGTGGGCTATGCCACGATCTATGGCGACATGAACGGCGGCTTCAACCCGCTCAAGGACCTCCTGAAGATGCAGGTCTACCGGCTGTCGCGCTGGCGCAATTCCCACATGCCGGGCGATTGCCTGGGGCCGGAAGGCGAAGTGATCCCCGTTTCGATCATCGACAAGGCCCCGAGCGCCGAGTTACGCCCCGGCCAGACCGACCAGGACAGCCTGCCGCCCTATCCGGTGCTCGACGCCATCCTCGAAGGCTTCGTCGAGCAGGAACTGTCGGTCAGGGAAATCGCGGCGCGCGGCTTCGACCTCGCTACGGTCAAGCGCATCGAAAAGCTGCTCTACATCGCCGAATACAAGCGCCGCCAGTCGGCGCCGGGCGTGAAATTGACCGAAAAGGCTTTGGGCCTGGGGCGCAAATACCCCATCACCAACGGCTATCGCGACGAGAGCGCTGGCAAGTGACCGTAACCGTACGCTGGGCACCCTCCCCCACCGGCCGCATCCATATCGGCAACGTCCGGCCGGCATTGCTGAACTGGTTTTTTGCGCTGAGCCACAACGGCCGCTACGTGCTGCGCATGGACGATACCGACACGGCGCGCTCGACCCGCGAGTTTGCCGGCGGCATCGAAAAAGACCTCGCCTGGCTCGGCGTGACGCCGGACGTGATGGTGCGCCAGTCCGACCGCATCGCACTCTATGAGCAAGCCAAGCAGAAGCTCATCGCCTCCGGCCGGCTCTATCCCGCCTACGAGACCGAGGACGAGCTGGATCGCCGCCGCAAGCGCGCTTTGGCCATGGGCAAGCCGCCGATCTACGACCGCGCGGCACTGAAGCTGACCGACGAGGATCGGGCGAGGCTCGAGGCCGAGGGCAGGCGCCCGCACTGGCGCTTCCGCCTCGACGGTCGGCCAGTGAAGTTCCACGACCTCATCCGCGGCGAGCAGGTGGTCAACACCGCCTCAATGTCGGACCCGGTCCTGGTCCGCGCCGACGGCAGCTTCCTTTACACGCTGCCTTCTGTGGTCGACGACATCGATCTCGGCGTCACGCACGTGATCCGCGGCGAGGATCATGTGTCCAATACCGGCACGCAGATCGACATCTTCGAAGCCCTGGGCGGCAAGGTGCCGACCTTCGCCCACCATAACCTCCTGACCGATGCGGCCGGGCAGGGGCTTTCCAAGCGCCTCGGCTCGCTCTCGATCGCCGAATTGCGCAACGAGGGCTACGAGCCGCTGGCCGTCGCCATCATGGCGACCCTCACCGGCACGAGCCTTGCCATCGAACCCTATGCCGGGCTCGACGCCATCGCCGAAAAGCTCGATTTCTCGATGATCTCGCACGGCGCGGCGCGGTTCGATCCGGCCGAGCTCAAGAGCCTCAATGCCCGCATCCTGCACACCATGCCCTATAGCGAGGCGGCGCCGCGGCTGGCCGCTTTAGGCCTCGACAACGAGACCCTGTGGCTGACACTGCGCGAAAACCTGGAAACCTTCGGCGACATCGCCGAATGGGCCAGGCTCGTCACCGGGCCGGTGACGCCCGAGATCGCCGATGCCGATCGCGACTTCATCGCCAGGGCGCGCGAACTGCTGCCGCAAGAGCCGTGGGGCGAAACCACCTGGGGCGACTGGACGGGCGCGCTGAAGGCTGAGACCGGCCGCAAGGGGCGCGAACTCTTCCTGCCGTTGCGCATGGCCCTGACGGGCCGCCACGACGGCCCTGAGCTTAAGGCGCTGCTCCCGCTAATCGGGCGTAAGGCGTGTCTGGACCGACTATCCTGACGGTCTTGTCGCCGAACTTCACCACGCGTTCCTTTGCCGTCTGCACCGGCGCCGCGATTTCCTGCGTCACCGTCGGATCGTTGGCGCTCGGCCGCGGGCGCGGCAGCGGAATGTCGAGGCTGGCGACGACCTGCTGCTGGGCTGCCGCCTCGATCACGTCCGGCTGGCGCGGATCGTTGGGCGGCGGTATCGGCGTATCCTGGCCGCCGGCAACGGAGGTAAAGCCCGTACCCGTCTTCGACGGTTTGCATGAACTTTCCGCGTCGAACTTGGTGCGGTAGGCGAAGGCGTTGGGCAGGCTGGCATAGCGCCCGCCGGCCAGGTTCACCATCTGCTCGGGCTCGCCGCCCGGATTGTTATAATAATAGAGATCGACCTGCGTGCCCGGACATTCCGATTGGCACTTCTCCAGGTCGTTGGCGAGATAATCGGGCAGGGTGGAAAAGCTGATCGGCCAGAAAAAGCCGTCGGAAAGGCGCGCACACACCGTGCGCACCGTGCGATAGCCGCCATAGCCGGAAAAATCGTCGCCGATAATGTCGCCGTCGCCATAGCCGCCCATGCTGTTCGGGTCCTGCGTGTAACCGCCGAAAAGCTGGTCGAACAGCGTGCCGCGCTGGCCGTTCTGCTGCGTGACATTGGCCTGCGAGCCGGCGCGGCAGCCGAAGCGCGACATTTCCTGCAGCACGGCTTCACGCTGCTGCGCCACGGCATTGCCGGTTTCGAGGCTGGCGGAAAGCTGGTCGCGGTCGGCGCGGCCCTTCAGGATCTGCCGGGCAAGGTTCTGGCAATCGCGCGTCAGCGTCTGGCCGGCCTTGGCGGCGGCGTTGCAGCCGTTGCGCACATAGGCGCTCTCGGCATTCTGCAGCGAATTGCCCAGCGCCCGCGACTGCTGGTTGGCATTGTCGAAATTGCGGAAATCGGCATTGCGCTCGAGCGTGCGCAATTGCCGGACGAGCTGGTCGCAGGCGGCCTGCGCATAGGCATTGCTGACGTCGAGGGCGAGCCCGCAGAGAATCGCTACGGCCAGCAAGACCACTCGGAAAGATTTATGCATTGAAATCAACGTGCCGCATGCCCATTGTCGGAACTGGATGCTAGCGCCGGATTGAGCCGAAACCGAGGCTTTGGCCCGCCCGCCGCTGGACGAACAGTATGGCTCTGGTTATCCAATACAGCCGTCGCTGTCACCTCACGAGACGGATAGTCGGGTCATGAAGCTAGCAACAGTGCGGAACGGCCGCCCCGACGGGCAACTCGTCGTCGTGTCGCGCGATCTCTCCCGCTACGCCTCCGCCGGCCGCATCGCCCCGCACCTGCAGGCGGCGCTCGACGATTGGGACAGTGCCGCGCCGGCTCTTGCCGAACTCGCCGGGCGGCTCGATCGCGGCGACATCGCCGCCCAGGCATTCGATCCGGCTTTGGCGCTGGCGCCGCTGCCGCGCGCCTATCAGTGGATCGACGGCGCCGGCTATTTGAGCCACCTCGAACGCGTGCGCTCGCTCGCCGGCAGCAAGGATGCCGAATTGCAGGCCCAGCGGCCGCTGCTCTACCAGGGCGGTTCCGATTCGCTGGTCGCAGCCCAGGCGCCGATCGTCGTGCCCGACGACGGGCTGGGCGTCGATTTCGAGGCGGAGGTTGCCGTCGTCACGGGCCGGTGCCGATGCAGGCCGACCGCGCCGCGGCCACCGCCGCTATCCGCCTCATCGGCATCTGCAACGACGTCTCGCTCCGCCGGCTCGTCGCCGACGACCTGCAGAACGGTTTCGGCTTCTTTCATGCCAAGCCGGCGACCGCCTTCTCGCCGGTCTTCGCCACGCCCGACGAATTCGGCTCCGCCTGGACCGGCACGCGGCTGGGCGTGCGCATCGCCATCGACGTCAACGGCAAGCCCTTCGGCCGCGCCGATGCCGGCACCGACATGCACTTCGATTTCGCCGACCTGATCGTCGCCGCCACGCGCACCCGTGAGCTCGGCGCCGGCACCATCGTCGGCTCGGGCACCGTGACCAACCGCCACGACGAAGTGCCCCCGATGAAGAAGGACGGCATCGGCTTTTCTTGCATCGTCGAGGCCCGCGCCGTCGAAAAGCTGCGCTACGGCCGCGCCCGCACGCCGTTCCTCAAGGCCGGCGACCGCATCCGCATCGCCGCCGTCCATCCTGAGGGCGGTGAAATCGTCGGCGCCATCGACCAGGTCGTTGAAGTTTTGGGTCGGTGAAGGTGTAGCTCAATCCCTCACCAAGTCCTCCCCGGCCTTGAGCCGGGCCCCAGCTTCCTTCCCGACCCTCACCCCGCCCCCCTCCGCGAAATCCTCTTGCTTTCCGCCATTCTTCCCGTCAATGTCGCGCCCCATGAAAACCGTCAACGCAATCTGCATTATTGGCTGCAACATTATCCGCTGACCCCAAGGGCGCGGCGCGGTTTTCTTCATACCCACAATTCGACGACCGAAGAGCCCGCTGCCCCGCGTGCGATCATCCTGCGGCAGGGAAATACCTATGGCTTCGGCTGAAAAGAAATTGCGCCTTTACAATACCTTGACCCGCGAGACGGTGGATTTCACCCCGCTCGATCCGGGCAACGTGCGCATGTATGTCTGCGGCCCGACGGTCTATGACTACGCCCATATCGGCAATGCGCGGCCGGTCATCGTCTTCGACGTGCTCTACCGCCTGCTGCGGCACCTCTATGGCGCCGAGCACGTCACCTATGTCCGCAACATCACCGACGTCGACGACAAGATCAACGCCCGCGCCGCCCGCGATTTTCCCGGGGATCCGCTGAACGAGGCGATCCGCAAGGTCACCGAAAAGACCGCCGCGCAGTTCGAAAAAGATGTCGCGGCGCTCGGCACGCTGCGCCCCGACTACGAGCCGCGCGCCACCGAGAACATCGCCGAGATGCAGCGGCTCATCGCCAGCCTCATCCAGCGCGGCCATGCCTACGAGGCCGGCGGGGAAGTTCTGTTCGCCGTCGACTCCATGCCCGACTACGGCGCGCTTTCCGGCCGCAATCTCGAAGACCAGAAGGCTGGCGCCCGCGTCGCCGTCGATGCCCACAAGCATAACCCGGCCGATTTCGTGCTCTGGAAGCTCTCGTCCGAGCACGAGCCGGGCTGGGAGAGTCCCTGGGGCCGCGGCCGCCCGGGCTGGCACATCGAATGCTCGGCCATGTCCGAGCGCTATCTCGGCCAAACTTTCGACATCCACGGCGGCGGGCTCGACCTGATCTTCCCGCACCACGAAAACGAGATCGCCCAGTCGCGCTGCGCCCACGGCACCGAAATCATGGCGCAGGTCTGGATGCACAACGGCTTCCTGCAGGTCGAAGGCCAGAAGATGTCGAAAAGCCTCGGCAACTTCATCACCATCCACGACCTGTTGGAGACCGAAAAGTTCGGCGGCCGCAGATGGCCGGGCGAGGTCCTGCGCCTCGCCATGCTGATGACGCATTATCGCGAACCCATCGATTTCTCCGTCGCGCGGTTGGAGGAGGCGACGAACCTGCTCGACCGCTGGGAGCGTTTCGCGCGCGACGTCACGCCTGCCGCCGAGGTGGATGCCGAAGCGCTGGCGGCTCTCGCCGACGACCTCAACACGCCCGAGGCCATCAAGCGGCTGGGCCATCTGATCTCCGAGCATCCGGGCAGGGGCCTCGCCGTCGCCGGCCTCCTCGGCCTTTCCATCGTGCGCGAACAGGCAAACGATGCCGGCATCGACGCCAGGGTCGAAGCCCGCCTCGCTGCCCTCACCGCAAAAGACTTCGCCACCGCCGACGCCATCCGCTCCGAACTCGCGGAAGCCGGCGTCGCCCTCATGGACTACAAGGACGAAACCGGCGAGCGGAAAACCCGCTGGGAGATCAAGCGGTGATCGAAAAACCTCCTCATGGTCACCCCTCACCCGCCCCTTCGGGGCACCCTCTCCCGCAAGGGGAGAGGGAGGAGGTGGCAAGATCTCGCCACAGCTTTCCTTCTCCCCTTGCGGGAGAAGGTGGCGCGCCAGCGCCGGATGAGGGGTCGAGATACCGTCCACCCGCCTATCTTCGCAATTTTTCCCGCCGCCTTCGCCACGACGCCACCGAAGCGGAACAATCGCTCTGGCACCTGCTGCGCGATCGCCGGCTAGCCGATTTCAAGTTCCGGCGGCAGGTGCCGATCGGTCCCTACATCGCGGATTTCGTCTGCTACGAAGCGAAGCTAGTCGTCGAGCTCGACGGCAGCCAGCACGCCGAAAGCAAGCGCGATGCGGTGCGGGATCGTTGGTTCGCCGACAACGGCTACCGGGTGCTGCGCATCTGGAACAGCGATCTGACTGACAATAAGTTGGGTGTTCTCGATGCCATCTGGGCAGCTGTAACGGAGGGGCGCGATGTCGAGTGACCCCTCACCCGCCCTTCGGGCACCCTCTCCCGCAAGGGGAGAGGGACGAGGTGGCACGATCTTGCCCCAACCTTCCTTCTCCCCTTGCGGGAGAAGGTGTCGGCGCAGCCGACGGATGAGGGGTCTCTTGCAACAGGAGTACGTTGAATGACCAACATCATCGATCATGTCGGTTTCTCCGTCGCCGACTTCGAAAAATCCAAGGCCTTCTATAAGGCCGTGCTGGGCACGCTCGGCATCCAGCTGCTGGTGGATTTTGCCTATGAGGGCGACAGCCATGCCGGCTTCGGCATCGGCAAGCCCGATTTCTGGATCGGCACCGGCCAGCAGAAGCGCGGCCAGGTGCATGTCGCCTTCGCGGCCCGCAGCCGCGCCGAAGTCGAAGCCTTCCATTCCGTCGCACTGTCGATGGGCGGCACCGACAACGGCCCGCCGGGCCTGCGTCCGCAATACCACCCCGGCTATTACGGCGCCTTCGTCTTCGATCCCGACGGCAACAATGTCGAGGCCGTCTTCCACGACAAGGGCTAGGAGGCGGCCATGGCGCGCATCGACATCGAGCTCAGCGGCGGCTGCCAGTGCGGCGCCGTGCGCTACCACACCACGCAGATCCTCGATAACGCCCATGTCTGCCACTGCCGCATGTGCCAGAAGGCGGCGGGCAATTTCTTCATGGCGCTGGTCGGCGCGCCGCTCGACCGCTTCCAGTGGACGCGCGGCACGCCATCGAGCTTCAAGAGCTCCGAGCATGTCGAGCGCGGCTTTTGCGCGCATTGCGGCACGCCGCTCTTCTTCCGCAACGACCAGAACCAGCACATCTCCATGACCATCGGCTCGTTCGATCGCCCGGAAATGATCCCGCTGCAATTCCAGCTCGGCATGGAAGCGCGCCTGCCGCAGGTCGACCAACTCGCCGGCCTCAAGCACTACGGCACGACCGAGGAAAACGATCCGGACGGCGCGCCCGCGATCAAGGCCTCCAACCACCAGCACCCCGACCACGACACCACCCATTGGCAGCCGCAGGGCTGAGCCGGAAAAAATGCAAAAAGACCGCCTTTACCTGTTCGACACCACCCTCCGCGATGGCGCCCAGACCGCCGGCATCGAGTTCTCGCTCGAAGACAAGCTGGCCATTCTGAAGCTCATCGAGGAGATTGGCGTCGACTATATCGAGGGCGGTTATCCCGGCGCCAATGTCGTCGATACCGAGCTCTTTGCCCAGCCGCGCACGCGGCGGGCGACGTTCACCGCCTTCGGCATGACGAAGCGGGCAGGGCGCTCGGTCGGCAACGATCCGGGCGTGCAGGCGCTGCTGAATTCGGCAGCCACTGCCACGTGCTTCGTCGCCAAGGCTTCGGACCGGCAGGTCGAGATCGCGCTCGGCATCGCTCCCGCCGAAAACCTCAAGGGGCTTTCGGAAACGGTGAAGGCCGCCGTCGCCGCCGGCAAGGAAGTGCTGGTCGACGGCGAGCATTTCTTCGATGGCTACACGGGCAATCCCGACTACGCTAAAAAATTTGCCGAAACGGCGATAGCGGCCGGAGCCCGCTGGGTCGTGCTCTGCGACACTAATGGCGGCACGATGCCGGCCGAGGTTTTCGACATCGTGACCGCGATGACGAAAGTCGTGCCCGGCGACAAGCTCGGCATCCACGCCCACGACGACACCGGCCAGGCCGTCGCCAACACCTTGGCCGCGGTGGCGGCGGGCGCGCGCCAGATCCAAGGCACGCTCAACGGCATCGGCGAACGCTGCGGCAACGCCAACCTCACCACCATCATTCCGACTTTGGCGCTGAAGCCCGGCTTTGCCGATCGCTTCGAAACCGGCATCGACACCCAGCGCCTCAAGCGCCTCACCTCGATCTCGCGCGCCTTCGATGAATTGCTGAACCGCGCACCCGACCGGCAGGCGCCCTATGTCGGCGCCGCGGCCTTCGCCACCAAGGCGGGTATCCATGCCTCGGCCTTGGCCAAGGACCCGACGACCTACGAGCACGTACCGCCCGAAAGCGTCGGCAACGAGCGCTCGGTGATGGTCAGCCAGCAGGCCGGCAAGTCCAACCTGCTGACGGCTTTGGCCCGCTACGGCATCGAACTCGCCAAGGACGATCCGCGGCTCGACACCCTCCTGCGTCACGTCAAGGAGCGCGAGGCGAAGGGCTATTCCTACGACGGCGCCGATGCTTCGTTCTCGCTCCTGGCCCGCAAGACGCTCGGCACGCTGCCGCAATTCTTCGATGTCGAAAGCTACCGCGCCAGTGTCGAGCGCCGCCACAATGCCCGCGGCCAGCAGGTGACGGTGACCGAGGCGGTGGTGAAGATCCGCATCGACGACGAATTGCTGATGTCGGTGGCCGAAGGCAACGGCCCGGTCAACGCGCTCGACCTCGCCTTGCGCAAGGACCTCGGCAAGTATTCCGAGCTTATCGGCGACCTCGAACTCGTCGATTTCAAGGTGCGTATTCTCGACGGCGGCACGGGCGCGGTCACCCGTGTGCTGGTGGAAAGCCGCGACGGCACCGGCGAGCGCTGGACCACGGTTGGCGTGTCGCCCAACATCATTGATGCCTCATTTGAGGCATTATATGAATCGATCACGTACAAGCTGTTGAAAACTGCCGCGCCTGCCACATTGCCGACACTTTAGGGCTTTCGCGAGAACATCGATTGTGGACCGATGGGCCCACAATCCCCTTGGAGGAAAAACTGGCCGATCCCGCCCCGAAGCGCCCACTCGCCGTAACTATTGGAGCGGCGCTCGCCACCCTGGTCGTCATAGTGGCGGTCCTTCTCGGTCCAGCACTTTTCACCTGTTCCTCCAGTCCTGGCGGCATGGGGGCGTGCCTCACCAATCGGCTCGCCGATCTCGGCATCCTCTCCAGGCCCACGCCCGTCACCGTCGCCGACGCACCGGAGGCGGCAAAGCCTGCCGCCCAACAGCCCGCAGCCCAACAGCCCGCAGCGAGCGATCAGGCGGCCGTCCAGCAGCCTGCCGCCGAACAGCCGGCGGCCGAGCCGCCGAAAGCGGAAACGCCGGCTGCGCCTCCGGCTTCCGACACCGGCAAGCCGGACGTGGCGGCTGCACCCGATGCGGCAAAGCCCGCTGCGCCTGCCGATGTTGCCGAGACGGCGCCGAGCTTTGGCCTGTTGCGCGTCGAACCCGATGGCTCCACGGTCATTGCCGGCAGCGGCAAGCCCGGCAGCGACGTCAACGTCTTCATGAACGGCGACCTGCTCGGCAAGACCAAGGTCGAGCCGAGCGGCGACTGGGCGTTCGTTCCGGATAAGCCGTTGCCCTCCGGCGGCGTCGAACTGACGCTGGGTGATGACGGTTCGGCGCCGAAATCTGACAAGTCCTACGTTGTCGTCGTCGATCCCGACCACAAGTCCGAGCCGCTCGTCGTTGCCAGCACACCCGGCAAGATGAGCGAAGTGCTGCAGGGCGTGGAAGCGCCGATGGCCGTCGCCAGCGCCGAGCCGCAGGCCGAAACTCCGCCCGCACCGCAACCTGAAGCCGCGCTGAAGCCGGAGACACCTGCACCGGCGCCGAGCGCACCGGCTGCCCCCGCAGAGGCTACGCCGCAAGAGGCCGCTCCACTGGCTGCGCCGTCCCAGCAGGCCGAGCCGCCCGCTGCTCCGGCCGAGCCGCAGCAGAATGCCTCTGCCGAACAGCCCGCGCCCGCACCGGCAAACCCGCCGGCACCGGAGGTTTCCGCCCCGGCGCCGGCAAAACCCGCGCCGCAGCAACCGGCGGCACCTGAAAACAAGACCGAGGTCGCCAACGTGCCGGCTCCGGCCGCAATGCCGGCATCCGAACCGGCCCCGGACGTTGCCGCGACGCCGCCCGCTATCGACGCCATCGAGATCGACGGCGGACGCAACTTCTTTGCCGGTTCCGGCCCGGAAGGCGCGACCGTCCGTCTTTATGTCGATGACACCTATGTCGGCAGCACCACGGTCGAGGGCGGCCGCTGGCTGATCGAAACCGACAAGGACGTGCTGACCAAGAGCCAGCAGCTGGTCCGCATCGATGTGCTGAAGCCCGGCAGCAGCGAGGTGGCCTCGCGTGCCGAAGTGCGCTTCGTCGTCGACCTGCCGCAAAACGAGGCGCCGCCTGTCGCTGTCGCGCAGAACGATGCGCCTGCCGAACCGGCTCCCACGGCCCAGTCTGCAACCCCGGCACCGGCAGAAAATCCGTCCACGCCGCAACCGGCTCCCGAGGCAGCGCCAGCGAGTCCTGCCACTCCCGCCACCACGCCGGCAGAGCCCTCGGCTCCTGCTCCCTCCGGGCAGCAGCCGGCCGCTCCGTCGCCGGCCGCACCGTCCCAACCGGCTCCGGCCGCTCCTGCGCAGAATGCGACACAACCGGCCGCCGCAGCCCCATCGGAACCGGCGCCAGCCGCCACCCCTGACGACGCCGACGTGCCGACCATGGTGGCCGAGCCCGTGGGCGATCCGGAAGCGCAGCGCTTTGCCTCCGGCAAGGCCATCATCCGCCATGGCGACAATCTCTGGACGATCGCCCGGCGCGTCTATGGCCGCGGCATCAAGTACACGACCATCTACACGGCCAACAGCGACCAGATTCGCGATCCGGACCTCATCTATCCGGGCCAGGTCTTCGACCTTCCCCAGGATCAGCGCTGACGCCTGGAATGAGATTTCCAGGAATTGGCGTCACGCGCCAATTCCTGCTCATTTCCGGCATATTCGAGAACTAATCGATTTCACCACCTTGCCCCGGCGGCATTCCTCTTCTATCGTAAAAGAACGATGGATAAAGAAACCATGCAGGACGACGATCTCGCCGCCATGATGCGGGCACTGGGGCATCCCGTGCGCCTCAGCATCCTGCGCATCCTCGGCAAGGCCGAGCGGAACGACTGCTGCTGCACCGACGTGACGCAGTGCCTGCCGCTGGCGCAATCGACGGTGTCGCAGCACATCAAGGTGCTGCTCGATGCCGGCCTCATCGAGCGTCACGCCAAGGGCACGCGCAACTGCTACTCGCTGCGTAACGAGCGCATCGCCGCCGTCAATGCCGCCTGCGCCGGCCTGCTGAGCGGCCTTGCCGCCGGCGAAGCCAGCGAAGAGATCCGCATTTCGGAAACCGTTTGATGTCTTCCCCCGATGCACAGCAGCAGCGGCGCCGTGTCAGCGCCGAAGGCTCGCTGCTTTCCACTGTCCGCAACCTCTGGGTCTATATGTGGCCCGCCGGCCGCGCCGACCTGAAGCTCAAGGTCATCCTGGCCTTGCTGGCGCTGGCAGCCTCCAAGGTCGCGACCACCGTCACGCCCTTCGCCTACAAGGGCATCATCGACAGCCTCGGCAATAGCGGCGCCGACAAGGCGCTGGTGATGGGCCTTGCCGTGCCCATCGTGCTCGTCGTCGCCTATGCCGTCGGCAGCATCGCCGATGCCGGCTTCCAGCAATTGCGCGACGTCCTCTTCGCCGCCGTCGGCCAGAATGCGGTGCGCAAGCTCGCCTACGAGACTTTTACGCACCTGCACCGGCTGTCGCTGCGCTTTCACCTGGCGCGCCGCACCGGCGGGCTCAGCCGCATCATCGAGCGCGGCACCAAGGGCATCGAAACCATCGTGCGTTTCACCATGCTCAACATCGTGCCGACTTTGGTGGAATTCGTCGTCGTCGCGGCGATCTTCATCACCATGTTCGGGGTGAGCTATCTCGGCGTGCTGGTCGTCACCATCTGGCTCTACCTGTGGTTCACCATCAAGGCGTCGAACTGGCGGATCGCCATCCGTCGCGACATGAACAATTCCGACACCGACGCCAATTCCAAGGCCGTCGACAGCCTGCTCAACTACGAGACGGTGAAGTATTTCGCCAACGAGAAGCTCGAGGCTACGCGCTTCGATGCCTCCATGGCCGGCTACGAGCGCTCGGCCATCCGCATCTGGAACTCGCTCGGCGTACTGAATTTCGGCCAGGCGCTGATCTTTTATGCCGGTGTCGCCACCATCGGCGTCATGACGGTTTTGGCCGTGCTCGCCGGCCGGCTGACGCTCGGCGATTTCGTGCTGATCAACACCTTCCTCATGCAGATCTACCGGCCGCTCAACCAGATCGGCTTCGTCTATCGCGAACTCCGCCAGAGCCTCACCGACATCGAGGAGATGTTCAAGCTGCTCGACCAGGAGCCGGAAGTGCTCGACGCGCCCGGCGCCAAGCCGCTCGCCGTCACCGGTCCGGTCGTCCGCTTCGAGAACGTCACCTTCCACTACGATCCCGATCGCCCGATCCTCAAGGGCATCGATTTCGAGGTGCCCGCCGGCCGCACCATCGCCGTGGTCGGCCCGTCCGGCGCCGGCAAGTCGACGATCTCCCGGCTGCTCTATCGCTTCTACGACGTCGTCGGTGGCCGCGTGCTGATCGACGGGCAGGACGTTCGCGAGGTCACGCAAGGATCGCTGCGCGCCGCCATCGGCATGGTCCCGCAGGACACCGTGCTCTTCAACGACACCATCGCCTACAACATCCGCTACGGCCGGCCCGACGCCACCGACGAGGAAGTCCGCGAAGCCGCCCGCATGGCGCAGATTGGCGATTTCATCGCCAGCCTCCCCAAGGGCTTCGATACCCAGGTCGGCGAGCGTGGCCTGAAGCTCTCCGGCGGCGAAAAGCAGCGCGTCGCCATCGCCCGCACCATCCTCAAGGCGCCGCCGATCCTCGTGCTCGACGAGGCGACCTCGGCCCTCGATACGCAGACGGAACGCGAAATCCAGTCGGCGCTCGATACCGTCGCCGCCAACCGCACGACTTTGGTCATCGCCCACCGGCTCTCCACCGTCGTCAACGCCGACGAGATTATCGTCCTGCGCGACGGCCAGATCGCCGAACGCGGCCGCCACGCCGAACTGCTGGCCCGCGACGGCCTTTACGCCCAGATGTGGAACCGCCAGCGCGAAGCCACCGAAGCCGAGGAACACCTGCGCCGCGCCCGCGCCGCCGATGTCGACGGCTTCGTCAAGCATGTCGGGGAGGAAGTGGAACCGGCGGAGTAGGGCTCAAACGAGCTGGACCCCGGCTCGGAGGCCGGGGAGGAGCGGTGGAGAAATCCGGATAGAACTCGGGATTTCGAGTTTTCTCAAACTCACAACAAGTCCTCCCCGGATTTAATCCGGGGCCCAGCTTCTTATTCCGCAACCGCCTTCGTATACACCCCCGTGAACGTCACGTTCTGGCCGCCGCAGATCTGGTTGTCGGCCACCACCAGATACGGCGGCAGCTGCCACATCCGCACTACGCACTGGTCGGTGTCGCTGAGGCTCGCGCCGGCGATCGGCTGGTCGTTGTCGTCGAGGCTCAGCGTCAGCCAGCCCTCCGCCTGCATCGGCAGCTTCGCCTCGATCGAGCCGGTATTGACGCCGCCATTGGCGACGCGCCCGGGGTCGTCCCCGCCGAAGCTCGCATAGCCTTCGATCGACAGCCGGTCGCGGCCGGCGCCGGCAATCTTGATCTCCTGCTCGTCGCCCAGCCGCCAGTCGCCGATCCAGCTCGCGCGATCGGGCTTCGGCGTCACCGCCTCCAGCGCCGATTTCGGCAGCCAGCCGACGGTGGTGGTGAACTTCGGCGCCTCGCTCGTATAGGTTGCGCAGAGCTTGTCTCCGTCCTGCGCCGTCACGATCACCAGATTGCCCGGCACGAGATGGGCGGTCATCTGCTTGCTGTCATCGCCCTGGAAATGAACGTTGCCGGCTTCCGCCTTGATGATGAACATCTCGGGCAGCCGTCCCTCCTGGCTGAGATTGGCGAATGGGTCGCACTCCGCCGCCAAAGCAGGGGAGGCGAGCAGTGCCAGCACGAGGCCCGCCGGCAGCGTCCAGAATTTCGTCTTCATCCCTCTCTCCTTCGTTTGGACGAAACTATCGGCAAGGAATTGGGCAGCAATGCTGCGCAAATAAAAAGGCCCGCATCGCTGCGGGCCTTTCCAGTTTCGATAGCAGGCTGAACTTACTCGGCCGCTTCCGGACGCGAAACGATGGTCACGCCGTCCTTTTCCGTCTCGACCAGGCCGGTGCCGTCGCGCCTGATGTACTTCTTGGCGCTGTCGGCATCGGCCGGAATCTCGGCGGCCGCGGCGCCTTCCGGCACGGCCCCTTCGACCACTTCGCGGCGGCGGCGGAACGGCGACGACATCCAGCCGAAGAGGCGCGCCATATTGTGGCCGGTGCCCTTCATCTGCTGCCAGATCACCGAAGGCGCCGTGATCATGGTCGGCACCATGATCAGCGTCAGCGCCGTCGAGACGAACAGGCCGCAGACCAGCGCCGTGCTGAGGTGCACGAACCAGGCGCCGGCGAGGCCCCCCACCGTGATTTCGCGGCGGATGAAGTCGAACTCGACATTGAGCGCCATCGGGATCACGCCCAGCGCCGTCACGGTGGCGGTCAGCAGCACCGGCCGCACGCGCTGCGCGGCGGTGATCAGCATGGCCTTCACCGGTTCCACGCCGTCGTCACGCCGGTAGTGGTTGTAGGTGTCGATCAGCACGATGCCGTTCTTCACCACGATACCTGCCAACGCCACGATGCCGAGGCCCGTGAAGATGGCCGAGAACGACATGTTGAGCACATGCAGTCCCAGCATCACGCCGGCGAGCGACATCACCACCGTCGTTAGCGTCACGAACACCTGGTAGAAGCTGTTGTACTCCAGCAGCAGCACCAGGAAGATGATGAAGATCACCGCCGCCCCGGCCACGCCGAGGAAGGAGAAGGTGTCCGCCATCTGCTCTTCGGCGCCGGCATAGGCGATGTTCACGCCGGCCGGGAACGCCTGCTGGGCCTGCCACTCCTTGATCTTCTCGATCTTCTGGTCCGCACTCACGCCCGGGGTCAGGTTGGCCGCGACGTTCATGTAGTAGACGCCGTTGCGCCGCGCGATGCTCGCGACCTTCGGAACGGGCGTCCGCTTGATGAAGTTCGAGACCGGAACCAGGCCTTGGGCCGTGGCGATACGCAGCGTGTCGAGCGAAGCAAAGCTCCGTTCGTCCTTCGGCAGGCGGGCCCTGATGTCGAGCTCGTCGGTCGAATCGTCCGGGCGATAGGTGCCCAGCTTCACGCCGTCGGTAACCAGCTGCACATAAGGGCTGAGCTCGCGCACGCCGATGCCGTACTTGGCGGCTTCGACGCGGTCGATCGTCACCTGCCAGTCGATGCCGGGCGCCGGGCGGCCGTCTTCCACGTCGATCGTGTCGCCGAGGTCGTTCTGCACGAAGTTGCGCAGCTTGGTCACGGCCGGCACCAGGTCGGCATAGTTGGTGCTCTCGACGCGCAGGTTGATGGCCTTGCCCGCGGGCGGCCCGTTCTCCTGTGCGGCGATCTGCACGTCGATGCCGGCCATGTCCTTCACGCGGTCGCGGATATTCTGGAATATCTGCTCGGCCGGCACGCGTTCGTTCCACGGCAAAAGCTGCAGCTGGAACGAGCCGATCGTGTTCGGCGGCGCCGCGGCGGCAAAGGCGTCGCCCTTGCCGGCAAAGGTCATGATCGAGTCCTGGATGCCGTTGACCTGCAGGATCTGGTCCTCGACCTTGTCGAGGATGTTCAGCACCTGGTCGGGCGAATAATTGCCCACGGCCACCACGTTCACTGTGCCGAATTCGGCTTCCGAAGGCGGGAAGGCCACGAATTCAGGCGGCCGTGCGAACATGAAGATCGCAACGACGATGGCAAAGCCGACGACGAGCGTCGGCAGCGGCCAGTGCAGCAGGTGCGCAAGCAGGCGCACGTAATGGCCCGAAAAGCCGCGAACCTTCTTGAGGTCGAACTTGTCGGGATACATGACGACGTCGGCGTCTTCCTTCTCCTTCGGGTCGATATGCGCCCGGGCGATGATGCCGCCGATGACCGGCATGAAGATCAGCGCCGAAAGCAGCGATGCACACATCACCACGATCACGATGATCGGCAGGTAGCTCATGAACTTGCCGATGATGCCCGGCCAGAACAGCAGCGGAATGAAGGCGCCCAGCGTCGTGAAGGTGGCCGAAACCACCGGCACGAACATCTTGCGCGCCGCCTGGATGAAGGCTTCCCGCTTGGAGACCCCCTCTGCCAGTTTTCGCTCTGCATATTCCACGACCACGATCGGGTCGTCGACGAGCACGCCCACTGCCAGCACCAGGCCGAACATGATCATCATGTTCACCGTCATGCCCATCATCTGCACGACCATGAAGGCGATCATGAACGAGATCGGTATCGAGGTGCCGATCATCAGGGCAGGGCGGATGCCGAGCGTCGCCACGCAGGTGATCATCACCAGCGCCACGGCCGTCAGCACCGCCGCTTCCAGCGAGCGGTAGAGGCTCTTGGTGGAGTCGGCCTGGTCGGTCAGGAAGCTGTGGTCCAGCCCCTGCGGCCAGTTGGCGGTGAAGTCGGTCGTCACCTTGCGGACCTGGTCCGAAACGTCGATGACGTTGGTGCCGAGCTTCTTGATGACACCGAGCGTGATCGCCGGCTGGCCGTTGACGTGGGCATAGCTGGTCGCATCGGCAAACGTGCGCGAGATCGTCGCCACGTCGCCGAACGTCACCACCGTGGTGCCGTCGGTCTTCAGCGGCAGCGAGAACACGTCCGCCGGGTTGGTGATGACGCCAGGCACCTGCACGTTGAACGAGCCGTTGCCGGTGTTCAGCGTGCCGCCGGGAACGATGATGTTGTTCTTGGCCAGTGCATCGAGCAGCTGTGAAGCCGTCAGCCCATAGGCGTCCAGCTTGCTGGCATCGATCGTCACCGCCATGATCTCGTCGCGCATGCCCGAAATGGTCACGCTCTGCACGTCCGCGATGCCTTCGAGCTCGGTCTTCAGGTCCTTGGCGTGCTGCACGAGCGCGCGCTCGGGCACATCGCCGTAGACCGCAACGTTGATCGAGGGGATGTTCGTGAACGAAATCGGCGTGATCACCGGCTCGGTGGCATCGCTCGGCAGTTCCGAAGAAACGCCGTCGAGCTTGGCGCGAATGTCGGCTTCCGCCTTGTCCTTGTCGGCATTGGCGTCGAATTCGAGGGTGATCGCCGAATAGCCGAGGGTCGAGGTGGAGGTGATGTTGAGCAGGTCGTCAACGTCCTTCAGCCGGTCTTCGATCGGCTTGGAGACGAGGCGTTCCATGTCCTGCGGCGACACGCCCACATCGGAGGTCGACACGTAGAAATACGGGATGTCGATTGCCGGGAAGCTTTCCTTCGGCAACGTCAGGTACGCTGAAAAGCCCGCTATGAGCAGGATGACCATTACGGTCAGCACTACTCGCGGCATACGCAGAACGCGTTCGATGAAATCTATCATTTTTGCGCACCGTTGTTGGCGTTCGCTTGTTTCTCGGCGTCGGTCAGGGTGTCCTGAACGGCTTTCACGCTATCGCCGGCCTTCACGAATTCCTGGCCAACGGTGATGACGTCGGTTTTGTCCGGCAAGCCCGTCACGTACATGCCCTGGCGGGCATCCTTGACGATGGTCACGGGATAGAACTTCACGACGCCGTCTTCGACGGTGCGCACGCCCATCGTCCCGTCATCGTCGAGCGTCAGCGCCGACTGCGGCAGCAGTTGTGCCGGCGTCGTTCCGACATTGACGGTGGCCGTGGCGGTAAGGCCCGAGCGCACTTGCGAGTTCGGGTTCGGCAGTTCGATCTGCGCCGTGAAGGTACGGGTCGCCGGATCGGCAACGGCCGAAATGAACGTCACCTTGCCCTCGAGTTCCTGGCCGGTAATGGTCGTGACCTTCGCCGGCAGGCCGAGGCGGGCATAGCGCACCTGGGCTTCGGGAATGGCGCCCGTGAACAGGATCGGGTCGAGCTGCACCACGGTGGCGCAGGGCTGGCCGGCAGCCAGCATCGTGCCGACCGTTGCCAGCGGATCCTCGATCACGCCGTCGCTCTTGGCCTTGATCTCGGTGCGGGCCAGTTCCTGCTTGGCCTGGTCGACGCCGGCCTGTGCGGCCTTCAGCGAAGCTTCAGCCGCCGCCGTGGTGTTGGAAGCGGCAACGCCCTTCTTCACCAGCGCGACATTGCTGTCATAGGCGGTCTGTGCCTGTGCCAGCGTGGCATTGGCCTGTTCCAGCGCCGCCTGGCGCGTGCCCTGGTCGAGCGTGCAGAGCAGGTCGCCGGTCTTGACGGCCTGGCCCTTCACCACGCTGACTTTGGCAACGATACCGGTGGTCTCCGAGGCGGCTGTCACCGTCGCCTTGGCAACCGTCTGGCCGCGCAGCGAAACGTCGATCGCCATCGGCTCGGCCGTGAAGGTGCGCACGCTCACCGAGCGCACGCCGGCCGTGTTGCCGGTGGATTTCTCCTCGCGCTGCGCAATGGTCAGCGTCGGATCGACCGCGTTTTCGTCATGGGCCTTGGCCGGCTCGGTGTCCTTGCCCTGGATAAGCCCGATAATGGGGCGCTCGCCGTTGCCGGGACCGTGGCCGCCTTCGACCAGGGTGCCGGTTGCCAGCCAGGCGCCGACGACAATCACGATGACGGCGGCAATGCCGTATGAATAAAATGCACGCATTGAAAAAAGCCCCGTTATTCGGCCGCGTCGGCTGCTTGCGGCTCGGGCCGCGCCTGCGCGATAAGTTCATGCATGTGGGCGGTCATTTCCTGTTCGACAACCTGCATGCACGTTAATCCGTGGCGAAGGACCCAGGCATCGCCCGGCGTCAGGTCGCCCTTGTCGCGTATTTCCTCGAGATGCCTGCGCTTCTCGCGGATACTGTCCAGTTGTTCCTGCAGGCGGCTCTCGACCAGCGAGGCCGGCAGCAGGTGGGCATAGCGCGCGAACAGCAGGAAGGGGCTGCGGAACACTTCCTCGCCCAGCGGTTCGTGCAACGAGGCGACGAAAGCCCTGCGGCCCGCCTCGGTGATGGCGTAGATCTTCTTGGCCGGCTTGCCGTCCTGCGGCTCGATCCGGCTCGTCACCAGTCCTTCGGTCTCCATCTTGGCGAGAGCCGGATAGATCGAGCCGAAACTCGCCTCGACGAAGTAGGAGCATTCCCCTTCAACGGTGAGGCGTCGAATCTCGTATCCGGTCGCCTCGCCCTCATAGAGGATCGATAGGCACACAGTTCTGACGTTCATAGAAAATCCACTCCGGCGAGCCCTATGCTCGTCCAGCATATGGCGGGCATATATATATCGAACCGGAATATTGCAAGTCGCGCGCACGCGACGGACCGGGGCTGGGTTAATCGTGCCTTGCCGCACGGGAGTGTCGGAACGGGCCTTGCGGCCGGCAAAACCCTTACACTCCGGGAGCTTGCCGCAGTCTTACCGTGAAGCGGCAAAGGCCTCCAATTCCGTCATATGCATGGCTGCCTTGCGCCCAAGGTCTGGCCCGCTGGCGGCGATGAAGAACGGATTGAAGAATCCATTTGCGGCTTTTCCATAGCCAAGCGGCTTGCCGTCGAGCGTAAAAACCACGCCCCCGGCCGCCTCCAGCACCGCCTGTCCCGCCGCCGTGTCCCACTCGCAGGTCGGCGTGAAGCGGGGGTAGAGCCGGGCCTTTCCCTCGGCCAGCAGGCAGAATTTCAGCGACGAGCCGACGGAAACGTCCTCGGTCACCGCCATCGCCTCGCAGAGATCGGCCAGCGCCCTGTGGCCGTGCGAGCGGCTGGCGACGACGCGCATCGGCCCCACCGCGTCGACCGTGATTCGGCGCCGCTCGCCAACCGCTTCATCCGCGACCTCTGCCGTGAACGCGCCGTCCGGGCCGCCGGCATAGAGCACGCCCGTCGCCGGTGCCAGCACCACGCCGAGCACCGGTCGCGTCCCCTCGACCAGCGCGATGTTCACCGTGAACTCGCCGTTGCGCTTGATGAATTCCTTCGTCCCGTCCAGCGGATCGACGACGAAGAATTTTTCGCCCAGCACCGGGATGCGTCCCGCCGCGGCACTTTCCTCGGCCAGCACCGGAATGCCAGTGGGCTTCAGCCTTTCGAGGATCACCGCTTCCGCCGCCGCATCGGCCACCGTCACCGGCGAGCCGTCGGCCTTGGCTTCCACCGCGATCGGCTGCCGGTAGACGGCGTTGATCACCGTCGCCGCCTCGATCGCGGCCGTAATCATCGTTTCGAGCATCTCGCTCACCGCCGGACCTCCACGTCGAGCCCGATATCGAGCGGCGCCGCGCCCATCGTGATCTGGCTGGTCGAGATGTAATCGACGCCGGTCTCGGCAATGCCGCGCACGCGCTCGAGCTTCACCCCGCCCGAGGCTTCCAGCTTCGCCCGCCCGGCATTGATGGCGACGGCGCGGCGCAGCGTCTCGTTGTCCATGTTGTCGAGCAGCACCGCCGTAGCGCCCGCTTCCAGCGCCTCCTCGAACTGCTCCAGCGAATCCACCTCGATCTCGATGGCGACGAGATGTCCCGCGAACGCCCGCGCCGCCTTGAACGCCGCCGCCACGCCCCCGGCCACCGCGATGTGGTTGTCCTTGATCAGGATCGCATCGTCGAGCCCGTAGCGGTGGTTGGCGCCGCCCCCGCACCGCACCGCGAACTTTTCGAACGCCCGGTGCCCCGGCGTCGTCTTGCGCGTATCGCAGATCCTTGCGCCCGTGCCCTCGATCGCCTCGACGTAACGCCGCGTCAGGCTCGCGACGCCCGACAGCCGGTTGAGGAAATTCAGCGCCACCCGCTCGGCCGAAAACACGTGCCGCGCATTGCCGGTGATCGCCGCCACCACCGTGCCGGGCGTCACGGCACCGCCGTCGCGCACCTTGGCCTCGAACCGCACACCGTCGCCGATCTGCCGGAACGCCGCCGCCGCCAGGTCCAGCCCGGCGATCACGCCGGCCTCGCGCGCCGTCATCACCGCGTGTGCGGTGGCGTCCGGCGGCAGCACGGCCTGGCTGGTGAGGTCGCCCGCCAGCCCCAGGTCCTCGGCCAGCGCCCCGGCCACCGCACGTTCGACCAGCGGACGCGGCAATTCAGCGGGCAATTGCATGTCTTTGTCCTCGTTTTATCGCCGGTGCATGTACGCGCGCATGGCCCTCAACGCAACGCCTGCGGTTTACGCGGCCGAAATCACCCCCTAAAGTCCGCCCGCTCAATCCCGCAGGACCCTCCGTGACCACCGCTCCCACCTGGCCCGAAGCCATTCTCTTCGATCTCGACGGCACGCTCATCGATTCCGCTGCCGACATCCATATCGCCGTCAACACCGCCATGGCCGCCGATGGCCATGCGCCCTTCACGCTGGATGACGTGCGCTCCTTCATCGGCAACGGCATCGCCATGCTGGTGCGGCGCGCCTATGCCGCCCGCAACGTCACGCTCGATGGCGAGGCCCTGCGCCTCAAGACCGAGGAGATCGCCGAGCTCTACGAGGCCCGCAATTCCGCCTCCACCACGCTGATGCCGGGCGCCGTGGAAATGCTCACGCGCTATCGCGATGCCGGAAAAAAGCTCGCCATCGTCACCAACAAGCTGCAAGACACCACCCACGCCGTGCTCGCTCATTTCGATCTCGCGCAGTTCTTTGCTGTCGTCGTCGGCGACCGTGACCTGCCGCGCAAGCCCGCGCCTGACATGCTGCTGCACGCGCTTTCCGAACTCGGCGTTCGCCCCGGCCGCGCCGTCATGGTCGGCGACAGCCCCGCCGACGTCGGTGCCGCCCGCGCTGCGCTTGTGCCCTCGCTCGTTCTTGCCGACGGCTACTCCACCACGCCCGTCGAAACGCTGGGGGCAGGGGCCGTCATCGCCTCGCTCTGGGAACTGCCGCAGGGCATCGAAAAGCTGCTCGTCGCCGCCGCTGCCGAGTAAAGCTTCCGGCACCGGCGGTTTACATCGCGGATTCGATCACTACTATAAGGGCTCGCACCGCGCTCTCGCGTGGATGATCGAGGGCGGCGCCGTGAATCTCCGGCCCCGCCGAAAAAAATCCCCCAAGGACGACATCATGGCACAGGCAAAGCGCGGCGACACCGTGCGCATCAACTATACCGGCCGTCTCGCCGACGGCACCACGTTCGACACTTCCGAAGGCCGCGAGCCCTTGCAGTTCACGCTCGGCGCCGGCCAGGTCATCACCGGCCTCGAAAACCATCTCGAAGGCATGGAAGTCGGCAGCAGGGACACGGTCACCATTCCTGCCGACGAGGCCTATGGCCCGCGCCGCGAAGAGGCCGTGCAGACCGTCGAGCGCGCCCAGCTTCCCAAGGACATCGACGTGGCCATCGGCACGCAGCTGCAGGCGCGCACCCCGGAAGGGCGGGTCATTCCGCTGACCGTCGTTGCCGCCGACGACAACGTCGTGAAACTCGACGCCAACCACCCGCTCGCCGGCAAGGACCTCGTCTTCGACGTCGAACTGGTCGAGATCGTCGAAGCCGCCTGATTTAGGCCGCGAACTCTTCGAGGATCGGGCAGTCCGGCCGCGTATCGCCGTGGCAATGATCTGCCAGGTGCTTCAGCGTCTGGCTCATCTCCTTGAGCGCCTGCGCCTTGCGCTCGAGCTCTTCGATATGGGTAAGCGCGATCGCCTTGACGTCGGCGCTGGCCCGCGAACGGTCGCGCCACAGCGCCAGCAGGTCGCCCATCTGCTCGACGGAAAAACCGAGGTCACGCGCCCGCCGGATGAAGCGCAGCGTGTGCACGTCGCTTCCGCCATAGGTGCGATACCCCGCCGCCGTGCGCTCGGCGCTGCCGATCAGCCCGATCGCCTCGTAATAGCGGATCATCTTCGCCGAAATCCCGCTCGCCTTCGCTGCCTGCCCGATATTCATCGCATACTCCTTGTCATGCGCTGAATGTAGGCAATCCTTCCCAAGATGGGAAGGTATTGGTGGAAGATTACGCCACATACTCGATGAGCACCTCCCCTCTGCGGGGGACTTCGCAGCCGGTCAGCGCTTGCGCTGGCAAATCGCTCCAGTGGAGCGATTTGAGGCAAGAAGGCCATGAGAGCTATGCTCGAATGGCGGGAGGGGGGTGAAATCGAGCAGGATTTCGAAAGGGTTCTCACCCTCTCACCACGTCCTCCCCGGCCTTGAGCCGGGGCCCAGCTTTCTTTTCCACCCCCTCAATATCCCCCCGGCTCCCACCCGGTCAGCGCACCTTCCCACCCGGGGAACCACTCCAGCAACAACACCTGCACCTGCCGGTCCCAGCCCAGCCAGATCGCCGCCGCCGTCAGCAGCAGCACGACGCCGAACACCCGCTGGATCGTTTCGGCATTGCGCTGCACCCAATCCAGCCGCTGCACCAGCCGCCTTCCGCCGACCAGCACCGCCGCCATCGGCAATGCGGTGCCCAGCGAAAACGCCAGCGTGATGCCGATCGCCCCAGGACCCACCGCCTGGTTCAGCGCCAGCGTGATCACCGAGGCCATGATCGGGCCGACGCACGGGCTCCACGCCAATCCAAGCCCCAGCCCCACAGCGAGCCCGCCGCCGAAGCCGTTGCCGCCCGCCGTCGCCGGCACGCGCCCGGCCAGCGAGCCCATGGCGCGCTCGAATTGCAGGTTGAGGCCCGGTACCACCAGCACCAGCCCCAGCACGAACAGCACGATGGCGCTCAGCGTGCGGTTGATGTCCGGCGGAATGCCCAGCGAGCGCACGAGATAGCTCAGCGCCAGCGTCGCTATACTGAAGGCCGCGATGAAGCCGAGGATCACGCCGATCGGGCGCGCCTTGCCCTCCTGCGTCGCCGTCGCCAGGATCAGTGGCAGCAGCGGCAGCACGCAGGGCGACAGCACCGTGATCACGCCCGCAACGAAGGCGAGCGCCAAAGTGAAGGCCACGGCTCAGGACCAATCGACATTCATGGCTTGGGCGTGGCGCGAGCCGGATTTGGTGTGCAAGCAGGCGAAAAGACCGACGTGGTGCTGATCACCACGAGGGCTTTTCAACGAACTTGCGCGGCAAATCCGCCGCGCCCCGAAGGGGTATGGACGAAATCGCCCATTTCGGCGTCGCACAGCCTCGACGGAGATCAGCTCCGCCGTCGGCTCTGCTCCTGGAACTGAACGATTTCGTCTCATACCACGCTCCAAGCGCTGAGTGTCGATTGGTCCTAGCCCTGGCTTTGCGTATTGGCGTTGAGGCCGTTGACGCCGCCGCTGTTCCACACCTTCACGCCGTTGCCCTTGTTGTCGAGCAGCACGAACGTGTCCTGGTAGGTGATGCCGTATTTCGCCTTCAGCGCCTGTTCCTTGTCGTAGTCGGCAATGACCAGCGTCAGGCCGGGGCGCACTTCGTTCCAGCGCGCGTTGAGTTCGGTGACGGTGGCGCGGCAGTTCGGGCACCACGCGGCATAGAAGAACACCACTGTCGTGCCCTTGGCGGCGAGTTCGTCGAGCGCCGCTTCATCGGTGAAGCTCAACACCTGCGCTTTCGCCGGCGTGGTCGCAGCGGCGGTCGCGGCAGCGTCCTCGGCGAGGGCAGGGGTGGCGAGCGGCGCGGCCAGCGCCAGGGCGATAAGAAGCGAACGCAATATCGAAGGCATCGGAAAAGGCTTTCTAACCGGATCGGCAGGAACTGCAGCTATTGCCTATTATTTCAGCAGTGCCGCCGTATCGCCATGACCTCACACGGAATTTCATTGCGCGGGAAAAGCCTCTATCGAGACGGAAAATTCGTCTTCCGTGAGTCATTTGGAATGCTGTCGGCAGCAATGCCGTGCCGCCCTGTGCGACAATGCCGTCACAATCATTTCGTTTGGGATCACCCACATGCGCCTTCAGCTCCTCGCCACCGCTCTTGCCGCTGGCCTCATCTCCATCACCGGCGCGGCCAATGCCGAGCGCCTCACCGACAAGCCGCTCGTCGATGCCGCCTGGCTCAACGACAATCTCGGCAATCCGAGCCTCCTCGTTCTCGACATCCGCGATGCGACCAAGGCCGGCGACCCCTATGCTGCCGGCCACGTGCCCGGCGCCGTTTCGGCCCAGTATTCCACCTATGGCTGGCGCGCTTCCATCGATGGTGCCCCCGGCATGCTGCCCACCATCGACGACATTTCGGCCAAGATCGCCGCGCTCGGCGTCAATGACGATACCCAGGTCGTGATCATCCCTGCCGGTTCCGGTATCAGCGAATTCGGCGGCGCCACCCGCGTCTACTGGACCTTCAAGGTCCTCGGCCACGACAACGTCGCCATCCTCGACGGCGGCTACAAAGCCTGGACCGAAGCCGGCGAACCGGTTTCGACCGACGCCGTCACCCCGACCAAGGGCACGTTCACTCCGAACTTCCGTCCCGAGCTGCGCGCCGAAGTGCAGCAGGTGCAGGATGCCATCAAGAGCGACACCAACCTCGTCGATGCGCGCTCGGTGGCCCAGTTCATCGGCCAGGAAAAGACCAATACGGTCAAGGAACTCGGCACCATCCCAACCGCGGTGAACCTCAACTTCGACAAGTTCTGGAACAACGACACCGGGCGTTTTGCCAGCAAGGACACCATCGACGCGCTGGTCAAGCAGGTCGGTCTCACCGACAAGGACGGCATCATCTCCTTCTGCAACACCGGTCACCTGGCCTCCATCGCCTGGTTCGGCCTCTCCGAGGTCGAAGGCCTGAAGAACGTCCGCCTCTACGACGGCTCGATGTCGCAGTGGACGCTCGACCCCTCCCGTCCGGTCGTCAAGCAGCAGGGCTAAGGATCTGGGCTACGAGGCCGCCCCAAACTCGGAGCCACCCTCGCCCCTTGTGGGACTTCGCGGCCGGTCGGCCGAGGGCCGGACAAATCGCTCCGGTGGAGCGATTTGAGGCAAGAAGGCCATGAGAGCTATGCTCGAATGGCTAGGTGCCCGAAGGGCGGGTGAGGGGGCCTTGTCAGGTAGCAACACCTGCTCGACTTCACCCCTCCCCAACCCTCCCCGCAAGGGGGAGGGTGCCGCTCCGTGTATTTGGGGCGATAGAGCAACAGCCTCGATGCCCACCCTCCCCCTTGCGGGGAGGGAGAGCCGAGCAGGACTTAGCTTGCTAAGTCCGTTGCGAGACCGGGTGGGGGACCCACGAGCAAGATATCTCATCTCGTGCCACCCAAACGACGAAATGACCAACGATCGACCGTGAAACCCTGAAATGACCGATATCGCCGCACCGTCATCATCGCTCAACTGGCTCAAGCTCGATCGCGGCCCCGTCGCCGTCGTCGCTGCCGCCTTCGTCATCGGCACGCTCGCCATCGGCCAGCTCGTCGATGCGCGCCAGGCGGTGCTGTTCCTCATCGGCGGCCTGTTGGGCGCCACGCTCTATCACGCCTCGTTCGGCTTCACCGGCGGCTGGCGCCGCATGGTCGTCGAAAAGCGCGGCCGCGCCATCCGCGCGCAGATGCTGATGATCGCGGTCGCCGCCATCGTCTTCATCCCGCTGCTGTCGCAGGGCGTCGCCTTCGGCCGTCCGCTCGCCGGCGCCATCGCCCCGGTCGGCGTTTCGGTCCTCGTCGGCGCTACCCTCTTCGGTCTCGGCATGCAGCTCGGCGGCGGTTGCGGCTCGGGCACGCTGTTCACCGTCGGTGGCGGCTCGTCACGCATGCTGGTCACGCTCATCTTCTTCATCGTCGGCGCCGTCCTCGGCACCGCCAATCTGCCGTGGTGGCTGGCCCAGCCGTCGCTGCCGCCGATCAGCCTCGGCAGCGCCCTCGGTGCGCCAGGCGGCGTGGCGTTGACGCTCATCGGCCTGGCTGCCGTCGCCGCCCTCACCGTCATCGTCGAGCGGCGCTATCACGGCAATATCGAAACCGCGTCCAAACCGAAGACGCAGGGCCTGGTTCGCCTGTTCCAGGGCCCGTGGCCGCTCGTCGGCGCCGGCGTCCTGCTGGCTCTGCTCAACATCGCAACGCTGCTCGTCGCCGGCCATCCGTGGTCGGTCACCTATGGTTTCGGCCTCTGGGGCGCCAAGGTCGCGCAAGCCGTCGGCGTGCCGGTTTCCAGCTGGGAATTCTGGAACTGGCCGGGGCAGGGCGAAGCCCTCGGCCGCTCCGTCCTGTTCGATGTCACCTCGGTCATGAACTTCGGCATCATCCTCGGCGCCGCGCTCGCTGCGGGCCTTGCCGGCAAGTTCGCGCCCAAGGCCAAGGTGCCGTTCCTGTCGTTCCTCGCCGCCGCCATCGGGGGCGTGCTCATGGGCTACGGTGCGCGTCTGTCCTTCGGCTGCAATATCGGGGCTTTGTTCTCGGGCATCGCTTCGGGTAGCGTGCATGGCTGGCTGTGGTTCGCCTGCGCCTTTGTCGGCAGCCTCGGCGGCGTTGCCCTGCGTCCTCTGTTCGGTCTCGATGGTTTCAAGAAATGAGCGCCACGCGTAACACCTTCCTCTTCGGCGCTGCCCTGCTTGCCGCCACCGCGGCCGTTGCCGCCGATCACGTGACGCACGGGCGCGGGCCGGTCGCCGTTGCCGCCATTCCGGTTGCCGGCGCCGATGCCGCCGCGCCTGCCGATGATGTCGCGGCAAATCCCTGCGCTGCCGGCTCGCCTTGTGCTGCCGCGTCACCCTGTGCAGCCGCTTCCCCGTGCGCTGCAGCTTCGCCTTGCGCCGCTGCGTCTCCCTGCGCCGCGGCTTCGCCTTGTGCGGCCGCCGCCCCATGCGCTGCCGCAGCCCCGTGCGCTGCCGCAGCTCCCTGTGCCGCTGCCGCGCCCTGCGCTGCCGGCGCCATCTGAGCCATGGACGAGGATCGCCTTCGCGCCGCGCAGGAAGCCCTGTTCTGCGAGCAGGTCCTCGCCAAGGGCGGCGGCAACGTCCTGCACGCCACGTTGCGCGACGCTCCCGTTGCCGCCTGGACGCACTATCCGCCGGGCGACGTCTTCGATCCGGCCTCCGGCGCGCAATGGTATTATCACTGCCACCTGCCGCCCGAAGCGGGCGAACACGGCCATTTCCATTGCTTCGTTCGCCCCAACGGCAAGGATGGCCCGGTGCATCACCTCGTCGCCGTCGGCGTCGATCCCTACGGCAAGCTCATCCGGCTTTTCACGGTGAACCAGTGGGTGGTTGCCGACGCCTGGCTCGATGCCGCGCCGACGGTCGAACTGCTCGAGCGCTTCGACATGCAGATGCCCCAGCCCTCCTATCTCACCAATCGTTGGCTGACGGCGATCCTGCGACTCTATTCCGCCGAGATCGCCGATCTCATCCACAAGCGCGACGAAACCATCGCCGCCCATCGTGCTCCGCAGGGGATTTCTCCGCGCGACGATCGCGAGCTGGAAGTCACGTCCGAACTGCGCGTCGACCTCGCCCAGACGGCAAAGGCCCTCGGGCTCTGATTTCGCCGTTCATCTTCTGTTATTTTTCGTTCAGACACCGTTCATCTGCCGTTCATCTGCCCGGCTTTTTGTGGCAATGCGGTCCTGAAGCGCCGCAAACGAGAACCCTCCAATATTGAGATCCGTCCCGCCATCGAGCGCCAGATCGGCGAGGATTTCGCCGATGACGCTGGCGAACTTGAAGCCGTGGCCCGAGCACGGCGACGCAACTATCATATTGGGATTGCTGGGTAATCTGTCGATCAGGAAGTCTTCTCCGGGCAGCATCATGTAGCGGCAGGTGATGAATCCCGTCGCCGGCCCCGCTGCTGCCGGCAGTCGTTTCTCCATGAAATCGCTCAACAATTTCCGATCCCGGTCGTTCACCGGCGGATTGTCCTGTTCCGGATCGATCTCCTCGAAAAAATGGCAATGTTTTCCGATCTTTACGCCCATCGCATCGATCGCCGGAAAGCCGAAATACGAATTGTCCTTGCCCTCGCCGCGCAGGAAAACCGGTATCCGCCCGGGCTTCGTAACCAGTTGATTTTTCGGGAAAAACCAGCCGACGACCTGCCGGATCGGCACGGCGATGCCTCTGAGCTCCGGCACCAGTTCGTTGATATAGGTTCCCGCCGCGACGATCACCGTCTTCGCCTCGTAAGTCCCTGACGTCGTTGTGATTTTCCCGCCATCGATGCGCGTCACGCGCTCGCCGAAATGCAGTTCCGCGCCGTCCGCCGCCGCCAGTCGCAGCGCCGTCAGCACTGCCGTTTCCGGCCGCAGAAACCCGCCGCGCGGCTCGTAGATCGCGACTTCATCCTCATCCAGCGCGAACGTCGGAAAGCGCTGTTTCATGCCTCCCGCATCGAGTAGGTCGTGCGCCAAACCCTGTTGTTTACAAGAGCTTAGCGTGCCGCTCACCACCGGATCGTCAGGCTTGCCCATCTGCAGCACGCCGGTCACCGTCATAATATCGGCGCCGCTGCGCTCCTCCAGCTTGCGCCAATTACGATAGGCCCGCTGCAGCAGTGGTATGTAGCCGGCTCCCTCGAAATAACCCAATCGGATCAAGCGCGTATCGCCATGCGACGAACCGCGGTCGTGCAGCGGCCCGAACCGCTCTATGCCGATGACGCGCGCCCCGCGCGCCGCCAGCTGCTGCACGGCATGCGCGCCCATCGCGCCCAGGCCGACAACGGCGACGTCGTATTCCGTCATGCCTTGAGACCGGAGACGAATTGCCGGAAACGCTCGGATTTCATCTCCCCGAACAGCTGTTCCGGCGAGCCTTCGGCCTCCACCAGCCCCTGGTGCAGGAACATCACGCGGTTCGAGACATTGCGCGCGAAGGCCATCTCATGCGTCACCACCAGCATGGTGCGACCTTCTTCCGCTAAGGCCCTCAAAACCCTCAACACTTCGCCCACGAGTTCGGGGTCGAGCGCCGATGTCGGTTCGTCGAACAGCATCACTTTCGGCCGCATCGCCAGTGCCCGCGCAATGGCGGCGCGCTGCTGCTGGCCGCCGGAAAGATGGCTCGGATACTGGTCGCGCTTGTCGGCGATCCCGACCTTTTCGAGCAGCGCTTCGGCTTCGGCAACCGCCTCGGCGCGCGGCCGCTTCAGCACGTGGATCGGACCTTCGATGACGTTTTGCAGGATCGTCATGTGGCTCCAGAGATTGAAGTTCTGGAACACCATGCCGAGTTCCGACCGGATGCGGTCGACCTGCTTGCGGTCGGCCGGTTCCTGCTTGCCGTCGCGGCGCTTGCGCATGGCGATGGTTTCGCCGGCAACTGTAACCACCCCGGAATCCGGGATTTCCAGGAGGTTTATGCAGCGCAGCAAAGTGCTCTTGCCCGAGCCCGACGAGCCCAGGATCGAGATCACGTCGCCCTCATGCGCATCGAGCGAAATGCCCTTCAGCACTTCGAGTTGCCCGAAGGACTTGTGCATATCCCTGACCGTCAGGGCCGGAACATTGGTCATGGCTTGACTTCCCTCAGGTCTTCGGCGCGTGGATCGGGCCCTTCGATGCCGATGTCCGGCCGGCGCCGTAGGTGCGGCGACAGCCGGTATTCGATGAAACCCATGAAGCGGATGATGATGAAGTTGAGCACGAGGTAGATCGCCGCTGCGCAGAGAAAAACTTCCATCGTGCGATAGCTCTGCGAGATCAGGCGTTGCGCCACGCCCGTCACTTCCCAGACGGTGACGAGGCTGGCGAGCGACGTCGATTTCATCATCAGCACGATTTCAGTCGAATAGGCGGGCAGGGCCTGCCGCAGCGCGATCGGCGCGATGATGCGGCGGAACAGCATGAAGCCCGACATGCCGATGGCGCGGCCGGCTTCGATCTCGCGCTGCGGCACCGAGAGTAGCCCGCCGCGGAAGATTTCGGCCGTATAGCCGCCGGTGCACAGCGCCAGCGAAATCACGGCGCAATAGAAGGGTTCGCGCAGCACCGGCCAGACGAAGCTGTGCCGCACTTCCGGGAACTGGCTGAGCCCGTAATAGACGAGGAACATCTGGATGAGCAGCGGCGAGCCGCGGAAGGCGAAGATATAGCCCGCCGCGATCCGCTCCAGCACGAAGATGCCGGAAACCCGCATCCACACGGCGCCAAGCGCGATCACCCCGCCGATGCTGATGCACAGGAACCACAGCGCCACCGTCGTCGGCACGGCGGCCAGCAACTGGCCCATCGTATCGGCGAGAAAGGCGAAATCCATGAGCCTGCCTCCCTACCGTCCGATGCCGCCGCGGAAACTGCGGCCCACGCGCTTCTCCGCGAACGCAAAGCTGCGGTCCGACAGCGTGGTCAAGACGAGATAGAGCGCGCAGCCGGCAATATAGAAGGTGAAATAGAGCCGCGTGGAGCCGGCGGCGACCTGGCTCGACCGCATGAGTTCGGCAAGCCCGGTGACCGAGATCAGCGCCGAATCCTTGAGGCTCAATTGCATGACGTTGCCGAGGCCGGGCAGGGCGAAGCGCAGCACCTGCGGCACGATGATGCGCCGGAAGCGCATGAAGCGCGACATGCCGATGGCGCGCGCCGCCTCGATCTCGCCCGGCGCGACGGCCAGGAACGAGCCGCGGAACACCTCGGCCTGGTAGGATGCGGAAATGAGGCCGACCGCGACGGCGCCGGTGAGGAATGCCGGCACGCCGACATAGCTCTGCGAGCCGAAATAAGTAGCGATAGCGCCCACGGCGCTGCCGCCGCCGAAATAGATGAGATAGATGATGAGCAGTTCCGGCACGCCCCGGAACACGGTGGTGTAGGCGTCACCCGCTATGCGCGACGTTCGGCTCGGCGACAGCTTGGCGGCGGCAACCAGCGCACCCACGGCAGCGCCGATGAGCATCGCGGCCAATGTCACCAGCAGCGTCAGCAGCGTGCCGGCCAGCAGCAAGCCGCCCCAACCCTTGGGGCCGAAGCCGATCAGCTCGAATGTCGACATGAAAGCCACTTTCCCGGCGCACCGGCGTCGGCTTGCGGATGGGCGGGGGCACTACGCCCTCCGCCCACCATAAGGCGATCAGGGCGCAATGTTGAGCCCGAACCACTTCTCGCTGAGCTTTTGCACGGTGCCGTCCGCCAGGGCCGCCTTGATGGCTTCGTCGAACTTGGCCGTCAGGTCGCTGTCCGACTTGCGGATGCCGAGCGCCATGCCTTCGCCCCAGACCGGGCCGCCGATCTCGGGGCCGGTGAATTCCAGGTCTTCGTTGCCCGGCGTGGCGAAAGCCGCCTGGAAGGACGTGGCATCGTCGAAGCCGACGTCGATGCGGCCGGCGACGAGGTCGAGATCGCGCTCCGCCGTCGTCTTGTATTCGCGGACGTCGGAATCCGTGAAATTCTCGTGGGCGAACTTGGCGAAGGTCGTTGCCGCCTGCACGCCGATCGACTTGCCGGCGAAGGCCGCCTTCAGCTTGTCCACTTCCGGCTTCTCGGCCGTGGCGTCGACACCCATCTTGATGGTCGTGCCGGTGCCTTCCATGTTCTCGAGTGCGCTGCCCTTGACCACGGCAAAGGCCGCGGGCGTCGCCGCATAGGGAATGCTGAAGTCGATGGCTTCCTTGCGTTCAGGCGTGATCGACAACGCGTCCATGATCACGTCGAACTTGCCGGAGTTGAGGCTCGGGATCATCGAATCCCAGTCATAGGCGCCCAGCTTGCATTCGACGTTCATGCGCTTGCACAGGTCGGCCGCCAGTTCCGGCTCGAAGCCGCCGAGTGTGCCGTCGGGATTGGTGAGGTTCCACGGCGGATAGGCGCCTTCGAGGCCGATCGACACCGTGGTCCAGTCCTTGGCTGCGGCCGGCGCTGCCATCAGCGCTGCAACGCTCATCGCGGCCAGCAGGGTCTGCAGTTTCATTGTTGTTCTCCTTGTCCAGTTTCCCGTTGCGCCGGTCTTCGCCAGCTACATTACCGGTTGCGCCGGATAGTGACTTGCGATCGCCAGTACATCCGGTTCGTAACCATCAGGTGCCACATTTCTGCCCAGATCGGCAAGCGCGCATCGTGTAACGAAAGCGCGCGAAGCTAGTTGCGGGGCTTGGCGCGGTTGGTCGGCGGCGCTGCAATGGGATCGTCCGGCCAGGGGTGGCGCGGATAGCGCCCCTTCAAATCCTTGGCGACGTCCTTCCACGAGCCACGCCAGAAACCCGGCAGGTCGCGCGTCGTCTGGATGGGCCTGTGTGCCGGTGACAGCAGAATGAGTAGGAGCGGCACCTTGCCGCCGGCCACGGCCGGATGCCGGTCGAGCCCGAACAGTTCCTGCACGCGGATCTCGACCGCCGGCCCGCCTTCTGCGGCATAATCGATGGGAACGCGTGTCCCGGTCGGTGCGATGAAATGGCTGGGCAGCAACTGTTCCAGTTCCCGGCGCTGGTGATGCGGCAACAGCGCCTCCAGCGCCTGCCCCAGGTCGTCGGCGGTGATTTCGGCAAGGCCGGTGCGGCCGGTGATGTAGGGCGCGAGCCAATGCGCTCCCTCTGCCGCCAGCGCCGTGTCCGAAAGGTCGGGCCAGCTCTCGCCCAACGTCTCGTGCAGATAGCCTGCCCTTCCGCGCAGGGCGTTCTGCTCACGGCTCCAGGGTAGGGCGGTGACGCCGAGGGACGCCACCCCTTTTGCCAGCAATCTGGCGGCGGCATCGAAATCCTCCACCGGCACGGCCGCTTCCTCCAGCCGCAAGGCGCCGAGCTTGCGCAGTCGCCGTGCGCGTACCTGCCGGCTGGTACGGTCGAACGTCAGCGTGGTCTCGGTCGCGATGGCGGCACCGAACAGATCCTCGATAGTCTGGCGGTCGATCGCCGCCGCCGAGCGGATGCGCCCGTCGCCCGCGCTGCCGGTGATCTCGGCGACGACGAGGTAAGGTTCGCTGGCGAGGCTCTCGCTGGCGTCCAGGCTGGCTGCCCTGCCATTGGCGAGCCGGAAGCGGCCGCGCGCGCCGGCGGCCTGCGCCACCCGATCGGGATAGGCCCGCGCCAGGTGCCGGCCGACATCGCCGATCTGACCGCCGTCCTCCGCGCCGCCAACGATCCCGGCCCAGCGCCGCGCCAGGGCGCGCGCCTCCTCGGCCCTCCTGCCGCGCTCGTTGGCAAAGCGTTGCAGGCGATGGGCGAGATCGACCGCATCGCCACCAAGCCCGCGCTCGCCCAGCAGCGCCGCCAACGCCGCGGCACTTGCCGCTTCGCCCTCGGCGCCCGCCTGCCGCAGCATGTGGGCAAGGCGTGGCGGCAGCGGCAACCGGCTCAGCGCCTTGCCTTCCTCGGTGATCCTACCCGTGCCGTCGATGGCCTCCAACTCCTGCAGCAGCGTCACCGCTTCCGCCCATGCCGGCTTCGGCGGCGGATCGAGAAAGGCGAGCGTGTTGGGATCGGCCACACCCCAGGCGGCGAGATCGAGCGCCAGGCCCGAAAGATCGGCATTGAGGATTTCCGGGCGATCGAAGGCATCGAGCGCTGCGTTCTGCCCCTCCGCCCATAGCCGGTAGCAGCTGCCCGGCTCGGTGCGCCCGGCGCGGCCGCGCCGCTGGTCGGCGCCGGCGCGCGACACCCGCCGCGTCACCAGACTCGTGAGGCCCGTTGCCGGCTCGTAGGCCGGCAGCCTGCGGAACCCGGAATCGACGACGATGCGGATGCCTTCGATGGTCAGCGACGTTTCGGCGATCGAGGTGGCGAGCACGACCTTGCGCCGGCCGGCCGGGGCAGGGGCGATGGCGCGGTCCTGCTCCGCCGGCGTCAACTGCCCGTAGAGCGGCGCCACGTCGACGTTTGCCGGCACGCGCCCATTAAGCCTTTCGGCGACGCGCGCGATCTCGCCCTGGCCAGGCAGGAACACCAGGGCCGATCCGGTCTCCTCGGCCAGAGCCGCCACCACCGCGCCAGCGACCTGGTCCTCCAGCCGCTGCATCGGGTCGGGCGGCCGGTAGCGCGTTTCGACCGGATGCATCCGGCCTTCCGAAACGATGACCGGCGCTCCGCCGAGCAGGTCCGCGATGCGGGCGCCATCGATTGTTGCCGACATCACGACGAGTTTCAGGTCGGGCCGTAGCGCCGTGGCATCGTGCGCCAGCGCCAGGCCGAGATCGGCATCGAGGCTGCGTTCGTGGAACTCGTCGAACAGCACCGCCGCAATGCCGGTCAGCTCCGGATCGTCGAGCAGCATGCGCGTGAAGACGCCTTCGGTCACCACTTCGATGCGCGTGCGCGCACTCGTGCGGGTTTCGCCGCGCATGCGGTAGCCGACCGTCTCGCCCGGCTTTTCTCCGAGCGTTTCCGCCATCCTGCGTGCCGCGGCGCGCGCTGCCAGCCGCCTCGGCTCCAAAACGATAATGCGCCCGTCCCCGCGCCATGGCGCATTCAACAAAGCCAGCGGCACGCGCGTCGTCTTGCCGGCGCCGGGCGGCGCCACCAGCACCGCGAACGGCCCCGCCGCCAGCGCCTCCAGCAGGCGCGGCAGCACGGCATCGATGGGCAGGGGAGCGTCGGGGGCGGTCATGCCGCCTTCATGGCCGGGTTCTTGCCGCCCTGCAAGCCATGAGGGCAGGGAAGGGGCCGCATGCACAGCGCTCGCGGTTTTTCGGCTTTACCCCTTGCACAGCCCCAGCCCTTTGGCTATGTGAATGCGCGCAGCGAACGGGGGTTTTGACGCCTCCTGCCGGAAGCTCGCGAAACCTCCGGCCAGCGCACTGAAAAGCTTCGGCTTTTTGGGGAATAGTTCAATGGTAGAACAGCGGACTCTGACTCCGTTAATCTTGGTTCGAATCCAGGTTCCCCAGCCATTCATTTTCTAGTGAAAAATCATATAGTTAGACCGTTGTGACATGTGGAATGCATGTCGCGTTTGCTAGATTCTTGTCGCACTACTGTGAACGTGGAAGCACCCGGAAAACCGGCACTGACTCGCGACGCACGGCAGGTGCGTGCGACATGAAGTGCGACATGAAACGGGCTTTCAGTCCTCCCACTCGGCATAGAGTTCGCCACCTAGGAGTTCTACAGCCTTTGCTATGCGGGCGTGGCTGAGACCAGCTTTGCGAATTGTGTTGCTCTTTAACAGGCCTTTAGTCCCTGCCGCGTGAGAAATAGCCTTGAAAGGGACACCTTTATCGAGGCAGCGCTGTTTAATATCAGTGATGATCAAGTGAGGGGAATTAAGGCTGGGTGGGGTGCCGCACCAGCTACCTTTTTTTCCGAGCCGGGCGACCAGTCTTGCTATCGAGTGCTTCGTCTTGCCCGGAAAGCGCATCGTGATCGCCGATAGGCCTTCACCACGTTCTACGCACCTCAGTATTAGCTCTTGGTTGCTTTTGCTCCAGTAGAAGTCGGGTTGTCGGAGGCCGAGGGCGCTAGCGCGGTCTTTGATACCAGCCCGTGTGCGCCAGGTTAGAACAGCAGCAGCCAGCCCGAAGTTTGGAAAACTCGCTCGAATGACCGCATCTTCTGGCGGTGTCCATCTACGGAGAGCCATGTCGATCTGCCTTTACCTTGAGGCTTGCAGAAATCGGGTTGTTCCACTTAGCACGTAGGTGACCACCGAGCGCCCGCACCGCCAAGGCCAATGTGCGAGCTCGGCCTTTACTTCTCCACCGCCGTTCGGAGAAAAAACCACGACGCCCGCAAACGGCGTCGAGGTCCCGTAGCGACCATTTCATTTGCTGCGCCCGGGCCAATATCTGATCGATCAAAGGGTCGCCGCTGGGAACGAAAGATCGAGGTTGACGGTATATGTGCCGCTTATGTGCTGCGGAGGTAATTGCGCCCCAAGTACGCCCCGGAAAGGCGTTAAGCAGTTCGGCCTTGTTAGCGGAAGGGAACATTCGTCGCAGCCGGGTGATCTCGTTATAATCCCAAGGTCGCCCGCGTGGTCGGGTGATGCCCATACGGCTGGCCTTGCTGTGCGCTGCTGGTCGCGTTCGTCGCACGATGATCCGCAGAGCGGCGTTGTAGTCGGGGTAGTGCCCTGACAACTCGCTTTGCTCGAAATGATCCCAGAGCCGGTAGCCGTTCGGCGTCAGACCGGTCATCTGCATGCGGCGTCTGTTGCGCTCTGCAGTAGCAGCGTCACGGGACAACCAAGCGATGTTCATCGTCAGCACCTCCCCATGGCAAAAGGGGAAAGCGAGTCGTCGTCAGAAATGCGACGAGCGAGAGGAGCTTTTAATCTTCTCAACCGATTTCTCTCGATCGGCGGTGCGGTCGTCGTGGTTTCGTTGTCAGGATTGCGAAGATCGAAATTTGGAGAGCATGATGCTGTTGGGGGTTCATCATGCGCATCATGCTCGCAGGGGCTATTGCCCTGTTCGCTTTGCCGGCCTTTGCCGCTGGGCAATCGCTGATCCAGCAATCGACCGATAGCGACGTTCGGCTGCAATTTTCGCAGTCCTGGACCTGCCAGCCGCGGAAGACTTGCGGCAAGATCAGGTCATGCGATGAGGCCGAATGGTATCTCTATAACTGCAGTTGGGGCGGGCGCCTCGACGGTGACAGCGACGGGGCTCCATGCGAGAACCTGTGCGGGAGCAATAACTGATGACCACGCCCATCAAGCTCATCGTCCTGATGGCCTTCACCCGCGATGAGGAAGGCGAACTACAGCCGGCGTTCGAGCCGCGCGAAATGCAATCCGAGGATCGCGCGCGCAGCGAGGCCCGCCTGATGGCGGCCACCGGCAAGTATGCCGGCGTCATAGCGTGGTCGCGGGAAGCGCATCCCGATGTTGGCGAATATGGACCGCCGGAAATTCTGTTCCAGGACGGCGAAACGCCGGAGATGGAATGATGGACCACGATCGCTTCAACGAGTGCCTGGAGCACCTGCATTGGTCCACCGAGACGCTGGCCGGCATCCTTGGATGCGATGAGGGACTGACCGAGGCGTATTCGATGGGGCTGGCAGAGGTGCCGGCGAAGCTCGCGGCATGGCTGGAGACGCTGGCGCAGGCGCACGAAGCTTTGGAGAGCGAAAGGCCGAAGGGGCTCAAGGGGAAGCGCTATGTGGGGTTGATGGATTGATGGTGGGCGGACGTAGCGCCGTTGGAGATGGGGTGGCACCTTGTGGACTTAGAACTTTTGTAGTAAGGCGACGACGTTTGGGGGATTTACTTTAATGGGCTTCTTTGAGGCACTGCCGGACCAATGTCCGCCAGCTGATGCTGTAGAGAACGAGATCGGTCAGGCCTATCGGATTGTATTTGGCGACCCCGCGACTGTTGAGCACTTCAAGTCGCACGCTGCATTGGGTAAAAAGCCGCCTTCCGATATGGATGAATGTCGTTTTGCCTCATGCTCGTTATTCACATCGCTGGATCGAGTTAAGTCAGTAGCGCAGTTACCAAAGCTCCGCGCACAAGGTCCGATCCTGGCAGAAGTCACTATCGCTCACGGCTCCGGCAGATGGATTGCCCATGGAGACCACATAGATTTTTGGATGTATGACACCTTTGACCCTATTGCTGCCATCGTCTCAATGACGGATGCTACCTGATGGCTAGGGTAAAGCGTCAAGCTAACTACATCGCGACGCTTGTGTACGTGGACGAACCTCAGGTTGTCCACCTGATGTCGCGTACTGTTCCAGTTGTGGCAGTAGCCGTTCCCAGCAATGATCCAAACGTAACGCTGTTTGCCGCGACGACAGCTACTTTACAAAACTGGGAGGGGTATCTCAACGGGGCGTCAGATCTCCGCTATCTATTCACGTATCCAGCATCGAGATCACTCTACACCTTTGACCTTCAGAAGATGGTCAATAAGAAGGTTATAATGATTCCTTGGGAGGGGCCTTTCCCGGAGGAATATCTCCCTCAATCGCAGTTCTTTTCGCGGGATCACACCGAGCCTTATCTCCCCCCGTTATTGGCTCCCCAAACTGAGACCTTGCTGGTCGATGGCGAATGGGAGCTCCAGGAATTTGGCGCGTTCTATCAGCGATATTCCGACATTTATGCGTTTCTCGTAGCCGTTATGAACTGGAAGGATGCAGGGGTCGCAGCGGATACTAAGTCCGAGATCAAGAACGCATTTCGCAGCAAGCCGTTCGAAGGAGGTTCGAGTTACCTACATTTCTTTGGCGATCTGTTTTCGTCGCTGCGGCGTGGTGAGCGATTGGGACTGGATAAGGTCGCCTATGCTTCTCCAGGACATGTTGACATCAATGGCAGAGATGATGCTTTCGGCACGGTCGAACAGAGCTTGAGCAATTTCCTACAGGCCCACGGAGAGTTGCATCGGGCTTACTCTGATTTTCACCAGGCACTGTCGAAAGCCGGATTGCTGAGGATGCCAGGAGAGGCCTTCTTGCACGATGATCCTAACGCGCAGTGGATCAAGAAGCTCGCACGGGAATTTGCGTTGGCACTTAAATTCGATGATTTCGACGAGCTCTGGAAGCTATCCAATGGCAACGCGTTGGTCGCAGCAAAGATTCTCCTTTCGTTTTATCGACGTCTCGAGCAAGCTGGAGAATACTTTGCTCAAGGCAGGGTGTCGTTTGGTAACTAGCTCCTTACATCGACCACTCAAATCACCAGCCCCGCTCCGGCGGGGCTTTTTGTTGCGCCGTGTCCTACTTATCCCCGAAATCCCCGCCCGCTGGAACCGCAGTAAACTGATCTCAGCAACGGAGATCAGTTATGGCAAAGACGGCTCGCAACGAGGCAAGGAAACTCTCGGCCACCTTCATCAACGGCATCGCACTTTCGGTGCTGACGGTCGGCGCAATCGGGCCGACGGTTGCGGGGAATGGGGCAGGGGCCTTGCGCGTGTTTGCCCTGTCCCTAGTGGCAAGTATTCTTCTTCACATGCTGGCGCGGCTGGTGGTGCGGCGGGTTGAGGATTAGCTCGGGCGCAGAACCGGTGCGAGATTTCTCACGCTCGTTCTACTGCTTCCTGGCCGCGCGTGAAATTCTCCGCCAGCGCATGATAGATCCCGTGCGGACAGATGAGCCGCGAGGCTGCCGAGCCGATCAGCGCCGCCAGCATCATAGGAAAGATGAGGGCATGATCGGCCGTCATTTCCGAAACGATGATGAAGGATGTGAGCGGCGCCTGCACGACACCAGAGAGATAGGCAGCCATGCACAGGATGGCGAGCGCGCCGACCGGCACCTGCGGCAGGAGCGGCGCAAGGTTGTAGGCTAGCCCGGCGCCCACAGCCAGCGATGGCGAGAAGATGCCGCCCGGAATGCCGCTGATCGCCGAAATCCACGTGGCGACAAGCTTCATCGCCCCGAACGCCTGCGGCACCGCTTCACCGGCAAGGATCAATTTGGATTGGGCATAGCCGGTACCGAAGATGGAGCCGCCGGCAACCAGGCCGCAAAGCGCCACCAGCAATCCGCAAAGTGCGGCAAAGGCAATGGGCCAGCGCGCGATCCACTGCCCGGGCCGACCCGGAAGCCCGCGCGAGCAGGCAATGACGAGACGGCTGAAAACGCCGCCGGCAAGTCCGCAGACGACCCCAGTGATCGGTACGGCAAGCCATCCCCACCCCCAGGCCAGATAATTCGCCGTGCGGCCGAAATAGGTGTAGTCGCCAAGGATCGCCTGTGAAGTAAGACCGGCCGCGATCACCGTCGCCAGCACCAATACGCTCGAGCGCACCTCGAATGAGCGGCTCATTTCCTCGATGCCGAACATGATGCCGGCGAGCGGCGCATTGAACGCGGCGGCAACACCGGCGGAGGCGCCGGCCAGCAGCAGGCCAGGCTGCCGGTGCGGGGTGAGCCGGCCGAGTGCGAACATGGTGGCGGCGCCTACCTGTACGGTCGGCCCTTCGCGGCCGGCCGAGGCGCCTACCGCAAGCCCCATTGCAAGCAGCGCGATCTTGCCGATGGCGACCTTCACCGAAACCAGTTTGGCGCGTGCCTCAGGATCGGCAAGGCGACGGGCCGCCATCACCTGCGGAATGCCGCTGCCCTGTGCACCGGGGAAAAACCGTCGCGTCAGCCAGGCAACGAGCGCAAATCCTGCCGGCGTCAGCACCAGGGGCAGGTAGGGCCAGCGTGCCGTCGCCGAAAAGAACAGCACCTGCGCGCGGTCGGCGAGCGTGGTCATCAGCACCGCGAAGACGCCGATCATGATGCCGCCGCAAAGGAATAATCCCCGCCGTCGCAGCCGCGGCCACAGGATACGCCGAAAGCGCAAGTCAAGAGCTTGACGAAATGTACGGTTGCGCATCGACTGAGCTGCTGGGCTGAAAAAAAATTGTGCGTACTGCTAACAATTTTTAGTCATGCCTCGCAATCACCTCGGAGCTATGATGAGCCTCGACGGGCTTCCTGCTTTACCTGCTGGCGAGACTGTGGCTGGTTGAGGACTGAGCGGTGCCGAACGCCGCCAAGGCTAAGCGCCTTCACGCACGATCTCGATCCTCGGATGCTTTGCCCCGCATTTGGTGCAGCGCAGCTTTCGCGACACCCTCTCGCGTCCGACTTCGCCCATGGACGTATTGTTTCCAAACCACTGCACCAGCATGCCGGCATGGATATTGCGGCGGTGCCCGCACTGGCAGATCGCATCAACCGACAAGCCATAGCGCCAGTATTCGCCAACATCGATGAGATCGGTTCTTTTCGGAAGTTCGCTCACTCTGCCATGTCCATGCCGGCGCTGGCGCGAGTCATATCGCTGGTCCCTGACGAGAACAAGACAAGAACAAAATGGTAAATGCCTAGGGTCACGAGAGTCGCTGCTGCGGTGACTTCACATCGCAAGTAGCGGGGACGCGTGCTGACCGGGTGCACGCTCGCAGCATTGGAATAAATCCCAATTGCCTAAAAAGCTGACCGTCTGGTCAATTATGCGCAGAATGGCCTACAGGCTCGGCGAGCCCCGTGTAGTCCTTTGTCGTGCCGTGTCCCTTACAACCATTTGACTTACTTTGTTAATTCGACGTGAGAGGTATGGACAGAACCACGTATTGAGCTACCCTTGAGTCGTCTTACCATGTCAGAGGGGGCTGAGGTGCATAGGAGCGTACTCCGAAAGGTCGTCCATATCATTGATCCCGATGCGAGCTTCGTCGAAGCCGTGAGCGCCATTCTTACGCTTGAAGGGATGTATCCAAAGGGCTTCGGGAGTTTGGCGGAATTCCTGTCCGCGACCGAGGGTAATTTGCCCGATGCCGTCGTGATCAACTTCACGCTTAACGATGGTGCTGGGCCCAGCGTCATTAACTATCTGACACAGGCAAATAGACCTGTCGTCATGATTGGAAACGAGCAACAGACAGAGCCCGCTATCACGGCAATGCGGGCGGGTGCGATCGATGTCCTCACCAAACCGCTCGATACGGCAAGACTGGTGAGGGACCTGGCCGACGCCTTCTCACAAATGACGCGCAGCCTGCCGAGGAATACGCTGACGCCGCGAGAACGTGAGGTTTTGGAACTCATTGTCGATGGCCAATCCAACAAGGAGGCTGGACGGCTCCTCGGAATATCGCCCAGAACCGTCGAAATCCATCGCGCCCGCGCTATGGAGAAACTAGGGGCTCGCAACACGGCTGAAATGGTCCGGTTGGCATTGAGCTAAATTATCGCTCAAATCGTCTCAGGAACGTCCAAAAGAATTACGTATGAAGATCAGCCCCGGCGTTGTATCAACAGCGCGCGGGGCTGAGATTTATAGGAAGGGACGCTTCTTGACCGAGGAGCCAGATGAGTTCGATACGCCCGGTTTCTTTTCCTGCCTGGATGAACTGAGCGACGATGAACGCCGCGACAGAATTGAAGCTCTCACTGACCAGAAACTGCAGGAGTTGCACAACGCACTTCGAGTCCCCGGTGTTCAACGAAGCGTTTGGCTCGCGCTGATCGAGGCTGAACTGCGGCGCAGGGGCTTAATCTATCTATCGTGATTTATCCCAATTGACCGGGTGCCGTAATAGGCAGCAGCATGCCGCCATGGACAAGAATAAGCTTCAACGGCTCACGCTCGAACGTCTGACCGCATACCGGAAATATCATGCCAAGGCGGTTGGGCTTGCCATCAGCATGGGCCGACGCAGTCGCAAAGACGAAGATGCCCTCGAACGAGTGGACTCCGAATTGCGATCACGTGCATTCCAAGACCGATATGAGCTGCGACATGAACGATGACGAGATGATCAGCGTCGGAGACCCCCTGCCGCGCCTAACCGCTGTTCAGGTGTTGGATGATCGGAGAGTTCGAATTACCTGGGACGACGGTAGCTCGGATGAGATCGACCTCGCGCCGGCTCTTGGTAGCCGCAAGGTATTTACTGCGCCTCTAAACGATGATGCGATTTTCGCTTCTGCAAAGGTAGGCAGCTTTGGCGATTGCATCACTTGGGGTGGCGATGCCGAACTGTCCGCGGTTTGGATTGAAGAGCTTGCGCTGCAGGCGAGGACTCCTTCTGCGAGCTAATAAGCCTGTACCCATTCTCCTGCCACCTGTAGCCGCATTCGCAGATGAACGTCAGCCCCACGGTGAACGTGCCGTCATGGGCGCGATGGGCTGACCAGTCCGAAATGGGCTTGCCGCATTTCTTGCAGTGGACATCAGGCACGTCGCGTCGGGGGGCGTCCATCTAGCAATATCTTCGTCAGTGAATCGAGGCGGTCGGAGATTTTGTCGAGGTCGTCATGAACGCGGTCGAATGCCTCGGTCAGCCCCTCTTTCGTGGCAAAGGTTTCTGCCGCGTAGAGTTTGTGGGCTTCGAGCGAACGCCGGAGCAGTTCCGTCGCCTCGTCGCGCTTGGCAAACTCGGTCTGGCGCAATTCGTCCCGCCGCTGAAATTCGCGGGCAAGCCATGCCTGCCATCGCCAGAGAACGGTCCCGGTCGCCACAGCCGCCCCAAGGATGGCAAGGATGATGCCGATGAGCCATTGCGCCGTTTCCCAATCGATCGGTCCCGTCATCGTAAGGAGTCCTACTTGGTGTGGTCGTTGATCGGCCCGCCATACCCCGTAGTGGCGCGAACCTCTTCTTCGGTCATGGTGGGCAACTTCGGCTTGAGGTTCGGCACGAGCCACACGAGCAACGCGCCGATGCCCCCAATGACAGCCGTGGCCGTGGCCTCATCAAGACCGAGATCGATCCCGGCATAGACGCGCAGGAATGCGACAGCGGCCATTGCGACAGCCACCCAGAACTTAAGGGCCCGCAGCGGGCCGAACATGGTGAGAAGGCTGAGCAGAGCGCCCATGGTAGTCTCCTAGTGCTTGATGATGAATCGGAAGATGAAGAAGGCGATTGCGGCGATGACGATCAGCGCCACGATGATGGGCCTGGCCTTGTTGGCGGGCTTCTTGGTGGGGACGGGAACGGGCCGCTGCTTGATCTCGTCAGCCGAGACGGGAGTGCGGAACAATGCGGTCTCGGCAGCGCGGCGCGTCACCAACCCCGGCATGGTCTTGCCGGCGGCTTTCGTCCATTTGCCGAACTCGTCAGCGGCGCCGGCATAGTCACCGGCGTTCAGCAGACGGAGCAGCGTGGAGCTTCTGAGGTTTCCCAGCCCGACATTGTAGGTGAAGGAAACGAGCGCCCCGAGCTGGTTGGAATTGAGTGGGACTTTGACGGCGGCGCGCACCTGGCTTTCGGTGCCGACGAGATCGGTGGAAAGGATCGCTTCGCCCTGCACTCGGGTGAGCTTCATGCCTTTCTTGACCTTTGGCGGGCCAGCAGCCGAAGTGTGGCCGAAACCGATAGTCCATGGATCGCCGCCCGTTGCAGGATCAGGATAGGCGTCCGCTCGGAAGCCCTCGGAATCCATGATGAGCTTCATCGTGGCTGCGTTGAGCGCCATATTGTTCTCCATGTCTGGATGTCTGGATATGAAAAGCCGCCCGGAGGCGGCATGGGATTTGTCACAATAGACGGAGATAAACGGCGGTGCTTAGCTCAGGCGTCGTTCATTTGAAGGACCCCAATGCCGGTGAGCGGTGCACCCCCACGTGTTCAGCCGCTCACCGGCTTTCATTTCTCAGGCCATAAGGCATCGTCGGCCGGGTCCAGGTCCTCGCCTGCAATGATGCGATCCTTGATCGAGCGGGCGGCGAAGACGTAATCCGAGACGTGCTTCATTGCCGCCTGGCCAAGTGCGATCATGGTCGGCGCATCGAGCGGCAGCGTGGAGTTGTCGGCCGCGATCCAGACGAAGTCGTTGTCGGGATCGGCCCAGCGCAGGTTGCCGGTCGCAGCACCGGCTGCCACCGCGAGGCCGGCCGAGGTCGCAGCGCCGGTGATCTTCAAGAGATCGTTGGCACGCGACTGGATGATTTTGCCGCCGAAGGCGAAGCCCAAGGCAGCCCGACGCTCGTGCTCAGCATCAACGGTCGTAGCGCGTTCGATGCGCCACTCCTCAGCCGTCTGGATATATTCGGTGGGGATTTCAATCGTCGGCATCGGTTGGCTCCTCGGCCGGAACATCAACAGGCTGTGCGGCAAGCGGGTCGACAGGGATGGCGATCGGCCCATCGGCCGGATTGATGAGCGGCGGCGATGCCAGCAGTTCGGTCGAGGGCATGGGACCACACGGCACGATGATCGTGAGTTCGATGCCATCCTCGCCATCCGTGATCATGTCGGTGAGCCAGGGGCTCAGCATATGGACGTTCGTCACGCGCCCACCGTTCGGAACGGCTGCGAGATCAACGCTGTCGCCGTTGAGCGTGAGGACGCTGCCAGAAATCGACGCTTCGAGCGTATCCGAACGGTGCTGAAAGGCCCAATTGATCTTGTGAATGCTCATGCTGCCAACCCCATTGCAAGGACACCTGTCGTCATGGCGAGGCGGGAGCCGGCCTGGTTATAGCCAGTGAGGACACCTGCCGTGGCCGAGATCGAATTACGGAAGAACGTCGAGACGTTCTGGGTCGTGCCGGTGATCGGGTTCGCCAGACAGATAGGCGGGCTGCTGAAAGCGGCCGGGAACGTCCAGGTGACGTCATCGGTCGAGCTTGTTGCCGTCGTCGCCCAACAGACTTGGAAGGCAACGGTGTTGTTGATGTAGAATTTGAAGAACGTGCCGGCAGGCCCCGCGTTGCCATAAACGGCGCTGTCGAGCTGGGTATAAACCTTGAACCACGCGGATGGGCCTGAGGCCGTGATGGTGCGGAAGTAGGATTTCCCGAGGTCAATGCCGGAAATGATCGTAATCCTCTGCAGGGTGAGGACCGACGTGGGGCAGAAGATTTCGACATTGCAATAAGCCCCGGTCAGGCCGGCGATGCTGGGAATGCGATACGTGCCTGTCGGCAACGAGTTATATGTGTCGAGCTGGGCTTGGGTGATATCGGCCAGCGGGGACGCACCCACCCCGAAAGCGCCAACGGTCAGCAGCCTGCCGGCAGTGGCATCGAGCGAATTGACCTGTTTCACCAGTTGCAGGGTTGCCTGCGCTGTTGCCGCATTGGCATCATCGAGCAGCTGCCGCGCAAAGGCAGTGAACGCCGTCACCGCCATCGTGCCAGCGCCGGTGAAGTAGCCCAGCTTGTCGGCGGCCCCAGTGAGCCCAGCAAGGGCCTGCACATTACCCGAGGTAAACGCCGCCGAAAGGCTCTGGAACAACGTCAGGGCCTTGGTCACATCGGACTGCGGCACCCACTCGTAGGCCTTCCCCGATCCGCTGCCGCCCAGGTAGTTGAACTTCGCCGTGGCATGCGTGGCGTCGGTGATCGTATCGAGCAGCATGGAATACCCGTCGACAACGATCTCGTCATAAGGATCATAGGCCAGGAAATTGGTCCCGGTACCGACGATGGCTTTGCTGCCGTTGGTCACCTGCACGGTGCCGGGATGATAGGGAACGAAGGGCGTCGCCATGATGCCTCGCTAAAGAAAAACCGCCTTGCGGCGGTCGGGGTGGATCGGGTGATGAGGTGTGGTGGCCGGCTAGCTCGGATCGGCCGGCAGCTCGGGCTCGCCGGTCAGCTGCGCGACTTTCTCCTCGAGATCGGCCTTCGCCTGTTCGAGATCGAAGATCTTCTGCCCGAGCACGAGCACGCGGTTGCTGTAGTAGGCTTCGAGCGCCTGGTTGCGGGAGCGCTCCTCGTTGAGGGCAACGCGCGCATCGATCGATATCGTCTGGTCTTTCCCCATAATCGGCGTCTCCTATTTCCGGGGGATGGTGGCCTGCGTGACCCAGGCTCCGTAGGTTTGTGGACTGTTGCTGTCGTTGCTGCCGGTAATTTGCAGCTCAAGGCGATAGTTTCTCCCAGAAACCAAATTGCCGACGACGCCGGCGTGGTTGAGGCTGGCGCTTCGGGTACCGGTCACGGACGCTATCTGACTGAGCGTATTGGTTACGCGGTCGCGTATCAGCAAGACCACCGAACACGTGGGCGAGGTGCCATTGGGAACAGAAGCG
>Ga0164243_10000753_pt1 | contig 56366 bp, 45 predicted proteins | sample OricompcompostOP_FD_108781 | JGI IMG/M metagenome (GOLD analysis project Ga0164243, IMG submission 108781) | Organic Plus compost microbial communities from Emeryville, California, USA - Original compost - Organic plus compost (OP) | ecosystem: Engineered > Solid waste > Mixed feedstock >... | reverse complement strand
AGTTCGGGCGCATCATCAATATTTCCTCGATCAACGGGCAGAAAGGCCAGTTCGGCCAGACCAATTATTCCGCCGCCAAGGCCGGCGAACTCGGCTTCACCAAGGCGCTGGCGCAGGAAGGGGCGAAACTCGGCATTACCGTGAACGCGATCGCGCCGGGCTACATCAACACTGAGATGGTGCAGGCGGTGCCGAAGGATGTTCTGGAAAAGAGCATCCTGCCGCTCATTCCGGTTGGCCGGCTCGGCGAGCCGGAGGAGATCGCGCGCTGCGTGGTGTTTCTTGCCTCCGACGAGGCTGGCTTCATCACCGGCTCGACGCTGACCGCAAACGGCGGCCAGTTTTTCGTGTAGCGATTTTTGCGTCGCGGATTTTCGTGCCGCGCAATATTTGAACCGCGTGTCCCGGACGAGCGCGTTCTTACGCGCGATGATCCGGGACCCAGGGGCTGCAGTTCAAGTCTCGAAATAAATAATGATGCACTCTCGAGCATTGGAGAATTTGGCACCTGTGTCCCGGCTCTCGCTTCGCTCGGCCGGGACACGAGCCGTTTGCCGTTCGCATTTGGTCGGGACTAACCCGGCGACCAGTCTTTCGGCGCCAGCTCGAATCCCGCGAATTCAAAGCCCGGCGCGACGGTGCAGCCCACCAGCGTCCAGTCGCCGAGACATTCGGCCGCCTGCCACGCGTGCATCGGCACGACCGCCTGCGGACGCTCGCCGCGCACGAGAGCGTTGCCGAGCATGATCCATTCCGGCGGGCCGTCGGTGGCGATGCCGAGTTTAAGCGCGTCGCCGGCATACCAGTGCCAGGTCTCGATGGCGTCGACGCGGTGCCAGTGCGAACGCTCACCGCGGCCAAGCAGATAATAAATCGACGTCGAGACAGCACGCTTGCCGTCGATGGTCTGGCTGTCGCGAAACGTCTCGCGGAAGTGGCCGCCCTCCGGATGCGGCGCGAGGCCGAGCATCCGGATGACGTCGGCGGCGGAAAGCTGATTCATGCTGTCAGAACTTGTTCTTTCGCGCGCGCACTTCCGCAAACACTTCCGCGGCAGGTTTTCCCGCAAGGCCGACCGCGGCAGCGACTGCCGGCACGTCGGCGCGCAGGAATACGTTTTCCTTCTTCTCGTCGCCCATCAGCGACGGGATGGTCGGTTCGTCCTTGCCAAGCTGTTGCGTGACGATTTTTTCGCGCGCCGCGAGGTCCGCATTGTCCGGCTCGATGGTCCTGGCGAATTTGATGTTCGCTGCCGTGTATTCGTGGCCGCAGTAGAGCTTCGTATCGTCCGGCAGCGCGCGCAGCTTCAACAACGATTGCCACATCATGTCCGGCTTGCCTTCGATGACACGGCCGCAGCCGATGGAAAACAGCGTGTCGCCGGCGAACAGCAGCTTGTCGGCGGGAAAGAAATAATTGACCTGACCGAGCGTGTGGCCGGGCGTCTCGATCACCTTGGCCGAGAGATCACCGACCTTCACCGTGTCGTTCTCGCCGACCGTCGCATCGACCGCCGGAATTTTCGACGCTTCCCCGCGCGGCGCGGTGACGCGGCACTTGTATTTCTCTTTCAGGGCGACGATGCCGTCCGTGTGATCGCCATGATGATGCGTCACGAGAATATCGGTGAGCGTCCAGCCCTTGGCCTTGAGCGCAGCCTCGACCGGCGCGGCTTCCGGCGCATCGATCGCGGCGGTCGCGCCGGTTGCGGGATCGTGAACGAGGACGCCGAAATTGTCCTGCAGGCATTTGAACAGGTGGACTTGTGCGGGCATGGATATTCTCTGTCGGGATGTTGGCTAAATCTCAATGATGACGGCAGCTTATAACGCTTCAGACAATATCTGATGAAGTAATTTGTGCTAATCAAATCATGGTAGGATTCTGCCGAAGGGCCCTGCATGTCGCTTGACGTCGTCGATCTGCGCAATTTCTACAGCCAGCGGCTGGGCGTGGTGGCGCGCCGTTTCATCGGCCGTGGCATTCGTGCCCAATGGCAGGAGACGACCGGCGAGCGCGTGCTCGGCGTCGGGTACACGACGCCGTATCTCGGTTTGTTCCGCGAGGAGGCGGAGCGCTGTCTCGCCTTCATGCCCGCTGCGCAGGGTGTGGTGAAATGGCCGACCGCGCGGCCGACGCTCTCCTGCCTCGTCGACGAATACGAGCTGCCGTTGCCCGATGCGGCGATGGACCGCGTGCTGCTTGTGCATGCGCTGGAGAACTCCGCCGATCCGGCCGCTTTGCTGCGCGAGGTGTGGCGGGTGCTGAATTCCGGCGGCAAGCTGCTGGCGGTGGTGCCGAACCGGCGCGGATTGTGGACGCGCATGGACACGACCCCGTTCGGCCATGGCCGGCCTTACTCGCGTTCGCAGATCATCCAGCTTCTGCGCGATGCGTGGTTCACGCCGACGTCGTGGGGCGAGGCGCTGTATGTACCGCCGATGAGCCGCGGCTGGTTTCTGCGCTCGGCGGTGGCATGGGAGCGCACCGGCGCGACCCTGTCGGCGCCGTTCGCCGGCGTGCATCTCGTCGAGGCGACCAAGCAGGTCTATCGCGCGCTGCCGCTGCGGCGCGAGCGGCGCGCGCTGGTGCCCGCGCTCAATCCGGCGCTGGCGCCGTCGCCCTCGCCACGCGAGGCGGCGGAAAGCTGAGCCGCTCTGCATCCGCGTCAGATTGCAAGCCCGACCGCGTTCCCGCAAAATACGCCCGTCATGTCTTAAAGCAGGCGGCGATCGTCTCGCCGGGACGAACGCCTGTTGCGGCATGATGGGAGGAAATGGACGTGGCGGACGACAGGAAAATTCTGATCAAGTGCGGCTGGCTGGTGTCGCTCGACGACAGGATCGGCGATCACAAGGACGGCGAGCTGCTGTTTTCGGGCAACAAGATCGAGGCCGTGGGGAAAAACCTCAACGCACAGGCGGACGAAGTGATCGACGCCTCCGACAAGATCGTGATGCCCGGCCTCGTCAACGCGCACATGCACACTTGGGAGACCGCGCTGCGCGGCATCGGCGCCGACTGGCTGTCGCCGAACTACATGAAGCACATGCACGCGAACCTCGCGACGCGCTATGTCCCGGAAGACAACTACATCGCCAACCTGATGGGCGCGCTGGCGCAGATCGATGCCGGCTGCACCACGCTGGTCGACTGGTGCCACAACATCACCACCATGGAGCACGCCGAGCGCGCGGTGGATGGCCTGATCGATTCCGGCATCCGCGCCGTATTCGCCCACGGCACCGCCAAGCCGCCGACCAAGCCGGGCGACAAGCCATTCCACGAAGTGCCGCACCCGCGCGAGCGCATCGAGAAGCTGCGCAAGGGGCGGTTGTCATCAGACGACGGCCTCGTCACGCTCGCGATGGCCATCCTCGGTCCCGACTGGGGCAGCTGGGAGGTGGTCGAGCACGACATTCGCATGGCGCGCGAGTTCGGCCTGGTGTCGTCCTCGCATACGCGGCGGCGGGAGGATTGCGTCGTCAAGGATGGCTATAAACGCATGCTTGAGGCGGGCTTGCTGGGCCCTGATCATAACCTTGTGCATGGTACATCCTACGATGATCGCGACTTGCGGGTGGTTGCGGACTCGGGCGCCTCGCTCACCTCGACGGTGCTTGTCGAACTGCATCACCACATCGGCGACACGCAGGTCGCGCGTGTGCGCGAATACGGCATGCTGCCGTCGCTCGGCATCGATGTGGAGCCGTTCTGCTCCGGCCAGATGTTCCGCGAGATGCAGGCCGCGCTGCTGTTCGCCCGCGGCAAGGAAATCCGCAACAATTCCGCGCGCGGCAACTCGCCGTACCAGATGATGCCGGTGAAATCGCGCGAAGGACTGATGTGGGCGACGGTCGGCGGCGCGCGCGCCATGCTGATGGAAGACAGGATCGGCACGCTCTCGCCCGGCAAAAAGGCTGACATCGTCATGCTGCGCGCCGACGATATCAACATGACCCCGGTGTATGACCCGGTCGCGTCCATCGTCGAGATCGCTGGGCCGGGAAATGTCGACACCGTCATTATCGACGGCGTGACACGCAAGAAGGACGGCCGGCTGACATTCCCCGCCGGTGTGCTGCGAAAGCGGAGCGACGAACTGCGCGCGTCCGGCGAGCGCATCATGCACGAGGGCGGCTATGCGGTGGGGCAGCCGTTATAGGCGACGGGTGAGGCGGACCGATCCCCTCTGCGGGGTGTCCATATCACCCCGCCGCCGGAGGTCCCCAATTCCCGGTCCGGCTGGACCATGCCGCCCGCACGAAGAGGCCGCGCCGCGATTTCGCGGCTCCCCTGCCAAATACCTGCTATTTCTGATCAAATCGGGTCGGTTTTCGCGATTTTCTGGCCGACCAAAAGCTTGCCAAGGCGCAGCGAAGCCGTTAGCTATGCCCCCTCCAAACCGCCCCGGACACCGGCGCGGCCGGATGCGCCCGTAGCTCAGCTGGATAGAGCACCAGACTACGAATCTGGGGGTCAGGAGTTCGAATCTCTTCGGGCGCGCCATTCATCAGACGAGATTCGAACTTTCGTGGCTGGTCGCGCAGCAGGCCGGGCAAATCGGCCCACTACAGATTCCCAAACGCTGCTCCGAACGAGCCAGCGGAAAAGAGGCGGGCGAGAGGCCTCCGTGAGACCGTAGCAGGCTGCCGTTTGATTGGAGCCGGTCCATTCGTCTAGACTCCCCGCGACATGGAGGCCTTCGAAATTGGTTGTCCGCGACCTCAATCGTCGTCAGTTCGCGATGCTCGGCGCAGCCTTGACCGCGACGTGGCGCACTCCGGCGGAAGCTGAGACGGGATCTACAATGCTCTATCCGCGCGAGGAGTTGACCGAGGCGGCCGGCTATCCGGCTCTGGTGCGGTTCGAACCCGGCCGACCGGAACTTCCCGTCGTGGTGTTCGTCACAGGAGGAGGGGTGCTCGGGCGCATCGCTTACGGACCGGCCGGCGGAAGGGCCGCCGATTTCCTCTGCCATTGGCTGCATGAGGAAGGCTTTGCGTCGCTGGTACTGTCCTATCCCATAGATAACACGGGTGTGTTCGACGCCGCATTCCCGCAGTTTTCGATCACGGACTGGGCGGAGCAGAGCGCCGAGATCATCGCCCGATACATGGACAAGAATGGTCTGCCAGCAAACGCCATCGTCCTCGGCTGGAGTATGGCGGGGCGGATTGCGGAGCCGCTTCATGCCGCGCTGCGACGGAAGGGAAAGGACATCGAACTTTTCGTTGCGATGGCGGGCGCATCGGCGCTTCCCAACACCCTGCCCGGCCTCGACCAACTGAAGCCAGCCGCGAGCGGCCTCGCCGCGATCAAGGGGGCCTACCTCGATTGGCTGCTCCAGTGCCTGGCGAGTGCGAACTTGGCTGCCGGCCATTTGGTGCTCGATGCCGACGGATTCACACGCGAGATGACCGGCGATTTCCCGGTCGGGCTGGCCGCATCGGCGATGCGCTACAGAAACGGAGCTTTCGTTTCCGACCCGGCCGAAGACGCGCGTGAGGTCGGCGCCGCGCAATACCGAGCCTTTCCGCCGCTCGCCCTGATGACGCACGCCTCGCCGGTCGATGCCCGGCACGCCCTCACGGACCGCTCGACATGGGGCGTCTATATCACCCAGCAGCTTTGCGAAGTTCTCGTTTTCTCGCGGGCAAACAATCTCGCCGCGCTTCCCTCCGAGAAGTGGACGTTGCTGGTCGAGCACGTCAGGAACGCCGCCCAGCGGCTAAGCGCGACACTGCCGGGCAACCACATGTTCTTCCTCGGAGAGAATGGTGCCAGGAGAACCGTGCAGACGCTGAAGCTCCTCAGGCAAACCGCTGTAGACGTTGCAGGCGAGATCTCGCGTCTGATGGCGTAAAAAGTCGTTCGACCAGGCGCAATTCGGCCTCGCGTGACCGCTCGTAGTGCGAAGGCGGACCCTCTGCGCCGGGATCTCAGAAATCGACAGGCCCCCACAATGACATAGCGCTGCCCAATTTCATCCTCCCGGGCGCGCCAGTTTCTCCGTTGCGAATGATGTTGTGTTTGTTGAGCCTTTGATTGAAGCAAAGGAGCTCCGCCTAGGGATGTTCGGTAATCACCGCCATCTTTTCCAGAACGGATGCGATTTCCAGAACATAGGGCACTCCCTTGCGGAGGTTGACGATTGAGCCTGGCGCCAGCGCAAATGTCTCGTCCTGAAACGTGATGGTGCCGGTTCCCTTGTAGACGACGAAGGTTTCGGACCACGGCATGCCGTTGGGCCGTTCGTATCGGCCCGGCATGCCGCGCCACGCGCCAATTCGGTGCGGCTGTTGCTCGCGTCCGGTCGTCACCCGGGAGGAGAACACCTGCCCGGGAGCATCGCCGCCTGCGGTTGCGGCCTTCCAGCTATCCTCGGGCGGGCTGAGGTTGAATGACTCCGGCATCGTGAACTCTCCATTGTTCCTTGAAAACTGGATCGAACTGAATCGGCTACCTGCGCGCCGCGAGATCCGTCACGGTGGCGGGCGCAAAAGCCGCTAGATAAGTATCGAGCTTCGACGGCTTCTTGCCGGCGTTCTCGGTGAGTTCCTTGCGCAATACTGCGTTGCGCACGAAATGGCCGCCGACATAGCGGACGGGTTCGGGCGGAAAGCTGCCTTGCCGCGCGCGCCACAGGCAAGCGGCGGTGTCGGTCCATTCATCGCTGCGTCCGACAAGCCGCGCGGCGATGGCACGGCCCGCGATTGCGGTCGCCGACACGCCATGTCCCGCAAAACCGATTGCGTAGTGGATCCGCTCATCTGCGAGCTGTCCAAACCACGGCAAGCCGATCGTCGAGCGATCGATCGGACCGCCCCAGCCGCGCGTGATCGGAATGTCGTGAAGCTCCGGATAAAGGTAGCGGAAGTCTGCTTCGATTTCTCTGGACTGCTTCTCCGAGTAGTCGAATTCGGGACCGATATGCGCGTCATAGGCGATCGTGCCGCCGCCCCGTCCGAGATAGATGCGGCCGTCGGGAGTTTTGCCGCCATAGTTCAGCATCATCCGGGAATTGCGGCTTCCGGGGCGATTGGCAAGTCCGCGTTCTTTCAGGATGTCGGGAATGGGATCGGTGGCGATGATGTCGCTGGAGACCACCATCACCGACGACCGGAACGCGGGCAGGTGAGCCATCCAGGCATTTGCGGCCAAGACAACTTTTTGCGCGGTGATGCGTCCCTGCGCGGTCTCGATCCAAACGCCGCCGGGAGTGCTGCGGATGCGGCTCACCGGCGAATTCTCGAAGATGTCGACGTTGCGGGCGGCGGCGATCCTGCGCAGGCCGCGCGCGAGGAAGGCCGGTTGCACCCGCATGGCGCCCTTTTCGACGATACCGGCGTAGTAGGGGCCGCGCCCGAATTGTTCGCGGAGTTCTTCTTTTGTCAGTGTCTTGTAAGGCGGATCGATCTCCATCTTTTCCGCGGTGCGCAGCATGGCATCCCATGCGCCAACCTGGGCTGGCGCCGTCGCGGTCCATGTCGAGGAGCCGCGCCGCAACTCGCACTGGATTTCATTGCGGGCGACGAACTCGGCCATGTCGTCCAGGATGGAGACGCTCTTGTCGAGAATGAATTTCGCATCGTCCGTGCCGAGCGCCTTGAGCAGGGTCGGCAGCTTCGACCACCAGTGACCGGTGCCGCCGCTGTTCCGGCCGCTGGCGCCCGCGCCGCAGAGATCGGCTTCGAGGATGGCAATCGTTGCGGAAGCATCGAACTCGCGCAGGCGAATGGCCGTCCACAAGCCGGCGAAGCCGCCGCCGACGATGCAGACATCGTATTTTTGGTTGCCTGCAAAAGCGCGCGGCGAGGTGTCGTTTTCGCGCGCCAGCGCATTATCCATCCACAGCGAGCGGACACGCGGCGGTCCGCGCCACGGTCGAAACGAGAGGTCCACACTCCGGCTGTCACTTGTCATGGGTCACACCAACATCAATCTTCGGTCTTCAGGGCCGCACGTCCGGCGCGGATCGCGGGCAGTACCGATGCGAACAGCAGCGCGCAAGCAAGCACGACGCAGACGACGCCGACCGGCCGCGTGAGCAGAAAGCCCCAGTCGCCGTCGCTGGCGATCAGGCTGCGGCGGATATTTGCTTCCAGCAGCGGCCCCAGCACGAAGCCAAGGATCATCGGGGCGAGGTCATAGCCGGTACGGCGCAGCACGTAACCAAGCACGCCGAATGCCAGCATCAGACCGAGGTTGAAGGTCATGCTGGCGGTGCCGTAAACGCCGATGACACAGAATACGAGGATGAGCGGAAACATCACGCCGTAGGGAATGCGTAGAATCTGAATCCACAAGCCGACCAGCGGCAAGTTGAGCACGAGCAGCATGACGTTGCCGATATACATGCTGGCGACGACGCCCCAGAACACATCCGGATTCCTGATCATGAGCAGGGGGCCGGGAGAAATCCCTTGAATCATCAGCGCGCCGAGCAGGATGCCGAGCACAGCGTTTGGCGGAATGCCGAGGGTGAGAAGCGGAATGAACGCCGCAGTCGCGGCGGAGTTGTTGGCCGATTCCGGCCCGGCCAGTCCCTCGATGGCGCCTTTGCCGAATTCTGCCGACCTTCCCGAGAGCCGCTTTTCGACGGCGTAAGACGCGAAGCTGGCAAGAACGGCGCCGCCGCCGGGAAGCAATCCCAGAATGAAGCCCAGGACCGAGCCGCGCGCAATCGGACCCTTGCTGCGTCGCCAGTCCTCGCGTGTCGGCAGAACATGTCCGATCTTGTCGGTGATCATCGTTCGCTTGATCGACGATTCCAGATTCTGCAGGACTTCGGAAACCCCGAACAACCCGACGACGAGCGTCACCACGTCAATTCCTTCAAGCAGTTGCGGCGCGTCGAACGTAAACCGCGGTTCCCCGCTCATGGTGTCGATCCCGACAAAGCCCAGCACGATGCCGAAGGACGTCGTCAACACTGCATTCGAAACCGGACCCGACGAAATAACGATGACCATGACGAGGCCGAGCAGCATCAGCCCGACATAGTCGGCCGGACCGAGCAGAAGGGCGGCGCGGGCGACGGGAGCCGCAATGACGGTAAGGATGACGATGCCAAACGTGCCGGCGATGAAGGAGCCGATGGCCGCGATCGCGAGCGCCGGTCCGGCGCGGCCGGCGCGGGCCATCTGGTGCCCCTCGATACACGTCATCACCGAGGCGGCTTCGCCCGGCACGTTGATGAGGATGGACGTGGTCGATCCTCCATACATCGAGCCGTAGTAGATACCAGCCAACAGGATGATGCCGCTCGCCGCCGGCACGCCCACGGTGATCGGCAACAGCAGGGCCATGGCGGTGGCCGGGCCAATGCCGGGCAGTACGCCAATCAACGTTCCAAGAAATACACCGGCGAAACAAAGCAACAGATTCGTCGGCAGGGCCGCGACCTGCAGGCCGGTGATCAATCCATCCGCGAAACTCATGGCATCATCCGAAGACGCCGGCGGGCAACTGGGTTCCGAGCAACACCTTGAACAGGACGTAGTTTCCAAGCGACAGCACGGCGGCGAGCGCGGCCGACCAGGTCCAGCGAATGCCGGCGAAGCCCGCAAACAACACCAGCAACAGCGCAAACGTCATGACGATGAACCCGACTTGCTCAAACAATGCGATGTAGACGATGAGCAACAGAACGACGGCGCTCACCCGGCCAACGGCGACCTTTGTCCAGGGTTCGATCTCGGAGAAATTTTTCAACACGAGGTGTGACAGGACGCGGGAAAAGCCCACGATCGTGATCAAGGCGCCAAGCCCGAAGCTCATCAGGCCCGGGCCCGGCTCATCGAGCTTGCCGACACCGAGCGACCACGCAAGCCACATGATCGCGATCCCGACCGCTGTCCAAAGGATCCTGATGGCAAGATCGATAGCCATTGCCGCCGCTCGCTATCTACGTTGCGGATCTTTCGGATGGCACGAAGGCCGGGCTGAAGCGGCCATGCCGTTCAAAGATGCCGGCGACATGAGGTTGCGCAAAATGCGTCGGAAAGAGCAGGGCGCGCTCTTCCGCACAGCGCTCCAGCAATTTCAGGCGTGTCGCGGCCGCTTCCGCCTGATCTTCGCAGTATTTCGTGTTCCAGCTCGGCTCATAAACCTGGATCGCGTGATGAATAACGTCGCCGCAGAAAATGCCGCGATTGTCGCCCGAACCGGCGGTCAGCAGCACATGTCCGATGGTGTGACCGGCGGCGGGCTCCACTTTCAGCGTGTCGTCGATCTCATGAATGCCATCGAGCAAGACCGCCTGTTTGGATTCGATGACCGGCAGCACGCTGTCGTTGTAGAGTTCGACACGGCCGGAATTGCTGCCGGGTTGCGGCTTCCAGCGTTCGTGCTCCAGACGCGAGAACAGGTATTTGGCGTTGGGGAACGTGGGCACCCACTTCCCGTTTCGCAGCTGCGTGTTCCAGCCGCAATGGTCGGAGTGCAGGTGCGTGCAAAGGACAATGTCGATGTCCTCCGGGGACACCCCGACTTCGGCGAGGCGCTCGATATAGGGCGTGTTGAGCTGGTGGAAACGTTCGTTCCACGGCCGGTTCTTGTGGTTGCCTGAGCACGTGTCGAGCAGGATCGTGTGACGCGGCGTCCGGATCAGCCATGAGTGGATGCTGCTGACGAGCCGGTTTGTCGTGGGGTCGTAGTGAAGCGGTATCATCCAGCCGAGATGCTGGCGAAATATCGCCGCATCGAACGTGCTGAAGAATTCTTCGGGCCCGCAACTGCTCAGCCCGATGCTTTCTTCGATGCGGGTGACGCTGATATCGCCGAGATTCCAGTGCTCCACGTTATTTGCCCGCAGTCTTTTCCGCGAATTTTTCAATCACCTTTTGCTGGCGATCGATTTCCGCCAGCGCCCATTTGCTATACGTCTCGGTATCCGCGTCGTACATGTCCATGTCGAACTTCTTGAGAACCTCGGCGTAGCGCGGATCGTGCAACGCCTTGCCGTAGGCATCGGCCAGGATCTTCACAACTTCCGGGTCCATGCCGGCAGGGCCGCCCAGTCCAAACGGGCTGGTGTCGACCACGTCGATGCCGACATCGCGAAGCGTCGGGACGTTCGGCCACCGTGTTGCACGCTTCTCGCCGAAGGTGACGAGCAGCCGAAAATCTCCTGAATCGACAAGGGGTGCCCAGGTGCTCCCGTCAGCGGACGCCATCACGTGTCCGCCCAGTACCGCTGCATTGTTCTCGGTGTTACCGCGGGAGGGAATATGCTTGAGCTTGATGCCGCTGATCGCGGCAATCTGCTCCATATCCATGTGCAGAGGCGAGTTCACGCCGAAAGTCGTGTAGGTCAGCTTGCCCGGATTTGCTTTTGCATAGGCGACGAAGTCGCTCCAGCTCTTGATCGGTGAATCGGCCCGCACCACGAGGCCGAGCTGGTATTGGCCTATACCGCGGATATAGGTGAAATCCTTGCGGGGGTCGTAGGTGGCCTTGAACAGATAGGGCGCCCGGAACACGCCGCCGCCGATATAGGAAATCGTATAGCCGTCCGGCTTGGCGTTGGCGGCCATACTGGCCGGTCCCAGCGAGCCGACGCCGCCCGGCTTGTTCTCAACGACAATCGGCTGGCCCAGATGTTTGCTCGCGATATCGGCAAGGACACGGTAGGCGGTATCCGGCACTCCGCCGGGCTGCCATGGAATAATCAGCGTCATCGGGCGCGAAGGGAACTTCTCCGCCAGCGCCGCCGCAGGCGCTAAAACGATGGCCGCGAGAATAGCTGCCGCCGTGATCCGATATCGCAAAACTGGAAACTGCATCCGCGCCCCCTTGGCCCCCGAAAGGTGATCATGGCAGGTTATGCCGCAAAGTTATCGAGAACAACTCTTTCCGTTCAGCTTCATCTCGCTTAGCGGTGATGCGTGGCGAGCATTGCTCTGCCGCTCTGGCAATTTTTCGAGCATCAGATGAAATTCCATTCTGGTTTGTTTTCCAAGGCATCTAAAATGCTTATGATGGCTGGACGCATGAAGCGTCGGGATGAAAACCCGAACGGCAAAGTTTGATAGACAGGCTGTTCAAAGCGACGGTTTGCGCACGTGAGGAAGGCGATTTGTTAAGTCCGCGGCACATTCGGGCCTTTCATGCCGTAGCCCAAACCGGCACGGTCATGCAGTCGAGCAAGTCACTCTGCCGTGCTCAATCCGCAATAACGCGCTCCGTACAACATCTCGAAGCCGAACTCGGCACCAAGCTTTTCGAGCGTCATGCGTCCGGCATGATGCTGACGGACTCAGGCGATGTGCTTCTGGCGCGTGCGGACCGCGCCTATACGGAAATGGCGGCGGCCCGCGCCGCCTTTGAAGGCGATGCCGGCAACAAGTCCTGGCGTCGGAACGCGCTGATTTTCAATCTCGATATAGGCCAGCGGCGCCTGCGCATCTTTATCGAACTGGCCGAGCAACAAAACATGGCTGCAGTTGCCCGCACGCTTTCGATCTCACAGCCGGCGATCAGTCAGACGGTGCGGCAAATCGAGGAGGATGTGGGCGTTACGCTCTTTCGGCGTTCGGCGAGCGGGATGGCGCCAACACCTCTGGGCGCGGTCCTTGCTCTTCATATCAAGCGTGCGTTGGCCGAAATCCGCATCGCCGAGGACGAGATCGGCGATCTGAATAAAATGGCGCGGGGGAGGGTATCGGTCGGCTCGTTGTCCGTCGGGCGCGCCCGTCTGCTTCCGCGGGCGATAGCACAGTTGTTGAAGGAGTTCCCCAATCTGTCGGTCGCCACCGAAGAGGGCACATATGAACACCTCGCCATGCGGCTTCGCTCCGGCGAACTTGATTTCATTCTTGGCGCATTACGGCCGCCGAGCCGCACCGTCGGCTTTGACCGCGAAATCGTGGCGTATGATGCGCTGGCGATCCTCGTGCGCACCGGACATCCGCTGCTCAAGCGCGACACCATATCGTTTTCGGATGTGGCGGATTTGAACTGGGTGTTGCCGCAGCGCGCGACGCCGACGCGCGAATCGCTTGAGGCTGCCTTTGAAAAAAGGAACATGCCGGCGCCAACGGTCAAAGTCGAAACGGCCGACCTTTCGGTGACATTCGGAACCCTGGTGCAAAGCGATTTGGCGACCGCCGTCTCAAAATATCAAGTCGACAACGACATCCCGAATCCGTCGTTGTGTGTCGTTCCCTTCGCTCTCCCCGAAACTCGCCGGCCGATAGGTATTTTGCAACGGTCTGGCGGCGAGCCGTCGCGGGCGGCCCGCCACCTGATGCAAGCCATCCGCGACATCGGTAAGCAGGAGGGGTGAGCGTTTCGGCTCACGCCGCGGTATGCGTCGCCGTTCCCGGATGAAAGCTTTTTGAGCGAAGCCCCGCGTGCGTCGGGATAGAAACAATGCTGGAGGCCGGCTTTGATTCCACCAAAGCCGGAACAACTCCGGGTGGCGAGCGTATCAGGCCGCGGCGTAGTGGGACGGAGGGCTTTGAACCCAGGTCCGGTGGATGTGCCGAATGTGCTTTTCCTTGTCGAACGGGGTGCCGCGGTGGAGCGTGCAGTTGTTATCCCACACGACGAGATCGCCTTGTTGCCACTTGTGACTATAGACGAATTTATCCTGCGTCACGTAGGCAACAAGTTCCTTCAGGAGTTCCTGACCTTCCGGATTGTCCATCCCGACGACGCCCCTGGTGCCGCCAAAGCATGGGCGCAGAGCGAGGCGGCGGTCGATCGGATGGCGCCGGATCAATGGATGGAACACGTCAGGCAACGTCTGGCGTTGTTCTTCCGTGAGCCTGTTTCCCTTCATCTCCTGCAGCGCGACAAAGCTGTAGTGCACCACGATGTCCTTGAGCTTGTTCTGGCGCTCGACATCCAGCTCGTTCCATGCGGTGCATAAATCCGCGAAAAGCGTATTCGATCCCTCGGGCGGCACCTCCAAGGCATAAAGAATTGTGCAGAAGCCCGGACGCTGATCGTAGCACATATCAAAGTGCCAGCCTGTTCCCGCATCCGGGTCGCCAATGCGCTTTCCGTCCACGACCTTGTTCGAAATCACAAAGATGTCCGGCTGTCCGGGGAACGTGTATTCCTTGCGCGGATTGTCTGCTGGAGGGCCGAAGTAATTCGTGAATTTCACCTGGTCCTGAGGCGTGAGTTTCTGATCCCTCAGCACAACGACCCCATGCTGGCCTAACAGTTCGGCGACGCTGGCCATGACATCGGGGGACGCAATGTCCACGCCGGTGACTTCGATTCCAAATCCGTCTTTGAGAGGACGCGTCTGAGCGCCCGTCGGCATCTGCATCATCATCTCCACATGTCACGACCGCCGGTCGCGCAAAGCGGAAAACTTTAGGCAGACATTCGCTTTGCCGCAACGCTAGCCAGCATTAATCGACGGCCCAAAGATAGGTCAACTTCCTGTGCCGTCAACATATATTTGTGATCTACAATCATATCGAAACGGCAGGTGGAACGCGCACGAAAGGTAAGGCACTTCTCATGTGAGGCCGCATTCGTCTCTCTTGAGGAACGAACGCGGTCTTGCATGCTTCCCAGGCAACCGATGCCAGCGTTTTACTGCGCCTTCATTGGAGGCAGGCGCGCAACCAGCTCCCCCCACTTCACGCTGTCTTCCTGAATGATCTTCGCGAATTCTTCAGGAGTGTTCGTCAAAGGGGTGGCGGCGTCGCGTATCACCCTTGCGCGAATCTCGGGGCTGTTGTTGGCCTCCACGATCGCCTTGTGAAGTTTGTCGATGACTTCCTTCGGCGTGCCGGCGGGCGCAAGAATCCCGCCCCACGAGCCCGACGTCATTTGCGGATAGCCAAGCTCCTCGAACGTCGGAACGTCTTTCGCGGCTTCGATGCGCTGGCGACCATTAACTGCGAGCGTCAGCAACGGCCCGTTCGGCTGCATCTGAGGAAGATAGGCAACCAGACCGTCGATCGCCATTGCGATCTGGCCTGCGACCAATTCCTGCCGCACCTCCGGCGAACCGCGATATCCGACCTGGACCATGTCGAGGCCAAAAACGGCCTTCAGGTGCTCTCCCAGCATGTGCTGACTGCCGCCGGTTCCGGACGTGCCGTAGCTGAATTTCCCGGGCCGCTCCTTCACATAGGCCACGAACTCGACAAGCGTCTTGGCGGGAATGACCTTGGTATTGATCATAAATCCCTGCGACAGGAGATTGACCATCGAAATCGGCTGAAAGTCCGACACCTTGTAAGGAAGGTTCTTGAACTGGTGCGGGGCCACCGACAGCGCATTCGCTCCCGAAAACAGAAGCGTGTAGCCGTCGTTCTTCGACTGCGCGACATAAGTAGCTCCAAGCGTCGTCGCGGCGCCGGGCTTGTTCTCAACGAGAACGGGCTGGCCGAGGTAATCCTTCATCTTTGCGGCCAGCACGCGGGCATGAAGGTCGAACTGACCACCCGGCGCGTAAGGCACGATCATGTGGATCGGCCGATCGGGAAAAGTCTCTTGTGCGGAGGCTGAGCGGCTGCCGACGAAAGCCGTAACGGCTACTATAACGCAAACAGAAAGAAACATAACAAAAGCAGAAAGCCGGTGAGCCATTTACGCCTCGCATGGTGGTATTGAAGTCATTCAAAACCCGGCGCGAAAAAATATCATTGTTTTTCACAATCAACAAGCGTGCAATGAGTGAGCGCTTCGCCGCAGCTAGACCTGTTTATTTTCGATTTCATTCTTGATCACGCGTTCTTCGAAATAAAATCGCTTCGATTGTCCACCGAAGACCAGATTGTCTTGCGCGACGGCGATTCCCTCGGGCGTCGCACCGGCCCTGCGCAACTCGTCCTCATCCTCGTACCAGGTCTCGGAAAAGCCATCCAAATTCAAATTCAACGAGGGGATTCCGTGCGGATCGGCGACTTCCTCCAGTGTTTGATGCTGCACGTAGAAGCACGATCCGCCGACCACCTTGCGCGCCAGGGGCGCGTGAATCTCGAACCAATGCTTGAAATAATCTTCGCGCGTCAGGGCCGGTTTGCGTTTCAACAGGACCATGCGCTTCAGCAAAGCGTGTCCATTTTTTTCCGCGACGCTATCGCGAACCACGTGGCTTTTAACAACGTGGACGCTGACACCTTCGGTTATTTCGCCGAGACGAATTCGTTGTGCGGCGAATGACGCACGCCAGGCGGCAAAGGTCGGCTGATCGAGAAATGTTACTTTCTCTATGGCGTCGATGCTGACATCGACCGTCGGCATTCCGGCCAGGGGGGTTGGCTCGGCGACGACCGGGCATTGAATGTAGCAATTGGCGGGGCCATTGTAGAGCGCGGTTCCCGCCGCGATCCATTGTTCATGAAAGGTTTCTCTCGACAGGTTCTTCGCTCGCTTGAGCAGTATAATCAAATCAAGCATTTATCCCTACGAAATCTGTTTCATTCACGCGGCAGCTCCTGTTCGCCATACGCCAGAGCAAACACGAGCCAGAGCGCCGTTGATGTTTCGAATTGAAGTGCGTCGCGAGTGACAGATGTCAATCTTGCCCCTGCGGCCCACACGAATGTTGCGATCAGGCCCGTTCCCCGCGGCGGTTTCCCGCCTGTTTCACCAGTGACATAAAGTCGGAAAACAACACGCTATCCGGCCGCAAAAGCGTGTCCAGTATGTCGAAATGGCCACAGTCCGGAAGCACGCGAAAGTTGGTCGGCACGCCGGCCCTGACCGCGGCAACGGCCATGTCCTGCGTTTGTGCGATGAATTCCGGCGTTTCATTGGCCGCGGCGGAAATAGCTATCGGGGATTTCACGTGGATTTGTTCGAGCAACGGCGAGCAGCGCGCCGCGGACTCCGGCGTCAGCCTGAGTGTTTTATTGATGGGAAGCTCGGTAAAATACCGCAAATCGTAGAGGCCGCTGACGAGCAAGGATCCTCGTAAAGCGCTGGATTTGAACCCGGGATACGCTTCCCAGTCGCAGGTCAGCAGGGCGGCCCCGAGGTGAGCGCCGGTTGCGTGTCCGAAAACATAGATTTGCATCGGATCGCATTGATATTTATCCGCTTCGCGATGAATCCATGCCGTTGCGTCACGTACCTGCTTGATAATGCCCTCAATGTCGATCGCCGGGCACATATCAAAATTGATGACGAAATATCCCATTCCGACCTCGGCGAGGCGCTCGCCGAGGAATAGAAACGCTCGCTTGTCCGACACGTTCCAGAGGCCGCCGTGAAGTGCAATGCAGAGTGGCGAATCCTTGGTCCTGGCCGGAAAAATGTCCATCGTTTGCAGCGGTCCGGGTCCGTATCGCACGTCCTTGAGAGGGTGAAGCCTTTCCGCAACTTCCGCGCCGTGTGCGATATGGCGCGCCAGTGTCGCTTCGCGGTCGGAATGCCAGGCGGCGGGGCTGAATTCGATGGCCATGCGCGCCGGTGCATACTTTCTCATTGTAAAAACGGTTTCCACTAACTTCTCCAGCCCAGGTTGAGACGCCGTCGGACACTAGTGAATTGTTCCTGCGCGCGCCATGATCGCAAGCGATCGACTTCATTCCTTGTTTTGATGAGTATATGTGATGGATTGCGTGCACGGCTTTATATCGGCAGCTTGCCGTGACGCGGTTTATAGCTGGACACTCTATCCGGCGGGGAAGTTGATGAGTGACGCTCTCTGATATCTTGACCTTCGGGAGCCGGGAGAGCTAGCGTCGAACTTGTCTTGTGTGATGTGCTGAGAAGTGGGTTTGTTGCTCTTGTGACCGATACCGTGAACGTTCCGCATCGAATTGACGTCCATCACCACTATCTTCCTCCCGACTATGTCCGGATCGTTGGTGATCGGCCGATCGCCAGTCTGATCCTGTCAAATACGGTTCCGGACTGGACGCCCGCGCGATCCGTCGACGTGATGGACAAATACGGGATCGAAACGGCCGTCGTTTCGATGTCTGCGCCGGGAGTCTGCGTCGGCGATGCCGAAGCCACGCGAAACCTGTGCCGTCATTGCAACGAGTATGCCGCGCGGATGCGGAGCGACCACAAGGGGCGCTTTGGTCAGTTTGCATGCCTGCCGCTGCCCGACGTCGACGCAAGTTTGAAGGAAGTCGAGTTCGCGCTCGATCGCCTGGGCGCGCAGGGCATCGGGCTTCTGACGAGTTATGGAGACAAATATCCGGGCGACCCTCTATTCGCGCCGGTTTTTGACGAACTCAATCACCGCAAGGCCGTGGTCTATTTCCATCCGGCGGCCGCGGCCTGCAGCAATTGTCTGAGCGAAATTCCGGCGGCCACGATCGATTTTCCGTTCGACACCACGCGCGCGATCGTCAGCCTGTTGTTTTCGGGAACGTTTGCGCGCTGTCAGGATATCCGTTTCATATTCTCCCATGCCGGGGGCTGCATACCGTTTCTTGCCGAACGTATCGCACGGCTCGAGGCGCGTCCGGAGTTCAAGAAACATGTGCCGAATGGCGCGCTCGCCGAACTGAGGCGCCTGAATTTCGACACGGCGTTGTCGGCGAATGCTTTCGCCTTCAGTGCGATGCGGCTGCTTGTACCGGATACGCAAATTCTGTTTGGAAGCGACTATCCATTTGCGCCGGAGGCCACCACGATGGCGTCGGTAAAGGCGCTGGGCGAGCTCGGACTTGCGGCTGACGTCCTGCGCAAGATCGAGCGTGACAATGCGCTCGCAATGATGCCGAATTGTCAGCAGTAATTGAATCTGCAAGCCTTCAGACGTTCAATGCCTGTCGCCGGCTATCAACGCTGGTCTGCGGCCGTTCCCGCCATCGTCTGTTAGGATCATCGGGCGCGGGTTTCCTCCTGATTTTCAGGATGCATTTTTCTAAGGGCTTGCAGCAATTGTTCGGCGAATTTCGCCGAGGCGATCGGCAGATTGCGGCCGCGCAACTGCCCGAGAACGAGATTGCCGCGCGGCGTGTCGCGTTCGTCGATGTCACGGATGACGATGCCGCGCGCCTCGTCAGGAGCCGCGCCGATTTGGATCTGGAATGACACGACGTTGTCGTGCATCACCAGGTTCCTGAGAAACTCGAATGAATTCGACTGCGCGACAATGTCAAAACGGAAGTTGCTGCGTTCTAAAGCCTCGTCGAGCAGCTGGCGGCCGCCAATGCCAGGCTCGGCCAGCGCCACCGGATAACGCGCGCAATCGCGTAACCGGATGACGTTTTTCGCCGCCAGCGGGTGATCTGCGGGCATCAGGGCGACCAGTTTTTGATCGAGAAGCATGAGCGGCCGGAAATTCGCCACGTAGGGTGGGCGGAACACCAGAACGAGATCGACGTCGTAATTGGTAAGGCTCTCCATCGCGCGGATGTGGTCCTGCACGCGCACATCGAAGTGCACGGAGGGGAAACGCGCGCGATAGTGCGCAATCTCCCGCGGCAAAAATTCCAGCGCGAGGGCCTGGCTGGCCGCGATGCGGACCGTGCCTCTTCGCATGCCTTTGAGATCTTCGATCTGCGATTGCACACGGTCGAGATCGGAGGTTTGTGCCCGAACGTAATGCACGAACAACTCGCCGGCTGCAGTCAGCCGCACGCCGCGCGGTCGCCGCTCGAACAAGGGAGTCCTGAGTTCTTCTTCAAGATCCATGATCCGCCGGTTCACGGCCGAAGACGTGACATTGAGCTTTTCGGCCGCCTTGCGGATTGAACCGGCGCGCGCCACCGCGTCGAAATAGTGCAAAAAACGCAGATGTTTCATTGGTTTACGTTCTGCCGGCGGTCTCTGAAACGGGTGATGCCAAATCAGCATCGGTCTGGAAAGAAATCAGCGGCAGATCGTATCACTGATCTGGCCTAGTGTCTGCCCTATCCAAACGCATCGGAAAGATGGCGGGGCAGCGACGATGACGACCTCGGCTGCAAGCGACGCGCGACCTCTCTGGCCGGAGCCGGTCCAGGATGGGTCACGCTCGTATCTGCGCTGTGGTTTTACGACCAGCCGCATCAATTTTATCGCGCCCGGCGTGCCGGAGCCGGCGTTCCCTCCCAAATCTGACAACAGGAGTGCACCTTGAAATTCAAGCAATCGCTTTATCTCGCCTTGGCGGCGACGATCGGTCTTGCCGGCAGTGCCGCGCTGACTGCCCCGGCATCCGCGCAGACGAAACTCAAGATGGTGCTCAACTGGAAGTACCAAGGCCCGCAAGGGCCGTTCTTTCTCGCCGACGACCACGGCTATTTCAACGCCGAGGGCCTTGATGTCACGATGGATCAAGGCAACGGCTCGGGCGCGGCGGTGCCGCTGGTCGCCAATGGCACCTACGATGTCGGCTTCGGCGATATCAATGCATTGATCGAATTCGCGGCCAAAAAGCCCGATGAAGCTCCGATTGCCGTTTATGTGATGTTCAATCGCCCGCCGTTCACCGTCGCGGTGAAGGCGGACAGTCCGATCAAAGAACCCAAGGATTTTATCGGAAGAAAACTGGGCGGCGCCGCCAACGATGGCGCTCTCAAGCTGTTTCCGGCCTTGTGCAAGATAACCAAGATCGACTGCACAAAGGTTGAAATCACCAACATGCAACCGAACCTGCGCGAGCAGATGCTGATGCAGGGGCAGGTCGACGGCGCGTTCGGATATGTCAACACGATCCGCTTTTCGGCCAAGCTGATGGGCGTCGGCGACGACAAGCTGCGCTACATCAACTATGGCGACTATGGGATGGATCTGTATTCCAATGCGATCATCGTGTCCCGGAAGCTGGTGAGGGAAAATCCGAAAGCGGTTGCCGGTCTTGTTCGCGCTATCAACAAAGGGCTGATCGATTCGATCAAGGATCCGGACGGTGCCGTGGCGGCAGTCGCCAAGCGCGAGCCGCTGATCAAGGTGCCGGTCGAGCGCGAGCGTTTCGATGCGACGCTCAAGGATGAGATGAATCATCCGGAAATCGCCAAGATTGGCGTTGGAAACGTCGATCCGGCCCGCCTGAAAAAATCGATCGACATCCTGGTCGATGCCAACAGTCTTCCCCGAACGCCAGCGGTCGAAGAAGTCTTCACGCCGGCTTTCCTGCCGCCGGTGGCGGATCTTCCGAAGAAGCTTTTCTGAAATATGGCCAAGTCAGGAGCGCGGTCTGGCCGCGCTCCTTGAGCCGACGCGAAACCGACGCGCCAAAGAACATCAAATAAAGCCTGCGAAGAAATCTGGAGCCGGGGCAAAGCAACGATGGAACTGGGATTGAAAGATAAGGTTGTGGTGATCACCGGACCCGCCAAGGGAATGGGCGCTGCGATTACGAAGGCTTTTGCGGACGAGGGCGCCAAGCTCTCGCTGATCGGAAGAGACGTCTCCGCCATTGCACCGGTGGCGAAGCAGGTCATGGCGACCGGATCCAAGGTGATTGTCGTTCCCTGCGATCTCACCAGGCCCGATCAATGCGATAAGGCCGCAAGCGAAACGCTCAAGACGTTCAGCCGCATCGATATCCTTGTAAATGTCGCCGGTGGTTCGGGTCCGGTTGGCAAGACTGGCGCCGAAACGACCCCCGTCGAATTCGATGAGATCGTCACGCTCAACATGAACGGCTGCTTCCACACCATGCGCAGCGTGGTGCCGACGATGATCGCGCAGAACTACGGCAAGATCGTCAATGTGGGCGGAACTTTCGGCATGCGGGGGCGGGCTGGCCGGATGGCCTATTCAGCCTCGAAGTGGGGACTTCGCGGCATTACCAAGAGTTTCGCGCTCGAAATCGGTCAACATAACATCAACGTCAATTGCGTGGCGCCAGGCATGGTTGACGGTCCGCGCTTTCGCGACAAGGTTTGCGCCGATATGGCCAAACGTCTCGGGATCACGGTGGAACAAGCTGCCGAGCGTCATGCCGCGGACTATGCGTTGAAGCGCGTCACGCTCGACAAGGATGTCGCAAACGCATGTCTTTTCCTCGCGAGCGATGTGTCCCGCCAAATCACCGGCGTCGATCTGCCGGTCGACGGCGGCTGGGCGATGCTGTGAGGGAACCATGACCGTCATTGCCGATCTCATTATCGCCAACGGAACTGTGGTTACGCCGGATAGCGCGGTGAAAGCCAGCCTTGCCGTCAAGGACGAGAAGATCATCGCTATTGGTGCAGCCGGCGCAATGCCGGCCGCGCGCGAAACGCTCGATGCGTCCGGCCTGCATGTGTTGCCCGGAGCAATCGACGTCCACGTCCATTTTCGCGATCCCGGCTATCCGAACAAGGAGGACTGGGAAAGCGGCACCGCTGCGGCGGCTTTCGGCGGCGTGACCACTGTGTTCGATATGCCGAATACGATCCCGCCGACCGGCACGGCCGAAATTCTGGCCGCCAAGCACAAGATTGCGGCAGAGAGGGCGCATGTCGATTTCGGCCTTTACGGCCTGCTTGGCGAGGATACGATCGACCACGTGCCCGAGCTCATCAGAGGCGGCGTGATCGGTTTCAAGCTCTACATGGGCAATACTTTCGGAAAAATCCCTTCACCGTCGACGGGCGCAATGCTGGAGGCCTTCGAAGTTGTCGCCGAAACCGGAAAGCGCATTTCGCTGCATGCCGAAACCAATACAATTATGGAGCGTCGGCAAACGCGGCTGACTCAGGCGGGGCGGCATGAACCGCTCGCGCATATCGCTTCACGCCCTGCGGTGGTTGCAATCGAAGCCGTGAGCCGGGCCTGCATCCTGTCGGAATGGACTGGAGCGCGCATTCACGTCCTGCACATTTCGTCGGCCGACGAGTTGCGCCCGCTACGCGAGGCCAAGGCGCGCGGCGTCGACGTGACGGGCGAAACCTGCCCGCAATATCTCCTGCTTTCAACCGACGATTATGTGCGTTTTGGCGGCATTATCCGGGTCAATCCTCCGGTTCGGGAAAAATTCAATCAGGAGCCGATCTGGGCAGCACTCGCCGATGGCACGATCGACATGATTGCGACCGATCACGCGCCTCATACGCCGGAGGAGAAAACGCGCAACGACATCTGGGCGGTTGATTGCGGATTCCCGGGCGTCGAAACGCAAATGCCGTCGATGCTCACCGAGGTGAATGCCGGCCGCATGTCGATCTGTGACTATGTCCGCTGGAGTTCCTTCAATCCGGCGAGAACATGGGGGCTTTATCCGCGCAAGGGCGCTATTCAGGTCGGCTCGGATGCCGATCTTGCCCTTGTCGATCTTGACCATGCGTGGACTGTGGACGATGCGAAAATCCAGTCGCGTTCGAAAATATCACCCTGGCATGGACGCAAGGTGAAGGGCCTGCCTATTCACACGATTGTTCGCGGCCGATTTGTCATGCGAGATCGTACTCTCGTAGCGGGTGCACGAGGACACGGACGTTCCGTTCACACAATCCAGCAAATGCCTGCTCCCGAGATTCACAATGCGGACAAGACGATGAAAGCCATCACGCGCCTGTCCGCGCCGGCGCAATCAGAAAACGCAGCATGACAACTCGGCCCCCACGCCTGTATCACAACGACGCCTTCGTCGAACTCGAGGATGTCGAACTGTCGTATGGCCGTGGCGACAAACGGATTCAGGCTTTGACCGCCACCAATCTGACAATTGCCAAGGGCGATTTTGTCGCGCTTGTCGGACCCTCGGGGTGCGGAAAGTCCACGATCCTGAAACTGGTAACCGGCCTTCTGAAAGCAAGTAAAGGTTACGTCTATGTCTCGGGCCGTGAGATCGGTGCGGAGCCGATGCGGGTCGGCATGGCGTTTCAGAACCCGACGCTGTTGCCGTGGAAGACGATCCGCGACAACGTGATGTTGCCGCTGAAGATCGTGCCGCCGTTCCGGCAGGAATACCGGCACAAGAAGAAAACCGAGTTCCGTGACCGGGTCGAGGCTTTGCTCGAACAGGTCGGACTCGCGGGCTTTGGCGACAAATATCCGTGGCAATTGTCCGGCGGCATGATGCAGCGCGCCTCGCTTTGCCGCGCGCTCATTCACGATCCGCAGTTGCTGATGCTGGACGAGCCGTTCGGCGCGCTCGATCAATTCACAAGGGAGGAATTGTGGGCGATCATGCAGGACCTCTGGATCGCGCGGAAACCCACCGTTCTTCTGGTCACGCATGACCTGAAAGAGGCGGGCTTTCTCGCCAATCGTATTTGCGTGATGCAGGCGCGGCCAGGGCGGATCATCGATGACTCCGTTGTCGATATGGCGCGGCCACGTACGATCCATATGACCTATACGCCTGAATTCGTGACGCTGACGCAGCGTCTGCGCGACCTGATCATGGCCCAGCGTCCGGCCAAGGAGGCGGCATAGTGAACCCGCAGCTTCGACGCCGGATCGCTTCGGCGGCTCTGATCGTCGGATTTTTCATCATGTGGGAGTTGCTCTGCCGCATGTTCGGCGTGAGCGACATCGTATTGCCCAAGCCCAGCCAAATCGCCACGACGCTGGTGCAGAGCTTTCCGCAGCTCTGGCCGCATGCGATGCAAACGCTTTACACGACGCTGGTTGGCTTCGGCTTCGGTATTCTCATCGGCGTCTTGCTGGGGGTTCTCGTTGGATCGTCCAGGATCGCTTACGACGTTGCCTATCCGCTGCTGATCGGTTTTGCATCTATACCGAAAGTCGCCGTTGTGCCGATCTTCGTGCTGTGGTTCGGAGCCGGCGCGGTACCGGCAATGCTCACCGCGATGATCATGTCGATGTTTCCGATCGTGGTGAATGTTGCGACCGGGCTCGCCACAACGGAGCCCGAGCTTGAAGATGTCATGAAGACATTGCGCGCCAGCAAACTTGACATTCTGTGGAATGTCGGCCTGCCGCGGGCGATGCCTTACTTCTTCGCGTCTTTGAAGGTCGCAGTGACGCTGGCTTTTGTCGGCGTGGTGCTCTCGGAAACGGTCGCGTCCAATCGCGGCATCGGCAACGTGATGATGATTGCCTCGTCGTCGTTCGATGTGCCGCTGGTCTTCGCCGGCCTGATTATCCTGGCGGTCATGGGCATACTCCTTTATCTGGTTTTTTCGCTCACCGAAACACGGGTCACGGGCTGGGCGCATCGCAAAGACGAATTTTCGATCGGCTGAGTTATGAAGCCAGTCGCCAGAGTCCATCGCATTTCGGCTTACGCGCCTGACGATGTCAGCGGCATCGCCGATGCCATCGCGCGCGGAGATATCGACCCGCGCGGCGTGATTGCGGTTTTCGGCAAGACCGAAGGCAACGGTTGCGTCAACGACTTCAGCCGCGGCTTTGCGTCGGCGACGCTGGCGCAGTTCTTCCGCCGCTATATTCCGGCACGAGATGCGGCGAAGATTTGTCTCGTCATGTCCGGCGGCACCGAGGGCGCAATGGCGCCGCACTGGACGATCTTTGAGCGGATTGAAGGCGGCGGCGTGAAGGGGCCGGCGCTTGCCATCGGCCGTGCACACACACCTGCGCTTTCGGCCGAACATCTCGGACGAGCCGGGCAGATCAATATGGTGGCACAGGGCGTCCGTGCCGCCATGCAGGAGGCCGGAATAACGAACAATGCCGACGTTCATTTCGTCCAGGTCAAATGCCCGTTGCTGACAGCCCGACGGGTCGGCGAAGCCGCCGCACGCGGCGTCACGGTGGCGACCACAAACACTTTGAAATCCATGAGCCTGTCGCGCGCGGCGAGTGCGCTCGGCGTTGCGGTCGCGCTGGGGGAGCTGGAAGCGAGCACGATAGAGCCGTCTGATATCGGCGAAAACTGGTCGCTTTATTCAGGCCGCGCGAGCTGTTCCGCCGGGATCGAGCTGCTCGACCACGAAATCGTTGTCCTCGGCATGTCGGACGCCTGGAGTGGTCCCTTGGCCATCGGCCATGCCGTCATGGCAGATGCTGTCGATATAGAACCGGTCCGCGACGCGCTGCGGCAGTTTGACCTCCCGGTCAACGGGCAATTGCCGGATTGCGACCGCGACAGGCTCGTGGCTCTTCTCGCCAAGGCTGAACCAAGCCAGAGCGCTATCTTGCGCGGATATCGCCACACCATGCTGGACGATTCCGATATCTCACCGACCCGGCATGCGCGCGCTTTTGTATGCGGTGTGCTGGCGGGCCTCGTCGGGCATGCCGAAATCTACGTCTCGGGCGGCGCTGAACATCAAGGGCCTGATGGCGGCGGGCCGGTAGCCGTCATTGTAAGACGCGCCATCGCTGGACGCGCTTAACATGGTGCTTCGGCCGGTCAGCCCGCTTTAATCGCCTGGAAGAGGCTCACGCTTTCTATCGAAAAAACGCTGCAGGCGCGCCTCCCTGAAGCTTTTTTCCCAGGCCGGTCTCGACGTGAATGTGACACAGAGATTACAAAGCCCGGCGCTGGCATTTGCGGCGCGCAGGCAGCGCCGCCTATCGTTGATGACAAAAACCAATCGCTTGAGACCCATCCTGCCTTACCGTTATGCTAAACTAACGAATAGCAGCACTTGTTAGTGTGGAGCATGGCAGACTCGATATCGCCCGAGGCACTCTCGGACTTGATCGGCACGATCTACGATTGTGTTTTTGATCCTAAGAGATGGGAGGATGTGCTTGAATCCATCCGTGGCGAGTTTGGTTTTGTCACCGCAGTTCTCGGAGTGACACCGCTCGTAGGCGGCTTACCGGCAGTCCATGCCTCGGCAATCCACGTGACGCTCGGCATCGATCCTGAAGCGCTTAACCTTGCGTTGAGCGGGCTTGGGGACGCATTCCTCGAACTCTGGGGCGGGATGGAAAAGGTGCAGGCGTTTCCGCTCGACGAGCCCGTCATCTGCTCGCAGATCACCGACCCGGCCACCTGGCCGGAAAACGCGTACTACCGGGCGATCGGCCTGCCGCGGAATGTCTTCGACGGCGTCGGCCTTTGTGTTGCGCGCGACCCCACAATGGTGGGGCATCTTGGCTTTGGCGTGCATCGCTCCTATGGCGCAATCGACGATGCTCACGTGGCCGGGCTCAGGCTCGTCTCCCCCCACATCCGACGCGCGGTCACGATCAGCGGCCTGTTCGATCTGAAAGCGATCGAAGTTGCGGCATTCACCGCCGCCATCGACGCGCTTTCAGCGGGAGTGCTGCTGGTGGATGAAAGCAATAGAATCGTTCATGCGAACGCCTCTGCGAGCGCGATGCTCACAGCGGACGACCCAATCCGGTCGGAGCAGGGACGGCTGAGCCTTTCACATCCGGCAGCACGAGCCGCTCTCGAAGCAGCCGTCCAGCAGGCGGCATTGGACGAAATGAAACTCGGGCAGCGGGGAATGGCAGTGCCGGTGCGCCGTGCGAACGGTGACCCCCTTGTGATCCACATATTGCCGCTGAAGCGAGGCGATATTCGCAGAGCTGTCACACAAAGGGCGGTCGCGGCCCTCTTCATCGCGCCGGCCGCTCTGCCGCCACGTTTGCCGACCGACGCCTTGACCCTCATCTACGATTTGACGCCGGCGGAAACGCGGGTGTTCGAACTGATCTGCGGCGGTAAGACGCAGGCCGAGATCGGTCCGCTTCTGGGAATTGCCGTCAGTACGGTGAAAACCCATCTCCTTCGCATTTTTGAGAAGACCGGCTGCCGGCGGCAGCTGGATCTCGTAAAGCTGGCCGCGAGTCTTTCCCTCCCCGTGTGAAACGCAGTGCGGGCGCCGCATTAAAGATACGTGAAATAAGTCAGCCTTCTGATCGTCGTCTCCACCAAACGGTGGATGCGCATTGCGCGATCTTCAGTAACTCTCCGGTAACCGAACCGGCGACCTCCCGAACAGATTCTGCGCCGGTGTGCAGGAGAAGTTTGATGGACGGCAATGGAGCGACGAGGATTTTCGATGCTGGCGGCAATACGACGACGTTAGTCGGAAAGTCCGCCCCCGCAAGGTCGGGCAGCGCCGGTCTGGCTACCCGCGCAGAGAAGCATTCTTCGCTCGATTTTAGTCCCGTTTCGCTTTCGGCGTAACCGGCCGCGGCGGAGGTCGCGTCCTGTGTTGTCCAATTGGAGTTCATGTGAGTTGGAGGGTCGGTAGCCATGTCTATTCTCACCGAGTTTGACAGCTTTATTGACGGTTTGCGCAGCGACGTCATCAACCGCATTTTCAATTCCGATCTGCCGCTCGTCGGTACCGAGCTTCAGTCGGCGGCGACGCCCGCGCTTGCCTTTCTCGACACATTAAAAAGCAGTCTCCACGCGGCATTAAACGGCGTTTCGAATGACGCCACCGCCATCGCCGATGCGATCAACGCGGCAGGGCTTGCAGGCGTTACAGCCGCAGTGGACTCTTCGAACAGTAACAAGGTCAATCTTGTTTTCAGCCAGGATGCGACGGTGAATGTGCCGCTTGCCAGTGGCGGTCTGGATTTTGGTGGGACTGGTTTTGGGTTGGATGCGGATGCAGATTTTGCTGCGGTCATTAAACCGGCTCTGAATGCAACCGTCAGTTTCGACACAGCCTCCGGCGCGCTTTCGCTCGTCGACACTGCGGGAGACGAACTGACGGTGGACATCGGGGTTGCCGTCGATGTCTCTAATGGCAGTGGTGGCCCGGCCTCCGGCGACCTGGGCCCTCTCGATATCCTGATTAGTGACAATATCGCGGCGGATGCGCCGGAAATCCACCTCTCCTACGGGTTAGATCTTCACGGCGTCGCGCCGGGCACCGTGACGATGACGACAGATGGCGGAATCGATCTCAATCTCGGTATTGAGACGAATCTCTCGACGGACGTGCTCCCGAAGCTGTTTGCCGATCTCGTCGTCCACTGGGACCTGTCGCCGGACGGAACGTTGCCGGCGCCGACGATCAGCTTCAACAACGTTGCGATCAGCCTCGGTTCGGTCGTCGACCAGCTGTTGGGTGTGTTCAAGCCGGTGCTCGAGTTTCTGAACGAGTTTCCGTTTGGCGCAATCATGGATGCGCTCACGGAGCCGCTTCCGCTCATCGATGACATCTATCAGCTAACCGGAGGAGCGATACCCTTCGGAGGCGATCTGGTTCCGGTCGGTGGGAATGGCGCCATCAGCCTGCTCGACTTGGTCGCGCTCTATTACGAGTTTCAGGGACAGCAATCCCAGGCGGACGCGCTTGCGGCGTTCGGGACAGCGATCACGATCGTCCAGCAACTCGCCACGCTCGCCGAAACCGGCGACGATAAAATCGTGCTGGGCGATTTCAGTCTGGAGGACGGTCAGCCAACTGGATTTGCAGGCGCGGAGGATCTGCGCGGAACGCTCAACACGCTGTTCGGTTCATCAGGCGCTGTGGATGCAATCCTTGAAGGATACAAGAACCTCACCAAGGATGGCGACAGCGACAACCCATTGATGACCGGCCTTACGGACGTCTCCGGACTGTCGTTCCCGTTGTTTGAGAATCCGGAAGATGTCATCAAGATTCTGCTGCCGGACCTTACTGGCAACCAGAAGGTGACCTTCGTTCAATACGATCTGCCGGAACTTTCCGCACGGGCCCAGATCGGCCCGTTCTTTTTCCCGGTCATCGGTCCGATCGGCATCACGTTGTCAGGTGAATTTGGCGCAGGCATCGATTTTGCGGTCGGCTATGATTCGCTCGGCTTTATCGAAGGCGGCGATTTTGCCTCGGGAATCTTCATAAAAACGGCAGCGATCGACGATCCGGCGACGTCGGAAGTCGAAACCATTCACCACGAGCATCCCGAACCCGAGCACGACCATGCCTTTGCGCCGATCGGCTATGCTTTCGCAGCCGTGCACGCCGGGGTTGGTGTCAACGCCTATGTGTTCGAGGTTGCCGTCGAAGGCGGCCTGTTGGGCGAGGTTGACGCCTTTTTGCCGGGCAATGACGGCGATCTTCGGCTGACCGGATTGCTGGATGGCGGATGCCTGTTCGATCCGCTCGAAGGAACGGTCTCGCTCGATCTGTCGGTGCGGGTGTCGGTCGGCTTCAGCTTTTTCAGCTGGACACACCGCTTTACGATCGCGGAAGTCACGCTGGTCGAGTTCACCTTTGGCTGTGACGGTGGCGAATCCGACGAGAACTTTTCTTTGGCTTCCGCAAGCCCGGACGCCGTGCTTGGCCCTGATCTGCTGCTGAATGTTGGTGACCGCGCGGGGCATCGCAGCATTGGAGGCATTGTCGGCAAACGTGACGATCAGGTCAGTTACAAGATCGTCAATGCCGTGGATGAAAACGGCAACGCGCTGGCGGGTGTGTTGACGGTTACCGCCTTCGGAATCATGGAGAATTACGGCAGCGCCGCGAATCCGATGCTGACCATCTTTGCCGATGGCGCACGAGGCAACGCGCTGGGCGCCGGCAACGACAATCTGATTGTCGACAGCAGTGTTACGCAGGCTCTCGTTGCGGATGGTGGCGGCGGCGACGACCGCATCCAGGGCGGCAAGGGATGGGATACGCTGCACGGAGGCTCCGGCTTCGATATTCTCACAGGCGGTGAAGGAGATGACCATCTCTATGGCGGAGATCAGGACGACCTGCTTGAAGGCGGAGCGGGCGCAGACTGGGTCGACGGCGGCAGCGGCATCGATCAGGTCACTTACGAACATTCGCCGCAGTCGGTCATATTCCGATACAAGAACATCAATGGCGTAAATGGATTTGTTGGAACCGGTGGCGAGGCTGAGGGCGATTATCTTGTCAATGTAGAATACATCATCGGCGCCAACGTTGCGGGTATCGGCGACGAGTTGCACGGCAACAAGAACGACCGGAACAATCTTGAAGGCCTTGCAGGCAATGACCTTCTCGTGGGCGGAGACTATTCAGACTTCCTGCTTGGCGGCGCCGGCGGCGATACCTTGCTGGGGGGCGGAGGACAGGACGGCACGAGCTATTTGACCTCCTACGGCGGCGTCATCATCGATTTGAAATTCCACAATGCGACGGGCGGCGATGCCATCGGCGATTTTCTTGACAGCATCGAGGATGTTCAGGGATCGGCATGGTACGACCGAATTCTCGGCACCGACGCTGCCAACGTGCTCGATGGCTGGCTGGGCGATGACGTGCTCGAAGGCCGTGGCGGCGCTGACACGATGATCGGCGGAGAAGGCAACGACATCGTTTATGCGGGCAACGATGGCGACACGTTGGACGGCGGTAATGGCGTCGATCTGCTGTCCTACGAACGTTTATTGAGCGCTGTTACGGTCAGTCTGCGGGCCGGTGCAAGTGCCGGCGGCGATTCGATCGTTCCCTACATGGTGGTTGATCCGATCAGCAAACAGCTCATGCCGCTGGCTGGATATGGCACGTTCGAGAACCTCACCGGAACGAATGTCGCCAGCACAGGCGATCACCTGACGGGAGACTTCGGCAACAACGTCATCCGCGGTCTTGCGGGCAATGACTATATTGACGGCGAAGGCGGCAACGACACATTGGTTGGCGGTTCCGGAGCCGACGCAATGGTCGGTGGACTCGGTTTTGATCTTGCCGACTACAATGACTCCGTTGGCGGCGTGTATGTGACGCTTACCGGTGCGGTCGGTCACGACCACGATGCGGAAGGCGATACATTGTCAGGCATCGAGAACTTGCGTGGATCGCGGTCCGCGGATCGTCTCTATGGCGACAGTCTCGATAATGTGATCGACCCCGGCTTGTCGACCTTCGGTCTCGTACCGACCACGTTTCTGCCGGCCTATCACGATGTAAGTTATGGTAATGCCATCGACTACGTGGATGGTGGTGGCAACGGATTGTATGGCGACCGGCTGGTTGTCAATTATCTCATCAACGACTACGGCCAGGGACTGATCGGCGGATATGATTGGGGCTCGACCGGCAGCGGCCAATTCACGCGGCTGAATTCGAATGGCACGGAAGTGCTCGACGGAGTCAACTTTGTCGGGATCGAGAATCTCACTGTCACAGGTACCCTTCGCGACGACTCGATCAATGCCGGCTGGGGCAACGATGTCATCGCGACAGGCGATGGAAATGATTTCATTTCTGCCGGTATGGGCTCGGACGCCGTGTACGCGGACAGGGGCGATGATTATGTTCTCTATGGTACCAATACAGGCCAGGGTTTTGAGGCGGACGCCGGCAGGAATTCGGTATTCTTTCTCGACGGCGGCCGCGGCATCGACACGCTTTCTATCTCGCTCGCCGGGTTGAACGAAAATATCGTCCTTGAAGGGAGAGCGTCGAACGCCGAATTCAGCGGCGTCAACCTGCGGCTGTCCAACGGCGCGGCGATCAAGAACTTCGAGCACCTTGACGATATCGTTACCGGCGGCGGCAACGACGGGATTTCGCAGGCGGGATATTTCAGCAACGCATTCTATTCGGGCCTCGGCACGGACATCGTGGCATTGGGGCAAGGCGAGGATGATTACGCTGATGGCGGTTCGGAGTTCCGGGATGGCGTCGAAATCGCCGTGGACCAGACCTCCTCGGAGAGCGGCGTCATAACCCACGTGTCGGCTGAAATTCTTGATATGGCTGCCTTCGAGGCCAATCCGGGCGACTTGCTGATCCTCAACTACACGGATTATCAGGGGTCCGGCGGAATGATCGGCGAGGTGTATCGAGAAGAGTCGCCGCACGAGTATTACATATACTATGACTATCCGTTTTTCGTGCCGCGCTACACAAACTACGGTTACTACTATTCGGCCGATTGGTCCGCGGAACAATCAAACTATCAGCAATTTTCGGATTTCGAACGCCTGTGGGTGACTGGCAGCAGTTACGATGACTTGCTGGTGGGAACCTATGGGTCGAACGAGTCCGGCACCCTGTCCGTGCAAGCCACCGGCCGGGACATCCTGCAAGGTGGCGGCGGCGGCGATCTCCTGGTCGGCAATACAGGCAATGATGTTCTGTCAGGAGGCGCTGGCAACGACGTTCTCGTTGGCGGCGCGCTTGGCGCGCTGGTCGTTACAGAATATCTTTCGGGGCAATATCAGACTGCTTACTTCAGCGCTTCGATCGACAACGTGGAGGTTGATACGCTCACCGGCGGCGAGGGGGCGGATACTTTCGTCCTCGGAACAGCCGATGGCGTTTTTTATGCTGGCTCTTCCGAGGACGCCGCAGCGGAAAACCGCGCCATCATTACGGACTTCAACGTGAGTGAAAGCGATGTCATTCAATTGAATGGCAATGCAAGCAACTATCACGCGGTTCAGGATGGCCCGAACACGCTCATCTACTATCGCTACGACCACGATCAATATGATGATAACGGGAATATCGTCACCATCCATGACGACCTGCTGATCGCGGAGATCAGCAATTTCGCGGGATTCGATTTCAACGCTGACTATGTCCGGTATGTCTACAATGAAGGCGTCGGCGGATTTCATCCAGGTGCCGAGGTTGAAGCGCAGCAGCGGATCACTGCACCGCCTGATTCCATTGCTCCATTGGCGGTTCAGTCCGCTGCGGAACTCGCTGAGGCCGAAGCAGTCGAACCGGGCTCCTGGGTAACGCAAACGAACAACGTCAGTGTGCTCCGCGATGCATTGTTCGGTGGCGCTGCGCCAACCGGGCTTGTTGAGGTCGGCCTGGAGGTAGACGGCGAAGGCACCGCTTTCGGCACGTTCGATGGCGACCCGTTCGGTCTTGGCTCAGGCATCGTGTTGAGCACCGGCGATGTGCGCGCTCTTGACGGGCCCAATCTCGTCGATGGCGGACTCTATCCGCCGCTGGTGCACAATCTGACGTTTGAAAAGGTCGGCACCTACCTTGGAAGCACAATATATCGCGCTGCGTTAACGGGGCTGGGCGATATCAATTCGATCGACCTGCGCGATAGCGGGAGTTTCATCGGCGGCTCGGGCGGCAAGTACAGCGGTTTCGATATCGACGCCATTGCCTTGAGCCGGACGTTTCTGGATGAAATTACGTCCAATCCGAATGACCCTAGTGTCCTGCAAAAGCTGGACGTGTTCAGCTTCAACAATGCCGACATGATCTTTCAGCCGGGGTCTCAGCGTCCCGGCAATTATGCCGATCCAAATATGAGCGGTGCTGTCGGCCTCCTCGTGAACAACAGCTTCGCCACCTTGGGTACATTCGACGATTCAGGTCTGGTGGATACACCTGGAAGCCTCTCGCTGGGCGACAACGGTCGGCTTTCGATTAATCTGACGCGGTCCGTGAATGCGGATCAGCCGCTTTATCTTTACATCGCAGAGGCGGGTATCAGCGACGAGACATTGGCTGGCTCAATCTCTGTGTCGAGCGGACGTATTGAAGCGCCAACGGACCTCAGCACCGACCTCGGATTGCCCGGAGCGCAAGACGACACGACATCGCTGACCTACAAATTCACGGTGGCGCCGGGCTCGAACGTCAATGAGGTCGTATTTCAGTTCGTGATGTTCTCGGAAGAACTGTCCGAGTTCGCGGGCTCCGAATTCAACGATACGTTCAAGATCATGCTGAATGGCGTGAACCTTGCCCGCCTGTCGGACGGCGCTGCGGCCACTGTCAATAGTCTTCAGACCGCACCGTTCGGTCCCCGTAACAGCGACCTGATCCTCAATCCTGTCGGGACGGGACCAGCGGCAGACGAAACGCGTGCGGATGCTTATACGAAGATCCTCACGTTCGCGGGCGCTATTGATCCAACCGGCGTGAACATCCTCACTATCGAAGTGGCGGATGTCCGCGACGGGTTACTCGACAGCGGTATGTTGATCAAGGCTGGGACGTTGCAGGGCGGTTATGGTGGCGCGGGAGGAGGCGGCGGTTCGGGTGGCGGTGCAGGGGGCGGTTCAGGTGGGCTTGTCATCGATACCGGTATTCTCACCACAGGCGCAGCACCGAAAGTGTTTGAGGGAGGCGGCGCGGTATCTGTGCCGGTGTTGCTGCTTCCAGCACTGCCCGGCGGCCTTACTGCCCCTGTCACGATCACGTTCCAGGCTGGACCGGATATCGATCTTGGTAACGGTGCCGGCGTCCCATTTTCCAAGACTGTCAATCCGGGCGATGACCCGGCGTTCGAGCTTCTCATCAAGGCGCCGGACAATCATGTCATGGAAGGGGCCCGATTCGAAGCGATCCATGTCATCGTCGAGAGCGGCGATCCGGCGTTTGATGGGCTTGCGGTTGCGCCCGTGGTTGTGGAGGTCGACGATCCACAACAACCGTTATCTTCTCTGACGATCGCCGACGTCACCAAAACGGAAGGCGACGCCGGCTTTACGGAATTTGAATTCACGGTGACGCGGACAGGAGGAGAGGACGCGATCAGCGTCGACTACACAACGGTAGACGGCACAGCCACCACAGCCTCGAACGACTATGAGGCCACAAGCGGCACCCTGAATTTCGCTGCCGGTGAAATGTCGAAGACCGTTAAGGTGATCGTCAACGGCGATATCTTCGTGGAGGACGACGAGAATTTCCTGCTCAATCTTCTCAATCCGGTGGGAACGACAATCGCTGATGGGCAGGCTGCGGGCACAATTCTTAGCGACGAAGGTGCGTCCACCCGCGATCTGTCAGCAATGGGCGGCAATACAACGGTGACGTTGACGGCAACGGGCGGGCAAATCATGAACACATTGACCGGCAAAACGGTCCTGCCCACGGGGGTGAGCCACGTCGCCACAGGCGACGGAAACGATGCGCTGACCGGAAACAACAACGGCAATATTCTCAACGGCGGCGCGGGCAATGACACTATTCGCGGCGGCGCGGGCAGCGATGTGCTGATAGGTGGCGCCGGCAATGACACACTTACGAGCATGGCCGGCAACGATACGTTCGTCTTCGAACTCGGCTTCGGCCGGGACGTCATCAGCGACTTCAGTCTCGGCAACGAAGTTAATCACGACACGCTCGACTTGCGCGGCCTTGGCTTCGCCAGCATAGCCGACGTTCTCGCCAATACGGATACCGGGGCCAGTGCCGTCATTCACTCGGGCGCTGATACCATTACGCTGATGCGAATCAGCAAGGAATTACTCGCGCAGCATCAATACGACATCCTCATATAGCGAGGAGAGGCCATTTGCGTTCGTCAATGTCTCAGGGTGAGTAGATTAGGAGCATCTATCATGTTGGATTTCGTATCCTCACGCTTTATGGCCGTGGCTTTTGCGGCTATCGGATTCTTTCTTGCTCCGTCGGCATCGCCTGTCGAAGCGGCTCCGATCGCGCTGCCGTTCGATTATACGACGAACGATGAAAATGTTGTCGGCACGGTGTCCGGTACTGCTGGCGACTTATTTTTTCGATTGAAGATCGATGATCTGGCGGCGGCTGACGCGGCATCCAGCAACGTTAACGGCTCTTTCGTCATGAAGCTTGTCGGACCGGACGGATTGACGTGGGCCGGCTATGTTGAAATGATGGGCAAGGTCGCTCAGAATGTGGCCGATGGGTTTATTCCTCCCGACGGAGCGAATGATTTAGGCGACGTCTTCTTTTGGTCGTTTGGTTATCTGGGTCTCGACAACACCTGGTTCCTGCACGTCGAAAGCCTCGATCTGCCGCTCACAATCATCGTGAACAGCGTCTTGAACAACTCGACGGATGATAATCCATCCGCGCCTCTGCCATTTACCGCGCTTCTGACCGTTGAGGTCGGGCAGGGCGGCGATTTGCAAATTGCGACGACGCCAATTCCGGCATCGCTCGCTCTTTTTACGACAGGCCTTGGCCTATTTGGATTGATGCAAGCCCGGCGACGGAAAGTCCGTGGACCGGTTGGGTGAGACTTCAACAACGCTTTTGCGGCGTCAATGTTCTTTCCTGCCGCGTCGATAGAGCGGGCCGAGACGCCTCAAGTCCATCCCGGATGATGCAGTCGTCAGCGCCTTTCAGCAACAAGGATCGGATAGAATTCAGAGAGTTCGTAGGGTTTTGTTGAAATAAATCTGCCGTGGCAAAAGCCGGTAGGGATCGTCGACAATATTTGCCGCCTCGTCGGGAAGCTGTACTCAATCGATGTGCCGGCATAGAGATCGATCGTATTTATTTCGGCCCGGCTCCAGCCGGTCGCAGCGGAAAGCTTGTCGCGGTCGGGAAAAGATGTCTCGAAGGCCCTATGAATGGCCTTTACGGCGATATTGGCGCTGCCGTTCGCCGCCGCGATCGCCATGCCAAGTCGAAATTTGAGGCTTTGAAACTCCTTGAACCTCCCTTCCCACGTAAGCTGTGCGATTGTATCGACCGCTTCGGCTGCGTCAGGCGACGTATAAACACGGGAGATAAACCTTCCACCGGGGCGCAAGAGCGGAAGGGTAGCGTTCAGAAGCGATCGAACGCCATCGGGATAGGTTAGTGTATTGAATGCGCCGTCGCTCACGCAGGTCGCGAAGGTGCCGGCTCCAAAAGGGGGACTTAGCCAGTCACCAACCACCGCCCGTCGTCTCGCCGTAGTGCCCGGCCATTGCGATTGAAACAATGTCTCGGCGCGGTCGATGGCAGTGAGGTCGCAATCCAGATCGGTGAGGCCGCGGGTGACGCCGAGCAGCAGAACTTTGCCAGGCACTTCGTTCGCCAGCGTGCGCATGCATGCGGCGACTTCTGGGGGAAGTTGCCAGGGAGACGGCAATTTCGATAGCGTGCCGAGCAGCCGGCTCCAATGAGCTTCATCCATTCGATATGTATAGTACATCTTCATTGGCATGGCTTGCTGAACAAGTCTTGCGCAGGAGATTTGTAGCAAAGTCCGGAGCATCTCTGGAACGGCACATGAATAAAATATTTGACCGCTATCTGCGCACGCTCGCGCAAACCGAAAAATTCCCGCCAAGAGAGTTGCGCAGATATCAGCAGATTCTCGTGGAAAATCTTGCTCGGCATGCCCATGAGCTCGCGCCGTTCTATCGCGACCGACTGGCAGTGCTATTTGACCGTGAGGGAAAGTTCGATTTTTCGCGCTGGTCCGAAGTTCCGATACTGACGCGCGACAATGCGAGGGAAAGCTCCGCTGCGATGCGGGTCGGCGGTTTGCGAAAGAATCTTGGTCCGGTGCAGGAAATTCAGACATCCGGCACAAGTGGAGCTCCGTTGATGCTCACCGTCAACGGGCTGGCGCGTGTCGCTTACAATGCAGCGTTAACGCGGACCGCGGGCTGGTATGGCGCAGATACATCCCGTGACCTGGCGCAAATCAGGGTGTTTTTGTCCGGGCCACCGGCGACTTACCCCGAAGGTCTTGCTGTGAAAGGGTGGTCGGCGGCGCACCCGGAAGCCAGCAGTTTTTGCCTCGACCTGCGTACGCCCGTTACGCAGCAGATCGAATGGCTGTCGAGAAGGAAGTGCCCTTATCTGATGACGTCGCCATCAAACGCCATGGCGATCTCCTATGCCGCCACAGCTGAACAAGCCGGGGAACTGGGAATAGAGATCATTTTCTCGATTGGTGAAACGGTTATTCCAGGTGCGCGCGAGCTTGTTGCCCGGCGGCTAGGCGCGCGGCTCGTCGGAATTTATTCGGCGGAGGAAGTTGGTTACATTGCGGCTGAGTGTCCGGTGAGCGGCCACTATCACGTCGTCGCGGAAACCACGCTGGTCGAAATTGTCGACGATCGCGGTGCGCCGGCGAAACCGGGTGAAAGCGGCCGTGTTCTGGTGAGCGGACTTTATAACTACGCAACTCCCTTCATCCGCTACGAAGTTGGTGACGTGGCATCGTTTGATGAGGCGCCTTGCGCCTGTGGGCGAGGCTTGCCGGTGCTTCTCGAAATTCATGGCAGAACGCGGAACGCGTTCATCTTCAGAGATGGCCGCCGCGCCTGGCCGCGGGCTTGGGATGCTCGCGCCATGGAGGAACTTGTTCCTTGCCGCGAATTTCAAATTGTCCAGACGACTTATGAAATGATCGAGTTTCGTTATGTCGCTGATAACAGTAACCGCGTGCCGGACATAGAAGGATTAAACGCCTACGCCCGTGCTAATTTGCATCCCTCGGTGACAGTCATGCCGGTGGCCGTTTCGGTCATAAAGGCGGCTCCAGGCGGAAAACATGAACCCTTTATTTCAATGCTTGGCCGTTGACGACCAGCCGCTTGCGACATTCACGCGACTGAGCGATGTCCCAGCAGGGACGACAGCTGCGATGCTGAAAATTTCACCGCTTTGGTGCACTCGCTGATGCGTTTTGCCGGGAAACGGGCGGACGGGCCGAATAAACCGAGAGATCCTATAACATCGCCGTGCCGGTCGAAGACCGGACTTGCGATTGCATGCGCGCCGGTAATGAATTCGCCGCTGGAAACCGCATAACGCGCAGAACGAATGTTGATCAGTTTTCGCCGCAGCATCGATGCAGGCCGGGCATCCAGCTCCTCCGCGATCATTCGCGTGGCTTCATCAGCGCTGACGAAAGCCAGTATGGCGAGACCGCTTGCGCCGCGTGTGAGACTGCCGGAATGTCCAAGCCCGCGTGAGTAAGATAGCGCCTGGCGGCTGGCCATTTCCACCACGCAGATGCGCTCGGCTCCCTTTCGCAGGTAAAGCGCGACCGTCTCGTCATATCGGTCAAGCAGGCTTTTCATCAATGGCGTTGCCAATTGCACGATATCGAGTGAGTTCGTCCACGCGTCCGCCAGACGGACGGCGCCAATATCAAACTGGTAGCGCGGCGGATCGCCGTCCTTTCGCACGAAGCTGCGGCGGATCAGCGTTGAGAGAATGCGATACAGCGTCGGACGAGAAAGCCCCACCTTCTTCTCAATTTCACCAATGGAGAGAGGCCCGGACGCGAAGCATTCGAGCACGTCGAGGGCCCTATCGATGGCGCGCACGTTTTCTGATTTTTCGCTCATGTCCCGGAGGGCTCTTTTTTCAGCCTTGTTGACCGTACATCGAAAGGGTCTTACCTTTTTCGAGACACATAGTCCACCTGGCGTACTTCTTGCAGGACGAATAAGGCCTGAGGGATTTTGGGGGCGATGACGCTGACGCCGGCTTTGAATATGACGAGGAATCTGGAACTCGACCGGCCCGCAGCAAGCGAGAGAATGCCGGCGGCGAATCCGATGTTGAACGACAACAAGTTCAAACTCGGATTGTTCTCGATGAACGCAGAAGGCGGCGCCGCTTTCACGACTGTTCCAAACCGTTGGCGCGCTGACTGGACCGAAATCGAGAAGCTCGCTCATATCGCCGATAATGCCGGGATTGAATTTTTTCTGCCGATTGCGCGCTGGAAGGGATATGGAGGCACGACAAATGTCCGCGGCGCCTCTTTCGAAACGTTATCGCATGCCGCGGCGATTGCCGCGATCACGCGGCGCATCGCGATTTTTTCGACTGTTCACGTCCCGCTGGTGCATCCGGTCTTCGCCGCAAAAGCATTGGCCACCATCGATCATGTCAGCCGTGGTCGGGCGGGGCTCAACATTGTCTGTGGTTGGAACCAGGACGAGTTCGACATGTTCGGACACCATCAGGCTCCGCACGAAGATCGGTACGAACAAGGGCGCGAATGGTTCGACATCCTGGTTCGCATATTTGAAAGTGAAGTTCCATTTGACTACCGCGGTCGTTTTTACGACCTCAAGCAAGTCGTCGGAGCGCCACCGCCGATACAACGGCCGCGCCCAGTCACGTTGTCCGCGGCGTTCTCAGCCGCCGGCCGCCGTTTTGCGGCCAGGACAAGCGATTTCTTGTTTACGGCGCTGCGCAGCCTGGACGACGCAATGCTGCATATTGCGGAGATTAATCAACTCGCAGGCGAAGCTGGCCGCAACATCGGAGTGCTCACCACGACGCATGTCGTGTGTCGCGAGACCGATGCCGAAGCCACGCGGTACTACGAATATTATGCGGGGGAAATGGCCGACACGAAGGCCGCTGAGTTCCATCAGAGCAAGAGGGACAAACAACACTACGGAAAAGTGAATCCGAGTGCTGTGAAACTTGACGGGCGTCGGCACGCAGGGGGCGCCGGCAGTTATCCGCTTGTCGGGCGACCTGAACGCATAGTCGATGAAATCATCAAGATACACGCGAGCGGCTTTTCAGGCGCAACGCTGGCATTCGTCAATTTTAATGAAGAGCTGCCGTTCTTCGTGGATCGCGTGTTGCCGCTGTTGCAGCAGGCAGGTCTCCGTCAATGAACGATGGTTGCGGCAAGGGCCGGACGCATTTTCAATTCGCCAACGATCAAGATCGTTAGCCGGGACAAACAGCGGAGCGTGACAATGAACAGGACTGTGAGAGTTTTGCGAGGCGTGTCCAGAATTGGGAAGGTGTCCTTGAGGCAGCTGCTGCTGGTCGTGGCTATGGCGGGAGCATCGTTTTCTCAGCCCGTGCACGCTGACGACTATCCAAAACGCCTTATCAAGGTGGTCGTGCCTTATCCCGCGGGAGGTACGTCGGATTTGCTTATGCGCGCAATCGGTCAGAAGCTGACGGAAAGCATGGGGCAACCGATCGTTATCGAAAATATCGGTGGCGCGGCGGGCACAACGGGGGCCGCCGCCGTCGCCAAGGCGGAGCCTGACGGTTACACGCTGCTGTTCGGCTATGCGACTCAGTTCGCGATTGCACCCGCGATTTCCAGCAAGTTGGCCTATGATCCATTTACATCGTTCACGCCCATCGGCGGGGTAGTACGGTTTCATTTTGTGATGACCGCCTTTTCGGAAATGCCGTTCAATACGCTGTCCGAACTCGTGAGCTATGCGAAGAGCAAGCCGGGAGAACTCAACTACGCGTCGCCTGGGATCGGCACAACGACCCACATGATGGGTGAGCTTCTCAAGCTCAAGCACGGAATCAATATCGTGCATGTGCCTTACCGCGGCGGCGGACCGGCCATCAATGACTACATCGCAGGCCGCATCAATATTTATTGGGATGCCGTTGCGCCGCTGCTGCCCTGGATCGAGAAAAAGACGATCAAGCCGCTTGCCGTTACCTCCACTCAGCGCCTTCCTGATCTGCCGAGTGTGCCGACGGTAATCGAGGCGGGAATGCCCGATCTGAATGTGTTCACATGGACGGCGTTGTTCGCGCCGGCCGGCACTCCGAAGGAAATCGTCTCGAAACTGGAAACCGAGTTGAATAAGGTGCTGGAGAACAAGGACGTGCGGGCTCTTTTCGAAAAGAATGGCTACGAGATGTTTCCCGTTTCCCCTGAGGCGTTAAACGATCTTATTCGCAAGGATCTCGCGCGGTGGCGTTCGGTTGCGGACGCAGCCGGGATCAAACAGAACTAAAGCGCGCACGGGAAACATCTCGCGAAAGCGCATACTAGAAAATGGATTGCATGATGTCGGGTGGTATCGGAGCAGGTGACCTGGCGTATTCGGCTGCAGCCGTCAGCGTTGCGGATTGGTTTCTGTCCAAGGTCGCCGTACGGCGTGATGCAATCGCCCTGCAGGAAGGCGAGCGAACGCTGACCTATGGGGTCTTGAACGAGCGGGCGAACCGCCTTGCGCATTGGATGATCGCCCAAGGGATATCGCGCGGAGACCGGATCGCCATTCTGTCGGAGAACCGGAGCGAATATGTCGAGGTGCAGCTTGCGGCCGCCAAGCTTGGCGTCATTACGGCATGCCAGAATTGGCGCCAGGCTGAGCCGGAGTTGTTGCACTGTATTCAGCTCGTGGAGCCGAAGTTGGGCTTTGTTTCCGAACGCTTTGCTTCGGTCCTGGGCCGCATCGATCATCGGATGAAGCAGGTTCTCGTTTTCGGCAGCGAATACGAGCGGGCGCTGGCAACGGCCGACGAAGGGTCAGAGCCGCCGCATCTCGCCCAGCCCGAGGACGGCTTGATCATTCTTTACACGAGCGGCACCACCGGCATGCCGAAGGGCGCAGTAATCAGCCACCGGGCTCAGATTGCACGTACTTTGATCAGCGCGCTTGATCGTCCTTTCGCGGAAGAGGACAGCTATCTGGCCTGGACCCCCATGTTCCATATGGGGTCATCGGACTTCGTGTATTCGACACTCTTGCGCGGCGGCAAGGTGATTATTCTTGACGGCTTTCAGGCCCCCGCGATGGTGCAAGTCGTCGCCACGGAACGGCTGGGCTGGCTGCATCTGAATTCCGCCGTGATCGATCGCGTGATCGCGCAGATGAAGCAGGACGGCGTGACGCCAAAAGGCCTGAAACTCGTCGGCGTGATGCCTGATCTCGCCCCGCGCAAAAGCATCGCCGAATTGACGACGCTCATGCGTGCACCGTTTGCAAACACCTTTGGATCGACGGAAACAGGCTCGGCGCCAGCCAGCAAGGGCATTATCGACATCGGGGTGGTGCCGCAGCGTCTGTCCAAAGTGCAGAGTTCGCTGTCTTTTATCCGGCTGGTTGACGAAAACGATCGCGATGTGCCGGATGGCGAGCCGGGCGAAATTCTGCTGCGTTCGCCGAGTCTGTTCAGCGGTTACTGGCGCGCGCCTGAAATCAACGCGGAGGTTTTTGCCGGCGGATGGTATCGCATGGGAGATGTGTTCCGCCGCAATCCAGACGGCACGCTCGATTTTGTTGACCGGCGCAAGTATCTGATCAAGTCGGGCGGCGAGAATATCTACCCGGCCGAGATCGAGCGAAATCTGGTCGCGTCCCCCCGAATAGCCCACGCGATTGTCGTTCGGCGTCCGGATGCGCGCTGGGGCGAGGTGCCAGTTGCTTTTGTTGTGCCGCGTGACGCGCAGTTGACGTCCGAGGATGTCATCGCGCTGTGTCGCGGGAAGATTGCCAGTTACAAAATGCCAAAGGAAATCAAGTTCATCGCGGATGAAGACCTGCCGCGCGGTGATAGCGGAAAGATCAAGCGACACGAACTCGAGGCCATGCTTACCGCCGACCAAGACCAAAGGTGACCATTCGTGAGCGCCTTTATTGTTGGTCTTGGCGAAACGGTGCGCCTGCGCCATCCGCCGCCGTCGCAGACGACTGCAACTCTCATGCGCGACGCTGTGCAGATGGCGCTGCGCGATGCCGGTCTTTCCCTGCGGGATATCGATGGTTTTGCGGTCGCTTCGTTCTCGTTGGAGCCCGACCGGGCGATTGACATCGCATGGCAGTTGGGCCTGACCGTCAGGTGGCTATTGCAAGACACCAATGGCGGCGCCTCTGCGATCAACATGCTGGGCCATGCGATCCGTGGCATCGAGGCGGGTGCCGCATCGAACATCCTCATTGTTGGAGGCGACCGGACCAGCCCGGCCGATTTTGCCAAACGTGTCGCGAATTACAATTCGGCGACCAGAGATCATCTCGCGCCATTGGACTACGGCGGGCCGAACTCGCTTTTTGCCATGCTGACAAAGCGTCAGATGAAAAAATATGATCTGGTTAAAAGCGATTACGGTCATTTGGCGATTGCGCAACGGCAGTGGGCGGCGGGGAATCCGATAGCGGCCTACCGAACCCTGCTCAGCATGGATGACTATCTCAATGCACCCTTGATTGCAGACCCGCTGTGCCGGTTCGATTGTGTGCCGGTGGTCGCAGGAGCCTCGGCCATGATCCTCAGTGCGGCGCCGAGCGCGGACGCCGCAGCCAATTCGGTGCGCGTTTTGGCCATCCGTCAAAGCTTCAATCACGACAACCAGGATGGCGATGGCCTCGAGACCGGAATTCACGGCATAGCAGCAGAACTTTGGCACGCCGCCGGCATCGCACCGTCCGAAATCGATGTCGTATCTGTCTATGACGACTATCCCGCAATGGCCTATGCCCAGTTGTCGGATCTCGGCTTTATCCGGGACGGCGATATCGCGCAATTCGCGCGTGAAACCATTGCGACGCGGCGTTTACCGGTGAACACGGGCGGTGGAATGCTGTCCTGCGGGCAGGCCGGTACCGGCAGCGGTGTACATGGCATTGCCGAGGTCGCTCGACAGCTTCAGCATCGCGGAGGAGAGCGCCAGGTACCGGGCGCTCGCTTTGGCGTGGCTTCAGGTTACGGTATGGCGCTCTACCGTTATTGCGCGTGTTCGGGCGCGGTAGTCCTTGCCCGGGACGAACTCTAAATGATTACTGAGGGCGGTAACGATGCGGTGGACGTCGTGTCGAACATGCTGAGAACGACATCATGAACGCTGCGGTTCACGGGTTTCCAGTGACGAAATGCGGACGATGCGGCTCGCTCTACTTTCCTCGCCGGCTGATTTGCCACCGTTGCGGCAACGACACGTGGGCTGAAGACTATCTGCGGGAGGCTGTGACTGAGGAATCGACCACCGTTCAGCATGTCGCCGGCAGGACCGATGGAACGCCGCGCCATCTGGCAACAGTGCGGGCGCTTCAGGGAATTCGTCTCATCGTTGGCTTGGAAGCCCCGTTGCCGGAAGGGACGCGCGTGCTCCTTTTCAACAAGGATGGTGCGCCGGTCGCCAAGCCGGCCTAGCGCGTCGCCTTCCGTTGCAAGCTCGCGCTGGCGTCGATCATTTTAGCGAGCGGATGAAATCCGTCACAACAGCGTTGAATTCAGCCGGCTTCTCCCAATGCACGAACCGTCCTGCTCCGGGAATTCGCTCAGCCTCGCGGAAATTCTTCATGCCCCGGAGGATCTCCGGCTGGTCCGGATAGGGATCGTCGGTGCCGCAAATACCAAGAACAGGCAGGTCAAGCTTGCGGAACGCGGGTACCAGGTTCGGCACCGATAACCCGAACTCGACCATGCCGCGTTGATACTCGCCAATTGGATGTCCCATCATCATCTGGATGGCCTTTTCCCGTACAGGTGAATCGACAGGGATCACCATGTACATGGTCTTGCCGCCTTCCTTGCGGACCATGTCGATCATCGCTTCGCGGCCCTCCTTCTCGAGCACCGCAGCGGAGCGCGCATTGTAGGCGGCCCAGCGATCGGAGTATTGCAGGGCGTCGTGCAGTTCGCTCCAGGCGCCGAGCACGAGGCCTTTCACTTTATCCGGATTCTCGATTGCGTAGCTGGCGGCGATCGTCGTGCCAAAGGCGAGCGAAACAATAATAGGCCGCGAAATTTCCAGTTTTTCGATCAGAGCCGCGAGATCGCGTGTCTGATTCACCAGTGAGAAGCCGTAATCGGTCCAGCCGGTCCTCGCATGTCCGCGCCGGTTATAGGCAAGGCAGCGATAGTTTTTTGAAAATTCCGAAATCTGATGTTCCCAATACTCCATCCCGTGGATTTCGCCGTGGATGAACACGATGTCTTGGCCGTTGCCGGTCTGCTCGTAACAGAAGTCGCATCCATTCGCGTTAATGATCGGCATGTGCTCCCAACTTTTCGCCTGGTCCTGGTTCGTCGTGATCGATGCGGATTCAATCCGCCTATAAAACGGCAATGGCCTCCATCTCGATCATGAAGCCGTAATGCAATTGCGATACCGGCACGACGGCCCTCGCCGGCCGGGCGTTGCCAGCCCATTTGACATAGAGCTCGTTAAAGACCGGCCAGGAAGCAATATCGGTTACATAGACTCGTACTTGCGTGAGCTTGTCGACGCATGTTCCGGCGCCTGTCAGAGCATGCGCGACATTATCGAGCACCTGTTGCGCCTGGCGTTCGAATGTCTCGCCGGTCAGTTTGGTACCATCCGCCGTGATCGGCAGTTGCCCTGAAACGAACACGAAGCCGCCGGCGACGAGGGCATGGCTGTAGTGCCCGCCCGGCTCTGCCATTGTTGTCGGATTTTTCGGAACGATCTCAGACATCAATTAGATTCTCTTCGGCGCGGAAGTCGCCCGGAGCTTTCGCGGCAACTGCATGGGTGAAACTTCATCTCCAATCGTCTATGGCGTAAGCGTCTGGTGTGTCGAATATATCGAGCATCGGACGGTGCATCCGAACACCCTGGAACTCGCTGCGAAAGCCGAGATCGAGCAACATCCGGTAGGCGTCGTGCCGTGCCGTGTTGGTGCCGATAATGACCTTGCTGAGACCTTCATGCGCGCCATAGGCAAGGCAGTGATGTACGAGCTTTTCGAACCGTTCCCGCGCTGCTGCACCCTGCTGCACAAGCCCGAACTTCACAAAGAGAACGTTGGACATGCCTTCTGACCCTGCGCCGTGATGGCAGATCGCATAGCCGGCGAGGCTTGCACCTTCATAGAAAAACAGGATGCCTCCGAGTTTGTGAGCAAGGATCGCGCCAATCTCAGTGGTCATGTCGAGGCCAGGGTAGGCGAGCGAGGAAAGCTTGCGGATATCGTCGATAACGGTCTCGCGGTTACGCGATGTTTCCGTGAGATTCTCGCACGTGACGGAAGTCGGTTCGCCCGGCGCACGCGCCATCACGATCGTCAAGTAACGCGGCCAAAATCCAAAAGTCTGATAAAGCCGCAGGTGGCGCGGGTTGGTCGGATTTGTCAGGAGGCCGGCCGCCGTGCATCCCCATTCGTCAAATAAATCGACATTCCGCTTGGTCAGTTCGCGGGCAATGCCGCGATTCCAATGCGTGGGGTTCACGCAGATCGGTCCCAGCAACCCGACGCTGCCCCAGCGATTGGACATGCCAAAGCCAACGACTTCGCCATTATCCTCTGCGACCAGACAGCCTTCAGGATACATGCCGAAGCGCACGCGGACGACGTCGGAATCACCGCGGAACTTCATCGGCTCCGGCAAGCCGAACTCGGTGCCAAAGGCCATCCGGTGAACTACGTAGCAGGTCGGAAGGTCTGCTTCCGTCATTTTTCTTATCAGCACGATGAGTCCTGTATCCAATCCCTAGTTGTCGCGCGCAGTTGCAATACCGGCGTGCCGCGTCACGAATGCATGCACGATGGCGTTGAATTTCGCAGGCCGCTCGATATTGGAGAGATGGCCGCAGTCCGGGATGATCGTCAATTCGCTGTCCGCGATGCGGCCGGACATCGCGTGCGAAATGACTGGCGGCGAGAGGCGATCATGCTCGCCCGTCAGCACCAACGTCGGAACACGGATATCCTCAAGCTCGCCGGGGGCATCCTGTGCCACGAGTCCTTGCAGCGTCCTGGTGTAAGGTTCCTTGCGAAGGGCGCACAGACTCTGGTGGAAGTGGCGTCGCGACTCTTCCGAAGCATTTGGTCCAAGCAGCGCCTGAACCGTTGCTGTCGCAGTGTCCGCCGGCGATCCCCCATCGAGAAGAGGCTGCACTCTGGTGGTCACGAATTGAGACACGAATTTCTCTCCGAGCGCTGCAAAGCTCGGAAACGTGTGCGCGAGGACAAGTGTCGCTACGCGATCCGGATAGGCAAAGTAAAAGCACTGCGCAATGAGGCCCCCCATCGAGAGGCCGACAACATGCGCTGATTCAACGCCCAGCCCATCGAGAACATTTGCCAGGTCGCGTGAGAAATCACCCGCGAAATCGAGTGGACCATCGTAGTCGTCGCTGTCGCCGTAGCCGCGCGCGTCCCATGCGGCCGCAAGATGCGTATTTTGAAAGAAAGGGAGTTGCGCATCCCAGGATGTTCTGGTGGTGCCGACCCCATGCAGAAAAATAACGGCTTCTCCCGATCCGGAGACGTTCACTGCTATGCGAGGCCGCGCCGAAAAGAAGCGAGGGCTAACGGGCATTGCGTTCTTCCCGCCAACATTCAAGCCGCTCCTGCGCATTGCGGTCAGAAAACGAAAACAGAATAGCGTCGTCTGCTTCCACGATATGGCGGAATGTGACCCACGTCGGCACCGTAAAGATATCGTTCTCCTTCCAGGTGATCGTTCGATCTCCGATCTCGGTGCGTCCCGCCCCACGCGCGGCGACGAAAACCGCGCTGTCGGAAGACCGATAGGGCTGTCCGACAAAGCCTTTCGGAAGATGGCTCAGGAAGGCCGACATCGTCGGGAGCGGGTCGCGGCCGGTCTTGCGGTCAAGATAGCGGATGCGATAGCCGTGTGCTGAATCCGGCATACCCTGCCGCATCGTATGGAGCAGCGCCAGCATGTCGCCAAAGGAATAGAGCCATTGACTGTATTCCGCCGTAACGGCTGGCGGCGGAACGCCGGGGCCTGACGCTTCCGTAAAAGGCAGTTCGAAGAATGTCGCGTCGAACATCCGGACAATGCCGTTGTCGAGCCCGTCAAGCCAAATTACTTCGTTTTGGGATTCATTGGCGTGCCCATGCCAGGTCCAGTAGGGCGTGATGATAAAATCCCCGCGCTTCATGGACACCGGCTCGCCGTTGAGCAGCGTGTGCGCGCCTTCGCCGCTCAGAACGAAACGGAAGGCACTTTGCGAATGGCGGTGTTCGGAGGCCCGCTCACCGGGCAATAAAAGTTGAACGCAGGCGTAGAGAGTTTGCGTCGTGCCGCCGAACGGCGGAAGAGTCGGATTCTTGCAGACCAGCACGCGCCGGTCGGCGAATTCGGACGAGATGGATTTCCCGGCTTGTCGAAGAAGACCGAAAAGCTTTTCGGCGGGCCAATGCGCGGGCGTTATGTGAGGAGACGGCTGACGCGGCACGTATCCCTGGGTTTCGATCCAGAGCGGCTGGAGGTCAGCAGCGTCGATGTTGCGATAAAGCAGGTCCAGTTCCGCTTTCTCGGATAGAATAGCTTTCTCAGACATGGACGGCATCTCCTGCCGGCTTTGGCCCCGCGACCCATACCGTGCCGGAACCTATCCCGTCGCACTCGACGTCGATACGGTCGCCGTCCCGAATTTGACCAACACCCGCCGGCGCGCCCGTGAAAATCAAATCTCCCGGATACAACCGGTAAAAACGCGACGCGAGGCTGATCAATTGCGAAATGCCGAACAGCATGTCGCGCGTATTGGCATCCTGCCTCGTAACGCCGTTAACGCGCAGGCGAAACTGCACATCGCCCGGGTTTTTGATCTCGTCGCTGGTCACGAACCAGGGCCCGAGAACGGTGTAGGAGTCTATCGACTTGCGGAAACTTCGTTCCTCGCCGCCGCGTAGCGTAACATCCAGCCCAAGTGAATATCCCGCCACATAGTCGAGCGCACGATCCTCCGGAATGTCAGAACCTTCGCGGCCAATGACAACCACGAATTCAGCCTCGTGATCGGTCCGGCGCTCCGGAAAACGCAGCGAAACGCCCTCGCCGAACCCGACGAGAGAAGACGATGCTTTCAAGAAAAGCCCATGCTCGGCGATGGTCTTGATGGTCCCGCTGGCGGCGATGGCCGCATCCGCTTTCGATTCCTCAATGTGAAGGGCAAAATTCGCAGGTGCCCCAATGATCTTGGAAGGGCGTGCCACCGGACTGTCCAGCCGGACCTCGCGCAGGGCAAGTACTGGCGCGGTTTCAAGACGTTCCTCGATTAACGGCCTGATCTGCGCGAGTGACGCGATGAGCGGGTCGCCCCACGTGCCGGGCCAGGGCTGTGGCGGCAGTTGTTCGAGAACGGCGCTGACGTCGACGATCCGGTCGCCCTGGATCACGCCGAGCCTGTCATGATTGAAGCGGCCGATTTTCATGACAACCTGATGCCACCGATCGATAGAGGATTTTTCATCGCGCCAGGACCCGGTGGGTCGTCCGATTGCAATTCGGCAATATTTTTACATTTTGAAAAATAAGCGTCAATGCAAAAACTGCGGACGCAAAGCGCTTTGAGGGAACATGTAAGACACACGGTTGCTGGCAACCGTTGTTCCTTACGATCGCTCAGCAGAGTATCTTATCGTCAGGTCTGCCGGCGGGGGCGAACGTCTTTCGCCTTGTTTGCGCGCAGATAGTTATACACACTGGGGCGTGTCACCGACAAAGCCGAGGCAACGATCGGCACGGCATTCTTCAGCCCTAACAGGCCCTTCTGTTCCAACAATCCGATCAATTCGCGTCGGGCCTCGACGTTGAGCCGCGCCGGCTCGGTATTACGCATTTTTGAAAATTGATTGATGACGCGATGGATTTCCTCAATTGATAACGTACGCAACTGCTCGCGGACAGGAGCATGGCCTTCGACGGAAACGAATTTTTCCATCATGGCCGCGAATTCGGAAAAATAGGTCCGGTCGAGATTGAGGCAGATCGATGCGATGAAGCGCCCGGATTTCCCGCGGATACCGATCGACGTCGATTTGACGAGTTTGCCGTCAACGGTCGCATTTGGATAGTTCTGAACGACGTCCGGAAAATCCTTCTGAGTGACGCGCGCGAGTCCCAGGCTGGTTGCAGAATCTCCGACTTTCCGGCCCGACAGCGGATTTTCGATGACCAGGATCGAGAATTTCGGATTGCGCAGGTCGTGAAGCAACACTTCGCAGAACGGCGCGAACATCTTGCCGAGAGCGACAGTAATTTTCGCGGCCTCCTGGATAATATGCTCGTCGAAATCGAAGTCGTTATCGGATTTGCGTCTGCGGGCCATTCGCCATTCTTACACGTTGTTGAGCCAAAAGCCTGAAATTCGAATCGGGGTAACTGGAGCCTGAAAGTTCAGGAAAATGCTCCGACCTCTCGCAATAGCGCCGTATAAAGTGTGAAATGCCGCCATGTCCAGTCTTTTTGCCCTCCGTTACAAACGGCGGTGGCGACAACTCGACAAGCGACTGTTCCATGGGCCTATACCGTGTACTTCACGCGTATGTCCGCTTTTTTAAGCCAGCGGGACGGTCAGCGGATTGTACGAATATAGCCAGTTATTCCTGTCATCGCCTTCGTTTCTTTTGGCGAAGTGGGCTCTGATAGCGTCGACGGAGCGAAGGTGGAACGTAGACCGGTTTTCCGTCGATTGTCTGACGATCCGGGCGGTGCGGGACAGCCGGCTGGCCTGGTAGAGCTGCAGTGCCTCGGGAATCGATGCTGTCATGTCAAGCGCTCGAACGAGGATCGCACCGTCCTCGATCGCCATCGCAGCGCCCTGCGCGAGATAGGGAAGCGTGGGGTGGGCGGCGTCTCCGATCAGGGTTGTCCGGCTGGTGCTCCAATTCTCGATCGGCGGCCGGGCATAGAGCGACCAGCGGTAGCATTCATCGCGATCGGCGGCGTCGATGACAGTGTGGATGATCGGGTGCCATTCGGCATAGTGTGATTTCAGCGTCTGCCAGGGAAGTTTGACGGTCCATGACTCCTCCGAGACGTCGTCGGTTTCCACCATGCCCACGAAGTTCAAGAGTTTGCCCGCGCGCAAATAATAGCACACGACGTGTCCGCCCGGTCCCATAAAAACGGAAATCGCTTTTTCCAGAAAGTCCGCAGGAAGCCGCGATGTCGGCACAACGATGCGCCACGCAACGTCGCCGGTGTAGCTCGCCGGCACATCGCCGAACGTTTGGCGGCGCACCACCGATTTCAGTCCATCGGCGCCGATCAAGAGATCGCCGCGTACGCTTGTGCCGTCGGCAAAATGCGCTGTTACGCCCGTAAGGTCTTCGTCGTAACTGACGAGGCGCTTGTTGAGGCGGATGGCGTCGCTGCGGAGTTCACGCACGCGCTTGACCAGCACGTCGTGAAGGTCCGCACGATGAAGTTGGATATAGGGTGCGCCATGCAGGCGCTGATGCGATTCCGCCAATGAAAAACGCTGGATGACTTCTCCTGTGTCGTGCAGCCTGAAGATATAGGCTGCCGGAGAGACGCCGATTTCGATGATGGGCTTTTCAAGTCCAATATGTCGAAGGGCATGCATGGCGTTTGCGCTAAGCTGAATGCCGGCGCCGATCTCGGCCAGTTGCGAGGCCTGTTCGAAGATTTCGACATCGTGACCCGCAATGATAAGTCCGCTCGCCGCCGAGAGACCGCCAATTCCGGCGCCCGCGATCAAAATCTTTGCCATGGCATTTTCCTGAATTTCACCGTTCGCAACAGAATTCTGTCCGGACGGAGCCGTCCGTTTTCTATCTGCTCGCTTGGAGAGCAGCTTATGCTCATTTTTTTGGTTTGACTAAATATTTTCGAACTGTAAAAATCTGCTCGATGCCGCTTCAATGGCTTGTCGCGAAACAGCGGAGCTTGGTCTTGGAATTTCCGCGTTGAATCAGAAAGCTTCCTCCGGATGGCGAGCGGAGAGCCCCGCGGTTTCGCGTTCGGGCTCATGGGTCTTTCGATTCAATTGCCGGTGCGGCTGCGCCGTCTGCCGTTGTGACCTCAAACGTGAGTGCGCGTTACCCGCGCGGGCGTACAGGACCGCTTGAATGGCACAATCCAATGGTCTCGCCGATCGACAGTCGGCTTATATCGTTGCCGTGGACGTCGGAGGAACGTGCACCGACTGTGTCGTCTTTCGCGACGGAAAATCGTTTCAGTTTGGAAAAGCGCTCTCCACGCCGCCAAACTTCGCTCAGGGCGTGCTCGATTCCGTCCGGGTCACCGCGGCGTCAATGGGTATGGAGTTGAAGGATCTCCTGCAGTCCACAAAACTGTTTCTCCATGGCTCTACTGTGGTGGACAACACCATATTCACACGCGACGGTGCGCGGACCGGCTTGATCACCACAGCGGGCTTTGAGGATACCTTGCTGGTGACGCGTGGCGCTTACGGCCGCTGGTCCGGTCAGCCGGAGGAATCGATCAAGCATCCGGTTGCGTCAAGCCGGCCGGAGCCCCTGGTTCCGCGTGCGAGGATCGCCGGCGTGCGCGAGCGCGTCGACTACAAGGGCGCGGTGCTTGAGCCTCTCAATGAGGCCGACGTCGAAGCGGCTGTTCGAAAATTGGTGGGCGAACAGAAAGTCGAAGCCATCAGCGTGTGCCTGCTGTGGGCTTTCCGCAACCCCGTTCACGAACAAAGAATTCGCGAAATCATTCACCGGATGGCTCCAGAGGTGCATGTCGCTATTTCATCGGATGTTGCGCCCGTCCCCGGCGAGTACGAGCGCAGCTCAGCGACCGTCATCGACGCTTATGTAGGCAAGGTAACTCAGGACTATCTTTCGGAGCTGACGGATTTTCTCGGCCAGAACGGCTATCGCGATGCCGTGTTGGTCATGCAAGGATACGGCGGCCTCGTACCCGTAGTCGAAGCGGCGGCGCGCCCCATCGGGATGCTTGAATGCGGCCCCGCAGCCGGCGTCGTCGGTGCGCACTTTCTCGCCGATGTCCTGGGCGATGCCAATACCATTGCCGCAGACATGGGCGGCACCACGTTCAAGGTCGCTGTAATACAGGACAGCGGTTTCGAATATGCGCGCGAGCCGATGGTCGATCGCTACCATTATGTCGCCTCGAAGATCGACCTGCAGTCAATCGGTGCTGGCGGCGGAAGCATTGTCGCCGTCGATCCGCAGACGCTTCGTCCAACCATAGGCCCTGCGAGCGCGGGCTCCCGCCCGGGCCCGATCTGCTACGGCTTCGGGGGTGAGCAACCGACGCTGACAGATGTCGCCGCCATCATTGGGTACATGGATCCCGGAACTTTTCTCGGCGGCAGCATTCAACTCGATATCGAGAAGGCCCGGCGTATTTTTGAGCAAACGGTGGCCAAGCCGCTTGGCATGGATGTGGAAACGGCTGCCGCCGGCATCTACCGGGTCGCGGTCGCGAAGATTGCCGATCTGATCCGCAATGTGACTGTAGAGCGGGGGCTCGACCCGCGCGATTTTGCGCTGCAGTCGTTCGGCGGAAGCGGCGGCTTGTTTGCGGCGGCCTATGCGCAGGATCTGGCAATCAACCGCGTTGTCATCCCCAACACAGCCTCGGTGCTGTGCGCCTTTGGCATGGTGGCGTCGGATGTGCTGCACGACTATTCCGTGGTCAACCCGATGCCGCTGCCGGTGGCGCCGGAATCGATCGATGCGATCCTCAAGCCGATGGCGGATCGCGCGCGAAAGCAACTCGCGGCAGAGGGATTCAGTGCCGACCAGATCGCGCTCGAATGGGCCGTCGAGTTGCGGTATCGCCGCCAGGTGCATCAGGTCACCACGCCTTTGACCGGTGATCTTCCAGTTACGGAAGCCGCGCTCGAAAAGCTGCAGACCGACTTTGAACAATTGTACGAGCGACGTTACGGGCCGGGCTCGTCCTATCGGGGCGCCGGTATTGAACTCGTCACCTTCCGGTTGAAGGCGCGAGGCTTGATGAAACGGCCGCACATCGAGCCGATGAGTCTCGGCAGCAGCGATCCCTCCGCGGCGGAAAGAGGCGAGCGGCCGATTCTGGTGGCGAGCGAAGGCATGATGCGGCCGGTAACCGTCTATGATTTCGAAAAGCTCCGGCCCGGCAATGTGGTGGCGGGCCCGACAGTGGTTCATTCCCCGGTTACGACGATCGTCATCCATGCCGACCAGGTCGGCCGTATGGATGGACTGCGTAATATTCTGGTGGGGGCGGCATGACCCCGAAAGTCGATCCCATCACCTTCGAGATCATTCGCCACAGACTTTATCGGGTTGTGGAGGAAGCAGTCATCACGCTCAAGCACGTCTCGGGCAGCGCGATCACCAACGAAGGCCACGATTTGATGGTGTCGCTGTACACCGCGGACGGTGGACTACTGCTCGGCGGCGTGGGATTTTTGCATCACCTCAGTTGTGCTTCGGAGGCTTGCAAGGCCGTCATCCGGCGCTTCGAGGGGCGGGTCAATGAAGGAGACATGTATCTCCTCAACGATCCCTATACCGCGGCATTGCATACCTCCGATGTTTACATCATTTCGCCAATCCATTTTGAAGGGAAACTCGTTGCGTGGTCCGCGTCATTCGTTCACGTGAGCGACATTGGTGCGATGAATCCCGGCGGCTTCTGCCCGGACGCGCGCGACATCTTTTCAGAAGGGTTTTCCTCGCCGGGTCTGCGCCTGATCGACCAGGGGCAAGTCTGCGACGATATTTTCGATACGATTCTCAATATGGTGCGTGTGCCGGAACTGGTCACGCTCGACATCCGCTCGATGATCGCATGCAACAATGTGGCGCGCGTGCGTCTGAAGGCGCTTTATGAGAAATACGGTCTTGAAACCGTCGCCGAAGTCAGCCGCTCCCTGATCGAGCAATCCGAACAACTCTTCCGCGCCCGGTTGCGCGAATTGCCGGACGGACGCTGGACGGCACGCCAATACATGGACGTTGCCGGCCAGCCGATCGAAATTCGGCTGGCGATGACGAAGAAGGACGACGCGCTCTCGTTTGATTTTACGGGGACCGACAAGCAGGTCGACCGCGGCGTCAATTGCACGCGTTGGGGAGCCTGGGGCGGTCTGCTCGCTCCGCTCTACCCGCTGCTGTGCCACGATTTCACCTGGAATGAAGGGCTGCTCAAACCTGTGTCGATGACCGCGCCGGAAGGCACGGTCGTCAACGCAACGCGGCCGACGCCTGTTTCGATCGCTACGGTCGGCGCGATCCAGACGGTGAACAATGCTTCGCTGATATGCATCTCGAAGATGCTGGCGGCGAGCCCGAAATACGCCCATGAGGCAACCGCGGTCTGGCAGGGCAGCCATCTGTGCATCCATCTTTTTGCCCGCAACCAGCGCGGTCAAAGCGTCATCGGGTCGACGACAGAAACTTTTGCGGGGTCGGGCGGTGCGCGATGGACCGGCGACGACATCGACCTCGGCGGTGAAATTCCCAATCCGATTTCGCGCATGGCGAACATCGAAACCAACGAAATGCTGTATCCCGTTCGCTACCTTTTCCGCCGGCGTATGCAAGATTCGGGGGGTGCGGGCGAATTTCGCGGCGGCACTGGCGGTGAATACGCAATGGT
>Ga0164243_10000752_pt1 | contig 56370 bp, 36 predicted proteins | sample OricompcompostOP_FD_108781 | JGI IMG/M metagenome (GOLD analysis project Ga0164243, IMG submission 108781) | Organic Plus compost microbial communities from Emeryville, California, USA - Original compost - Organic plus compost (OP) | ecosystem: Engineered > Solid waste > Mixed feedstock >... | reverse complement strand
GCGGCCTTCTCATCGAGCGACTCGCCGCCTTGGGTGACGAGCCACGGCGCGGTCGCATCCGAGAGTGTCTGCTGAACGATGCTGCCTTGTGCCGAGATCAGCACATCGCCGCCGTGCTCTGGATAGTACGCGGCGGCATTCACCGCAGCTTCGTAGCCGCTCAAGCTCGGATCCAGAACCGTGCCCGATGCCGTTCGCACGAAGTCCGGCTCGTATTCGCCATTTCCGCCCGGCAGCACGGTCTGCGTTCCCGCCGTATAGATGCCGAATGGCGACTTGACGGAGAGATCTCCGCCGGCGAGCAGATCGAGACTGCCCGTGCCCGTGCGCAGCACGCTGAAGATCGGCGTGTTCGACGTCAGCGCAATGTGCGGATCATCGAGCGTGAGATTGCCAGCGCCGCTCAGCGCGCTCGTCGGCCTCAACATGCGCGAGCTGGCCGCCGTGAGGTCGGCGCCCGATGCGAGCCGCAGCGACCACGACTGCGTGCCCGGCGCGAGCAGCGGAGATACCGCATAGACCGGATGCGCAGGCCCCGGCACCGGCAGACTAATGTTCGCCTGCTCCGTGCCGCCCGCCGACAGTATCGTGCCGGGCTGGATCGTCACCTGACCGAGCAAGAGGCCGAGTGCGATCGTGTCGCCAGGATTGTAGATACCGACGTCGTCGCTGATGCTGCCTGCGACGACCACGATCGGTATCTCGCGGGAAAAGCTGTTGTGGTCCGTGCCTTCGAACCAGTAGATCTGCTGGCCCCACTGCGGATCGACGGGCGGTACGAACGTGATGACGTTCGTCGTGGGCTGATCGTGAATGAGCAGGTCCCGGCGCACGAACCATCCAGCATCGTCGGGCGTGGCCGGCGGCGGCGCGAACCCGTCGTTGATGCTGCCGTGAATCGTGAGGTCGCCCGCGGCCCGGATCGTGAGCACGCCGGGCTCGCCGGCACCGTAGCGCGCAGAAAGGCGATTGCGATCCGCGCTCGGGCCGTAGCGGAAGCCGGACAGATCGAGCTCGGCGGGCACCGTGAGCTTGCCATCGGGCGTTGCGCTGACGATCTCGACCCCGGGCCGCAAGTGAAATGCAGCGCCTTGCGACGTCAAGCCGCCGATGCGGCCCTGAAGCGCCGCATTGCCGAGCGCGGCGTCGATGAATGCCGTGTTGCGCGCATCGATCTGGTTCAAGCCGAGCGCCCCATCGGCGCCGACCGGATCCGTGCCGCCATTGTCCTGCACGATCGTGCCGTTCGCGTCCGTCGGGCTGTAACGCCAGTAGGCATTGAGCGCGACGCTCTCAGCCCCCGTGATCGCAACCGGCTCGGATGCATTCACCTGGATGTCGCCGCTCGTCTCGCCGGTGCGGGGCGCGTTGAGCTCGATGCGACCGCGCGCGGTGCCGTCTGCGGACGTGAGTGCGAGCGTCGCGCCGGACGACAAGGTCAACGCACCTTCGCTCGCGGTGAGCTCGATGCGGCCGCGATTCTCCGCCTCGATCGCCTGGCCGTTGCCGTCCACCTGCAGCTCGGTGCTGCTTACGTCGATCACACTCGTGCCCGAAAGCGTCAGGCCATCACGTGCCGCGAGGCGAACCTCGCCCGGCGCGGCGCCGCTCGCATCTACCGTTCCTGACAACGTGAGCGCACCGCCGTCGATCGATACGCTGACGTTCGAAGCGCGCACCGTGTCCGCGATCGTGAGATCGCCTTGCTTGAAGTCGAACGCGCGGGCGCGAGTGAAGCCGCCTTCATTCAGCTGCGCATTGAGTGTTGAGAAATCAGCGCTGAGCGTCGCGCCACTGCCGAGCGACTGGCTGCGAATCTCGAACGCGCCCCCATCGAACCCTGCGCCGCTCGTGCCGCGCAGACTGCCCTCGAGACGCACGCGCCCTGCTTGGGCATCCGTTGCGGTGAAGCTCAACAGTCCTGCGTGTGCGCTCGCGGCGGATACATCCACGCTCGAGCCGGCATCGATCAAGATGTCGCCGTGCCCGCTTTCGAGCAGCACATCTCCGCCCCAAGTGTCGCGAGTCACGTCGTACAGCGAGACGGACCGGCCGCTCAAGTCGACATCCGCGCCTGCGCCGAAGTGAATGTTGCCCGATGTATTCACGCTGAATCTGCCGCTCGGCAGCCGCACCGCCGTCGCGAGATCGACCGTCGCGGCGTTGAGCTCGATCTCTGCGCCGAGCGCGCTTTTCGTTTCGGCCGGGGCCGCCGACCCGGTGGGCGCCGTGATGTTCAGAGCGCCACCCACCGTATAAGCGGCCCTCGATCCCGCCTCGCCCGTCAACAGCGGCGTACGGATGTTGAGCGTGCCGCCGGTGGCATTCGTGAGCCTGCCCGCCTCATCGACATTGCCGTGCGCATAGACCGACAGCGCTTGCGCGCGATTCGAGGTCACCTGGCGCGAGGCGTTCACGTCGACCGAATCGAAGCCGAGGATCAAGCGCGCGAGCGTGAGCCGCGGATCCGGTGTTGCTTCGTCTGGATACCCGAGCACGACCTCGGCGGCATCGATCACGAATCGGCCGCTGCCGGTGCCCGGCCCGCCGTCGTGCACGGCCGCGGGCGGTGCGCTCGTCGGCACTGGATATCCGCTGGAGTTGGGCGGATCGATGCGTGCGCCGCCCCAGATCAGCGTGCTCGCCGTGAGCCGCGCGACATCGTCGGGGCCGCCGAGCCCGTAGACGGCGGGCGTGTTGAAGACGAACGATTGGAGCCGCGACGTCCCGGTGGCCGGGTCGATCGTGTTGAGATCGACGGAGCCGATGAAATTGATGGAACGATTGGCCGCGAGAATCAGATTCTGAAGCGCAGGGGCGCCGCTCTCTGGGTCGCCGGCGAGCAGCCGATCGAGCAGGCCTTGATTGAAGCTCACCCCGTCCGGCAATTGGCCGGCCGCTTCGGCAGCGGCGAGCGTGTCGGCATCGCCGATGTTGAGCGTCGGCACGCTCAGCACGAGATCGCGCGCGCCGAGGCGCGGCGTGCCATCGATTGCGACACCTGCGGCGTTGAACGCGATGAGCCCCTCGGTGAAGATGCCCGCGTCCTCGCCGATCGTGATCTGACTCGAGCCGCCCGTGGTCGAAGGCAGCACCGTCCAGCGGCCGTTCGAGACGAGTAGTCCCGTCGCCGGAAAGAGCTTGCCCGACGATGCCGTGTCAATGCCGGGCATCGCCATGTCCACGGTGCTGACGACGGAGCCCGGATCGAGCGTGACTGCATCCGAACGGAAGAACACTTCACCTGCGCGCAGCGCGGTTCCCGCTTCGAGCGTGATCGACGGCGTGGACAGCTGATCCCAGGGCGCGCCGCCGAGGTACAGCGATGGGGCCGCGAATCCATTCAGCGCCTCGATGGAAATCGGCAGCGTGCTGCCGTCACGGAGCACCTCACTCTCGGGCCCTTGCAGCACGAGATTCGCGCCCGTCTCGATCGCAACCCAGCCGTTGCGTCCGCCGTTCGCGGCGGCGAGATCGATCGTGCCTTTGACGACGAGCGCCGGATCGGCCGTCGGCATCACCTCGCCCGAAGGCGGATTGCCGTCGTCGGGCGGTTCTCCCGTGTATGGGCTGAAGCTCAGCTCGAGATGACGCGCGTCCATCGGCAGCAACGGCAGCGGTGCGCCGGTCAGGATCGATTGCGCGATCAGAAAGTCGGCATAGTTCTGTTCGGTGTATTGCGAATAGCTGCGCACCGTCGCGCCGGGCGTGATGATCGTGCTCGTCGGCAGCGAGTCGTGGAAACTCGTGTTCGCGATGCTGCGGTACGCATTCAAACTGAACGAGCCGTTCGGTAATGACTGCACGCCGTTCGCCGCGAGATTGCCGACACCATCGAGTTCCACACGATAACCGCCAGGCAACAATGCATACGTTGCGGGCAGCAACGTGTAGGTTCCCGCGGGCAACCCAGGCACACCTTCGGCGATAGTGATCTGCTCGCCCGCTCCAGGCAGTGCGCCAGTCCAAGCCGCGGCCGAGTTGGCGCCGCTCGTCAGCTGATCCATGCCGGGCACGATCGCGAACACCGCGCCGCCGGGACGCAATGGATTCACGAGCGTATCGGTCGAGCCGCCGCGTCCTTGCACGAAGGCAGCGCCGGTCAGCGTTCCGCCGCCCGACAGATCGACCGTGGCACCTTCGTCGATACTGATGTCTTGTGCTCGCAGCACGAGCCGCTGCTTGACGTCCGTCCATGCCGCGGAGCCCTGCACGATCGGAAGCCTGTAGTTGTCGGTCGAGGCATCGACGACCGCGGCGCCGGCCCCGTCTACGGTGTACGTCTGTCCTTCGGCGGATCCGCCGTAAGGCATGATCAGCCCGTCGGCGCTGATCGAAGTGATGCTGCCCGGAAGCAGCTCGATGCTCTTGCCGACATCCAAGTAAGGTCCTATCCCGAGCGAGAGATATCCGAGCGGTGCGCGCAGCACTCCGCCCTGGACGATCTCCGGAGCCGCGATCGACAGTGAACCGAACACCGACAGCGGCATATCGGGAATCGCGCCGTTCGCAGCAAAGACGACTTTGTCCGCTCGCACGACGGCCAGCGTGCCGCTGACCGGATACACCTGCGCGGAGCTGAAATCGATTTCCTGCCCGGCGAGAGTTCCGCGAAAGAAGCGAATGTCGCCGCTGCTCGTGAGCCGCGTCTCGCGGAAGCCCGATGTCACTGTCGCGCGGCTGCCGCCGATGTCGATCAGCGCCGCATCGACGTTGAGCGTCGCAGCATCCGCAGTCGCTCCCTCCGGCAACACCGTGGGTTGGAAATAGCGCGCGTCGAAACCTGCGAGCGGCACGCTGTCGAGGTTCACGTACGGGGCCAGCACGTTCACCGTCGCATCGGCAGTCGTGTCGAAAATCCCGGCGCTGCGCAGGCTGATGCTGCCGCCGGTTTGCAGCGTGACATCGCCATTGAAGCTGATGCCATTGAACGACCAGAGATCGAGCGTATCGAATCCGCCCGACGTCACCTGCTGTGCGCTCACGCGCGCGCGCGGCGGAACCAGGATCGGATCATTCTCGCCGGGCGCGAGATTCGCGGGCAGCTCACTCCCTTGCGTCTCCTGATCCACGTAGATCACACGGCCGAGTTCGATCGGCGATGGCGGCGGCGGCGGATACGAAGGCGCGCTGTATAGCGGAGTATCGAGGCGGATCGACAGCGTGCCTCCGCGAGCGCCTGCATCGGCCGCGCCCGCGTGCGCGCGCATCGTGCCGTCGAGGAACATGCTGTAGTAAGAATCGAGCTCGATCGATCCTCCATCCGAAGCGATGAGGATCGGCGGCCCCGCCGGTGTTTGGCCGGCATGCAAGCCTGCGTTGGGATCGAGCGTCGCCGCTGCACCCGATGCGTCGAGCAGCGCACCGGAACGAATGATGATCGATGCGTCGGCGGGCGCGCTTGCCGACGCGCCGCCAATATGAATCGATCCGCCATCCGTGACGACGCCGAAGGCGCGGCCCTCGAGGTCTTGCGCCGTATGGGCGATGCCGGCCACGTCGAGCACGGCGTGCTCGCCGATCCAGATCGAGCGTCCGAGCGGCTCGTCGACTGCGACGGGCGGCGAGCCGACGAACGCGATCGTATTTGCAATGTCGATGCTGCCGCCTCGCGCCTCGAGCGTGCCGTCGACCGTGATCTGTCCGTCGGAAGCGAGCGATATGTCATGACCCGGATCGACCCTGAGCGATGCGCCGTGGCCGATCTCCAGCGAGCCGATCGACGCCATCTGCGACGAGAACGAGAGGTCGGCGCCGCCGCGCTGCGTGGACACGGCGCGCACTGGGTCGTCGACGAAGAGCGGCAGCTGCAGCGTTGCGAGCGCGGCTGTCGGTTCGGCGCCCGTGGCAACCGAGAGGCTCGCCGCGCTGAAATTGAGCGTCGGCATCACCGCCGTGATCTGCGTTCCCGGCGCGATCGTCACGCTCGTTCCGCCGTTGACCGAATAGGAGGAAAAGCCCTGTTGGAATAGATCGGCCGACAGATGCAGCACGCTGACGCGTGCGTCTTGCGCAAGCGTCACGCCCGCAGGAATGATCGTTCCCGAAGCGAGCGTGAACGAGCTGTCGAGCACCGTGCCCGCCTCGTAGGGAATCGTGACCCCCGCGATGTTCATGCCCTTCGGAAATACATCGGCGGGCACGACGTAACCCGCCGGCAAGCGCGTGTAACCCGAAAGAATCGTCGTTCCCGCAGGCACCGTATCGCCGGCGAAGAACTGGTGCTCGAAGTTCGGCGTGAAAACGACGTTCACGCTGTCCGGAAGCGTCCACGCTGCCGCGAGCTTGACGGTCGATCCGCCATTGCCTCCGACGACGACTTCGAACGGGAGCGGCTCACCGGGAGCCATGCTGTCGAAGACTTCCTCGGTGTCGATCGGGAGGGGCATTCCCGCCGGTATGACCAGATCGTCGGCAAGCACGAGATTGACGGGCGCGCTGCTGTTCGCGGCAAGCACACCATCGACGTACGCAATCCCGTCACCAACGACAACGGCGCCGCCCGTTTGCAAAGTCAGCGCGCCGCCGCGCGTGACGCCGAGCGAGCGCACGGTGCCGTCGAGCGTCAGCGTGCCGGTCGGATCCGCGGTCTGGTTGGGAACGTAAACGTTCAAATCTCCGGCGATGAGGCTGATATCGCCGCCGGCGCCGCCTACCGTCCTGCCGTCCTCGAGAACTGCGCCGCCCGAAGACGCATCGATCAGCGAGCCGCGCTGCAGCGTCACGTCGTGGCCGACGAGCGCGACCGAGCCCCCGTTGACCAATGCCAAGCCTTCCTGATGGAGCGGATCGAGCAGCGCATTGGTCCAGAGTCCGCGTGTATCGATCGTCGCATTCTCGGTGAGCACGACGCCGCCGTCGCCATAGCTGGCGAGCCGCACGCTGCCGCCGCGTACGGTGAGCGAGGCATCGATCGTCGCGGCCGTCGAATCATCCGCGGCGAACAAGCCGCCCGGCGCTAACGTCAGATCGCTCGTGAGCTCCAGGCTGCCGCCGCTGACCCGGAAGCTGCCGAGTCGTTCCGCGTTGAGATCGTCGGCGGTGAACCACGCGGTGCCGATGCGCTCTTGCGGCAGCTCATCCTCCAGGCCGATCGCACCGACGCTCGTGATGTCGTTGCCGATTCGAACCGAGGTTTCGCCAGGCACCATCTGCCCATCGAACGCGTAGGAGCCACCCACCGTGAGCCCGCCCGAAAGAGTCATCTGCCGCTGCCCCAATTTGTATGGGTCCGTGACCGTGACCGGGCGCGCGAGGGTCTGCTGCGTGCCGTTCACAACGCCCGCTTCGATCTGGCCTTCGAAAATCGTCGTCGGCGCAAGGATCACGAGCTGCCCGCCGTCGCGGCCGACGACGTAGTCGTCCTCGCGGCGCACGCCAATTGCATGGTTATAGGGGTTCGTCCAGACCTCCTCGTACTGCGAGCCCCAGCGGCCGTGATCGACGATCATGCCGTCGCCGAGCGCCACGTAGCGAATATGGGCGGGCGCCGTCCCCGCTTCATACATGCGGCCGTCCGCACCGAGCAGGCGCGTGAAACGCACGTCGCCACCGCGATAGAACAGCGAGCCGCCGGCGAGATTGAACGTCGAGCCCGACTGCGCGACGACTTCCTCGCCTTGCAGCGTGATCGTGCCGCCCACGGCGGCCCATTCGCCGTAGCCGTGTCCGAGATTGCCGAGATAGCCGGAGACTTCGAGCAGCCCGCCCTGCGTGTAGTAGCGGTCCGACGCATAGCCACCGGTGCCGGCCGGGACGAGCAGCAGATCGCGTGCGTCGATCCAAACGTTCTGATTGAACAGTGCGCGGTCCGGATCGTCGCGATTCATTGGTGCATCGCGCAGCTCGTTGCCCTGCACGTTGACTTTGATGTTGTTGTCGGTGACGTCGAGCGCGACGCCACGCACACCGGACACATCCAGCCACGCGCCGTTCTGCGCGAACACGCGCCGGCCGGCCGAGACGATGAGCTGCCCGCCCTGTGCGATGGTGTACGAGTCGCCAGCGAAATCCACGTCGCCGCCTGAAACGATTTCGACGCGGCTCTGATTGCGGTGATCGAGCGCCGGCGCGAGATTGTCGAACACACCGGCCGCGGCCGGATTGTCGCGGGCCGCGAGCACGTTGCCGGCCGAATCGACCGGACCGCCGGCCAGACCGTCGCGCTGCGAATTCGGCGCGGTATCGACGGAATCGAGCTCGGGCAAGATCGTCGTGACACTTCCGGGTGCAAGCGTCACGAGGCCCTGCTCGTCGCTCGCCGAATTGAGCAGATGGATCGTGCCGCGTTGATCGACGTTCGACGTGGATAAGATCACGCCTGCTTGAGTCACTTTGCGACCCGCGAGCGTGACGTCGCCGCGTTCCGCGGTGATCTCGCCCGAATTGACAACCGTGCCGTTCTCACTGCCTGCCGCGATGACCGGTGCGACCTCGGTGCCCTTCGTGCTCGAATACTGGTTCGCGGCGGTCCCGAAGCCTCGTCGCAAGACGAACGCATCGCCGGCCGCAAGCAGCGTCTGACCTTTCGGCGTCGTGATCGTGCCCGCGTTCTCGATGGAGCCGCCGAGCAGCATGACGTAGCCGCCGCCGTTCAAGACAGAGCTCGGGGCGTTCGTCGTCAGCCGCGCACCTGCTTCCACCTTCACCGCACCGAGCGCGTCGGTGATCGTGGGCGCGAGATCCTGCCCCGCGTAGATGCCGCTCGCGAGAAAGCGCGTATCGCTCATCTCCGCCGCTGCCGCGAGCAAGTTTCCGACATTGACTTGGCTCGTGCCCGAGAAGATCACGCCGTTGCGGTTCATGATCATCACGCTGCCGGGCGCCTTGATCGTGCCGAGGATCTGCGTCGGGTTCGCGCTCGCATCATTGACGCGATTGAGCGCAACCCAGGTCGAGGATTGTTGCGCGAAGCTGAGATCGGTTTCGCGGCCGACGTTGAAGGTTTCCCAGTTGAGAATCGCTTGCGCATCGGTCTGGACGACCTCGACCTTCGTGCGGCCGTCCGCGCCGGTGCTCTGCGTCGGCGCATTCGCGTTCAGCCACAGCAGCGGATTCGAGGCAACGCGCGCGTCGACCTGCAATCCACCTGCCGTGAGGCCGTTCGGCACGCTGGCCTGAGCAGCCTCTGCCGCGGCGCGCGCGGCATTTTGTGCGGTCTGCATCCGTGCGCGAATTTCACCTGCGCGCGCGAGCGCTTCGCGCGTGCGCGCAGTCGCTTGCGCTGCGGCGGCGTTGCCGGCTTGCGCCTGCTGGAGCGCTGTACGTACAGCCGATGCAACCGTGTCGGGCGCTTTGCGCGCGAACATATCGGCCATCGCGGGCGTCGTCACCAGCATCAACGTCGCCGCCGCCGTCGCGCCGCGCATCAGGGATCGATGCCTGCAGAATCTGCCGTCTCGCCGTGAAACCATCGTTCGCATCTCCAAGCACAAAACCGCGGCGCGTCTTCGGCAGCCGTGTCAGAAGCGGGTGTTGAGATCGAGCTGCAGCAGCTCGTTCGAATACGGAGCGCCGCTGATCTCGTTCGCGGAGAACCAGCTCACGTTCACCGAGGAGCGCTGCGCGAAGGCGACGCCGGCGCGAACGATGTAGCCCTTCGCGTTCGTCCCGCCCAGGTGGAAATCCGAGTCCGTGAAAGCATCGAGCACGGCGTCCGACTCGAGGTAGCGATAGCCGACGGCGAGGTTCCAGTCGCCGGCCGCATCGAGCCGCGGGTTGCCGACCACGAGGTTCGCGAACCAGCCTTTGTCGCCACCGTCCCAGCGGCCGGGATCGGTGCCGTTCGCAGCGCCCAGATTGTTGACCGCGCGCGCGGCGACGAGCTCGCGATCGAACGCGAGGTTGCTGACATAGTCGCCTTCGACTTGAATCCCGAACACGTCGCTCAAGGCGAAGTCGAACGCGGCGTGCAGATTCAGGATCTCGTATTTCGCCGCCAGACCGAAGTACTGAATCTCGGGGCTGCCGAGCGGATCGAGCGGATCGGGAATGACGTTCCGGATCGGAAACAGCGTGTTGCCGAACTGTGTGAATTGCGGCCGTGTCGGATCGGTGTCGCAGACGTCCTGATCGAAGGCGCACGGGCTCGACCGCTCACCTTGCACGCCGTCGAAGTAGAAATAGCCCGCGCCGAACTTGAAGGCCGCGTGCTCGGCGATCTGCAGCTCGGTGCCGAGCTGCGCGGCAAGCAGGTATTTGTCCTTCGATTCGAACGAGCCCACGTCGCGCGAGCCGAAGTTCAACGCGGTGTTGAAAACGGGAAAGGCGCCTACGGTGCCGAACCATCCGCTCTGCGCGCCGAACGGCTGTCGAAAGCGCGCCGAGAGCCCGTCGAAATTCAGATCCGTATCGAACAGCAACGGGCTCGTCCAGAACGGATTCTCGGCGCGGCCGAATTCGAGCCGCAGGCCAGGCAGCGGACGCACCTCGATGTTCGCGCGATCGAGCCACAGGCTGTATTTGCCTGTGCCGCCGTTGCCGAGCGTCTGGTTCGTGGACACGGGGCTGCGATCGTTGCCGCTCGCCATTTGCAGCTGCGCGCTGACCGTCTCAGCGACCTGCGCCGTCGCGCCGAAGCGCAGGCGGATGCGCATCGAGCTGCGATCCTCCGTCGTGTTGAGATACGGAGGGTTCTCCGCGTTCGCGGCACTGATGTCGTAGCCGCCGCCCTCGTTGATGGCGCCGAAGTTGACGAAGTCGGGATAGTTCGCCTCGTCGAAGAAGATGCCTTCACCGCGTACGCGCACGTCGCCGTCGAGCGTGATTCGGCGCGTCCACTGCGGCAGCGCACCCGGCGCGGCCCAGCCTTCGCGTTGCCCCTGCTCAGCGAGCTCCGCGCGAACTTCCTCCTTGATCTGCCGCCGCACGGGCTCCGGCACGTAGGGGATCGTCTGTACATCCGATGCCGCGTTCGCCGCCGGCGCGCTCGCGGCCTGCCGCAGGAGCTGGTTCGCCTGCTCACGCGTGATCACGCCGTTCGCGACCAGGATCTCGACGAGCTTTGCGCCGTCGACCTGCGGCTCGCTCGTGCTGGATTGCGCGAACGCGTGCGGAGCACACGCCGCGAGCACGGCGAACACCGCCGCGCCGACGAGACGAGTGCGCGGCGCGGCGGAGGCTTTGATTCGAGACGAGTTCATTCGCTTGTTCTCTTGAAAGTTGATGGAAGCGTGGCGTCAGCCGGTGGTCTGCTTGAGCGCCCAGCGCGCCGCCTGCATCCCCGGCGGCGGGGCGACGCTCAATTGCAGGCCCGAAAGCACGCGCACGATCGCCTCGTCCTTCGCGGGGCTGCCGGAGGATTCGAGGATCTTGATCTCGGACACGCGGCCGTCGGCGCCGATCAGCACGGACAACACCAGCTCGAAGCCGAGCCGCCGTACTTCCGGGTCTTCGCGCAGCCGTCTCTGGAGCTCGCGCTGCACGCGGCTTGCGTACGCGAGGAAGGCATCGCCTCCCGTTCGTCCGCCGATGCGCACGCCACCGCCGTCCCCTCGCTGCAGGCCATAGTCGCCGGAGGCCGGCCCTTCACGCGCCGTCAATGCGTCGGTCGCCTGGTCGATCACCTGCTCCTCTTGCTGCGGCGTCAACGGCGGCGTGTCGACCACTTTCGGCGGCTCGGGCGGCGGCGGCTTCACCTCCGGCGGTGGCGGGGGCGGCGGAGGCGGCGGTGGGGGCGGCGGCAGCGAGATGCGCACGATCTTGCGCTCACCGACGTGCTTGCTCACTCGTTCGCCTCGCGTGAGCACGACGCACAGAGCGACGACGGCGATGAGCAGGATGCCGATCGTCATCGCCCGCGCCCGCGTGCGCCGCGCCCGGTCCGATTGCAGCTCCATGGAGCGTTACCTCTTCCAGTCAGGCCGTGATCGCAGGACGGGTCGACGCAAGACCCAGGGAGGTGACGCCCACTCGCGAGCAAAGATCGAGCACCTGCATGATGCGGTCGTACTGCACGGTCCGATCTCCGCGCAGGATGACCGGCAGTGCCGGATTGACGGCGATGCTCGCGCGCAGCTCGGATTCGAGCTCGGTCAGCGAGACGGGAACGGCGTCGATCGAGAGTGCGCCGTCATTGGCGATCGCGACGACGCGCGTCTTCGCTTCGCCCAACGAGTGCGCGGCGCTCGCCGTCGGCAGATCGACGCGAATGCCCTGCACCGCCGCCGTCGTCATGATGATGAAGATGACGAGCAGCACATAGGCGAGGTCGAGCATCGGCGTGATGTTGATCTCGTCGTACGGCTTCTTTTTCGTGTGTACGCGCATGATCAGGCTCCCACCGGGGCGCGGTAGGTTTCCGCGATGCGCTTTTCGAGCTCGTCGACGAAGATCTGATGGTCGGTTGCGATCTCCTCCATCCGGCTCTGCAGGTAGTTGTAGCCAAACAGGGCCGGAATCGCGACCGCGAGCCCCGCAACCGTCGCGAGCAGCGCTGCCGCGATGCCGGGCGCGATGGCATTGATGTTCACGTCGCCGGCCGCGGCGACGCTCGCGAACGTGATCATGACGCCGATGACGGTCCCGAGCAGCCCGAGGAAAGGACCTCCAGAGATCGCGATCGTCAGCAGCACCATGCCGCGATTCAGCTTCTGACCTTCGCGAGCGAAGGCGGCATCGAGTGCCGAGCGGATGGCAGCGACGGACTGCGGCGCGATCGCGTAGCGGCTCGTGGCACGCTCGCCTTCCTGCTCCTCGGCGAGGCGCTCGTTGAGCTCCTTCTGTCCGACGGCGAACAACCGGGCCAGCGACGACAGCGCTGTGGACTTGCCGAGCTGAGGGCCGGACAGACCGTCATGAGCGGCGCGGCGATCCACCGTCTTGCGGTAAAGATCGCGGAACGTGTCGTTCGCATTGATCGTACGACTGACGGCAAGCCCTTTCGCGATCATCACCGCCCAGCTGATGAGCGACATGCACCCGAGCAGGACGATCACCGCCCACGCGTCGGGCGTGAGCGCGTGAAGCAGAATGCTGAAATAGTCGCGGCCGCCCTCCTCCGTCTTTTCGGCCGTGTCGAACTTGAGCAGCTTCGCGCCGACGCCTTCGCTGCGTGCCGCCAACAAGAGCGCATCGCGGGCGAGCGCGCTGCGAACAATCCTGAGCTCGTCGATTTGACCGACGAAACCGGACCCTTCCGCTGAGCCGCCGAGGAATCCGCCCGCCTCGATCGCAGGCAGCCCATGCGCGAGCTCTCCTGCGGCGGCGCCGTCGACCAGCAATGCCGTCGAAGCGCCATCCGCGCGCAGTGCGATGTGCGTCCAAGTGCCGTCAATGACCGGCGCCGATGCACGCACGCGCTCACCGCCGACGTCGATGAATGGAACGCCGTTCTCCAATCCGAGCTGCACGCCGGGCACGGTCCAGATCAGGGCGCTGCCGGACGCAGAGGGTGTGTTCGCGCGAATCCATGCGGAAACCGTGAGCGGCTGTCCTGCCGCGCGTCGCAGCGATGCCGAAGCAGGTAGCGCGAGCGCGGCCGTGCCGTCCAGTGCAAGCGCGGGCCCGATCAAGCCGTTCACCTCACGCTGGTTCGGACCTGCGAGCGCGTTGTTCGCGTTCGCCGTGGCATCCGCAGGCAGCTCCGAGCCGGTGAAATGCCAGACGAGCGCGTAGTCTTCGGGATAAGTCGTCGCGGGCGTCGCGGCAGGCGCGGCATTCGCGTTGCCGTAGTAGGCATACAAGTATGTGGTGGCGTCCGGCGGCAGCTGCGATACATCGACCCACACGAGCGCGACTTCTTCGCGCGGATCGAATTTCTCGAAATGAAAGCGCAGCGCGGTGCGATCGTCGCCGGCGACGAACCGCAGATCCGAGCCGTCGGCCTTCAAGTCGGCAAACGCGATGTTGCCGGAGTGCAGACGCACGAGCACGGGTGTGCGCTCGATCGTCTGACTGAGCGGCACGCCACTCGCGCTCGTGTCGAGCTCGATCCGCGTGCGATACGACCACTCCGTATTCCACCAAGCCAGCGCGGGCGTCGATGCGGCCAGCGAGGCGCCGGCGAGCAGAATTGCAGCGAGCATGCGCTTGTACAGCGACTTCATTAGAACTCTCCCCAGAAACGAAAGCGCGCATTGACCGACCCCTTCTCTTCCTGGGGCCCGTCGTAAAGTGGAACGGCCAGATCCAAGGCGCCGTTGAAATAGCTCAAGAGGCGCAAGCGCAAGCCGAGGCCGGCGCTCGCGAGGTGCGAATGATCTTCCTGGCCCGGGAGCGCATCGCGCAGCGCGGAGACGCCGCCGTCGGCGAATGCGAGCAAACGCATCTCATCCGCCCAGTCGCCGAGCGGGCGAGCGAACGAAGGCGTACGCAATTCCAATTGCAGAGCCGCGCCGTAGTCGCCCATCACTTCGCTTTCGAAGTAGCCGCGCACGCTGTCGACGCCGCCGAGGCCGAACTGCTGGTTCGAGATGAGCGCGTCTTCGCTCCACTGACCCGCGAACCGCGTCCACCACTGCCAGTCGTTCGCCCACGTTTGCGTACGCGAGCCTTCCGGCCTCAGCACGAAGAAGCTGGGTCGCGCCTGGTAGCGCTTGTTGTCGAAGACCGTGCGGTCATCGCCAAGCCCGGCCAGCCCGAATGTCGTGCTCAACGTCAGATCCGCGCGCACGTCGTCGCCCACCCAATCCGCTCGCCAGCTGAGCGTCGCGGGCCAGTAGGTGATCGGCACGGCTTCGCGATCGGCGCCGAGCGTGACGTCTTCGTCGAAGCTCTTGTAATCGATGCCGACAGTTGCGGAGTAATAGGTCTTGCCCGAAGACGGCAGCGTCGCGAGCAGGCGCACTCCCACGAGATCGCCCGCGCCTACGACATTCAGCCCATCGACGACGGAGATGTCGCTGTCGGAGCGCACGCCGTAGACGAGCATTTGCAGCGACGAAGACAACCGCGCCACATAGTTCGCGGAGTACACCGTACCGTCCTCGGTGCGCTCGGGCGCGGTTTGCACCGAAACGCCGACGCTGTCGCCGCGAGCCCAGAGATCGTCGTAGCGCAGCGCCGCGGAAGCACGCAGCTCGCTCGTCGAGGGGCTCGCGCGATTGTTGATCTCGAATGTCGCGCGCAGCGGCGGACGCTCTTCGACGCGCAGCTCCACGTCGAGCGCGCGGCCGCCTTCGCTCGGCACGAACTCCGGCGTCACGCGACGATGGGCCATTCGGTTGAGCGCCACGACATCGCGCTGGACATCGTGCAGATTGGGCACGCCGCCCTCTGCGAGCGAGGGTGCTTCGCGGCGGATTCGTGCCTCGTCATGCGCGCCGTTCACGACGACCTTGCCGATCTTTTGCGGCTCGACCTCGAGACGAATGAAGCCGCTTTCGACGCTCTGCTCGGGAATCACGACGAGCACCGTCGAATACCCGCGCGTTTCATACGCCGCCTGCAATGCCGCTCGCGCGGCCTCGACGTCATCCGGTGTTCGATCGGGGCCGGTGTACGCGTACACCGCGTCTTCGACTTCGGCAGGCGTGAGAATCGTGTTGCCCTTGACTTGAAACGCCTTGATCTCGAAATGCACCGCTGCCGCGGGCGCTGCCTGCTGCGCCCATGTGGAAGACGTCACGAGCGCCGCGATCCACGGCGTCAGCAGCCGCACGGCGGCGCGCCGGCTGCGTCGTTCTAGATCATCGCTGCGTCGAGCGGAAGCTCGGCCGAACCTGAGCATGCATTTCCCCGCGGTATGCGCATGGTGTCTTTATGACGTTGCAGGGCACGCCCCAGCGAAGAAGATTTTTATGAATCTTCCGTGACAGCGGCGGACTGCGGCGCCGTCCCGGCACGCTCAGCTCGAGCCGAGTGATGCGATCAGGAGAGGATGACGATGCCGCCGGGGAGCTCGCGCGCACGTGCGCCGAGGAACTGCTCGATCTGAACGGGCGCATGATCGATCTGGCTCAGGTGAAACGTGCCGTTCACCAGCCGCTGCTCGAGCGCCGCATTGGCGAGCATGATCTTGCCGCGCCGATAGCGATTGATCTCGTCCACGACGTTGCGCAGCGGCTCGTCGCGAAAGATGAGCAGACCCGATTGCCATGCGGTGGCGATCTGCGCGTCGATCGCCGTGATGGCTCCGATGCTCGCATCGTCATAGACGAGCTGCTGCTGGCGCGTGAGCAACACGTTCGCGCCGCGATGAGCGACGGTCACTTCTCCCTCGACGCACGTCACGCGAACGGAGCCCTCGAAGGCGCGAATGTTCATGAGTCCGGTCTTCACGCGGCTGATGCCCGCACCCGCGATGATCGCGGGCGATTCCGGGGCGCCGGATTCACTCGTCAGCAGCGCCTCGCCCGACATCAGCGCCAGTGCTCGCGCTCCGTCGAGCGATCGCCACGCAAGCCGCGTCTGAGTATTGAGGGTGATGGATTGCCCAGCGTCGAGCGCCACCTGCCGTTGCTCGCCGATACTCGTGCTGAAATCGGCGCGCAGATCAGCGACGACGTCGCTCAGCGACGGCCACAGATTCAAGGGCGGCCGCAGCGCAAGATAGCCAGCCGTCGAGGCTGCGAGCGCGCTGCCGATCAGCATGCGGCGATTGATGCGCGCGGGGTGCGGCGAGGCCGTCTGCGAGAGCAGCTGCTTGCCTGCCGATTGCAACCGGTTCTTCAGCCGCAGCGCTTCGCGAAAGGCTTGCGCATGAGCAGGACTCTGCGCGCGCCAGGCTTGCCACGCTTGCAGGTCCGATTCCGTCGCGGAACCGGATCTCAGACGCACGATCCAGTCGATCCCTTCCCGCGTGAGCGGGTGCAAGTCCGTGCGAGGGTCTGCAACTCGGTTCATGGGCGCTTCCGCGATCTGGCGAACGGTCCCGCATAGGCATCCTCTATATGCAAAGACGTTCGATCGGGGTCCGGTACGAAATGTTTTTTTCTGCTTGCGCGCAATGCATCGCGGCGCAGCTGTGCGGCGCAGTGCTCGACGGCTGCCTTGAGCTCCAGTTGCACCATCCGCAGCGAGATTCCGAATCGCTCCGCGATCTGCGCGTGCGGAACATCGCGCAGAAAGCTGGCTTCGAAAATGTCGCGGCGCCGCGCGGAGAGCGATTCGAGCGCGCGTTGCAGCGCCTCCATGTCGGAGAGCGTTTCGGTCACCTGGGCCGGGCCCGGGGTTTCGTCCGCGGCCTCGAGCGCGAACAGCTCGTCCACCTCCTCGGTCGTGAGACGGCGCGCTTCGGCGCGCCGCCGGTCGTTCGCCACATTGAGCGCGGCGCGAAACAGGTACGCCCGCGGATTGTCGACGCCGTTGAGCTCCGCTGTCTCAATGCGCAGGTATGCATCGTGCAGCACGTCGCCCGCGAGATCCGAAGAACCGAGCTTGCGCGTGAGGCCGCGGATCAGCTCTTTGTAGCCCGACTCGAACAACTGCCGCAGCCGATTGCGGGAACTCTCGCTCATGTCAGGGAGAACGAGATGGGCAAAAAGACATCGAGGCGGTCCGGCAGATTCGGCGGAATACGCGGCAGCGGCTGTGCGCGCCAGATGGTCGCGATCGCTTCGCCGTCGAGAAGAACGAAGCCGGAATCATGCCGAATCCATACTTTCAGCACGGCGCCGCTGCGATCCATCGTGAAGCCCACTTCCACGACCCCCGACATCGCGCCCTGACGCGCGCGCTCCGGATACTTCCGATACTGACCGATGTGTTCTGAAAGCGCCTGCTGAAAGAGCTGCGCCTCGGTGCTGGCAGCCGTGCCCTGCTCCTCGAGCGGCTGCTCGTCCGCAACCTGCGGCGTCTTGTGCGCAACGTGTTTGGAAGCCGTGACCTTGGCGCGCAAGGCTTCGTTGCCGTCGACCTTGGGAGCGGATACCGGCCGCACCGAATTCACGGCGGCAAGTGGGACCGAAGGCACGTCCGGTTGCGTGCGTGCGAGCGTCTCAGCAGAGACGATCCGGACTCGAGTGATGCGCCCGTGAGTCACTGGCGAGGCACTGCGCACGGTTGCCGGCTGCGGACGCAACAACCAGGCAATGAGCACCACGTGCGCCAATGCACTGAACACTAAACCTACTTTGAGCAGGCCGCGCTCACTCTTCATAGTTATGTGCAAACCGTCGCGCGGCTTACCAAGGAACAATCGCCCGGGACTGACGACGCTCTCAGGTCTTTGTTACAACTGCATGACACGCGCGCTGTGTGGACGCAGTGTCATTCAAGCCGTATCTCGAAACGCAGCGGCTGCGGCATCCGCTCCGAAGGCGGGCGCTCGAGTTGAATCTGCTGCAGCTCGCGCTCGATCGTTCGATTCATCTGCCGCGCACCGCCTTCGCGATCCCATTCGAGTTGCGAAATCCGGCCGTCCGGAGCGATCCAAATGCGCATCTTTGCGGTGAAAGACGCAGTTCCTGACTGGCGGATACTGCGAAGGCGGCGCTCGATCTCGGCGCGCACCGCGTTCGCGTACTGGGCGTACTGTTCGCCACCGATGCGGGGAGCGACCGCCCGTACCTCCAACGTCGTCAATGCGAGCACCGCACCGTTTTGCGTCGGCGCGAGAGGCTCAGTTTCAGACTTGCTGACGATCACGACCGCTCGCGAATGGACGAGCAAGGCTTTCAAGCCGGTCCCTGCGAGCAGCTGTTGAAGCGCGGCCAACGGCGCGAGCACACCGCGTACGCCGGCGGTCTGCCGATCTGCCGTCACTGCGTTGTCATTCAATACATCGATTCCGCTCGCCTTCGCGAACGCCACCAGCGCGGTGTCGAGCGACTGCGGGCCGATGTCGAAGGATAGCTCGGCAATCGGCACGACGGCGTCGTCCGCAGCGAGCGGTGTTTGCGCTCCGACCGGAAACGCGGCGAGACAACCTATCAAGAGCGCTGGAATGCGGAATTCGAGCATCGTGCTCCAGAGTCTACTTCCGGCTGCGACCAGCCGGCATGTTCCGGTCGACACGCAGGAGCGAGACGGAGACTCATGAACCTTTTGTGACATCTCTCAAGCCTGGGTGCCACTTGCCGCTAAGTCACGAACACGAGAACGGTGATGCTGTCCTCAACAGCACATTTCGCAATGCTCAATCCAAATCACGAAACGGAGACGTCCCGCTTCAAGCGCATGGACGCGGCCCACGGGGAGATCCTCGACATTCTGCGCGAGCGCAAGCTCGCGACGCTGTTTCAAGCGCTCGTCGATCCCTACTCCCGCGGTGTATTCGGCTATGAGGCGCTGACGCGCGGCCCGTCGAACAGCTGGCTGCATTCCCCCCAGAATCTCTTCGACACCGCGCGACGCACCGACTTGCGATTGGAGCTCGAATTCTTGTGCGCACAGCTCGCCGTTACGCGCTTCGTCGAGATGCGCACGGCCGGACGGCTGTTCATCAACATCTCGCCCGACTCCATTTGCGAGGAAGCGCGCTTCGCCGAGCGCTTTCTGGACATGCTGGCGGCAGCGCGGCTCGCGCCTGATCGCTGCGTGATCGAGATCACCGAAGACGGGTTGCTGGACGACTACGCAGAAATCCGCTCGGCATTGCAGCACCTGCGCAAAGCCGGTTGCGAATTCGCCATCGATGATCTCGGCGCAGGCTCCTCCGGGCTTCGGATCTGGTCTGAGCTGAAGCCCGACTATGTGAAGATCGATCGGTACTTCATCAGCGGCATCGACTCGGATGCGACGAAGGCCGGCTTCGTCCGCTCGATCATCGAGCTCGGGCACACCGTCGGCAGCCGCATCATTGCCGAGGGCGTGGAAACGCCCGAAGAATGCCGCGAGCTCGTGGAGCTCGGCGTCGACCGTCTGCAAGGCTACCTGTTTGGGCGGCCGCAGACCGTTCCTTCTGCAGCCCTCGAGCATTTTGAGACCATGGATCCGGCGAGCACGACGCCAGCGCTCTGTGCGGAGCAACTCTCGGTGTACATACCGCCCGTTCCACCGACGATGTGCGTCGCTGAGCTCGCCGAGCTGTTTCGCACCGATACGTCCCGCAACATGCTCGTCGTCGCGCAGGATGGGGAACCCTTGGGCGTCGTGCGCCGACAGAACCTGTTCGCGCTCTTGAGCAAACCCCTGTATCCCGAGATCTACAACAAGAAGCGCGTCACCGCCGTCATGGAATCGGACATGTTTCTGATCGACTCGCGCTTACGCCTCGAGCAGGTGAGCCGGGTACTGACGCAAACCAGCGAGCCGCGATGGACCGACGAGTTCGTCATCGTCCACCGCGGCAAGTACGGCGGCATCGGTCAGACGATGGATCTGCTGCGTCTCATCACCGAGCAACAGGTGCAGGCCGCGAAACACGCGAATCCCTTGACGCTGCTGCCCGGCAACGGTCCGATCAGGGACCGCATCACCCGGCTCATCGACGAGGGGCGCGGCTTCGTGATCTGCCACCTCGATCTCAATTACTTCAAGCCCTACAACGACGTCTACGGCTACGCGCAGGGCGATCAGGTGATTCTGTTTCTCGCCGACCTGCTCAAGAGGGCGATCGCGCCGGGCATCGATTTCGTCGGCCACATCGGCGGCGACGACTTCGTGCTGGTCATGCGCAGCCCCGATTGGCGCGAACGCATCGAGGGCGTGTTGCGGAGCTTCAGCGAGGGCATACCCAACTTCTATTCGAAGGAACACGTCGCTCAGGGTCACATGATGGCAACGGATCGCGAGGGCGAGCCGCGACGGTTTCTCTTGCTGTCGATCTCGGCGGCGGCTCTGGATTCCACGACCGTTGGCTGCAAGAACGCCGACGCCGCGGCCCGATTGCTCGCAGACGTCAAGGCGAAAGCGAAGCAGCGTGCGGGCAATACACTCCTGTGGCGCACGAACGCAGGTATCACTGACCTGTTTGGCGCCGGGGTTGAGCACGCCGCGAAGCGGAGATGAGGTTTGCGAGATTTTGACTGGTGAGGCGCAGCGCGAGATCGAAGATGTTTGCTGACTGGCCGTGGGCGTAGACCTGTCCAGGCGGTCCGAGAGGACCGCGCGATGAAGCTGCCCCCACTGGGAGCAGCGGTTGGTGAGCGCTACTCAGCAGGCAGGATGGAGCAGGTGGGGCATTTGTGATTGGTCGGGACGGCGAGATTCGAACTCGCGACCCCTTGCACCCCATGCAAGTGCGCTACCAGGCTGCGCCACGTCCCGACGATGTTGAGCCGCGTGATGGCTCCGAAGAGGCGGCGAATCATAAGTGACTCGACCGCACGCCGCCAGTTGGGGCGGCGCTTTTGATGCACCTAGCGGCGCAGGATCCGCAGAATCTCTTCGAGCTCGATGCGAATCTGACGGACGATCTGCTGCGCCTGCGACAGATCCTCGCGCGCCTCATCGCCCTGTAGGCGATTGCGCGCACCGCCGATCGTGAAGCCCTGCTCGTACAACAAGCTTCTGATCTGGCGAATGACGAGCACGTCCTGGCGCTGATAGTAGCGGCGGTTGCCGCGCCGCTTGACGGGCTTCAGCTGCGGGAACTCCTGCTCCCAGTAGCGCAACACGTGCGGCTTCACCCCGCACAGCTCGCTCACCTCACCGATCGTGAAGTAACGCTTGCCGGGAATCGCCGGCAGCTCGCTGTTATTGCCTGCTTCCAGCATATGCCTCGACTCGGGCCTTCAACTTCTGTCCTGGACGGAACGTGACCACTCGACGAGCGCTGATCGGAATTTCTTCGCCCGTTTTCGGATTACGCCCCGGGCGCTGATTCTTGTCACGAAGATCGAAATTACCAAAACCGGACAACTTCACTTGTTCGCCGTTCGACAACGATGCGCGCAGCTCCTCGAAGAAAAGATCCACGAGCTCGCGAGCTTCGCGCTTGTTCAGCCCGAGCTGATCGAACAACGCCTCTGCGATCTCAGCTTTCGTGAGTGCCATAGTTCTTACGCGTTATTTATCGCGGATCGCCGCGCCATGTCGCTTCGCGAGTTGCTCGACGACACGTGCCACGATGGCATCCGCTTCCTGGTCGGTCAGTGTGCGGGAAGTATCCTGTAATTGCAGGCCTAAGGCTATGCTTTTCTTGCCTTTCTCGATCTGTCGCCCCTGGTAGACAGACAGCACCGCGACACTCTTCAGCAACTCACCGCCGCTCGCGCGAACCGTGTCGAGCACGGGCTCGGCCGCGAGCGCTTCATCGACAATGGCCGCTATATCGCGGCGTATCGCCGGGTATCTGGAGATTTCGCGATACTCCGGCAGCCGGGCGGCGAGCGCCGCGTCGGTTTCGATCTCGAACACGAACACTGGATATGTCAAATCCATACGCGCCGCGTGCTCGGGATGCAGCGCGCCGAGCCAACCGATCGCGCGATCGCCCCGCCAGATCCGTGCGGACTGGCCCGGGTGGAGCGCGGGATGGGGCTCGGCAGTGAATCGGAAGGCTGCGCTCTCGCCCGTCAACGCAAGCACTGCTTCGACATCCGCTTTGACGTCGAAGAAATCGATCGCACGAGCCTCCGCGCCCCACTGCTCCGGCTCGGCGCTGCCGATCGCAACGCCCGCGACGACCTCGGTTTCCGCACCGTTGCCGGCAGCGAAACGCCTGCCGATCTCGAACAGCCGCACGCGCGACTGCTGGCGGCGCTGATTTTCGCGCGCGACATGCAGCAGGCCGGGCCACAGCGACAGGCGCATGACACCGAGCTCCGCAGAGATCGGATTCGCAAGCGCGAGCGCTTCTTCGGGGTGAAGGATGCGCTGCCAGCTCGCATCGGTGAAGGTGTAGGTGATCGCTTCCTGATAGCCGCGATCGACGAGCAGATCCGCGGCGCGCTCGTTGCGCGCGCGGCGCTCGGACCAGGGCGCGAGAACTTGCGCGATCTCGGCCGACTGCTCCGGAATATTGTCGAAGCCGTACAAGCGCGCGACTTCTTCGATGAGGTCTTCCTCGATGCGGATGTCGAAGCGCCACGACGGCGGCGTCACGCGCCATTCGGTGGGTCCGCCCGCGAGTTGCATTCCGAGTCGGCGCAGCAAGTCGGCCACGAGATCTGCGGCGACTTGCACGCCGAGCACCTTCTGTATGCGCGCGTGACGTACGAGAATCGGCGTCGCTTTGCTCGGCGGTGTTGCCGCACCGGTGACGATCGTCGGGCCTGCCTTCCCGCCTGCGCACTCGAGCAGCAACGCGGTCGCGCGCTCGATCGCGCGCTCTTGCAGCAGAGGATCGACGCCGCGCTCGAACCGTTGAGACGCATCCGTCACGAGCCCATAGCGGCGGCCGCGGCCGGCAATCGTGTCCGGATCGAAGTACGCAACCTCGAGAAAGACATCCGTCGTCGCGGAAGAAATCCCCGACTCTTCGCCGCCCATCACGCCTGCGAGTCCCAACGCCTTCGCTTCATCCGCAATGACGAGCACGTCGGGCGTGAGCTCGACGGTGCGCCCGTCGAGCAGCTGCAACGTCTCCCCCGCGCGCGCAAAGCGCACGAGGATCGCATCCTTCAACCGGCCGAGATCGTAGGCATGCATCGGCTGACCGAGCTCGAGCATGACGTAGTTCGTGACATCGACGACGGCGCTGATCGGGCGCAGGCCGGCGCGCCGCAATCGCTCCTGCATCCAGAACGGCGACGCGGCCGCCCCGTTGATGCCGCGAATCACGCGGCCGACGAACTTCGGGCAGCCCTGCGGCGCCTCGAGCTTCACGGGAAAGGTGTCGCCGATTTCTGCGCGAACGGGGGCGACGGCCGGAGGATGCAACTCGGTGCGGCGCGCTGGGGCTACTTCGCGCGCAATGCCGGCGACGCTCATGCAGTCGCCCCGATTCGGGGTGAGATTCACTTCCAGGATCGTGTCGTCGAGCGCGAGCGCCTGCGTCAGATCCGTGCCGGCGCTGAGATGGGCCGGCAAATCGAACAAGCCGCTCGCCTCCTCGTTCAATGCCAGCTCGCGGGCCGAACACAGCATTCCGAATGATTCGACACCGCGCAGCTTCGCCTGCTTGATCTGCGTGCCGTTCGGCAACACCGCGCCGATCGTCGCGAGCGGCGCCTTCATGCCGACGCGCACGTTCGGCGCGCCGCAGACGATCTGCACTTCTTCCGTGCCCGTAAACACGCGGCAGACGTTCAGTTTCTCGGCATCCGGATGCTTCGTTACAGCACGGACTTCGCCGACGATGATGCCTTTCAACACCGGGCCGGCGCGCTCGATGCCTTCGATCTCGAGCCCCGCCATCGTGAGCGCGTGCGCCAACGCCGGCACGTCGGTGCCGGTATCAACCCACTCGCGAAGCCAGTCGAGGCTGAGTCTCATGCGAACTGCCTCAGGAAGCGCAGGTCATTCTCGAAATACATGCGGATGTCCGTGACGTTGTAGCGGAGCATCGTCAGGCGATCGATGCCCATGCCGAACGCATAGCCGGTGTAGCGCTCCGGATCGATGTTCACCGCGCGCAGGACATTCGGATGGACGACGCCGCAGCCTGCGACTTCCACCCAGCCCGTCTGCTTGCACACGCGGCAACCCGTGCCGCCGCAGGCGACGCACGAGATATCCACTTCGGCGGAGGGCTCCGTGAACGGGAAGTACGAAGGACGCAGCCGCATCTTCACGTCCTTCTCGAACAGCGCCTGCATGAACTGATGCAGGCAGGCTTTCAGGTTCGCGAACGTAATGCCTTCGTCGACGACGAGGCCCTCGACCTGATGAAACATCGGCGTGTGCGTCATGTCGGAATCGTTGCGATAGACGCGGCCCGGCACGATCACTCGCACCGGCGGCTGCTGCGACTGCATGACGCGAACTTGGACGGGCGAGGTATGCGTTCGGAGCAAGCGGCCGTCGCCGAAGTAGAACGTGTCGTGCATCGCCCGCGCAGGATGATTGGCGGGAATGTTCAGCGCTTCGAAGTTGTGCCAGTCGTCTTCGATCTCGGGGCCGTCGGCGACGGTGAAGCCGGCGTTGCGGAAGATCTGCTCGATACGTCGACGCACGCGCGTCACAGGATGCAATCCGCCGATCGTCTGGCCGCGCCCGGGCAGCGTGACGTCGACGGTTTCGCTCGCGAGCTGTGCGGCGAGCTTCTCGGACTCCAACGCCGCGCGGCGCTCATCGAGCAATTTCGTGAGCGTCTCTTTCGCTTCGTTGATCTTCGCGCCGGCCTGCTTGCGCGCTTCGTGCTCCATCGCGCCGAGCGATTTCAGGAGCGCGGTGATCTCGCCCTTCTTGCCGAGAAGACGAACTCGGATCTCTTCGAGTGCCTGCAGGTCGGTGCGCGCGGCGATTTCGTCGCGAGCGGATTGGATGAGACTTTGCAGGTTCTCGAGCATGGTTGGTGGTCAGGCGTGATGAATGCGAGACATCGACGGAGTCGTCGTCCCGATGAAAGTCGGGACCTCATTCGGCACGATGCCAGCGGCGATCCCGACTTCCCGTCGGGATGACGGGCGGCGCTGCGCATGCAGCACCGTCGTCATTCGTGGGCACTGCACGGGCAGCACCCACTTCACTTGATGAGCGTCGCTCACCGCCCGTTGCCGGGCGGCGAGCGCTCAGGCTCAAGCCGCCTTGATCAGGCTGTCGCGCGCCTTCTGAGCGAGCACCGCAAACGCGGCGGCATCGTTCATCGCGATATCCGCGAGCACCTTGCGGTCGATCGACAAGCCTGCCTTGTTCAAGCCCGCGATCAGCTTGCTGTACGACAAGCCGTGAACGCGCGCCTCGGCATTGATGCGGACGATCCAGAGCGAGCGCATGTTGCGCTTGTTCGTCTTGCGGTCGCGATATGCATATTGGCCGGCCTTGATGACGGCCTGCTTCGCGGCGCGGAAGACTTTGCGGCGGGCGTTGTAGTAGCCCTTCGCTTTCTTGAGGATCTTCTTGTGACGGGCGCCGGCAATGACGCCTCTCTTAACGCGTGCCATGTGTCACTCCTTATTTAGCGTGCGGGAGCAATTGCTCCATGCGCCCGAGGTCTTGCTTCGCCACCATGCTCGGCGAACGCAGCTGACGCTTACGCTTGCTCGGCTTCTTGGTGAGGATGTGACGACGATGGGATTGGGATCGCTTGAATCCCTTGGCAGTCTTGCGAAAACGCTTCGCCGCTGCCCGGTTGGTCTTCAACTTGGGCATTTCATAACTCCACTTTGTTTAGCCTATGGGGAACGCCGGCCCGTCGCTTGCGACGGCGGCGCCCTTTCAGGCGGGACAGCTCGCCTTACGAATTACTTCGACGTTGAGCTGCTCACTTCTTCTTCGGCCCGAACATCATCACCATCTGCCGCCCTTCCATCAGCGGGTTCTGCTCGACCTGCGCATAGGGCGCCAGATCGTTCTGAACTCGCGACAGAAGCTCGCGACCGACTTCTTGATGGGCCATCTCGCGGCCGCGGAACCTCATGGTTACCTTGGCCTTGTCTCCTTCCTGGAGAAAGCGAATCAGGTTACGTAACTTCACCTGATAGTCGCCCTCTTCCGTCCCTGGCCGAAACTTCACTTCCTTGATCTGAATCTGCTTCTGCTTGCGCTTCGCTGCATGCGCTTTCTTGTTCTGCTCGAACAAGAACTTGCCGAAGTCCATGATCCGGCATACCGGCGGATCCGCGGTTGGTGAAACCTCGACGAGATCGAGCTCGGCGTTCTGCGCCATCTGTAGAGCTTCGAATCTCGTGAGCACTCCCACCTGTTGGCCCTCTGCGTCGATGATGCGCAGCCTGGGGGCCGTGATTTCTTCATTGCGCCGAACGCGCTTGGTAGTAGGGGCAGCGATGCGTCATACCTCCAAAACAGTCCGGCCGCGGCTCGCGACTTCCTCGGCAAGCCTCTGAGCGATCGTGTCGACAGACATCGCTCCGAGATCTTTGCCATTGCGCGTGCGCACGGCCAGAGAATGAGAACCTGCCTCGCGGTCGCCAGCTACCAATAGGTAAGGAACGCGTTGCAGCGTGTGTTCGCGGATCTTAAAGCCGACCTTTTCATTCCGCAAGTCCGATTCGACTCGAAGCCCCTGTTTTTTAAGGCTTTCGGTGACCTCGCGCACGTAATCGGCCTGCCGGTCGGTGATGTTGAGGACGACAGCCTGCACCGGCGCGAGCCAAGTAGGCAGCTTGCCGGCGAAGTGCTCGATCAAAATACCGGTAAATCGCTCGAGCGAGCCGAACATGGCTCGGTGCAGCATCACCGGCGTGTGCTTCGCGCCGTCCTCGGCGATGTAGGTCGCGCCCAGGCGGCCAGGCATGTTGAGATCGACCTGCAGCGTTCCGCATTGCCAATCGCGGCCGATCGCATCGCGCAGCACGAACTCGAGCTTCGGCCCGTAGAAGGCGCCCTCGCCCGGATTGAGCGTGTATTCGAGGCCCAACGAAGCTACGGCCTGCTTGAGGGCGGCTTCCGCCTTGTCCCAAATCTCATCCGAGCCGACCCGCTTTTCCGGGCGGTCGGAGAATTTGATGCGCACATCCTCGAAACCGAAATCCTTGTAGATCCCGAGAATCAGCCGCGTCATGCCGACGGCTTCGTCGAACAGCTGCTCGGGCGCGCAGAACGAATGGCCGTCGTCCTGCGTGAAGGCGCGAACCCGCATGAGCCCATGCAGCGCGCCCGACGGTTCATAGCGATGGACCTTGCCGAACTCGCACAACCGCAGCGGCAGATCGCGATAGCTCTTCAGGCCTTGATTGAAGATCTGAATATGCCCGGGGCAGTTCATCGGCTTGAGACAGAACTTGCGCTCGTCCGGCAGCTCGGTGAAGAACATGTTCTCGCCGAACGTCGCAAGATGGCCCGACGCGTTCCAGAGCTTGATGTCCATCACCTCGGGCGCGCTCACTTCCTGCCAGCCCGCGGCGGACTGGTACTGACGCATGTAGGCGATCAGCGTCTGGAACAGCGTCCAACCCTTGGGATGCCAGAAGACCGCACCCGGCGCTTCTTCCTGGAAATGAAACAGATCCAGCTCTTTGCCGAGCTTGCGGTGGTCGCGCTTCTCCGCCTCTTCGATGCGCGTGAGATAGGCCTTGAGGCTCTTCTCGTCCGTCCACGCGGTCCCGTAGATCCGCTGCAGCATTTCGTTCTTGGAGTCGCCGCGCCAGTAGGCGCCGGCGAGCTTCGTCAGCTTGAACGAGCGCAGGAAGCGTGTGTTCGGCACGTGCGGGCCGCGGCACATGTCCACGTACTCTTCGTGGTGATACATGCCCATCTGCGTCTCGTCGGGCATGTCCTCGACCAGGCGCAGCTTGTAGTCCTCGCCGCGCTTCTTGAAGATTTCGATGACTTCCGCGCGCGGGGTCATCCGCTTCACGACGTCATAGTCCTTCGCGATCAGCTCGCGCATGCGCGTCTCGATCGCTTCCAGGTCTTCGGGCGTGAAAGGCCGCTCGTACGCGATGTCGTAATAGAAGCCGTCTTCGATGACGGGACCGATCACCATCTTCGCGGTCGGATACAGTTGCTTGACGGCATGTCCGACGAGATGCGCGAACGAGTGCCGGATGATCTCAAGGCCTTCCGGATCCTTCGGCGTGATGATCTGGACCGAGGCATCGGTCGTGATCGGATCGACGGTGTCGACCAGCTTGCCGTTCACCTTGCCGGCCACGGCAGCCTTCGCGAGGCCCGGACCGATGTCCGCGGCGATCTTCGCGATCGTGACGCCGTCGGCGTAGGTGCGTTGACTGCCGTCCGGCAGAGTTATGACGGGCATGCGAAATGCTTAGAAAGAAAAGTTGGTGCGCGCGACAGGGATCGAACCTGTGACCCCCACCATGTCAAGGTGATGCTCTACCGCTGAGCTACGCGCGCCCCGAAAAAGGCGGGCAAGGATACTGATCGTATTGAACTTCGTCCAGCGGGATGACGGGAATTCCTCCCGCTCAACCCGCCTTGGCCGTCGGCGGAAGCCCGAGCTCCACGTTCCTGAGCTTCTGAATCTCATCGCGCAGCCGCGCCGCCTCCTCGAACTCGAGGTTGCGTGCGTGCTTGAACATCTCCTGCTCGAGCTTCTTGATCTTGCGCAGCGCCTGCTCGGGCGTGAGCGACGCGTAATCGCTCGCCGGCTCGGCAATGCGCTTCTGGCCGGCGCCTCGATCGGCATCGGAATACGCGCCTTCCATGATGTCCATGACGGCCTTCTGGATACCGCGCGGCGTGATCCCGTGCTGCTCGTTGAACTCGATCTGTTTGCGGCGGCGGCGATTCGTCTCCTCGATCGCCCGCTTGATCGAGCTCGTCTGATGGTCGGCGTACAGGATCGCGCGGCCATGCAGATTGCGCGCAGCCCGGCCGATCGTCTGGATGAGCGAATTCTCCGAGCGCAGAAAACCCTCCTTGTCCGCATCGAGAATCGCGACCAGGCCGACCTCCGGCATGTCCAGGCCTTCGCGCAGCAGGTTGATGCCGACGAGCACGTCGAATTTGCCCAGCCGCAGGTCGCGGATGATTTCCATGCGCTCGACGGTGTCGATGTCCGAATGCAGGTAGCGAACCTTGACCCCGTGCTCGTCCAGATATTCGGTGAGGTCCTCGGCCATGCGCTTGGTCAGCGTCGTGATCAGGACGCGCTCGTCACGCTCCTTGCAGCGCTTGATCTCCGAAAGCACGTCGTCCACCTGCGTGCGCACGGGCCGAAGCTCCACTTCCGGATCGACGAGCCCCGTCGGGCGCACGACCTGCTCGACGATTTGACCCGAATGCTGCAGCTCATAGTGGCCCGGCGTCGCCGAGACGAAGATCATCTGCGGCGCGAGCTTTTCCCATTCATCGAACCTGAGCGGCCGATTGTCGAGCGCCGACGGCAGCCGAAAGCCGTATTCGACGAGCGTCTCTTTGCGCGAGCGGTCGCCGCGATACATCGCCCCCAGCTGTGGAATCGTCTGATGGCTTTCATCGACGACCAGCAATGCGTTCGAAGGCAGATAATCGAACAGGCACGGCGGCGGCTCGCCCGGCGCGCGCCCCGACAGGAAGCGCGAGTAGTTCTCGATGCCGTTGCAATAGCCGACCTCGCGAATCATCTCCAGATCGAACTGCGTGCGCTGCTCGAGCCGCTGCGCTTCGAGGAGCTTGCCGTGCGCCTTCAGGAACTGCAGGCGATCGTGCAGCTCATCGCGGATCTCGTCGACCGCGCGCACGAGCCGATCGCGCGGGGTCACGTAGTGCGTGGACGGGAACACGGTGTAACGCGGCGTCTTGCGCCGAATCTCGCCTGTCAGCGGATCGAACAGCGTGAGCGCCTCGATCTCGTCGTCGAACAGCTCGACGCGCAGCGCCTCGCGCTCGGATTCCGCGGGGAAGATGTCGATCACATCGCCGCGCACCCGATACGTGCCCTGCGTGAGCTCCATGTCGTTGCGCTTGTATTGCATGTCGGCGAGGCGGCGCAGCATCTTGCGCTGATCCATGCGGTCGCCGCGCGACAGGTGCAGCACCATTTGCAAATACGCTTCCGGATCGCCCAGGCCGTAGATCGCCGAAACCGTCGCGACGATGATCGCGTCCGGCCGCTCGAGCAGAGCCTTCGTCGCGGACAGGCGCATCTGCTCGATGTGCTCGTTGATCGATGAATCCTTCTCGATGTACGTGTCCGACGAAGGGACGTAGGCCTCGGGCTGGTAATAGTCGTAGTACGAGACGAAGTACTCGACGGCGTTGTTCGGGAAGAACTCCTTGAACTCGCCGTACAGCTGCGCGGCCAGCGTCTTGTTGTGCGCGAGCACGAGCGTCGGCCGCTGCACTTCCTGCACGACGTTCGCGATCGTGAACGTCTTGCCCGAGCCGGTGACGCCGAGCAGCGTTTGATGCGTGAGGCCCGACTGCAATCCCTCGACGAGCTGATGGATGGCGCCGGGTTGATCGCCTGCAGGCTCGTAACCGCCTTGCAAGTGAAAGCGCAGCGAAGCGTTGTCGTTGTTCATGGACGTCCTTCGAGTTCGAGGCATTCTTCGACGCTCGATCGCGCAAAAGGTGCCGACGCCATCCGAGAATGAGGGCAAAAGCTGTCAGCCACTGTCTACTTCCAAAGATGGGTGCTCGCTTGGAGGGCGAGCGAGCGGCTGACTAGAATGCAGTTGCGTCTCCCCTTCCCCGCGGATTTTCCCATGAGCCTACCGATTTCGCAGCGTGTTCAACGCGTAAAGCCCTCGCCCACCGTGGCCCTCACCGGCCGCGTCGCACAACTGAAGGCGGAAGGAAGGGACATCATCGGGCTCGGCGCCGGCGAGCCGGACTTCGATACGCCGATGCACATCGCCGATGCCGGTGTGAACGCGATCCGCAAGGGCTTCACGCGCTATACCCCCCTCGAGGGCACGGCGGATCTCAAGGATGCGATCGTCGCGAAGTTCAAGCGCGAGAACGGGCTCGAGTACAAGCGCAATCAGATTCTCGTCTCGAATGGTGCAAAGCAGACGATTTTCAACCTCGTTCTGGCGCTCGTGGATCCGGGTGATGAGGTCATCGTCCCGGCGCCGTACTGGGTTTCCTATCCGGACATGGTGATGCTGGCCGACGGGGTCCCTGTGACGCCGTACGCGGGCGCCGATCAGGGCTACAAAATCACGGCAGCGCAGCTGCAGCAGGCGATCACGCCCAAGACGCGGCTATTCATATTGAACAGCCCCAGCAATCCGACCGGCGCCGCCTACACGCGCGCCGAGCTGCGTGCCTTCGGCGATGTCCTCGCGCGCCACCCGCAGGTGGCGATCTGCACGGATGACATGTACGAGCACATCTATTGGGCTTCCGAGCCGTTCGCGAGCTTCGCCGCTGTTTGCCCCGAGCTGTACGACCGTACCGTGACGGTGAACGGTGTCTCGAAGGCCTACGCAATGACGGGCTGGCGCATCGGATATTGCGGCGGGCCGGCCGAAATCGTCACTGCGATGGCGACGATCCAGGGCCAGAGCACCTCGAACGCATCGTCGATCGCACAGAAGGCGGCGGTCGCGGCGCTCAATGGCGATCAGGCCTGCGTGCGCGAGATGAACGAGCACTTCAAGCGCCGACACGATTTTCTCGTCGAGGGCCTGAACAAGCTTCCCGGCGTGTCCTGTCCGCGCGGCGCGGGCACTTTCTATGCGTTCGCGAACGTCGAGGGCGCGATGCGAATCATGGGCGCGAAAGACGATACGGAGTTCGCGGAACACCTGCTCCAGGGCGGCGTTGCCGTTGTCCCAGGGAGTGGATTCGGCGCCCCCGGGCACATGCGTCTGTCATTTGCGTGCAGCATGGAGACATTGGCGGAGGCGTTGCGGCGAATGGAGCGCGTGCTGAAGTCCGCGCAGGCGGCGTAGCGCCGGCCCTCTGAACGGGCCGCCTGCCGACTGCGAATTTCGCCTAAGGCATGGCCTAACGGCTGATTCGGCACGAACCCGGGCGCCAGGATGTTGACGCTAGCGTTAACGTGCGGCCCGTCCAAAGGACGAGCCCCACGCCCATCATGCACACGAAGATTCGCCCGCCTTCCAGTTACGCCGTTGAAGTCTGGAACATGGTTGCCCGACGCGGCATGACCCCTGCGATCGCCGCGAAGCGCCTCTCCACGAGCACTTGGCGTGTCGAGCGCATTCTTGTCGGCGTAAGCCGGCGTAACGCCCATCGCTGGGGTTGATGCGTCGATCCGAGGCGTCCGGTCACGGCGTCTCATGCGAGCAGCGCTCGGTCCGTCCGAACCGAAGCGCTGGTTTCCTTGACACCCCCGGACCCCTTTCAGCAAAATCGCGCGCCTTCGAAGTCACCCACCGTTCCCCGGTAGCTCAGTGGTAGAGCGACGGACTGTTAATCCGTTGGTCGCTGGTTCGAGTCCGGCCCGGGGAGCCACCTCTCGCATCCGAGCGTGGCCGAGAACGAGTGAAACGGCCCCGCAGCGAGTTCCCGTACCCTGCGTCGGCAATGGCAATTCACGTGCTGGGCCTTTTCCACGAGACCTTCGTTATAGCTGCGGTTGCAGCCGCTCACGCTGATTGCAACTGTGAAGCCGCTTCCTCGTTCGTGTCGTTCTGAACATCTGAGCGCGGGTTGGAGCTCAGGAACTGGACACCAGCAGATATCCATCAAGCGCTCTGTTATCGGCCCATCCGTCCACACAAGACGTGACGTCTGATGCGCTCCAAAAGACTTCTACTTGGCGATCAGAAGCCAGCGCCATCAATGCCATCGCTTCTTCTGACTTCCCGGGCAGATTCACCCACCTAGTGAGGCTACCGTTCGCAAGGACCAGCTTGATGGAAAACGTGTTCATGTAATTCCACTTGTACGCGTGACTCACGCGGCCAGAACACGAAACAGCAGCATTGCCCGCGGATGAAAAGCCCATCAGTGCTGTGAGAATGCCAACGATCATCAGTTTCTTCATTGCCCTCTCCGTCTGTTCTCCGTCTTCACTCGCCGATGCGGACCCATCGTTGGTCGCGCATTATCCGGCGTTGCGCCACGCACATGTACGCGCGTCTTCGCGCGCGAGCTGCGAACAGAGGCTTGTTATGCATTTCGAGCAGAAAGACGGCTGCCTTTCATCGTTGTTCTGGGGAAAGCATTCGCGGCAGGAAAATGCATTCGGCTTCAGGGCGCTGTCAATGAGAATATTTTCTGGCGCCTGTGAGGGAGCTGGCGTCTCGTTCGGTCGCATGAACCAAAAAGCACGAAAATTTTGCGTCGCGAAGCCGTCCGGATTTCCGGCAGTTGAAGCAACCCCCTGTGCTTGGTAGTCGTGCCCGGCAAACTATCGCTTGCTATCTGCCAGAGCTTCCCCGGTGTGCAACTAGCAATCGAAGAGCGAAGGCGAGGCATACGGATGCGCTTGCACCAGCTGGAACCGAAAGTAACTGCAGTCGCACGAATCTCAGTATCTCGATGTCCGCCGTGACAAAGGGCAGCGCAAAGTACAATCCTAAGAGCATGAGCCACAGTGCGCCGAGCTTTGCGATCACAATCGCATGAACGACACTCTTGTCGGCGGAACGGGCCTCAGAAACCATGACACCAATCGCGAGTGCCGCGCTGACTGGCATGCCAATGATAAAATAGTCCTTCGCATGGATAGCGTCAGTCGCAAGCAACACTGCAACGAGGGAAACCACAGTCGAGTAAACCAGCCCACACAGAACAACGCCCGTCCACACAAGTGTCGCAAAGTTCGAAATAACTCGAACTCCAATGATCGTTAGTCCCGTGGCACATAACAGCCCAAATGTATGCGAACCGGGCACGAGAAACCGCCACCCCACAAGTGGGAAAGAAGCGAAGTACGCAGCCGCGAAGGATAACCCTATCGTGTACAGAGCATGAGCCAAGACCTTTACTTGCATGTGCCATCCTTTTTCTTCTCGTTGCGTATCCGAGATCCTGTCTTGGTAGGACCTACGATCGATATCACCCCTGTCTTTGCATCGAATTCATACTGTATCCATTTGGTAAGCGCGCACAGAGATCCATACTCGTGAGCACCTCGTCGTCCCTGCCGTCGACCTTTACAGATTTATCCGAGACGAGTGCGGGAGCAGTGAACGAATTATCTCTTCTACCATCTTGAAGTCGTTGCATACTGTGACCTGCCTGGTTTCTTCGGACCATCCGATGCTTAGGAGATAGCCATCGTTGGGGTTGATGTTGCTAGGCCTTCTTGAACTCAGCCGGCGTTAGGTCGTCGAGAGTAAGCGTGCGGTCTGTCCGTCTAGCTTTGCTCTGGCGGCTTGATCTGCGACGCCAGATTCCACGGCAGCAGTTCATCGATGCGATTGATCGGGTGCTCGGCAACGCGCTCGAGTACGTGGCGTAGATAGGCTTCCGGATCGATGCCGTTGAGCTTCGCCGTCCCCGAGCAGCGAGTAGAGGATCGCGGCGCGTTCACCGCCGGCGTCGGACCCTGCAAAGAGATAGTTCTTGCGCCCGAGCGCGATCGCGCGCAGCGAGCGCTCGGCGATGTTGTTGTCGATCTCGATGCGACCGTCCTCGCAATAACGCGTGAGCGCGCGCCAGCGTGCGAGCGCATAGTGGATCGCACCGGCGAGATCGGACTTCTTCGACACGCTCGCTCGCGTTTGGGTCAGCCACGCGCGCAGGGAAGTCCGATCATCGCGCACAGAGCTGCGTGAGAAATCGATCGAGGGGGCAATGGCCAGCTTGCCGCGCAGCCGAATGCACTTGCCCGCGCCCAGATCGATCTCTATGCACTCCCCATCGACCACTGCGGGCGCACGCCTGGTCGTCGCTTCGCGCTTGCGGACTTTAATCGGGACGAGCGCCGTTGCGTTCGTCGCGAGCAATCCGTTCTCGTACTGACGCTTCCAGCTGAACACCAGGTTCGCGTTCACCTCGTGGCGTCGTGCAATCACCGCAACCGAGTCGCCTCCCTGGAGAACTTCCTCGACAATCCGACGCTTCTCTTCAAGCGTGCGCATCCGCCGCTTGTCAGCTCGTGCAAATGTGTTCTTTGTTGCCGTAACAGTGGACGTGTCCATCTCGTACTCCACATGGACACGTACTACGTGTCCTTCGGAGCGCATCATCGGAGAAGGCTATGCCGCGGATGCGACGGTGCTGGCCGGACGGTTACCGTCGAGACTCGAATGCGGTCGAACCTCGTTGTAGTGACGCCGGAACTCCTCGATCAGCATCTTCGCATCGACGCGGTTCTTGAACCACTGCATCGATAGACACTCGTCTCGAAACTTGCCGTTGAATGACTCATTCGGTCCGTTCTGCCACGGCTTGCCCGGATCGATGCACGTCGGCGGCTGGCCACGACGAGGGCTTTCGATATCGCGCTTTTCTTGAGTCCAGTGACGTCGGACTGTGTTGCTGAGAAAGCGCCTTCAAAGAAGACGTGACGTTCGGCTGCGACGTGCCTCTAACATGAGCTCAGACGGGACAGATCTACTTTCCTCGAACCTCTGGAGCAACGAAAATAGATCTGTCCCCTTTTGTCGAATGGTCCCCTTTTGTCGAATGCGATGACAAGCTGAAGCTCGTCGAGTCATCGGAGCCGCCGGCCCGGATCCATCTCACCGCAGAGGCGTTCACCCCTATGCGGAGATGAATTCGGATCTGCGAGGTGCTCATGACGGAGTCTGCAACGTACACGCCGCCGCGCGTCTGGAAATGGACGAAGCCGAGCGGCGGCAAGTTCGCGAACATCAATCGACCGATCGCGGGACCCACGCACGACAAGGATCTTCCGGTCGGACGACATCCGCTGCAGCTGTATTCGCTTGCGACGCCGAACGGCGTGAAGGTCACGATCATGCTCGAGGAATTGCTCGAGGCCGGTCATCGCGGCGCTGAATACGATGCGTGGCTGATCCGGATCAACGAAGGCGAGCAATTCAGCACCGGCTTCGTCGAGGTGAATCCCAACTCGAAGATTCCCGCACTGCTCGATCGCACCGGCCCCACGCCCCTGCGCGTATTCGAATCCGGCGCAATCCTCCTGCATCTCGCGGAGAAGTTCGGGGCCTTCATCCCTGGCAACGCCCGCGCGGAATGCCTCTCGTGGCTGTTCTGGCAAAGCGGCGCCGCCCCCTTTCTTGGCGGCGGCTTCGGCCATTTCTATGTGTATGCGCCGATGAAGATCGAGTACGCGATCGACCGCTACGCGATGGAAGCAAAGCGGCAGCTCGATGTGCTGAACCGGCGGCTCGCTCACGAGCCGTACCTGGCGGGCGCCGAATACTCGATCGCGGACATGGCAGCGTGGCCCTGGTATGGCCAGCTCGTTCTCGGCGCGCTCTACAGAGACGCGGGCACGTTCCTGAGCGTCCACGAATACGAGCACGTACAGCGTTGGGCCAAGACGATCGCTGGGCGTCCGGCTGTCAAACGCGGCCGCATGGTCAACCGCACGGCCGGTGAACCCTCATCGCAGTTGCATGAGCGCCATGACGCCAGCGACTTCGACAAAGTCACGCACCGTCAAAGCGCATAGGCCGTTCGCCACCTTCCAAGGCGGGAACGGCCGTTCCGAGTTCAACGTTCCGAGTTCAACCCAGCTCGTTCCTAAGCGGGGCTTAGCGCTCCATCGTGTCCGAACGCGAATTCGTGTGTGACTTCATCTGCTGCTCGCAGGTCTTTCTCGCCTGCGCAGTAGACATGGAAGAGTCATTGCTCTTCTGCTTGTTTACGCAGTCGCTCATCATCCGTTGACGGTCCTTCTTGTTCGCAGAAGCCATCTTGCCGCTCGTCGACTCCTGCTGATGCTGCGATGAAGCCGAAGACGGCGATGTGTCAGTCGCTCCCGTCGGCGCTTCCTGCGAAGGCGTGTTGGTCGACTCACGTTGGTGTGGGCTCGAAGCGGAGCTCGGCTCCGTTTGATCCTGTTGCGGCGTCTGTGCAGTAACGGCTGTCGCGGCGGCAAAAGAAAGCATCGTCGCCAAAGTAAGGGATAGTCGGTGTCGCGTCATGTCTGTCTCCCGAAGCTCGTACACCCGGGGAACGCGCTCGCGGCGACACTAGATCCCTGTGAAGGGCCGGACTGCCGAGATACTTCAGCGCTGCAGGCGCTTCACCGAGTGCAGCGTGCGCGAGTTCTTGCGGCGTGTGCGCGGCGCGGGCGCAGCATTCGCTAAGGCTGCACGATGAACTCGCCGTCGATCGTGTTCCAGGAGTCGTTGCCGCCATCGCCAGAGAAGATGAGCGTAAAGCCGCGGCCACCGTCGCGAAACCACTTGGGCGCGAAATTCCATTGAAAAACGCGGCGCTCCAGCGTCGGAAAGAACACGTCCTTGAACACGACGTTGAACGGACCCCAAGGCGCCGGCGCCTCGGCCACCGTCAGGCGCGACGCGCGTGCGTCGATGCCGTCGCCGTCGCCATGCTCGTTCGTGTACACCCAACGGTCGAGGCCCGGTACGAAGCTCATCTGGGGAAATGGGCCCACGCCGGCGGCGTCGTGATAGATCGGCGCCCGATCACTCGCCTTCACGGACCAGATTGGCTGGCCCGTGCTGTCCATGCCGGCGAAGAACTCGTACGTTCCGCGATCCTCGATCGTCGCGCTCGGCACGCGCAGCAGCGCGACATTTCCAGGCCGCTGCACGATCTTGAGCGAAGCAGCGTTCGTCACGACGGTCGCAACCGTGTACACGTACGCATCACGCGCCGCGGCGTTGTCCTTGCCCGCCTGCACGAAGCTTCCATAGCTGATGCCATCGTCCGCACGCACGAACGCGACGTTGCATTGGCTCCACGTGCATCCCTTGTCCAGGCTCTTGTACAAGCTGAATTGCCGGTAGCCCTCTTCATCCGAGCCCGGCGTCACCCACGCGTAGAGAACACCGGCAATGCTGATCGGCGCGCCATGCGATTTGCCATCGATCTTCGACGGACACTCGCCATTCTTGCCGCCGTAGCGATTCACGCCTCGATAGCTCAGGTGGTCACCCTCGATGCGCCCGATCCCGAAGCTCGCACGCCCATCGTTATCGCTGCCGCCGAAGCCGCCGCCGTCGCCCCAGATGGCGTACTGTTGATCGTCATCGGACCATGTTGCGGGCCAGTTGTCGCTGCCCTCGGCGAGCCGTCGATGAGAGCTCTCATTGAACTTCACACCTGTGATGACGGCGACTGGCGCAGGACCGGGCGGCGGTGACGGCGGCGCGAGCGTCGGCGTTGCAGGCGGAGGCGGCTCATCGGTCGCAGTCGCGGCGGGATTCCCCGAACCGCAGCTCGCGAGTGCAAAAGCCGCAAGGGCAATCGCAACGCGGGTCAGGTTGAAGCCAGTCTCGAGCACTCTGCTTCAACTTGCGATAGGCCTCCGTGTTCCGCGTCCATGCAGCGCGAGACGATGCCGCGAAGCATCAGCGCGCAGGCGCGCGCGACATCGCCTGGTCGAGTATGCCGCCGTTCGCGAAGTGATCCCGCGTGACCTGCTCCCAGCCGCCGAAAGCCTCGTCGATCGACACGAGCCGGATCGGCGGAAATTGCGCCGCATACTTCGCGACAACGTCCGTGTCGTGCACGCGATTGTAGTGCCGCGCAATGATGTCCTGGCCTGCGCGCGAGAACAGAAACTCCACGTACGCCGTCGCAGCCTTGCGCGTGCCCTTGCGATCGACGACGCGATCCACCACCGCGACCGGAAAATCGGCCCGCACGCTGAGCGACGGCAATACCGCAACGAGATTTGCCTTGCCGTATTCCTTGCGGATCGCGGTCACTTCGGATTCGAACGTGATGAGCACATCGCCGATGTTGCGCTCGACGAAGGTCGTCGTCGCGCCGCGCCCGCCCGTATCGAACACCGGAACGTTCGCGAGCACCCTGCTCACGAAGTCCTTCGCTTTGGCTTGATCGCCCTGGTTTGCATTGAGCGCGTAGGCGTATGCGCCCAGGTAGGTGTAGCGGCCATTCCCGGAGGTCTTCGGATTTGGAAACACCACCTGGACACCCGGCCTTGCGAGATCCGACCAGTCACGAATGCGCTTGGGGTTTCCCTCGCGCACCAGAAACATGGGCAGCGAGTAGTAAGGCGATGCTCCATGCGGCAGGCGCGTCTGCCAGTCGTCCGCGACCAGCTTCGCACGCTGTAGCATCTGGATGTCGGTGACCTGATTGAACGTCACGACGTCAGCAGGAAGGCCGTCGAGAACGGAGCGCGCTTGCTTCGACGAGCCGCCGTGCGACTGGCGCACCGTCATCGTCTCGCCCGTCTTCTGTTTCCATGCCGCCGCGAATGCCGGATTGATCGAATCGAACAGCTCGCGCGACACATCGTAGGACGCATTCAAGAGCTCCGCTGCGTGCAACGGAGCCGCGAAACACGCGAAGAGCAGAAACATTCGAGCACAGGCAGTCACGGGATACGGGCTCCTATCAGTCCTGGAATCGGGGACGACGACGGCCGCAGCTATCGCAAGCGGCTGCGAAACGCGACCAAAGCATAACGGGGATCGCCGATGAGCTTAGAGGACGCCGCACTGTTCGTCCAAGTCGACAGCGTCGTCGCGTAGTCGACGTCGAAGACGTTTTTGACGAAGACCGACAGCTCCCACGCATCGTTCGCGGGCCCGAACGCGACGCCCAGATTGCTCACGGTATAAGCCTTCTGGTAGGTGTCCGGTGCGTGGTTGTCGTTCAGATACGCCCCCGAACGATAGCTGCTCGAGAACGTGATCCTTGCGAGGCTTTCGCCAAAAGGCACCTCGTAGGCCAGCGTGTTGTTGAAGCCCCATTTCGGCACGTTGCTGATCTGGTCGCCTTTCGCGTTGAAGTACTCCGTCCGGCCGAGATTCGGGCGCTGCACGAGCCAATCCGTCTCGTACGTCGCCTGGTTGTAGGCGCCGTTCAAGCTGATCGTGAGCTCGTTGAAGCGCACCGCGCCGTCGATCTCGATGCCGCGCGCCAGCACTTTCTCCGCATTCCCCCAGCCGGAGATCACGGACTCCGGACGCTGCGGATCGAAGCGCGTCCAGCTCGCTTGATAGTCGGTGAGACGCGTTTGATACAGGTTGAGATTCAGCTGCAGGCGCTGGGCGAACAGCAGACTCTTGATGCCGAGCTCGTAATCGAGCGATTTCTCCGGACGGATCTGGGTTTCGAGCGCCGGATCACCGGGCTGGGTGTCCTGCTGGAAATAGATGAAACCGGATTTGATGCCGAGGCCCACGGAGCCGTAGAGGTTGATCCCCTCATCGAGCTCGACATTGACGCCGCCGTTCCAGGCCGTCAGCGAGGCGTCGATCGGTTTGCCCTCGACCCACGGGAACGGTGCATTGATCTCGGCCGCGCGAATCGCATTCGCTGCCTCGATCTGCGCGACCGTCGCGCCGAGCCGCACGCCGAGGGCCGTCAGATCTTCTCCCGGCCGATCGAGCTGCTGGCTGATCTTGTTCTCCTTCTCCTCCTCCGTCTGGCGCAGCCCTGCCGTGAAAGTGACTCTTTCCGTCGCATGCCAGTCCACTTGGCCGTACGCCGCAACGCTCGTCACCGTCGCATCCGTAACTGAGGACTGGTACACGCCGTCGAGCGACTTGCGCATCAACTCGCGGCCCGCGGCGCTTGCAATCAGCGTCGTGTACTGCCCGTTCGTCGCGAGCCACGCGCCCGCATCCTGACCGTAGTAGGAAGGATCATCGCTGTAGACGCGCGCATCGAGAAAATACAGGCCGAGCTGATAGTCGAATGCGTCGCCCGCCGAGGCCGTCCAGCGCAGCTCCTGCGAGAGCTGATCGTTCCAAAGCTGCTGGCCGGTGTTCGTGATATAGAACGGTCCGTTCTGGCCGCCGTTCTTGATATCGAAGTCCTGATAGCGATAGGCCGTGATCGAGGTCAGCGTGGACTCGCCGAGACGCCAATCGACCTGCGCCGAGCCGCCATATTGGTTCGTGATCTGCGGCCGCGCTTCGGAGTTCTCGATATCGGTCGTGCCGAGCGCCGGCTGATACACAGAGCCGTCAGCGTTGTGGAACCACGCCGCCCGCTGCGCCCAACGTCCGAGGAAGCCGTAGTTCACGTACTCGCCGGTCGGCGTGTAGGCAATCGGATTCGTGATCGGGCGCGGCGTGCCGTCGGCGTAGGTGGGCGGTCCGTTCGTCGTATAGATCGTGCCCGTGTTGACGCGCTCGTCCGAGCGCAGCTTGTCGAAAATGAAGCGGCCGCTCACGTTCTCGCTCGGCGTCCACAGCAGCTGGATGCGACCGGAGATCTTGTTCGTCTCCCGCCACGTCTCCTCGGCATGGCCCATCGATTGGTACAGGTTCTTGTAGAGGCCGTCGACCCGGCTCAGCGAAAACGTACTGCGATAGGCAAGCACGTCGTCGATGAGCGGCCCGGTCGAGGAGAATTTGCCGTTGAGCGTATTGCGATCACCCGCTGCCACTTCGAACGAGGTGCTGCCGGCGAAGCTCGGCGCCTTCGTCACGATGTTCACCGCGCCTAACGTCGTGTTCTTCCCCATCAGCGTTCCTTGCGGGCCGCGCAGCACTTCGATGCGGTCGAGATCGACGTATTCCGACCACGCCTGACCGGTGTAATAGAGCGTCACGCCATCGACGATGAAGGCGACGCTGCGCTCCATCGAATCGCCCGTGCCGCCGCCCCCGAGGCCGCGCAACCGCGGGCTGATGTTGCGCGCGTTGTTGCCGGTGATCACGAAGTTCGGCAACACGAGCGGCAAGTCGTAGATGTTCTTGATCTCCTCGCGTTCTAGCCGCGCGCTGCCGAGCACCGCGATCGGCAGCGGCACGTCCTGCGCGCTTTCGATGCGATTGCGCGCAGTGACGACGACCGTTTCCAGGCCATCAGATGCTTTGCGGGCCTCCTGGGCGCCAACGCCAGCGCTCAACAACAGCGTCGCGCTCAACATCGCACCGGTTTCGAGTTGCGAGCGCAGCGAGCGTTTGCGTGTGTCGGCGTGAGCCGGCGCGGGGTTGATCGATGTATTCATTGCAGTCCCCATGAGCATGGCTGCGACAACGTCTGCGGCGACTAGCGTGCTTTCGTGTGCGACGCTGCGGCCTCTGCGCCGCTCGTCGGCGGCGCGACCTTCGCGAGCGTGCCGCCCTCCGCTTCGTATTTCTTCGCACCGATCGCACCTGCGACTTTGAATCCTTTCGCCGCGAGCAGATCAGCGGCCCGCCCTGCCCGGCCGGCATTGTTCGATACGGTGACGACGGTGCGATCGCGCGGAATGTAGGCCAGTCGCTTTTCCAGGTCCGCGCTTTGAATGCTCAGATAGACCGGAAACCCGCCAATCGACGTGAGCTCGTCGGGACGGCGCACGTCGACGATGACGATCTGCTCAGGCGTCGCGAGCAGCGCATCGAGCTCCGCACGCGAGAGGATGTGAGCCTTCGAGGGTTCGGCTGCGTGTACGACGGCTGCCGCGGCAACAAGAACGAGCGCAGCGAAAGAATTCGATACAGAACGACGCTTCATCTGAATCAGCTCCCGTTGGTTGGTGTTGTATTGCCAACGGACGCTAGTGACTCGCGAGCGCGATCACCAATGGCGTTTCGCTATGAACCGCTCATGGCTGTGAATGTGACCGGCGTGACATCTCGATCCGGTAACAAGGTGACTGCAACCCAGCTGACGAGACGGGCAGCATGCATGCCTGTGACCGCGCCGTGACGGCGAGGATCGCGGTGACTGGACGTTGCAAGTCACGCCGGCCTGCATCAGGCAGCTCGGTGCGCACGACATTCGGACCTGAGCGCCGCCCCGTGCAACTGTGAGCTCGGTCACAGACTGCCGGGCGGCCTTGCAATCACGCTGCGCCGCTGCAAACAGACGGCCGTGCCTGAGCACGTCGTCTTGCGGAAAAAAGTACGGCCGATAGAAGCCAGGATGGAAAGCAAAATGAAAACGGCAGCAGCAACTCTGTGCGGGGCCATGCTCTTCATCGCGGCATGCGGGGGCGGTGGCGGCGGATCACCTCCATCCGTAGATCCTCCTCCGCCTCCCAAGCCACCCGTGGATGCGAGCCTCGCCCCCGTGCATCAGTTCGCACCAGCAGGCGGCGTTGCCACGAGCGCCCACTATTCACTCGTATCCACGTTAGGACCCGCGTCGGACAGCACCGCCGCGACGTCACAACACTACCGGATGCAGGGCGGCCTGACGGGCGCCAACATCATTTTGCCTTGAGCCAGCGAGACAACAACGATGAAACTCCTCTCGATCCGTGATCTACGCGTTCTGTGCGGCATTCTTCTCTTGAGCGCGCATGGCCTGCTGAATGCGGCGGTGCCAGCGACGATCGGCTACCAAGGCCGCTTGTACGATGCGTCCAATCGCCCGATCGATGCCACGATCAGCGTGGTGTTCGCCCTCTATTCGCAAGCCTCGGGCGGGACCGCGATCTGGACTGAAACCCAGAACGTGACCTTCGTGAACGGCTACTTCTCCGTGCAGCTCGGCTCGGTGACCCCATTCACGAACGAAAGCTTCAATGGCTCGGCGCGGTTTCTCGGCGTCACGGTCGGCGCCGATGCCGAGATGACGCCCCGCTCCGCGATCGCGAGCGTTCCGTATGCGTTGTCCGCCGCGCCCGATGCGAGATTCGGCAATCAAACCGGCACTGCCGCCGCAGGGAAAGGCCGGGAATGCGTCATCGGCGAAATCCTGTTGCATGCCGGCACCGTTGCAGGCGCGACGCCCGCTGCCGGACAAATCCTCCAGATCAGCACGAACACGCCGCTGTTCTCGCTGATCGGCACGATGTACGGAGGCAACGGCACGACGACGTTCGCGCTGCCGGACCTGCGTGGCGCCGCGCCGAATGGGCTTACGTACGCGATCTGCACGCAGGGAGTGTTTCCGGCGCGCGATTAGCCTTGTCTGCGCCGTGCGTTCACAGGCTTTGTGAACGCACGGTCAGCGTCGCGGCACTTGGGCTCGCGAGAAAGGTCGCTTCGAGCTCCGCTGCCGTCATCGGCCTTGCGAGCAAGTAACCCTGCACTTCATGACAGCCGCGCGCTCGCAGCCACTCGAGCTGCCCTGTGCGTTCCACGCCTTCGGCCGTAACCGTCAGGTTCAAGCTCGCCGCGAGCGATAGAATCGCGCTCGCGACCGCGGCGTCGCTCGCGGCTCGATCGACGTTGTGCACGAAGCTCTTGTCGATCTTGATGCGATCCGGCGGAAAGCGCGTGATGTACGCGAGCGACGAATAGCCGGTACCGAAATCATCCAGCGCGATGCGACAGCCGAGCTGGCGAATGCGGTCGAGCTTCGCACGCACGGCGCCGGAATCATTGATGATCAGCGACTCGGTCAGCTCGACTTCGATGAGCGAGGTCGGAATACCGGCCGCAATGGCTTCCGTTTCGATGACCCGCGCCGGATCGCCGTGAAGCAGCTCTTTCGCCGAGCAATTGACGGCGACCGGGAGCGTGATGCCCCGATCCAGCCAGCGCCGGACCTGGCGGCACGCCGCGCGCACGAGCCATGCGCTCATGTCCAGAATGAGGCCGCTGTCTTCCGCGATCTCGATGAACCGGCTCGGCGGCACCTCGCCATAGTCCGTATCGCGCCAGCGCAGCAGCGCTTCCACGCCGACGATGCGATCCGTCGTCACGCTGAACTTCGGCTGGAAGACGATATTCAGCAGATCGTTGTGAACCGCGCGGCGCAACCGGCTTTCGAGCTCGAGCCAGTCGCGCATGCGCGTGCCCATGGCCGGCGTGTAGACGGTCGCCGCGGCGCCGGTCGATTTCGCGTGATACATCGCGACGTCGGCGTTCTTGAAGATCGTCGCGACATCCGCGCCGTCGTCGGGATAGACCGCGATGCCGATGCTCGGGGTCGAATAGAACTCGAGCGCATCGTGCGTCAAAGCATGCTTGAACGATTGCGCGAACGCGTCGGCGAGGCGCAGCGCCAAGGCGCGAACCGAGCGGTCGCGCAGCACGATGACGAACTCATCGCCGCCGAGCCGCGAAATCACCATGCGCTCGGCATCACCGACGAGCTGCTCGGCGGTGAGCGCGAGACGCCGCGCGAAGGCGCGCAGCACGGCATCCCCCATCGCATGACCGAACGTGTCGTTCACGCGCTTGAGCATGTTGAGGTCCATGCACAACGCCGCGACCTGCTCGCCCCTCTGCGCCGCCGTGCCGATGAATGCGATGGCCGTTTCGATGCAGCGCTGCCGATTCGGCAGCTGCGTGAGCGGGTCGAAGTACGCAAGCCGCTCGATACGCTCGGCGGCCGCACTGCGCTCGGTCGTGTCTCGGCGGAGCACGACGACATCGCCTGCGGCTCGGCGGCTGAATCGCAATTCGTACGTCGCGGCCGCGCCATTTCGGGTCGTGCGGTAGTCGAGCGTTCGCGGCATTCCATCTGCCGCAGTCTTGCGAACGTTCTCGCGTGCCGCCTCCAGCACGCCCTGCGGCATTTCATTCGTCGCCGACAGCTCCGTCGCGCCGTTCGGCGACCAGCGAATCTCTCCCTCTGCCGTGACGACCCACAGGGTGTCCGGCAGTGCCTCGACAAGGGTTTCGACCTGCACGCGACGCTCGTTCAACGCACGCGCCGCGCTCGCATTGCGCAGGATGTACTCCAGCCGACGCGGCAGCAGCGCCCAGTTCACTGGCTTCGACACGAAGTCCGTTGCGCCGGCATCGAACGCTCGGGTGATCGCCTCCGAATCCTCATGACCGGTGACGATGACGATCGGAATCGTCTCGAAACGCGGATCGGCGCGCAGGCGACGACAGACTTCGAAGCCGTCGAGCTGCGGCATGTCGACGTCGAGCAGCACGATCGTGACCTGGTTCGCGAGCGCCGCCTGCAGCGCATCGAAACCGTTGTCGAACTCGAGCGCGCGCAATCCCACCTGATTCGCGGCTTCCGACAACAGGACCCGGCCGGTGTCCTCGTCGTCCGCGATGATCGCAAGATTGGCTTGAGTGATGATCGTCATCACGCGCTCGCTTTCAGGGTCAGGGCATTCAATGCATCGAGCAGCGGCGCGTGGGCGCTGCGCAGCGCGGCATCCAAGGTGCGAACGGTTTCTTGATCGCCTGCAATGCACGCCTGCTCCAGCCTGCGCACCTGCCTGCCGTACGCGAGCGCACCGACGTTCGCAGCGCTCGAAGCGAGTTTGTGACAGATGGCCGCGGCAGCCTTCAGGTCATTCGCCGCGAGTGCAGCTTGCAGCTGCGCGAGCGCGTCGGTCGAGCCGTTCGCGAACAGGCCGACGAGCTTCGAGTACAGGTCGGTGTTCGCGCCGGCTCGGAGCTTTCGCAGCGAGGCGATCGTCGCGGAATCGAGCGCCGCCAATCCTTCATGCACGGACTCCGTCATCCCGACGAAAGTCGGGACCGCATCCGGCACCCTTGTCGTCCCGACGGAAGTCGGAACCTCATTCGGTACCCTGCCAACCTGCGGTCCCGACTTGCGTCGGGACGACGGGGCGGCATCGGCAGCTGCGAGCCACTTGCGCAACAAATGCGTGCAGTCATCCAGCGTGTACGGCTTGCTGAGAATGTCGTCCATGTCCGCGGCGAGGCACTTGTCGCGATAGTTGCTCGCGTCATGCGCGGTCAGCGCGATGACGGGCACGCGCGCCGCCTGGTTCTCACGCTGACGGATCAGCCGCGTCGCCATGAAGCCGTCCATGTCGGGCATGTTCAAATCCATCAGCACGAGATCGAACCGCTCGCTGGCGAACCGCGCGATGGCATCCGCACCCGTCTTGACCCATACGGACGTACAGCCGAGCGACGCGAGATAGCCCTCCGCCACTGCCGCGTTGACCGCCTCGTCTTCCACCAACAGCACGTGTCCGTGCAGGCGCACAGTGGCCGCGTTCGAATCGAGTGCCTCCGATCCACCCGCAACTCGCACACCGAGCACGGACGCGAATGCCTCGCGCAACGCGATGCGATGCACGGGCTTCAGAACGATCCGCGTCTCATCGAGCAGGACGCGCAGATCGTGTTCCTCCACTTCCGCCGCGGTCGCGACGACGACGAGCTTGTCGATGTCCTGCCGCGGCCAGATGAGCATCGACTTCAGCTCATCGAGCTGACTGCCAACGTCGATCACGACCACGTCGGCGGCGTCCTCGCCAAGCTCGAGCCCGAGCAGCGTCGCATGCCGCGCGAGCGCTTCCGCGAGCGACGGGCGCCGGCTCGACAAGCGCACCCGCTTCTGCGCGAACGGAGACATCGTGGGCTCGAGATCCCCCGCGACCTGCAGCGGCAATCGCAGCGTGAACGTCGATCCGATCTGCGGCTGGCTTTCGACCGCGATGCGTCCGCCCATGAGATCGGCCAGCTCGCGACAGATCGACAAGCCGAGCCCGGTACCGCCGAACTTGCGCGTCGTCGTCTCATCGGCCTGCGCGAACGGCTCGAAAATGCGCTGCAGCGCCTTCGCGTCCATCCCGACGCCGGTGTCGCTCACCGCCAGCGTCGCGACGGCCCCCTCCGCACCGAGCTCGACATCAGCGCGCACGACGACTTCGCCCTTGCTCGTGAACTTGACGGCATTGCCGACCAGATTCATGAGGATCTGGCGCACGCGCAGCGGATCGCCGAGCAGCGTCCGCGACTGCTGCGCCGGCGGACAGACGATCAGCTCGATCCCTTTGCTTTCGGCGGCGCCGGCGAACAGGCTCGTGCACTCTTCCAGCACCTGACCGATATCGATCGGCAGCGATTCCAGCGCCACCTTGCCGGCGCGAATCTTCGACAGATCGAGCAGGTCATTGACGATCTGCAGCAGGATCTGCGCGGACGAGCGAATCGTCTTCGTCAAATGAGTCTGCGTCGCCGAGAGCATCGTGCGCGACAGCAGCTCGGTCATGCCGACGACGCCGTTCATGGGCGTGCGCAGCTCATGGCTCATGCGATCGAGGAAGTCGCTCTTCGCGCGCGCCGCTTCGGCGAGCTGACGATTGCTCTCGACGAGCTCGCGCGTGCGCAGCTGCACCTCGTGCTCGAGCTGCGCTTTCGCCTGCATCACTTCGCGCAGCTTGCGGCGCTGTCGATGCACGCGGTAGGCGATGACGCCGAGGATCAGCGTCGCGTAGGCGCAATACGCCCACCAGGACTGCCACGGCGCGGGATCGCGATGAATCGCGATCGTAAGCGGCGTGCTCCAGTCGGAGTCCGAGCCGGCGGCGCGCACCTCGAGGATGTGATCGCCCGCGGAGAGATTCGTGAGCGTGATGCGGCGGCGATCGTCGACCTCGATCCAGTCGCTCGTGAGGTCTTGCATGCGATACGCAAGCCGATTGTGGCGCGTCGAGCCGAAATCGAGGATGCCGAAATCGAGCGAGACGATGCTCGCGCGATAGTGCAAGGAAACGCGATCGAGCAGCCAGAACGGCTGCGCGCTCGGCATGCGCGCGCCGAGCACTTCGATGTTCGTCAAGGCGAGCCGCGGCGAGCGCCGCTCCGAGGACAGCTTTGCGGGATCGAAGATGTTGAACCCGCCCGGGCCGCCGAAGCACAGCTGCCCGTCGCGCAAGCGCAGGAACGCGCCCGATGCGAACTCCTCGCCCTGCAAGCCATGCTCGCGGTGATACGCCTTGAAGGCGCTCGTCTGCGGATCGAAGCGCACGAGCCCCGCGTTGCCGCTGAGCCAGAGCTTGCCGGCGTTGTCCGGCACGACGCCATAGAAGGTATCGCTCGACAAGCCCTCGGCGCGCGTCATCACATCGAACCGGATGTCGTTCGGCCTCGCTGGCGAGCCGACGACGCGGACGAAGCCGCCGCCTTCCGTGCCGATCCAGGCGCGATCCTCGCGATCGACCGCGATTGAATAGATCGCGTTGGACGGAAAGCTGGCCGCGTCGTTTGCGTCGTGCTTGTATGACTTGACGACGCTGCCGTCGGCGCGCGCCAGATTCAAGCCGCCGCCGTGCGTTCCGATCCAGAGATTGCCGCGCGAATCCTCGGCGATCGCCGTGACGTTCTCACCTGAAATTGCGCCCGGCGCGGCACCGTACGGGAGCTGGCGAATCACGCCGCTCGCGGGATCGAGCACGTTCGAACCGCCCCCGAACGTGCCGATCCAGATCTGGCCGGCGCGGCTTTCGGTGATCGTCATGATGCCCGCGGCGCTCGTCGCGTTGCTGTTGCCGGCGGCGACCGGAATCGATTCGATGCGTCCGTCGGGCGTGAGCTTCTTCAGGCCCGCGAGCATCGTGCCGATCCACAAATTGCCGAGATGATCCTGGCGCAGCGACATCACGATCGCATCGCCGATCGGTTTCTTGCGGCCGACGACTTGCTCGAGCGTGCGCGCCTCGCCCGTGCGCGGATCGAACTCGACGAGCGCGCCGTCGCGCGAGGCGATCCAAACGCGGCCGTTCGCCGCTTCAGCGAACGCCGTGACCGCCGAGCTGCCGAGCCATTGCGGCCGATGTCCGCCGAATTCCCAACTGCGCGGATTCCAGCGGCTGACGCCGCCCGTGCGTGTGCCGATCCACAGCAGCCGCGAAGGATCCTGATACAGCGACATGATGAATGAATCGCGCAGCGAGCCCGGATCGCTCGCGTCATGCCGGAAATGCGTGAATCTCCCGCTCGCGCGATCGAGCAGGCTCAAGCCGTCCGCGGTGCCGACCCACAGCCGCCCGGCCTGATCTTCCAGAAGCGCGCGCACGTCGTCGTTCGCGAGGGAATCGCTGCGCTGCTCGTCGTGCCTGAACTCGCTGAGGATGCGCCCGTCCGGCGCGAATCGAATGAGGCCGCGGTTGTAACTTGCGACCCATACGGTGCCGCCTGAATCTTCGAGCACTTGCGAGATCTCGGTGGCTCGCAGCGCGTCGCGGCCGCCGAAGCGCACGAAGCGCCCCTGTCCGCCTTGTGAGCGGTCGAGTCCTTGATCGGTGCCTACCCACACATCGCCCGACTTCGCGAGCGTGAGCGAGTAGATCCGATCGCTGCTGAGCGAGCTCGCATCGTTCGGGTCGTGGCGCAGATGTTCGATGCGGCCGGAGCGCGGCTCGAGGATATCCACGCCCGCATCGTTGGTGCCGATCCAGATCCGTCCGCGCGGATCGGCCAGCACGGTGCGCACGCTGTCGCTTGCGAGCGAGTGCGGATCATCGGGCGAGTGGCGATAAACGGTGAAAGTGTCGGTCGCTCGATGCCAGCGCGCCACGCCGCGATCCTGGATCGCAATCCAAAGATCGCGATTCGCGTCTTCGACGATCTGCCACACGAAGTTGCCCGGCAAGGAATTCGGGTCGGTGCGCACATGGGCGTAACGGACGAGGGCTGCGCCGTCGTAGCGCACGAGGCCGTCCTCGGTGCCGATCCACACGAAGCCCTGCGAATCCTGCAGGGTCGTCATGACGGTCGCCTGGGGAAGGCCCTCGAGTGTAGAAAGATGCTCGAGAACGAGCGGCCGCGCATCGGCCGCCGCAGCTGCCGATGTCGTCAGGATCCAAAGCAGTATCGAACCGAGCGCCGCGAGCCAGGCGCGGGCCGGCGTTTGAGTCTTCACGACGCGGAGCATGAGGCAAGCATGCGTCGCGCGCGTTGATCGAGGTTCGGAAAACCGCGGCAGTGCGCGGGTTGACGCTAGACGTGCGTCACAGTCTCGGCATTCGTCGCCAGGATGCTTCGGTGCCGTCGTCCCTGCATACGGTCATGCCCGACCCCGTCATCCCGACGCAAGTCGGGATCGCCAACGGCACCGTGCCAAATGCGGTCCCGACTTGCGTCGGGACGACGGAGGGTGCTTCCCGACTTGCGTCGGGACGACGATGATTATTCGTTCGGCACCCAGGTCGCGATCGACGCCGGCTTCGCGCCCATGAACGCTTCCTGCACTTCATTCCACCAGGGCACGTTCTTGCTCCACGAATACCCCTTCGACCAGCTGTAACCCTTGGACCAGCTGTAGCCCTTGCTCCAGGAATAGCCCTTCGACCAGGAATAGCCCTTGCTCCAGGAGTAGCCGTCGCTCCACAGGAAGCCCTGATTCCAGGGATAGCCCTTCGACCACGAGTAGCCATCCGCATTGACCGGATCGGCCCAGGCCCAGCCTTCCATGTTCATGATGTAGAAGTTGCCGTTCGCATCGATGTTCGCAGGCCCGCCGAAGTGCTCGGTGCCAGCGATGTCCGCGGCAATGTTCAAACCGTTGTTCGCACAGTTCGTGGCCGAACCGTGCACCGCATCGATCGCGTTGATGAGGCCCGCGCCCTGCTGGAACACGCTGTACGCCAGCTTGCCCGCGGAAGTCACGGCGGGGCGCGATGCGGCGATCAGGCGGCACTTCACCGCATCCGGCGTCAGGCTCGGATCGTCCTGAAGCATCAGCGCGACGACGCCCGAGGTCACGGCCGCCGCCTGCGACGTGCCGGACATCGTGAACAGCTGCTGGCCGAGCTTCATCGAATCCGGATCGATGTTCGCAAGATAGCTCGAGCTCGACATCGACGCCGCGATGTGTCCGCCCGGCGCGACGATTTCCGGCTTCACGAAGCCCTCGTATGTCGGACCGGTCGAGGAGAACGAAGCGAGCCGGTCATCGGTCGCATCGTATGGCGTGTTGCTGTCCGTCAGCGCGCCGACGGTGATCACGTACGGAACGTTGCCCGGAACGTCGATCGTCATCGGTCGCGGGCCTTCATTGCCCGCGGATGCGACCACGACGATGCCCGCGCGCCATGCCGCCATCACGGCCTGATTCAGCGGATCGTCCCAGTAGTACGACACCGGCGCCGACCCGAACGACAGGTTCAAGACGCGGATCTTGTACTTCACGCGATTCTGGACGACCCAGTTGAGGCCCGCGATCACGTCGCTGTAGCGCCCGCCGCCCTGGCCGTCGAACGCGCGCACGATGACGAGGTTCGATTTCGGCGCGATGCCGAGATAGCCGCCGGCGAGATTCTGCGCACCGCTCGCCGCGATCGAGGTGATGTGCGTGCCGTGACCGTAGGGATCGTTCGTCACCGGCTTCGAGCCGCCGTTCGTCACGTCGATCGTCGCGAGAATGCGCGTGCCGTAGTTCTGGCTCAGGTCCTGCCAAAGCCCCGTGTCGAGCACGGCGACGGTCACGCCTTTGCCCGTGATGCCAGATCGATGCAGCACATCCGCACCGATCAGCGCGGGATAGTTCGTCTCATAGAAAAGCGTGCCGACGTTCAAGCCGGTGCCGTCCTCGAGCGCCGTTGCATTGCTCACGGTCTTCACGACGGGAGATGTCACGCCGCTCACCAGCGGCACCGTCGTCACGGTCGACACGACCGGCGCGACGACATTGCCCGTCGTCGTCTTGACGAGGCTGTTCTGAGCGAGTGTCGAATTCAAACTGTTGGTGAGCGATTTGATGAAGTCCAGCAGGCCGCGCGTCGTCACTGCGCGATCCGCAAACACTCGCACGGCCGAGGATTCCCGCAGCGCCGTCGTTTGTTCCGGGGTGAGATACGCGCTCACCGCGTTGATGATGGGCAGCTCCTGCTCGATCTGAATGCCGAGCGCCTGCACCTCGCGCGATGCGGCCGCGGCAGACGTCGCTTGCACGATGTGCAGCGACGGCACGGACCGCAGCATCACCGGCGTTGGCGCCTCGGCGCAGAACGTTGCAGCGGCGGGCGCAATCGCGGCAGCGACGGCGAGCATCAAGGGAGAAAGGCGGCGCGAAAACATGGAGGACTCGGCAGTGAACCATTGACGGGCCGCATTTCACCCGGAGTACGACTTTCCGGCAGAGACGCGTTCTACCGTGGCGGCGCCGTTCCATGTGACGTGCGTCTCATAACGCGGCGGTCAAATCGCGCCGCGTTATGTCGGGTGGGTTCGTTTCGCGAAGAAATCGCCGCTGCCGAATTCGCAGCCCATGCGCACGAGCGCGTCGTAGTGATCCGGCGTGTCGATGCCGTTAGCGAGCGCGTGTACTCCGAATGCGGCCGCGATGCCGAAGGTGGCGCGGCAGATCTTTTCTGCCTGCGAGTCGCTGCAGGCCGCGGCGACGAAGGCGCGATCGACTTGAATGCCGGTGATCGGCGTGCGCGCCAATGCCGTCAGCGCGCTCGCCGAACGTCCGGCTTCATCGACGATCAATTGCACTCCGCGTCGATGCAGCGCGCGCAGCGATTGCAGATCGTGCGCAACGATGTTGCGCTCGGCAATGCGAATCTCGAGCCGCTCCGCCGGAATCGCGCCGCTGGCCAACACACGCTCGATGTCATCCACGAAATCCTCGTGCAGCAGATGATTGCGCAGCGGACCGAATGAGACGCGCACGTCGGCGCCCCACTTCGGAGTCCGCGCCGCAAACTCCTCGCACAAGACGGCGAGCGCGGCGCGCGACAAATCCACCGCGAGCCCGGTGCTGCCCGCCACGCGCAGGAATTCATGGGGCCGCAGCCGCCCGCGCAGCGGATGTTCCCAGCGCACATAGCCGAGCTTTGCGACCAGCCGGCGCGTTGCGAGATCGTAGCGGCCGACAAAGCGCATCCCCAGTTGCCGCCCGGTGATCGCCTCGCGCAACTCGCGGCCGAGATCGAGCCGTGCAAGCGAGCGCAGCTTCACGCTGTCGCCGAAGTACACGATCTTGTCGGCCCCGCATTGCCGAGCCTCGGAAACCGCAAGACGCGCTTGTTCGATGAGCTCCTTCGTCGAGGTCGAAGTGCCGGGGTTCAGAACGGCGACGCCCGCGTGAGGCGTCAGCTGAAAATGCGCTTCGCCGGCAGCGATGGGCTCGCGCAGGCTGGTCCGCACGCGCTCGACGCATTCACCGATGACATCGCGATCGCCCGATTCGATCGCGAGCGCCAACGTGTTCTCGCTCAGGACGCCCAAGTGCCAGCGCGGTGCCGCATCGCTTCCATCGCCCAGCTGCGCGGACAATCGCATCAGCGCCAGCTTCAACAGCTCCTCTGACACATGCGAGGCGATGATTTCCGCGATGTCCGGAATGCCGTCGAGCTGCAGAATCGCGACGGCCACGGGCTGCTCGCGCAATGCGGCGAGCGCAGCCAGTTCTTTGAGACGGCGCTTGAACCCGCGTCGATCGATTCCGACCGTCGAATGATCGCCGCTCGTCTCGAGGCTCGCTGCCCGCGCGTCGCTCCCGCCCGTTCCGATCACGAGCAACGCGCGGTCGGGACCTTGCGGCATCACACGCAACGCGAGCGGCAGATTGCCTTCCATGACGGTTACAGTCATCGGGCGGCGATCGGCGAGCGAGCGTTTTACCGTCTGCCGCAGGAACGTGTGTGTGGATGCGCTGAGATTCAGCCGCAGCTCACCGTCGAGATCGCGCTCGACTGCAACCGGAAGGCCAGCCCCGCCGAAGAACTGAATGATCGAGCCGTCACGCCGCAGGGAGACGACGAGATCCGGCAGCTGCGCGAGGAGCGCATCGAAAGGACCGGCACTGCCGTGAGCGTGGAGCGATCGAGCGGGCTGCATCTTGTTCTGGTCGCGCTACGCGCATCTGAGCGCGGAGATCGGCAGTCGGTGGAGCGATGGCGCGAAGCTACCGCATTGCCTTGCGATGAGGCTGCGAACTACACCTTAAGTCGAGCCAGCACGTGCAGGATCGCGCTCAGGGCGAGACGCGTGTCACGAGCCCGCGCCACATTCTGACGTTCAAGGGACAGCTGCAACGCCCGCGAGCAGCGAGGCTCATCGCGTGAAGCCGAGAGATGTCAAATCGACGCTAGCTGCCGCTGGATACTCGCAGGCGCCGCAACATTCGTTGGACGAGGACGGCTGGCGGCGCCGAAACATCGAAGGGCTCGCCAACATCCTGCCGGTTCGCGAGCAGGCGGCTTTCCCGCTCGAAGGCCTCACGGTCGTGCTCGCGCTCGTCGAGGGCACGGACGCTGGCGCGCGCTGCGATGCGTCGGAGATTTTCTTCGCGGGGCAGCATGAGCAGGAACGCGTGGAAGTCGTCATCGATGCTCCGCAGCCGCTCACGCAAGTCTGCAAGCTCGTGCGGCTCGGTCCAGAGGTGATTGACGACGAAGCTCCGGTAGCCGAAGCGCCGGTGATGCTGAATGAGCAATGCGATCGTCGAGTGCAGGTGCTCGAGCGGGTCAGGCGCGGGTGGATTTGCCGCGATCAGGTGATCACCGTCGAGCATCACGCAGTAGTCCATGCTTTCAGAAAGCGCTTCGGCAAGCGTCGATTTGCCGATGCCGAGCGGGCCGTTCAGTACGATGATCATCAGTGTCTGTCCTCAACCATCGACCGCCCTCTTCCGCTTACTCTCGCCCCGTCGTCCCGACGCAAGTCGGGACCGCATTCGGCACCGTGCCAGCGGCGGTCCCGACTTTCGTCGGGACGACGGGGTGGCGCTTGTGCATTGTCCTGCACGAAGCTCTTCTACCGACCCTGCACCGATCCCATCGCGCTCATCGGCAACGCTCGTCCATCGATGTCGCCTTCGGGAATCGTGAGGCCAATGAAGCGTGCGAACGTCGGCACGATGTCGACCGTCTCGACCGCCTTCGGCTGCTCGACCGGCTCGATACCCGGCCACCAGAACAGAATCGGCACGCGCCGGTCGTATGCCCAGGGCGAGCCGTGCGTCGTCACGTAATCGCGCTCCACGTCCTTCGGCTTCTGATAGATCGAAACGTACGGCTTCAACAGCACGATCAAATCACCCGATCGCTGCGGATCGAAGCTCGCCTTCGCCCTTTCGAGGAGCGTCCATTCATCGGGCGGTCCGCTGGGGGGCGCTGCACCGATCAGCTCGTTCTTAGTGAACACCACCTCGACTTGCGGATGCGACCGGTAGATGCGCGCGGCAGCTTGCTGCACCTCCGCGCGACGGCTCGCGGGGATATCCGCGCTCAACCACACATCGTTCGCGAACTCGTCGCTGCCGAGAATCAGCGGCTCGGGCAAGCCGAGCGCGGCCGACAACGCCGGGTTCATATGCTTCGGCAGCAGCTTTTCGTCGAGCCGCTGCGCTTCGAGGATGCCGCGCTGGCGATTGCGCTCAGTAAGGTCGATGCCGCCGTGGTCCGCAGTGAGCGCGACGACGTACGGCACGCGCAGCTTGTCGATCTCATCGAGGAGATGCCCGATGGTCCGATCCAGCGCGATCTGCTGCGCGCACATCTCCGCGCCT
>Ga0164243_10000750_pt1 | contig 56438 bp, 56 predicted proteins | sample OricompcompostOP_FD_108781 | JGI IMG/M metagenome (GOLD analysis project Ga0164243, IMG submission 108781) | Organic Plus compost microbial communities from Emeryville, California, USA - Original compost - Organic plus compost (OP) | ecosystem: Engineered > Solid waste > Mixed feedstock >... | reverse complement strand
GACCCCGAGCGAGACCCGTGCCCGACCAGCCCCAGCAGCCCGACCCGTTCGAGATCTTCGGGCTCGACCCCGAACCGGCTGCCGGGGGCGCCGCGCCCGGGCCCGTACCGGCGGCTCGCCCCGTTCCGGCCCGGGACGCCGGCCCGGACCCCATGACCGCCGCGGCAGCCGAGGCCGGACCCGCACCCGAGCCGGCCGCCGACGCGGCGTGGGACGACCAGGGATGGGACGACGAGGGCGACTACGTCCCGGTCACCGGCAGCCACGGCCGCTCGGGTGGCGGCCGCCGGTGGGGGTTGGCGCTGCTCGGCCTGCTCGTCGTGGTGGTGCTCGTGCTCGGCGCCGGGTTCCTGTGGGTGCGCAACCAGATCGACCCCGGGAACCCTGGCGAGGAGATCGCCCTCACCATCCCCGCGGGCAGCACCACGTCCGACATCGCCTCGCTCCTGGCCGCCAAGGGCATCATCACCAACGCCACCGTCTTCGAGTGGTACCTGCGGATCAACGGTGGCGGTCCCTTCCAGGCCGGCGACTACGACGGGCTGCGTCGCAACTCCTCCATGGGTGACGTGAAGAAGGTGCTCGAGGCGGGACCCGTGCCCCCGAAGCCGGTGACCTTCCTGGTGCGCGAGGGCCTGTGGGAGTCCGAGACCCGCCAGCTGATCCTCGACACCTTCAGCGGCATCGACCCCGCCGCGCTCGACGCCGCGCTGGTCGGCACCCACCCGACCCTGCAGCCGGCCGGCTCCGACGACCTCGAAGGCTTCCTCTTCCCGGCCACCTACGAGATCACCCCCGAGCAGGCCAACGACGCCCAGGCCCTGATCGACCAGATGATCGCCGCCTTCGACCGCACGGCCGCCGCCACCGGGCTGGCCGACGCCACCGCCACCCTGCGGTCCGAGGGGGTCGACGTCGAGATCACCCCCTACCAGGCCCTCATCGTGGCGTCGCTCATCGAGTCCGAGGCCAAGGTCCCCGAGGACCGGGCCAAGATCGCCCGGGTCATCTACAACCGGCTCGAGCAGGGCATGTCGCTCGGCATCGACGCCTCGGTCCTCTACGCCCTCGGCGACCGCTCGGCCACCCTCACCGAGAGCGCCCTGAAGACCGACTCGCCCTACAACACGCGGGTGAAGACGGGTCTGCCGCCCACCCCGATCAACTCGCCCGGCCAGGCCTCCATCGAGGCGGCCCTGCATCCGGCGCCGGGCCGGTGGACCTACTACGTCCTCACCGACGAGGAGGGCAACCACTACTTCACCGACAGCTACGCCGACTTCCAGCGGGCGGTCCAGGACGCCCGCAACCGCGGCGTCTTCTGATGGACGCACCCACCGGCAGCACCCGGCTGGCCGCGGTGATCGGCTCGCCGGTGCGGCACTCGCTGTCGCCCCGCCTCCACAACGCCGCCTTCGCCGCCACCGGCCTCGACTGGGTGTACGTCGCCTTCGAGGTCGCCGACGGGGATGCCGCGGCGGCGCTCGAGGGCATGCGGGCCCTGGGCATCGGCGGCCTGTCGGTCACCACCCCGCACAAGGAAGCGGTCGCCCGGGCGTGCGACCGGCTCAGCGACGACGCCGCGGTGCTCGGTGCGGTGAACTGCGTCGTGCCCGACGGCGACCAGCTGGTGGGCCACAACACCGACGGTCCCGGCCTGGTGGCGGCCCTGGCCGCCGACGGCGTGGTCGTCACCGACGAGCCATGCGTCGTGCTCGGCGCCGGTGGCGCGGCCCGGGCCATCGCCCTCGCCCTCTCCCGGGCGGGCGCGGCCGAGGTGGCGGTGGTGAACCGCACCGCGGCCCGCGCCGAGCAGGCCGTGACCCCCCTGGCCGGCCGGGGCCGGGTGGTGGCTCCGCACGAGGTGGCCGACTCGCTGGCCGCCGCCGCCGTCGTGGTCAACGCCACCACGGTGGGGATGGGCGCCCCGGGACCGGACGACGTCCCCGTCGACCCCACGCCGTTGCACGCGGGGCAGGTCGTCGTCGACATCGTCTACCGCCCCCTCGAGACACCCTTCCTCGCCGCGGCGCGGGCCCGGGGGGCCCGGGTCGCCAACGGGGTCCCGATGCTCGTCCACCAGGCGGCGGTGGCGTTCGAGCTGTGGACCGGCGTCCCCGCGCCGGTCGAGGCGATGTCGCGCTCCGTGGTCGGGCTGCTGGCCTGAGCGGCCGACCCGCAGAAATACCTCCACCCTGGCCCTTGACGTGCCGACAACTGGGGCCTGAGCTTGGTGCCAGCACGCCGGCACCGGAGTCTGGGAGGCATTCGTGGCCCTGCAGGGAAGCATCGACACCTTCGCGTTGGACGACGTCCTCCGGCTCGTGGCCGGCACCGGCAAGACCGGGCGGCTCACACTGGTCGGCAGCCGCGGCCGCGGTGAGCTCCTCGTGCTCGACGGTCGGCTGCTCGACGGGTCGGTGAGCACCGACGAGCGGGTCGGCGACCTCCACGAGCTGGTCTTCGAGCTGCTGCGGTTCGGCGACGGCGAGTTCCAGTTCGAGACCGAGGTGGTGGAGGGAGTCGACGGGGTCCAGGCGGCCGAGGTCGACGAGGTGCTGAACGGCGCCGCCGAGCTCCTCGCCGAGTGGCGCGAGATCGAGCGGGTCGTGCCCTCCGGGCGGGTGCTGGTCCAGCTGCGCGCCGACGGTCCGGGCACCACCGTGCAGGTCGAGCCGTCGGAGTGGCGGGTGATCGCCGCCATCGGGTCGGGCGTCATCATGGACGACCTGGCCGCCCAGCTCGAGACCAGCCACCTGAGCCTGGGTCGCCTCCTGTGCTCGCTCGTCGAGGCCCAGCTGGTCACCGTGTCCGAGGCCGGTGCCCGGGAGCTCGCACCGGAACCGGAGGCCACCGAGCCCGTCGAGGTCGCACCGGTGGAGGCCGCCGTCGAGGTCGAGGAGGCCGCACCCGAAGCGACCGCGCCCGAGGCGGCCGCCCCCGGCTACGCCCCGTACGCCGCCGACAGCTGGAGCGACGCCGAGCCGGTGAACGGGAACGGCAGCGGCAACGGGGCGGGCTTCGGTCCGGCCGATGCGGACCTGCTCTTCGAGAGCGTCCACCAGTTCGACGGCAGCGACGCCGTCGAGCCCGCCGAGGTGCCGGTCGACGACGCCCCGGTGGTCGACGCCGCCGAGTTCGCCCGCCGCCTGGCCGAGCTGCCGCCGCGTGCCGCCAAGGCCGTCGCCGCCGCGGCCCGGGCCACCACCGCCGAGGAGCGCGAGGCGGCGCTGGCCGAGCTCGACGGCACCGGTGAAGAGGTCGACCACGAGGTCCTGCTCCAGCTCCTCGGCCCTGTCGAGGGCTGAGTCCCGGCCGGCCGGGGGTCGCACCGAGCTCCGCCCACCGGCCACTACCGTCGGCGCCCGTGATCGCCCGCCTGGTCGTCTGCGCCGTCCTCGCCCTGCCCGCCGGCTGGTTCGCCGGCGTGCTGGCCGACCGCATCCCCGACCGGGAGCCCCTCCTGCGGCCGGTGAAGCCGCTGCACCTGGCCGGGCGCGACCTCGTCCTCCACCTCGGGGTCCTGGTGCTGTTCCTGCTGGCGGGCTGGCGCTTCTGGGAGGCGCCGTGGTCGGTGATGCTCGCCTACTGCGCCCTCTTCGGGGTGCTGGCCGCGCTCAGCGCCATCGACATCGAGCACTACCGGCTGCCCGACCTGATCGTGCTGCCCTCGATCGTGGTGGCCATCGTGTGGATCTCGGCGGCATCGATCGTGGAGGGCTCGCCCGAGGCGATCCGCTACGCCCTCGCTGGTGGGGCCGTCTACTTCGGCTTCCTCTTCGTCGCCCACCTGATCTCCCCCCGCGGCATGGGCTTCGGCGACGTGAAGCTGGCCGCGGTCATGGGCCTGTTCGTCGGGTGGTTGGGCACCGACCTGGTCGAGGCGTTCGCCCTCGTCCTGTGGGCGATGCTCATCGGGTTCGCCTCCGGCTCGGTGTTCGGGTTCGCCGTGCTCCTGCGTCGCCGGCGGAACCGGCCGTTCCCGTTCGGCCCGTTCCTGGCCCTCGGCGCCATCGCGGCCGTGCTGCTCAGCCGGGGCCTGGTGACGGGCTGACGCCGGAACCGTCTTCGGGCGCCCCGGCGCGCCCCGGTAGATTGGCCCGGTGCTGCGCTTCCTGACCGCCGGAGAGTCCCACGGCAAGGCCCTCGTCGTCATCCTGGAGGGCGTGCCCGCCGGCCTCGAGCTCACCGTCGAGCACATCGCCGACGAGCTCGCCCGGCGCCGGCTCGGCTACGGCCGGGGCCCCCGGATGCGGTTCGAGGCCGACGAGGTCACCCTGGTGGCCGGGGTCCGCCACGGCCGCACCCTGGGCTCGCCCGTCGCCATCGAGATCGCCAACAGCGAGTGGGACCGGCCGCCGCGCAAGTGGGCCGAGGAGATGTCGCCCCACCCCGGCGCCACCAAGCAGCCGCTCACCACGCCCCGGCCCGGCCACGCCGATCTCACGGGCATGCAGAAGTACGACTTCGACGATGCCCGCAACGTGCTCGAGCGGGCGTCGGCCCGCGAGACCGCGGCCCGGGTGGCGGCGGGCGCCGTCGCCAAGCGCCTGCTCGCCGAGCTGGGCACCGAGATCGGCTCCCACGTGGTGCAGCTCGGCTCGGTGCGCACCGCGCCGGGCGTCCGGCCCGCGCCGGGCGAGCTCCGATCGGTCGACGAGTCGCAGGTGCGGGTGGCCGACGCCGCCGCCGAGGCGGCGATCGTCGAGGAGATCAAGGCGGCGGCCAAGGACGGCGACTCCCTCGGCGGCGTGGTCGAGGTGCTGGCCTACGGCGTGCCCGTCGGCCTCGGCAGCCACGTCCACTGGGACCGCAAGTTCGACGGCCTGCTGGCCCAGGCCCTCATGAGCATCCAGGCGGTGAAGGGCGTGGAGCTGGGCGACGGCTTCGACGTCGCCGGCCGGCGGGGGAGCAGGGCCCACGACCCGATCGTGTGGGACGCCGCCGAGGGCACCTACCGCCGCACCAGTGCCTTCGCCGGCGGCCTGGAGGGGGGCATGACCACCGGTGAGGTGCTCGTCGCCCACGTGGCGATGAAGCCCCTGGCCACCCTCAACCGCCCGGTGCTGGCCACGGTCGACACCGCCACCAAGGAGGCCAAGCCCTCGTTCAAGGAGCGCACCGACGTCACCGCGGTGCCGGCGATGGGCGTGGTGGCCGAGGCCATGACCGCCCTGGTGCTGGCCAACGAGGCGCTGCGGAAGTTCGGGGGCGACTCCGTGCGGGAGTTCGTCCGCAACGCCGAGGGGTTCGCCGCCCAGGTGCGCGAGCAGTCCCTCGCCGCCGGCCCCGCCCCCGAGCTCGACCCCGAGGCGGCGCCGATCAACTGGGACGAGACGCTGGCCTTCGACGGCGTCGACGCCACCGACCCGGCGGAGCCCCGGTCGTGAGCCGGCCCGCGCCGGGTCGTCCCGGGCACGTGGTCCTCGTCGGCATGATGGGCGTGGGCAAGACCACCGTCGGCCGGCGCATCGCCGCCGCGCTGGACCGTCCGTTCGCCGACAGCGACGCGGTGATCGAGGCCCGCACCGGCCGCACCGTCCGCGAGATCTTCGAGGACGACGGCGAACCGGCGTTCCGGGAGATCGAGGCCGAGGTGCTCGCCGAGGCCATCGACGCGGGGGAGCCGGCCGTCATCGCCGCCGCCGGCGGCGTGGTCCTCGACCCCCGGAACCGGGAGCTGCTGACCCGGGCGGGCACCGTGGTGTGGCTGCGGGCGCCCGTCGAGGTGCTGGTGGGCCGGGTCACCCGTGGCGACCACCGCCCGCTGCTGGCAGACGACCCCGGCGGCACCCTCCATCGCATGGAGGAGGACCGCACCGCCCTCTACGCCGAGGTCGCCGACGCGGTGGTCGACTCCTCCCAGCCGCCCGACGCGGTCGTCGACGCCGTCCTGTCCGTGGTGCGCGAGCGGGAGGCGGTGTCCGCATGATCGTCGTCCCCGTCCCCCTGGCCGACCGGTCCTACGACGTCCTCGTGGGCGACGGTGCCCGCCACGAGCTGGCCCGCGTCATCCCGGAGGGTGCCAAGCGGGTCGCGGTCGTCACCCAGCCCGGCATCGGCGTCGACGTCGACCCCGGCCGGGAGCACCGGGTGTTCGAGATGCCCGACGGCGAGGAGGGAAAGAGCCTCGCCACCGTCGAGGAGCTCTGCCGGGAGTGGGCCCGCTGGGGGCTCAACCGGGCCGACGCCGTGGTGGCCGTCGGCGGGGGCATCGTCACCGACACCGCCGGGTTCGCGGCGGCCTGCTACCACCGCGGCGTCCCGGTGGTGCACGTCGCCACCACGCTCCTCGGCCAGATCGACGCCGCCATCGGCGGCAAGACCGGTGTGAACCTCCCCGAGGGGAAGAACCTCGTCGGTGCCTTCTGGCAGCCCTCCGCCGTGCTGTGCGACACCGAGGTCCTCGCCACCCTGCCCCCGCGGGAGTACCGCAGCGGCCTCGGTGAGCTGGCCAAGTACCACTTCCTCGGGGGTGGCGACCTCGACGCGCTGCCGCTCGACGAGCGGGTGGCGGCCTGCGTCGCCATCAAGGCGGCCGTGGTGGCGGGCGACGAGCGCGAGGGGGGTCGGCGAGCCACCCTGAACTACGGCCACACCCTCGCCCACGCCATCGAGATCGCCGGCCACCACGACCTCCGCCACGGCGAGGCGGTGGCGGTCGGGCTGGTGTTCGCCGGGGAGCTGGCCCACCGCCTGGGCCGCATCGACGCCGACCGCCTCGCGGAGCACCGCCGGGTGGTGGCCACCTACGACCTGCCTGCGACCCTGCCACCGGGGCTCACCGACGACGAGCTCATCGAGCTGATGGGCCGCGACAAGAAGGCCCTCGACGGCATCACCTTCGTGCTCGACGGCCCCGAGGGCGTCGAGCCCGTCACCGGGGTCGACCGGGCCGACATCGAGGCCGCCATCGACGCCGTCCGCTCCGAGGGGGACCGTTCGTGACCGAGTCCGGCACCGACCCGACCACCTCCGACGGCCGCCCCGTCGTGCTGCTCCTGTCGGGCCCGAACCTGAACCTGCTCGGCGACCGGGAGCCCACCGTCTACGGCAGCGCCACCCTCGACGACCACGTCGCCGTCGCCCGGGGCGCAGCGGGGCCCCACGGCCTCACGGTGGAGCACCTGCAGTCCAACCACGAGGGCGACCTGGTGGAGGCCGTCCACGGCGCCCGGGGCCGCTGCGCCGCGATCATCGTGAACCCGGGCGCCTTCACCCACTACTCGTGGGCGCTGCACGACGCTCTCGCCGCCTTCGACGGGCCCGTCGTGGAGCTGCACCTCTCGAACCCGGAGGCCCGTGAGCAGTGGCGCCACACGTCGGTCGTGGCCCCCGTCGCCACCGGCACCATCGCCGGGTTCGGCGGCGACGGCTACCGGCTGGCGGTCGAGGCGGTGGCCCGGCTGCTGGGGGTCGAGCGATCGTGACGTCGGCGCTGGCCGAGCGGCTGGCCGCCCTGCCACCCATGGACGTGGCCGGGCGCACCGACCGGCTGCGCGCCCTGCTGGAGGAGGAGGGCGTCGACGCCCTGCTCGTCACCTCCCTCACCAACGTCCGCTACCTCACCGGCTTCACCGGCTCCGCGGGCGTCCTCGTCGTCACCGCCGCCGACGCACTGCTGGTCACCGACGGCCGCTACACCGAGCAGGCCGCCGACCAGCTGGCCAGCTCGGGGGCGCCCGCCCGACTCGAGATCACCGCCACCGAGCAGCGCCGGGTGGTCACCGACGCCCTGGCCGGAGCCGGGCGGATCGGCCTGGAGGCCGAGCACGTCACCTGGGCCGCGCAGCGCCGCTACGTACAGGAGTGGTTCGCCGATCAGGCGCTCGTCCCCACCTCGGGCCTGGTGGAGCGGCTGCGCCGCTGGAAGGACGCCGGCGAGCTGGCCCGCATGGAGGCCGCCGCCGCGGTCGCCGACACCGCGCTCGCCGAACTGCGGCCCGGGCTGCTCGACGGTCCGACCGAGGCCGAGTTCGCCCTCGAGCTCGACGCCACCATGCGGCGCCTGGGCGCCACCCGACCCAGCTTCGAGACCATCGTGGCCTCGGGGCCCAACGGAGCCCGGCCCCACGCCCGCCCGTCGGGTCGCCGCATCACCCCCGGCGACCTGGTGGTGCTCGACTTCGGCGCCGTCGTCGACGGCTACTGCTCCGACATGACCCGCACCGTGGCGGTCGGCGAGGTCGACGCCACCGCGGCCCGCATGCTCGAGGTGGTCACCGCCGCCCAGGCCGCCGGCGTCGCCGCGGTGGCGCCCGACGTGGCGGCCACCGCCGTCGACGCGGCCTGTCGAGAGGTCATCGCCGATGCCGGCTGGGCCGACGCGTTCACCCACGGCACCGGCCACGGCGTGGGCCTCGACATCCACGAGGCGCCCCGGGTCGGCAGCACCAGCGACGCCGTGCTCGGCCCCGGCGACGTGGTCACCGTCGAACCGGGCGTGTACCTTCCGGGCCACGGCGGTGTCCGTGTCGAGGACACGGTCGTCGTCACCCCCGAGGGGTGCCGCCCCCTCACCCACAGCACCAAGGACCCGGCGCCGTAGCCGGCGGCCGGGCCGCGGCCCGCCCGGTCACGAGGAACCACACCGATGCCCACGATCACCACCAACGACCTCAAGAACGGCATGTCGCTCGACCTCGACGACGGCCTGTTCGAGGTGGTCGAGTTCCAGCACGTCAAGCCGGGCAAGGGCGGTGCGTTCGTGCGCACCACCCTCAAGAACGTCCGCAACGGCGCGGTCATCGAGCGCACCTTCCGGGCGGGGGAGAAGGTGGAGCGGGCCATGATCGACAAGCGGGAGATGCAGTTCCTCTACCGGGCCGGCGAGGACTACGTCTTCATGGACAACGCCACCTACGACCAGCTCAACGTGGGGCCCGAGTCGCTGGGCGACGCGTCGAACTACCTCGTGGAGTCCGCCGACGCCATCCTCAAGATGTACGGCGACGAGATCGTCGGCGTGGAGCTCCCGGCCGCGGTGGAGCTGAACATCGCCGAGACCGAGCCGGGCATCCAGGGCGACCGCGTCTCCGGTGCCCGCAAGCCGGCCACCCTCGAGACGGGCCTGGTGGTGCAGGTGCCGCTGTTCGTGGGCCCCGGCGACCGGGTGAAGGTCGACACCCGCACCGGCGAGTACATCACCCGGGCGTGAGCCCCGACGCCGACGACCTCGGCCCCCTCCCGGGCAGCCGGCGCGAAGCGCGCGAGCGGGCCTTCCACCTCCTCTACGAGTCCGAGATGAAGGGGGAGGGCCCCGGCGTCGTGCTCGAGTCGCTCCCGCTCGAGCCCGACGAGTTCGCCGTCGAGCTCGTGCGCGGGGTGGGTGCCACCCAGGCCGAGCTCGACACCCTCATCAGCACCCACGCCCGCAACTGGGACATCGACCGCATGCCCGCGCTCGACCGGGCGGTGCTGCGCCTGGCCTGCTACGAGCTGGCCCACCGGCCCGACGTCCCCACCGGGGCGGTGATCTCCGAGGCGGTGGAGCTGGCCAAGCGCTACAGCACCGACGACAGCGGCCGCTTCGTGAACGGCGTGCTCTCGGCCGTCGCGGCCGAGGTCCGGCCCGCCTGAGGCCACCCATGTGTGACGCCCGGCCCGGTCCTCGGCGGGGAGGACGGTGCTAGGGTGCACGCCTGACCGTGAAGCGGGTCCTGTGAGGCCCGCACGGACAGGAAGGACCACCGCGTGGCCGAACGCGAACGCCGTCTGACGCCCCCGTACGGGGGCGTTTTCGTTCCCCGGACACGGGTCATGACCCGGGAGGACATGCAGCGGGCGTCCTGGCGCATGGCCCACGAGATCGTGGAGCGCAACCACGGCCTCGACGGGGTCGTCCTCATCGGCCTGCAGACCGGCGGCATCCCGCTGGCGGCCCGCCTGGCCGAAGCCCTGGAGATGATCGAGGGCGTCGAGGTGCCTGTCGGCCGCCTCGACGTGGCCTTCTACCGCGACGACATCGGCCTGCGGCCGGTGCTGCCGGAGGCCGTCACCGACATCCCCGGCGACCTCGACGGCCGCACCGTGGTGCTGGTCGACGACGTGCTCTTCACCGGCCGAACCATCCGCGCCGCCCTCGACGCCCTGGCCGACTACGGCCGGGCGCGGGCCGTGCAGCTGGCGGTCATGGTCGACCGGGGCCACCGCGAGCTGCCGATCCGGCCCGACTTCGTCGGCAAGAACCTCCCGACCCGCCGCGACGAGGTGGTCGACGTCACCGACGAGGGCGTCGACCTCGGGGAGATGGTCAAGTGAGCCGGTCCGGTGCCGGCCAGCGACGCAACCTCCTCTCCATCGCCGACCTCGGGCCCGACGTGGCCAGCGGCATCGAGGAGGTCATGGCCCTCACCGACTCGTTCGTCGAGGTCAGCGAGCGCCAGATCCCCAAGGTCCCCGCGCTGCGGGGGCGCACCGTGGTGTCGCTCTTCTTCGAGGACTCCACCCGCACCCGGCTGAGCTTCGAGACCGCCGCCAAGCGGCTGTCGGCCGACACCATGAACTTCAGCGTCGGCACCTCGTCGGTGAAGAAGGGCGAGTCCCTGCGCGACACCGTGGAGACCATCGAGGCGATGGGCGTCGACGCCATCGTCGTGCGCCACGCCTCGTCCGGAGTGCCCCGCCAGGTGGCCCGCTGGGCCGACGCCGCGGTGATCAACGCCGGCGACGGCTGGCACGCGCACCCCACGCAGGCGCTGCTCGACTGCTACACGATCCGCCAGCACGCCGGTGGGGTGGCGGGCAAGCGCATCGCCATCGTGGGCGACGTGAAGCACTCCCGGGTGGCCCGCTCCGACGTGGCGGCGTTCACTGCCCTCGGCGCCGAGGTCACCCTGGTCGCCCCGCCCACGCTGCTGCCGCCCAGCCTCGACGGCTGGCCGGTGAAGGTGAGCCACGACCTCGACTCGGTGCTCGCCACCACCGACGTCTGTTACCTGCTGCGCATGCAGCGCGAGCGCATGACCGAGGCGCTGATCCCGTCGCTGAGGGAGTACACGGCGCTCTTCGGCCTCACCCCGCGCCGGGCCGAGCTGCTCCCCGAGCACGCCCTGGTGATGCACCCCGGTCCCATGAACCGCGGCGTGGAGATCGCCCCCGAGGTCGCCGACGGCCCCCGAGCGGTGATCGTCGACCAGGTGCGCAACGGCGTCGCCGTGCGCATGGCGGTGCTGTTCCTCCTGTTGGGAAGTGGCACCGAGTTCGGCGGCGACGGGAATGGTTGACGCGGACACCTCCGACGACGAGACGAGAAAGGCACACGTGGCACAGGCACTGCTGATCCGAGGCGGCCGGGTGATCGACCGGACGGGCGAGCGAGCGGCCGACGTGGTCGTCGCCGCCGACGGCACGGTCGTCGCGGTCGGGCCCGACCTCGACCCGGCCGAGCTCGGCCTCGAGGGCGCGCTCGAGCTGGACGCCTCCGGCTGCGTGGTCGCCCCCGGGCTGGTCGACATCCACACCCACCTGCGCGAACCGGGCCGGGAGGAGGCCGAGACGGTCGAGACCGGCAGCCGGGCCGCTGCGCTGGGCGGGTACACCGCGGTGCTGGCGATGCCCAACACCGAGCCCGCCATCGACTCGGCCGCCGTGGTGCGCCAGGTGCTCGACGCCGGCGAGGCCGCCGGCCTCGTCGACGTGCACGTGAGCGGCTCCATCACCGTCGGGCGCGAGGGCCACGCCCTGTCGCCCATGGGGGAGATGGCGGCCCTCGGGGTGCGGGTGTTCACCGACGACGGCAGCGGCGTGCAGGACGACCGGCTCATGCGCCGGGCCCTCGAGTACGCCTCCGGCCTGCCCGGCCCCGTCACCCTCGCCCAGCACTGCGAGGTCGAGGCCCTCTCCGAGGGCGGGCACATGCACGAGGGCGAGTGGTCGAGCCGCCTCGGCATCCCCGGCATCCCGCCCGAGGCCGAGGAGCTGATGGTCTTCCGCGACATCGCCCTCGCCCGCCTCACCGGCGCCCGGGTGCACTTCCAGCACCTCTCCACCGCCGGCGCGGTCGAGCTGGTGCGCCAGGCCAAGGCCAAGGGCCTGCCCGTCACCTCCGAGGCCACGCCGCACCACTTCACCCTCACCCACGCCGAGGTCGCCTCCTACGACCCGGTGTTCAAGGTCAACCCGCCGCTGCGCACCGCCGACGACGTCGCCGCGGTGAAGGCCGGGCTGGCCGACGGCACCATCGACGCCATCGCCACCGACCACGCCCCCCACACCCAGGAGGTGAAGGAGGCGCCGTTCGACCACGCCCCCTGCGGGATGCTCGGCCTCGAGACGGCCCTGGCCCTGGCGATCACCGAGCTGGTGGAGCCAGGGGTGCTCACCCTCCCCGAGGTGCTGGCGACGATGAGCTGGCGCCCCGCGGAGATCGCCGGGATGGCCGACACCCAGGGCCGCCCGGTGGCCCCCGGCGAACCGGCCAACCTGGTGGTGTTCGACCCGGCCGAGGAGTGGACGGTCGACCCCGCGGCCCTGGCGAGCCGCTCCCGGAACACGCCCTATGCCGGGCGCACCGTGCGCGGCCGGGTCCGCCACACCGTGCGGGCCGGCCAACCCACCGTGATCGACGGAAAGGCCCAGCGATGAGCGTGCGAGAGGCCCTGCTGGTGCTCGCCGACGGCACCACCTTCGAGGGCGAGGCCATCGGCGCCGACCTCGCCGGCGGCGTCGCCACCGGCGAGGTCGTGTTCAACACCGCCCTCACCGGCTACCAGGAGATCATCACCGACCCGTCCTACGCGGGGCAGATCATCACCTTCACCTACCCCCACATCGGCAACTACGGGGTGACGGCCCTCGACGACGAGGCCCGTCGCCCGTTCTGCCGGGGCGTCGTGGTGCGCGAGATGGCCCGCCGTCGCAGCAGCTGGCGAGCCGAGGGCGACCTCGACGCCTTCCTGCGGTCGGCCGGCGTCCCCGGCATCGCCGGCATCGACACCCGCCGCCTCACCCGCCACATCCGCGACCTCGGGGCCATGCCCGGCGCCTTCGGCACCGGCGACGAGGCCACCCTGAAGGCGGCGGCCGCCGCCGAGCCCGGCACCGACGGCATCGACCTGGTGCGCACCGTGTCGGCCCAGTCGGCCTACGACGTGGCCTTCACCGGCCCGGACGGCCGCACCCCCAAGCGGGTCGTCGCCTACGACCTCGGCATCAAGACCACGATCCTGCGTCACCTGTCGGGCATCGCCACCGTCGAGGTGGTCCCGGTGGGCACCCCCGCCGCCGACGTGCTCGCCCGTCAGCCCGACGGCGTCTTCCTCTCCAACGGGCCCGGCGACCCCGCCGCCGTGTCCGGCATCACCGACACCATCCAGGGACTGCTCGGGGAGGTGCCGGTGTTCGGCATCTGCCTGGGCCACCAGCTCCTGGCCAGCGCCCTCGGGGCGACGACCTACAAGCTCCCGTTCGGCCACCACGGCGGCAACCACCCCGTGCGCCGGCTCGAGACCGGCACGGTCGAGATCACCAGCCAGAACCACAACTTCGCGGTCGACGACGGCTCGCTCGACTCCCGGGTGGAGGTCACCCACCGCAACCTGAACGACGGAGTGGTGGAGGGCATCCGCTGCCTCGACGTGCCCGCCTTCAGCGTCCAGTACCACCCCGAGGCGGGGCCCGGCCCCCACGACGCCGCCTACCTCTTCGAGCTGTTCGACGAGCTCATGGACACCGCCTCCCCGAACGCCCGGAAGGGAACCCGCTAGATGCCGCGCCGCGACGACATCTCCTCCATCCTCCTGATCGGCTCCGGGCCGATCGTCATCGGCCAGGCCTGCGAGTTCGACTACTCGGGCACCCAGGCCTGCCGCGTCCTCCGGGAGGAGGGCTATCGCGTGATCCTCGCCAACTCGAACCCGGCGACGATCATGACCGACCCCGACTTCGCCGACGCCACCTACGTCGAGCCCCTCACCGCCGAGGTGCTCGAGCGCATCATCGAGCGGGAGCGCCCCGACGCCCTCCTGCCGACCCTCGGGGGCCAGACCGCCCTGAACCTGGCCATGGAGCTGGTGGAGAACGGCGCCCTCGAGCGCCACGGCGTCGAGCTGATCGGCGCCGACGCCACCGCCATCGCCACGGCCGAGGACCGGGAGCTGTTCAAGCAGGCGATGGCCGAGATCGGCCTCGACGCCCCGCCGTCGGCCACCGCCCACACCGTCGAGGAGGCGGTGGCGATCGCCGAGCGCATCGGTCTCCCCGTGGTGATCCGGCCCGCCTACATCCTCGGTGGCCGCGGCACCGGCATCGCCGCCGACATGGACGAGTTCCGCGTCAAGGCGGCCCATGGCCTCGACGCCAGCCCCATCACCGAGATCCTCATCGAGAAGTCGATCGCGGGGTGGAAGGAGTACGAGCTCGAGGTCATGCGTGACCGGGCGGACAACTGCGTCATCGTCTGCTCCATCGAGAACGTCGACCCGATGGGTGTCCACACCGGCGACTCCATCACCGTGGCGCCGGCGCAGACCCTCTCCGACGTCGAGTACCAGAGGATGCGCGACGCCGCCTTCGCCGTGATCCGGCGGGTCGGCGTCGAGACCGGCGGTTCCAACGTCCAGTTCGCCCTGAACCCCGAGGACGGCCACATGGTCGTCATCGAGATGAACCCCCGGGTGAGCCGGTCCTCCGCGCTCGCCTCCAAGGCCACCGGCTTCCCGATCGCCAAGATCGCCGCCCGGTTGGCGGTGGGCTACACGCTCGACGAGATCGACAACGACATCACCAAGAAGACCCCGGCGAGCTTCGAGCCGACGATCGACTACGTCGTCACCAAGATCCCCCGCTGGGCGTTCGAGAAGTTCCCCGGCACCAGCGGCGTGCTCGGCACCCAGATGCAGTCCGTCGGCGAGGTCATGGCCATCGGCCGCACGTTCCCCGAGTCGCTGCAGAAGGGTCTCCGCTCCCTCGAACAGGGCCGCCTCGGCCTCAACTGCGACCCCGCCGAGACCCAGTACGACGACGTGCCCCTCGACGAGCTCCTGGCGCAGGCGGCCATCGGCACGCCCGAGCGGATCTTCCAGCTCGAGGCCCTCCTGCGGCGGGGCGCCACGGTCGACGAGGTCTACGCCGCCACCAAGGTCGACCCCTGGTTCCTCGACCAGATGCTCGCCATCACCGAGGAGCGCGAGCACCTCGCCGAGGTCGGCATCCACGGCATGACCCGGGCCTCGTGGCGGCGGGCCAAGCGCCTCGGGTTCTCCGACGCGCAGCTCGCCCACCTCTGGGGCGTCCCCGAGCCCGACGTGCGGACCGCCCGCCTCGCCGCCGGCGTGGTGCCCACCTTCAAGACCGTCGACACCTGCGCGGCCGAGTTCGAGGCGGCGACGCCGTACCACTACTCGACCTACGAGGACTCCGACGAGGTCGCCCCCTCCGACCGGCCCAAGGTCGTGATCCTCGGCTCGGGGCCGAACCGCATCGGCCAGGGCATCGAGTTCGACTACTGCTGCGTCCACGCCAGCTTCGCCCTGCGCGACGCCGGCTTCGAGACGATCATGGTCAACTGCAACCCCGAGACGGTGTCGACCGACTACGACACCTCCGACCGGCTCTACTTCGAGCCGCTCACCCACGAGGACGTCATGAACGTCATCGAGGCGGAGAAGCCGGTGGGCGTGATCGTCTCGCTCGGTGGCCAGACCCCCCTCAAGCTCGCCAACTCGCTGCCACCCGAGCTGGTGGCGGGAACGGCGCCGGCCTCGATCGACGCCGCCGAGGACCGCGAGATCTGGAACGCCCTGTGCGCCCGACTCGAGATCCCCCAGCCGGCTGGTGGCACCGCCGCCGATCTCGACGCCGCCCTCGCCATCACCTCGCGCATCGGGTACCCGGCGCTGGTGCGGCCCAGCTACGTGCTCGGTGGCCGCGCCATGGAGATCGTGTACGACGACGAGGGGCTGGCCCGAGCCATGGCCGAGCTGGCCGGGTTCGGCAGCCTGGGCAAGGAGGGCGGCCTGTCGGCCGAGCGCCCGGTGCTGGTCGACCGCTTCCTGGAGGACGCCACCGAGGTCGACGTCGACGCCATCCGCGACCGCGACGGCGACTTCGTCATCGGCGGGATCATGGAGCACGTCGAGGAGGCCGGGGTGCACTCGGGCGACTCCGCCTGCGCCCTGCCGCCGTACTCGCTGTCGGCCGAGACCGTGGAGGTGCTCACCGACTACACCCACCGCATCGCCGACGCCCTCGGCGTGGTGGGCCTCATCAACGTCCAGTACGCGGTCAAGAACGGCCAGGTCTTCGTCATCGAGGCCAACCCGCGGGCCAGCCGCACGGTGCCGTTCGTGGCCAAGGCCACCGGTGTCCCGCTGGCCAAGGTGGCCAGCCGGGTCATGATGGGCGCCACCCTCGCCGAGCTGCGGGAGGAGAAGCTCCTCACCTCCCCGGTCGAGGGCGACCACGTGGCGGTGAAGGAGGCGGTGCTGCCCTTCGGGCGGTTCCCCGAGTCCGACGCCCTGCTCGGCCCGGAGATGCGCTCCACCGGCGAGGTGATGGGCATCGACCTCACCTTCGGCCTCGCCTTCGCCAAGAGCCAGCAGGCGGCCGGCACCAACCTGCCCACCAGCGGCACGGTCTTCCTGTCCCTCGCCGACCGCGACAAGGCCACGGGCGTGAAGATCGCCCAGCGCTTCCGCGACCTCGGGTTCACCATCGCCGCCACCTCCGGCACCACCGAGCACCTGCGGGCGGCCGGTGTCGACGTGGCGACGGTCGTGGCCAAGATCGGCGACGCCGAGGGCCACGACGCGGTCGACCTCATCGAGAGCGGCGAGGTGGTGCTGGTGGTCAACAGCCCGCGGGGCCGCGGCCCCCGGGCCGACGGGGCCCACATCCGGGCCGCCGCCGGTCGCCACCAGGTACCGCTGCTCACCACCGCGGCGGCCGGGCTCGCCGCGGCGAACGGCATGGCCGACCGGGCCCGGCACCGCCTCCAGGTGCGTCCGCTGCAGGAGTACCACCGCGGCGTGGGCGCCCACGAGGCCCAGCCCTTCGAGCCGGAGGGCTGATGCGGCGACGCCGGCAGGCCAGCGGGGCGGCGGGTCCGCCGGTCGATCTCCGCACCGCCGTCGGATCGGTCGCGCTCGCCAACCCGGTGATGACGGCCTCCGGCACCGCCGGCCACGGCGCCGAGCTGGGCGCCTACGTCGACCTCGCCGGCCTCGGCGCGGTGGTGGTCAAGTCGCTGGCGGCCGGCCCGTGGGCCGGCAACCCCGCGCCCCGGGTGCACGAGACCCCCGCGGGGATGATCAACAGCGTCGGGCTCCAGGGACCCGGCGTGCCCGCCTGGCTGGCCGAGGAGCTGCCGCTGCTCCAGGCCGCCGGCGCCCGGGTGGTGGTCAGCATCTGGGGCTCCACCGTCGACGACTACGCCCAGGCGGCCGAGCTGCTCGCCGAGGCCCCCGCCGACGTGATCGCCGTCGAGGTGAACGTGTCCTGCCCCAACCACCACGACCGGGGCCGCATGTTCGCCCAGTCCCCGGAGCAGACGGCGGCGGCGGTGAGGGCCGCGTCGGTGTGCGGTCGCCCCATGTGGGCCAAGCTCACCCCGGCGGTGGCGTCGCTCACCCCGATCGCCGCAGCCGCCGCCGAGGGCGGGGCCGAGGCGGTCACCCTCGTGAACACGGTCCTGGGCATGGCCATCGACCCGGAGACCCGGCGGCCCCGTCTCGGCGGGGGAGGGGGCGGCCTCTCGGGCCCGGCCATCCACCCGGTGGCGGTGCGCGCCGTCTACGAGGTGCACCGTGACCTGCCCGACCTGCCCATCGTCGGGGTGGGCGGCGTGGCCCGGGGCGTCGACGCCGTCGAGCTGCTGCTGGCCGGTGCCTCGGCCGTGCAGGTGGGCACGGCGTCGTTCGCCGACCCCCGCAGCGTCGAGCGGGTGCGCGAGGAGTTGGAGGACTGGTGCCGGGCCCACGGCGTGGGCGCGGTCCGCGAGCTGATCGGAGACGCCCATGCCTGACGCCACCACCTTCGCCACGGGGGCGCCCCCGGAGGTCCGGGCCCGGCTGGCCCTCGCCCTCGACGTCGACGACATCGTCCAGGCCCAGCGCCTGGCCGGCGAGCTGCGCCCGTGGTTCGGTGTCGCCAAGGTCGGCCTCGAGCTCTACAGCGCTGCAGGGCCGGAGGCCATCGAGGTGCTCGTCGGCGACGGCTTCGAGGTGTTCGCCGACCTGAAGCTGCTCGACATCCCCACGACGGTGGCGAAGGCCGCTCGGGTGGTGGGCTCCCTCGGCGCCACCTACCTCACCGTGCACACCCGGGCAGGGGTCGACCACCTCAAGGCGGGCGTCGACGGGTTCAACGAGGGCGCCACCGCCGCCGGGCTGCCCCTGCCCACCTGCCTGGGCGTCACGGTGCTCACCAGCGAGCCGGCCGATCCGGCGGCGCTCGCCGAGCGGGTGGGCGTGGCCGAGGCCGCCGACTGCGGGGGCCTGGTGTGCGCGGCCAGCGACCTGGCCGAGGTCGGGCGCCTCGCTCCCGACCTGCTCACGGTGGTGCCGGGCATCCGCCCCGCCGGGGTCGGGGCGGACGACCAGGCCCGCCCCGCCACCCCGTCGGCCGCCGTCGCCGCCGGTGCCCATGTGCTGGTGATCGGCCGGGCCGTCACCCGGGCCGACGACCCCGCGGCTGCGGCTGCGGCTCTCGCCGCCGAGGTCGCCGCCGCCCTCTGACGAGACCACCCCACCCTGGCTCACCTGGTCAGGTGATGCCTGACGACGTGAGCCAGGGTGGGAGGGGTCGTCGACGTTGGCTCACCTGGTCAGGTGATGCCTGACCAGGTGAGCCAGTCTGTGGTCAGGCCGAGGCGGGCTCCTCGGCGGGCGTGAGGGCGATGGCCAGCACCTCGGCGATGTCGCTCGCCGGGTGGAAGGTCATCTGCTCGCGCACCGCCTCGGGCACGTCCTCCAGGTCGGCCTCGTTGCGGGCCGGGAACACCACGTCGGTGAGCCCGAACCGGTGGGCGGCCAGCACCTTCTGCTTCAGGCCGCCGATCGGCAGCACCTTGCCCTGCAGGGTGACCTCGCCGGTCATCCCCACGTCGGGGCGCACCGGGCGCCCGGTGAGGAGCGACACCAGCGCGGTGGTCATGGTGATGCCGGCCGACGGGCCGTCCTTGGGGATGGCACCGGCGGGGAAGTGGACGTGGAACCGGCGGCCCTCGAAGTCCACGTCGTCGAGGCCGAGCTCGGCGGCGTGGGACCGGATGTAGCTGAGGGCGATCGACGCCGACTCCTTCATGACGTCACCCAGCTGGCCGGTTAGGACCAGGCCCTCGCCGGGCATGGCGGTGGCCTCGACGAAGAGGACGTCGCCGCCCACGCCGGTGACGGCGAGGCCGGTGGCGACGCCCGGGACCGAGGTGCGCTCGGCCACCTCCTGGGTGAAGCGGGGTCGGCCCAGCCAGGTGCGGACGTCGTCGGCGTCGACCACGACCGGCGCCTCCCGCTCTCCGGTGGAGAGGGCGGTGGCGACCTTCCGCAGCAGCTTGCCGATGGCCCGCTCGAGGCCGCGCACGCCCGCCTCGCGGGTGTGGTCGACCACGATGCGGCGCAGCGCCTCGTCGGTGATGACCACCTCGTCGGCGGTCACCGCGTTGCGCTCCCGCTGCCGGGGCAGCAGGTGATCGCGGGCGATGGCGACCTTCTCGTCCTCGGTGTAGCCGTCGAGGGGGACGACCTCCATCCGGTCGAGCAGCGGCCCGGGGATGGTGTCCACGACGTTGGCGGTGGCGATGAAGACCACGTCGGAGAGGTCGAGGTCGAGCTCCAGGTAGTGGTCCCGGAACGTGTGGTTCTGGGCGGGGTCGAGCACCTCGAGCAGCGCCGAGGAGGGGTCGCCGCGCCAGTCCGCGCCGACCTTGTCGACCTCGTCGAGCATGACCACGGGGTTCATCGAGCCGGCCTCGGAGATGGCCCGGACGATGCGCCCGGGCAGGGCGCCCACGTAGGTGCGGCGGTGGCCGCGGATCTCGGCCTCGTCGCGCACGCCGCCCAGGGCGACCCGCACGAAGGGCCGACCCATGGCGCGGGCCACCGACTCGCCCAGGGAGGTCTTGCCCACGCCGGGCGGACCCACCAGGGTGATGATGGCGCCGGAGCCCCGCCCGCCGGCGGCCTCCAGGCCCATCTCGGCCCGGCGCTGGCGGACGGCCAGGAACTCGACGATGCGGGCCTTGACGTCGTCGAGGCCCTCGTGGTCGGCGTCGAGCACCTGTCGGGCCTCGGCCAGGTCGACGGCGTCGTCGCTGGTGACGCCCCAGGGCAGCTCGGTGACGGTGTCGAGCCAGGTGCGGATCCACCCGTGCTCCATGCTCTGCTCAGGGGTGCGCTCGAGCTTGTCGACCTCCCGCAGGATGGCCGTGCGGACGGCCTCGGGCACTCCCGGCTCCTCGGCGCGGGCCCGGTAGCGCTCGACGGCGTCGTCGTCGGCGCCGTCCTCGCCCAGCTCCTTGCGGATGGCGGCGAGCTGCTGGCGCAGCAGGAACTCCCGCTGCTGCTTCTCCATGCCCTCGGAGACCTCGCTGCGGATGCGCTCCTTCAACGCCAGCTCGGCCAGGGTGTCCTTGGCCCAGCCCAGCACCTTCTCGAGGCGCGCCTCCACGTCGACCGTCTCCAGGACCTGCACCTTCTGGGCCAGGTCGAGGTCGGGGGAGTAGCCAGCGGTGTCGGCGATCTGGCTCGGGTCGTCGAGCTCCTTGAGGGCGGCGGCGATGCCCCGGGCGCCGCGGTGGTCGAGGACGGCCTCGATGACCGCGGTGTACTCCCGGGCCAGCGCCCGGGCGCGTCCGGTGGGCTCCCCCTCGTCGACCGGGTCGGCCTCGACCACGAGGGCGCGGCCGAGACCGGGCACGCCGGCGCCGAGCCGGGCCCGGTGCAGGCCGCGCACCACCACGGCGCGCATCCCGCGCCGCACCTCGCCGGCGTCCTCGATGGCGGCGACGGTGCCGACACCGGTGTAGAGGCCGTCGATGCGGGGCACGAGGAGGATCTGGCCGTCGGTGGCGGCGTCGACGGCGGCGCGGGCCTCGTCGGTCTCCAGCGCGAGGGTCACGACCATCCCGGGGAGGACCACGCCGCTCGACAGCGGCAGGACGGGAAGGGTCAGGCTCTGCAGCTCGGACATGTGGGGTACCAGCTTTCTTGACAACGGCGGTGTCAAGGTAACCGGACGGTACCTCCGTCTATTCCCGGTCATCGGGACGGGACGGATGACCACCCCCGCAGCCGCCCGGACGTCCCCCGGGACGCCGAGCGGGCGTGGAGCGCCCGACTAGGGTGGCTCCCATGCCGCAGCCTCCCTCTCTCACCCCTGAGCAGCGCCAGGCCGCCCTGGCCAAGGCCGCCGAGGCCCGTCGTGTCCGCGCCGAGATCAAGGAGCGCCTGAAGATGGGCTCCATCACCCTCGCGGAGCTGCTCGACCAGGCCGACACCGACGACATGGTCGCCGGCATCAAGGTGCTCGCCGTGCTCGAGTCGCTCCCCGGTGTCGGAAAGGTCAAGGCCCGCCGCACCATGGACGAGGTCGGCATCGCCGACACCCGCCGCCTGCGCGGCCTCGGCGATCAGCAGCGCAAGGCCCTGCTCGCCGCGTTCGGCTCCTGACGGTCGGCACCCGCCCGCGTGATCATCGTCGTCTGCGGCCCCGGAGGGGTCGGCAAGGGCACCGTGGTCGCCCGCCTGGTGGCGGAGGACCCGACCCTGTGGCTCTCCCGTAGCTGGACCACCCGCGCCCAGCGGCCGGGGGAGCCCGACGACGCCTACACCTTCGTCGACCGACCCACCTTCGAGGCCCGCATCGCCGACGGGGGCTTCCTCGAGTACGCCGAGTTCCTCGGCAACCTCTACGGCACGCCCTGGCCCGACGCCGGCGACGACCACGACGTCGTGCTGGAGATCGACGTCCAGGGCGCCGAGCAGGTCCTCGAACGGGTCCCCGAGTCGGAGCGGCTCTTCATCCTCCTGGAGCCGCCGTCGCCCGAGGTCCAGGCCGAGCGCCTGCGGGGGCGGGGGGACCCGCCCGAGCAGGCCGAGGAGCGGATCCGAGTGGCCCAGGGCGAGATCGACCGGGCCCGGGAGCTGAAGGCCGTCTCCCTCGTGAACGACGACCTCGACCGCACCGTGGCCGAGGTCCAGCGCCTCATCGCCGAGGCCCGCGCCTCCCGCCCCTGAGCGGCTGGTAGCCTTTCCCGGCTGGTTTCGGCGCGTCCCGCGCCCCTACAGAAGGTGTGACCGTGGCCCAGATCCATGACTCGATGGTGAACCCCCGGATCGAGGACCTCCTCTCCAAGGTCGACTCCAAGTTCACCCTGGTGAGCCTGGCCGCCCAGCGGGCCCGCCAGATCAACGCCTACTTCAACCAGCTCGGCGAGGGCATCGGCTCGAACGTCCCGCCCCAGGTGACCTCGGTGGCCCGCAAGCCCCTGTCCATCGCCTTCGAGGAGATCGCCGCCGACAAGATCGTGCCGGTGCGCATCGAGGCCGACGACCTCGCCCTCGAGCAGGTCGACGTCCTCGAGGCCGAGTGACCCACCGGTCACCGACCGCCCGTCCCCCCGTACGACCGTGAACCTGGCCGGGCGCCACATCGTCCTCGGCGTCACCGGCGGCATCGCCGCCTACAAGGCGGTCGAGGTGTGCCGCCGCCTCGTCGACGCCGGGGCCCACGTCGCCCCGATCATGACCGAGGGCGCCACCCGCTTCGTCGGCGAGACCACCTTCTCCGCCCTCGCCTCGGAGCCCGTGCAGACGTCGCTGTGGGACGAGGCGTCGCCCATCCCGCACACCCGGCTGGGCCAGCGCACCGACCTGGTCCTCGTCGCCCCGGCCACCGCCCGCCTGCTGTCGGCGTACGCCGCCGGTTGCTCCGACGACCTGCTCACGGCCACCCTCCTCGCCACCCGGGCCCCGGTGATCGTGTGCCCGGCCATGCACACCGAGATGTGGGAGCACCCGGCCGTCCAGGACAACCTCGACACGCTCCGCTCCCGGGGCGTCGTCGTGGTCCCGCCGGCCGAGGGCCGCCTGGCCGGCGGCGACGTCGGCACCGGCCGCCTCGCCGAGCCGGCCGACATCGTCGCCGCCGTCGAGCAGGTGCTCTCCGGGGCCGCCGCCCCCGAGCGCGACCTCGAGGGCGTGCGCGTCCTCGTCACCGCCGGCGGCACCCGCGAGGCCATCGACCCGGTCCGGGTGATCACCAACCGCTCCTCGGGCAAGCAGGGCTACGCCATCGCGGCCGAGGCCCTCGCCCGGGGGGCCGAGGTCACCCTCGTCACCACCGCCTCCCTCCCGGCCCCGGCCGGCGCCCAGGTGGTCGACGTCGTCAGCGCCGCCGACATGGAGGCCGCGGTGGTGCCCGTGGCCCCGCAGCACGACGTGATCGTGATGGCTGCCGCGGTGGCCGACTTCCGGCCCGCGGTGGTGGCCGACCACAAGCTCAAGAAGGACGAGCTCGCCGAGGCCGCCGACGGTCCGCCGGTGATCGTCCTCGAACCCACCCACGACTTCCTGGTCGACCTGGGCCGCGACAAGCGCCCGGGCCAGCTGGTGGTCGGCTTCGCCGCGGAGACCGACGACCTCGTCGCCAACGCCCGCAAGAAGCTGGTGCGCAAGAACCTCGATCTCATCGTGGCCAACGACGTCGGCGCCCCGGGTGTGGGGTTCGAGCACGACACCAACGCGGTCGTGCTCGTCAGGGCCGACGGCGTGGACCAAGATGTCCCCCTGACCGACAAGCGGTCCGTGGCGAAGGCCGTGCTCGACGCCGTCGTGGCGTTGCGCCGGGCGTAGCGCGGGCCCATACCACCCGGGCGGGGGCTGCGAGCCCCGACCGTCCTCCCGCCGGCAAGGAGCCTTCGTTGACCAGCTGGACCTTCACCTCGGAATCCGTCACCGAGGGCCACCCCGACAAGGTGGCCGACCAGATCTCTGACGCGATCCTCGACGCCATGCTGGCCCAGGACCCGAACAGCCGGGTCGCCTGCGAGACCCTCGTCACCACCGGCCTGGCCGTGGTGGCCGGCGAGATCACCACCTCGGGCTACGTCGACATCCCCAAGATCGTGCGCTCCACGATCAACGAGATCGGCTACAACCGCGAGTCCTACGGCTACGACGGCAACACCGTCGGGGTCATGGTGAGCCTCGACGAGCAGTCGCCGGACATCGCCCAGGGCGTCGACGACTCCGAGGAGGTGCGCAGCGGCACCTCCGGTGAGGACCAGCTCAACCAGCAGGGCGCCGGCGACCAGGGGATGATGTTCGGCTACGCCTGCGACGAGACCGACGTGCTGATGCCGCTGCCGATCCACGTCGCCCACCGCATGGCCGAGCGCCTGGCCGACGTCCGCAAGGCCGGCACCGTCCCGTACCTCCGACCCGACGGCAAGACGCAGGTCACCTTCGACTACGTCGACGGCAAGCCGGTGCGGCTGCGCACGGTGCTGATCTCCACCCAGCACAACGAGGGCATCGACCGCGACGACGCCATCCGCCCTGACCTCGTCGACAACGTCGTCCGACCGGTGATCCCGGCTCAGTTCGCCGACGACGACTACGAGGTGTTCGTCAACCCGACCGGCCGCTTCGTCATCGGCGGCCCGGTGGGCGACGCCGGCCTGACCGGTCGCAAGATCATCGTCGACACCTACGGTGGCATGGCCCGCCACGGCGGCGGCGCCTTCTCCGGCAAGGACCCGTCCAAGGTCGACCGCTCGGCCGCCTACGCCGCCCGCTGGGTGGCCAAGAACGTGGTGGCCGCCGGCGCCGCCACGCGCTGCGAGATCCAGGTCGCCTACGCCATCGGCGTGGCCCACCCGGTGTCGCTGATGGTCGAGACCTTCGGCACCTCCACCGTCGACCCGGAGAAGATCTCCGAGGCCGTGCGGGAGATCTTCGACCTGCGGCCCGCCGCGATCGTGCGCGACCTCGACCTGCGCAAGCCCCGCTACCGGGCCACCGCCGCCTACGGCCACTTCGGCCGCACCGGCGACGAGTTCACCTGGGAGCGCACCGACCGCGTCGATCAGCTGAAGTCGGCGCTGGGCCTCTGAGCCCAGCGGCCCGTCGGCGGCTCCCGTCCGTGGCCGGCCGCCCTCCACACGACCAGGGATCGCTGTTCGACGATCCTGGCGCGTCCGCGCCCACGCCCGCCGCGACCCGTTCCGGTGGGGGTCCGCCCTCCGATCCGGGGGGCAACCCTCCACCGGAACCGGTCGGTGCGGAGCCTGCGCCCCGGGTCGTGCGGGTCCGGCCGGACGAGCCGGGCCTCGACAAGCTCTTCGACTACGTCGTCCCCGAGGCCATGGCCGACGACGTGCGGGTCGGCACCGTGGTGCGCATCGCCTTGGCCGGCCGCCGGGTGGCAGGGTGGGTCGTCGCCGACGACGTCGAGCCCCCCGAGGGCATCGAGCTGCACCCCCTGGCCAAGGTCACCGGTTGGGGTCCGCCCCCCGAGATCCTCGAGCTGGCCGGCTGGGCGGCGTGGCGGTGGGCCGGCCGCCCCGCCTCGGTGCTGCGCACCGCCACCGCCGACCACGCGGTACGGGCGCTGCCTCGCGCCCGGCCGACGCCGCCGCCCCCGGCGCCGGTGACCACCGACGAGGTCCACGACCTGGCCGGCGAGGCCCTGAGCCGCCCGGTTGCCACCGTGCGCCTCCCTCCGGCGGCCGACCCGTACCCCCTGCTCGTGGCCGCGGCCGGGCGCGGCCCGGTGCTGGTGGTGGGGCCGGTGGCCGGCCCGGTGCGCCATCTCGGTCTCCGGCTGCGGCGGGCGGGGCTGCCGGTGGCGCTCCTGCCCGACGACTGGGCCACGGCCCGGGCCGGCGCGTCCACCGCGGTCGGCGCCCGGGCGGCGGTGTGGGCCCCCGTCCCGGCCCCTGCCGCGGTGGTGGTGCTCGACGAGCACGACGAGTCGCTCCAGCAGGAGCAGGCGCCCACCTGGCACGCCCGCGAGGTGGCCCTGGAGCGCGCCCGCCGGCTGGGTGTCCCGTGCCTCCTCGTGAGCCCGACCCCGTCGCTCGAGGCCCTGTCCGCAGGGGACCTGCTCGTGCCGTCCCGGGCGGCGGAGCGGGCCGGGTGGCCACGGGTCGAGGTCGTCGACCGCCGCGACGCCCCTCCGGGGGAGGGGCTCTTCAGCGAGCCGCTGGTGCGGGCCCTGCGCGCCGGCGGCCGGGTCGTGTGCGTCCTCAACCGCAAGGGCCGCAGCCGGCTCTCCGCCTGTGCCGCCTGCGGGGAGGTGGCGACCTGCGAGCGGTGCCAGGCCGCGGTGGTCCAGGGCGACGGCGCCGACCTCGTCTGTGGACGGTGCGGCACGGTGCGGCCGCAGGTGTGCCTGGCCTGCGGCGGCACCCGGATGAAGAACCTGCGGGCCGGCGTCAGCCGGGTGCGGGAGGAGCTCGAGGCGCTGGTGCGCGAACCGGTCGCCGAGGTCACCGCGGAGCAGGCGCCCGGCGCCGGCGGGCCGGGCACGAGGGTGGTGGTGGGCACCGAAGCCGCCCTCCACCAGGTCGACCGGGCCGACGTGGTCGCCTTCCTCGACCTCGACCAGGAGCTGCTGGCGCCCCGCTACCGGGCCGCCGAGCAGGCGCTCGCCCTGCTCGTCCGCGCCGCCCGGCTGGTGGGGGGCCGCCGCGACGGTGGTCGCCTGTTGCTGCAGACCCGGCTGCCCCAGCACGAGGTCGTCCAGGCCGCCCTGCTGGCCGACCCCGGGCGGGTGGCCGCGGCGGAGGCCGAGCGGCGGCGGGAGCTGGGCTACCCCCCGGTGACGGCCATGGCCGTGGTGTCGGGTCCGTCGGCGCCGGCGTGGATCGAGGCGCTGGGCCCGGCCCCGGGCGTCGAGGTGCTCGGCCCCGCCGACGGGCGCTGGCTCCTGCGGGCCCCCGACCACGAGACCCTGTGCGACGCCATGGCGGCCGTGCCCCGTCCTCCGGGGCGCCTGCGGCTCGAGGTCGACCCCCTCCGCCTCTGACCAGGGGCTGCACGGGCCACCCCGGGTCGTCCCGCGGCGTCGTCAGCTGCCCCAGCCGGACCGGCGGGCCTCGTAGCAGGCGATGGCGGTGGCGGTGCCCACGTTGAGCGAGCCGATGCGACCGAGCTGGGGGATGAACCCGAGGTCGTCGCACGCCGCGAGCAGCGCCTTGGAGAGGCCCCGGTCCTCGTGGCCGACGGCCAGGCACACGTCGCCGGAGAGGTCGAGCTCGTGCAGCGGTCGGGCCCCCGACGCCAGCTCCACGCCCACCACGCGGTAGCCGGCGCCCCGGGCCGCGGCGACGGCGTCGTCCGGCGACTCGTGGTCGCTCCAGGTGACGAAGCGCTGCGACCCGAGAGCGGTCTTCTGCACCTTGGCGTCGGTGGGGGAGGGAGCACCCACCAGCCAGAGGTGATCGACCGAGAAGGCGGCGGCGGTGCGCAGGATGGCGCCCACGTTGAACGGGTTCTGCACCCCGTCGAGGAGCAGGCCCAGACGGCCCTCGGAACGGCGGCGCCAGTCCCGGTGGAGGCGCTTGAGCTCGGTGCCCCCCAGGTTCCGGGGGCCGCCCGCGGCGGGCGTGGTCATCGGGCCGCCACCTCGAGCAGCCGGTAGCCGGCCCGGGACACCAGCCGCTGGGTGGCCCAGCCCTCGCCCTCCAGCCACCCGGCCAGGGAGTCGGCGCCGAGGTGCCGCTGCACCACCAGCCACGCCTTCGCCCCGGGGGCGAGCCGGTCGAGCCACTGGGTGAGCAGCCGGTGCAGGGCGGGCTTGCCGATGCGGATCGGCGGGTTCGACCAGATGCCCCCGAAGCGCACGGCGGGCAGCTCGGCGACGTCGCCCGGTGCACCGGCGACCGGCACCCCATCGGCGTCGACCACGACGGGGTGGACCTGCTCGGCGCGGTTGGCGGCCGCGTTCTCGGCGCACAGGGCGACCGCCCGCTCGTTCACGTCGACCGCCCAGACCCTGGCGCCGGGCGCCCGCCGGGCGAGGCTGACCGCGATCGGCCCGTAGCCGCAGCCGAGGTCGAGGACGTCGCCCATGCCGTCGGTGGGGTGGGGGGCCTCCTGGAGGAGCAGTCGGGTGCCGGGGTCGACCCGGTCGCCGGAGAACACCCCGCGGTCGGTGGCCAGGTCGAGGTCGAGATCGGCCAGGGAGAGGTGCACGGACTGCCGCTGCGACGCCACCGACGGCTGCCGGGCGAAGTACTGGGAGGAGGGGCCGGGCACCTCGCGACGCTACCCTTGGCTCGTGGCACCGCACGCGATCCGCATCATCGGGGACCCCGTCCTGAAGCAGAAGGCCGCCGAGGTCGACGACGTCGACGGCGCCTTCGTCAAGCTGGTCGACGACATGTTCGTCACCATGTACGACGCGCCCGGTGTCGGACTGGCCGCGCCCCAGGTCGGCGTCCAGAAGCGGTTCTTCGTCTACGACTACGACGACACCCCCGGCGTCCTCATCAACCCCACCATCGTCGAGATGCGGGGGGAGGCCGAGTTCACCGAGGGCTGCCTGTCGGTGCCCGGCCTGCACTGGGAGATCGTCCGTCCGGCCGAGATCCACGTGAAGGGCTTCGACCTCGACGGCCGGGAGCTCGACCTCGAGCTCGACGACTACGCGGCCCGGGTGTTCCAGCACGAGATCGACCACCTCGACGGGATCCTCCTCGTGGAGCACCTCACCGAGGAGCAGCGCCAGGAGGCCCGCAAGGCCCTGCGGGAGCTGCGGATGCGCGACCTCGTCCCGCCCGAGCCCGAGGTCGGCGCCGGCCGCCTGCGCCTCCGCTGAGCCCTCCCGTGCCCGGCCCCGACCCGGCCGCCGTCCCCGAGGCGGACCGGCCGCCCCTCGCCGTCGCGCCGTCGCACCCGCGCCGGCTCGCCTACCTCGGCACCCCCGACGTCGCCGTGCCCCCGCTGCGGGCGCTGCACGTCGCCGGCTTCGAGATCGCCCTGGTGGTGTCCCGGCCCGACAAGCGCCGGGGGAGGGGCGGGGCGCTCTCGCCCAGCCCGGTGAAGGCCGCGGCCCTCGAGCTGGGCCTACCCGTCACCGACGACCTCGACGCGGTCCTCGACGCCGGCGTCGACCTGGGCGTGGTGGTGGCGTACGGCCGGATCATCCCCCGGCGGGTCCTGGAGGTCGTCCCGATGGTCAACCTCCACTTCTCGCTCCTGCCCCGCTGGCGCGGCGCCGCCCCCGTCGAGCGGGCCCTGCTCGCCGGCGACGACCGCACCGGCGTGTGCCTCATGGAGGTCGCCGAGGGCCTCGACACCGGCGCCGTCTACGCGGTGGAGGAGACCCCTATCGCCGCCGACGACACCCTCGACTCCCTGCGGGGCCGGCTGGTCGACACCGGCGCCCGCATGGTGGTCGACGCCCTCCGGGCCGGGCTGCCCACGCCCACCCCCCAGCACGGGGAGCCCACCCACGCCGCCAAGATCGACCCGGCCGAGCTGGAGCTCGACTGGGGCCGGCCGGCCGTGGAGCTCGACCGGGTCGTCCGCCTCGGCGGGGCCTGGACGACGTTCCGGGGCAAGCGCCTCAAGGTGTGGCGGGCCACCGTGCTGCCCGAGGGCGGCGACACCGGGGCCGCCGGCGCCGCGCCGGGCACGCTCCACGGCCTCGACGTGGCCACCGGCGCGGGCACGCTCCGCCTGGAGGTCGTGCAGCCGGAGGGGAAGGGTCGCCAGGAGGCGGCCGCCTGGCGGAACGGCACCCGTCCCGAGCCCGGCGAACGGCTGGGCCGATGAGCGCTCCCGGGGTCGACGCCCGGCGGCTGGCGGTCGACGCGCTCGTGCGCATCGATTCCCGCGGCGCCTACGCCAACCTCACCCTGCCCCCGATGCTGGAGCGCAGCGGGCTGTCCGACCGCGACCGGGCGTTCGTCACCGAGCTGGTGTACGGCACCACCCGGATGCGACGGGCGTGCGACTGGCTCGTCGACCGCTTCCTCCCGGACCCCGACCGCATCGACCCGACCGCCCGGGCCTGGCTGCGCCTCGGCGCCTTCCAGCTGGCCTTCCTCGACACCCCGCCCCACGCCGCGGTGGGGGCCACCGTCGAGGCCGCGCCCCGGAAGCTGAAGGGCCTGTGCAACGCGGTGCTGCGGAAGGTGTCGGGGTCGCTGCCCGTCGAGTGGCCCTCCGACGCCGTGCGCCTGAGCGAGCCGGACTGGATCGTCGAACGGCTGGAGGCCGATCTCGGCCCGGCCGACGCCCTCGCCGCCCTCGAGGAGATGAACCGCCCCGCGTCGGTCACGCTGCGGGACGACGGCTACGTCCAGGACCGAGGCTCCCAGTGGGTGGCCGAGGCGGTGGCGGCCCAGCCCGGTGAGCTCGTCCTCGACCTGTGCGCCGCTCCTGGCGGCAAGGCCACCCACCTGGCCGGCCAGGGCGCCCGGGTGGTGGCGGCCGACGTCCGGCCCGGCCGGGTCGGGCTGGTCACGGCCAACGCGGCGGCGCTCGAGATCGGGCCCGAGCACCTGGTCGCCCTGGTCGCCGACGGCAGGGCCGCGCCCTTCCGGCCCGGCACGTTCGACAAGGTCCTGCTCGACGCGCCCTGCTCGGGCCTCGGTGCCCTGCGCCGCCGTCCCGACGCCCGCTGGCGCATCGCTCCCGAGGACGTCACCGCCCTGGCCGAGCTCCAGCGTCGCCTGCTCGCCACCGCCCTCGACGTGACCCGGCCCGGTGGTGAGGTCGTGTACAGCGTCTGCACCATCACCGCCCAGGAGACCCTCGAGGTCGACCGCTGGCTCGCGGCCGAGCACCCGGAGCTCGAGGCGCTCCCCGCCCCCGGCGACCCGTGGCGGCCGCTCGGACGGGGTGCGGTGCTGCTGCCCCAGGCGGCAGGCACCGACGGGATGTACCTGCTGCGCCTGCGGGTGCCCGAGGCGGCCTGAGCGCGGGCAGACTCTGCGGTCATGACCGACCACGCCGCCACCACGACCCCCGCCGCCGGCCTGCACGCCAAGGTCCTCACCGTCTCCGACGGGGTGGTCGCCGGCACCCGCGACGACCGGTCGGGTCGGGCCCTCGTCGAGCGCCTGCAGGCCGAGGGCTTCGAGGTGGTCGACCACCGGGTCGTGGCCGACGGCCGCGACACGGTCGGCGAGGCCATCGTGGAGATGGCCGAGAGGTTCTCGGGTGTCATCGTCACCACGGGCGGCACCGGGTTCGGGCCCCGTGACCTCACCCCCGAGGGCACCCGCGTCGTGCTCGATCGCGAGGCCCCGGGACTGGCCGAGGCCATGCGCCTGGTGAACCCGCTGGGCCGGCTCTCCCGGGGCGTCGCCGGTTCCCGGGGCACCGCGCTGGTCCTGAACGCCCCCGGCTCGACGTCCGGCGCGGTCGAGTGCCTCGAGGCGGTGATCGACGTGGTCCCCCACGCCGTGCGCCTCCTCGCCGGCGACTGACCCGTCGCCCCGGCTCACCGCCGCGTTCCGATGCGCGGGACGCGCGCCGGGGCGCGCGTCCCGCGCACCGTCCCCGGAGGGGGCGGCGGTGGTCGCCACCGGTACGATCGTTGGTCATCACGACCGTGCCTGACGACGAGGCCCGCATGGGCCAGGCCCTGGCGGCCGCGGCCGCCGTCCGGCGGCGCGTCGCGCCCCGGCCGTGGGTCGGGGCCGTGCTGGTGCCCGCCGGGCGGCCCGACCACCCCGGCCACGTCGGGGCCACCGACGGGCGCACCGGTCCCCACGCCGAGGTGGTGGCCCTCGCCGCCGCCGGCGAGGAGGCCCGGGGCGGCACCCTCTACGTCACCCTCGAGCCGTGCTCCCACCACGGGCTCACACCGCCGTGCGCCGACGCCGTGCTCGAGGCCGGTGTGGCCCGCGTGGTGGTCGCCCTCACCGACCCCGACCCGAAGGTGGCCGGAGCCGGCCTCCAGCGCCTCCGCGACGCCGGCGTCGAGGTGGAGCTGGGCGTGGGGGCCGAGGCCGCCGCCTCGCAGCTCGCGCCCTACCTCCACCACCGCCGCACCGGCCGGCCGTGGGTGGTGCTCAAGCTGGCGGCCTCGCTCGACGGTCGCACGGCGGCCCCCGACGGCACGTCGCAGTGGATCACCGGCGAGGAGGCCCGCCTCGACGCCCACCGCCTGCGGGCCGACAGCGACGCCATCCTCGTCGGCGCCGGCACCGTCCGGGCCGACGACCCTGCCCTCACCGTGCGCCTCCCCGCCGAGGAGCGGGGCCCCGACGACACCGAGCCGCTCCGGGTCGTGCTGGGCCGGGCCCCCGAGGGTGCGGCCGTCCACCCCTGCCTGGAGGTGGAGGGCGACCTCGGCGCCGTCCTCGACGAGCTGGGGGAGCGGGGGGTGCTCCAGCTGATGGTCGAAGGCGGGGCCACGGTCGCCCACGCCTTCCACGCGGCCGGGTTGGTCGACCGCTACGTCGTCTACCTCGCCCCCGCCCTCTTCGGAGGCGACGACGGGCGCGCCCTGTTCGCCGGTCCCGGCGCCGCCACCATCGACGCGGTGTGGCGGGGTCGAATTGCCGCCCTGCGCCACCTGGGCGACGATCTTCGTCTCGATCTGGAAGGAACCTGACATGTTCACCGGCATCGTCGAGGAGCTCGGGACCGTCGTGTCCCGCGAGGGCTCCCGGCTGCGCATCGCCGCCCGCACCGTCCTCGAGGGGGCCGGCATCGGGGACTCCACCGCCGTCAACGGCTGCTGCCTCACGGTGGTCGCCTTCGACGCGGCCGAGGGCTGGTGGGACGCCGACGTCAGCGACGAGACCTACGCCCGGACCTGCCTGGGGCAGCTCGAACCGGGGGACCCGGTGAACCTCGAGCGCCCGGTGCGCCTGGAGGACCGCCTCGGCGGCCACCTGGTGCAGGGCCACGTCGACGCGGTCGGCGAGATCGTGCAGGCCGCCCCCGACCTCCGCGTCCGGATGCCCGCCCACCTCCTGCGCTACGTGGTCGAGAAGGGCTCCATCACCGTCGACGGCATCTCCCTCACGGTGGTCGACGTCCTCGACGACGGCTTCACCGTCGCCGTCATCCCCCACACCGCGGCGGTCACCACGCTGGGAACCAAGGGGCCCGGCGACCCGGTGAACCTCGAGGTCGACGTCATCGCCAAGTACACCGAGCGGCTCCTGCAGGGCCAGCTCGGGGCGCTCGCCGCCACCGCCACCACCACGGCCCCATCCGAGGAGGCCCGATGAGCCCGCAGAACCACCCCCGGTCGGAGTACGCCGACCACTTCGCCACCATCCCCGAGGCCGTCGCCGCCATCGGCCGGGGCGAGATCGTCGTGGTCGTCGACGACGAGGACCGCGAGAACGAGGGCGATCTGATCATGGCGGCCGAGGCCGCCACCCCCGAGAAGATCGCCTTCTTCGTGCGCCACACGTCGGGGGTCATCTGCACGCCGCTCACCGGCGAGCGCCTCGACGAGCTCGACATCCCCCTGATGGTGCGGGACAACACCGAGGCCCAGCGCACCGCGTTCACCTACAGCGTCGACTTCCGGCACGGCACGTCCACCGGCATCTCCGCGGCGGACCGGGCGACCACCATCCAGTCGCTCATCGACCCCGCCACCCGCCCCGGCGACCTCGCCCGGCCCGGCCACATCTTCCCGCTGCGCTACGCCGAGGGCGGCGTGCTGAAGCGGGCCGGCCACACCGAGGCCGCTGTCGACCTGGCCCGCATGGCCGGGCTGTACCCCGCCGGGGTCCTGTGCGAGATCGTCAACGACGACGGCACGATGGCCCGCGTCCCGGACCTGGTGCAGTTCTGCAAGGAGCACGACCTGCTCCTCATCTCCATCGCCGAGCTCATCCGCTACCGCCGCCAGACCGAGAAGCTGGTGAAGCGGATCTCCGAGGCCCGCATCCCGACCGAGTGGGGCGACTTCACCTGCTACGTCTACGAGTCCGTCCTCGACGGCGAGCAGCACGTCGCCTTCGTGAAGGGCGCGGTGCAGGGCGAGGAGAACGTCCTCGTGCGGGTGCACTCCGAGTGCCTCACCGGCGACGTCTTCGGCTCCCGCCGCTGCGACTGCGGCATCCAGCTCGACCAGGCCATGAAGCTGATCGACGAGGAGGGCCTCGGCGTCGTCGTCTACCTGCGGGGCCACGAGGGGCGCGGCATCGGCATCGGCCACAAGATCCGCGCCTACTCCCTCCAGGACCAGGGCCACGACACGGTCGAGGCCAACGTGGCCCTCGGTCTGCCCGTCGACAGCCGGGAGTACGGCATCGGCGCCCAGATCCTCGTCGACCTGGGCATCACCACCATGCGGTACATGACCAACAACCCGTCGAAGTACGGCGGCCTCGAGGGCTTCGGCCTCGACATCGTCGAGCGGGTGCCGCTGGAGTCGGCGCCGAACCCCGAGAACATCGCCTACCTCCGCACCAAGCGGGACAAGATGGGCCACATGCTCGAGGGCCTCGACTGATGTCCAGCAACTTCCGGGCCGCCAACTCGGTCAGCGGCGACGTCGACGGGACCGGTGTGCGCGTCGGCCTGGTGTGCGGCCGCTTCAACGACCACATCACCAACCGGCTGGTCGAGGGGGCGTACAACGCCCTCGCCGTGCACGGCGTGGCCGAGAGCGACGTCACCACCGTCTGGGTCCCAGGCGCCTACGAGGTGCCGATGGCGGCCAAGGCCCTCATCCTCAACGGTCACGTCGACGCCGTGGTGTGCCTGGGTGCGGTCATCCGGGGCGAGACCTCCCACTACGACTTCGTGGCGGGGGAGTGCGCCCGTGGCATCCAGGACGTGCAGCTGGCCACCGGCGTGCCGGTGATCTTCGGCGTGCTCACCACCGAGAACCTCGAGCAGGCGCTGGCCCGCTCCTCGGAGGAGGACAACAAGGGCGAGGAGTCGGTGCGCACCGCCCTCGAGATGGTGAACCTCCTGCGCCGCCTCGCCGCCGACTGACCCGAGCCCGGCGCCCGCGGCGGCCGGCCGCACCGCCGCGGTTCCGGTGTTCAGCTGGTGGCCGTGCCGAAGAGGCGCCCGATCAGCATGGTGAGGGCCATGGCGGCCAGGCCCCCGAGCACGACCCGCGCCGTGGGGCGGGCCGGGCGGGCCCCGCCGAGCACCGCCCCCGTGATGCCCAGCACGAGGAGGGCGAGCACCGTCACCGCGACCGTCACCGCGATGCGGACGGGGTCGCTGGCGGAGTCGGGCACCACCACCGTGGCCAGGAGCGGCAGCGCCGCCCCGAGCGCGAAGGAGAGGGCCGAGGAGCCCATCGCCTGGAGCGGCCGGGCCCGGGAGGTGGCGGTGATGCCCAGCTCCTCGGTGAGGTGGGCGTGGAGGGCGTCGTGCTCGGTGAGGGCGACGGCGACCTCGTGGGCCAGGTCGTGGTCGAGCCCCTTCTGCTGGTAGATCGAGGTCAGCTCGGCGAGCTCGCGCTCGGGCACGTTGGCGAGCTCCCACCGCTCCTTGGCGATGTCGGCGCGCTCCGCGTCGCGCTGGGAGCTCACCGAGACGTACTCGCCGAGGCCCATCGACAGCGCCCCGGCGGTGAGGCCGGCCACGCCGGCGGTGATCACGGCCGACCGGCTGGCGTCGGCCGCCACCACGCCGAGGATGAGCGCGGCCGTGGAGATGATGCCGTCGTTCGCGCCGAGCACCGTGGCCCGCAGCCAGCCTGCTCGGTGGCTCAGGTGGCGTTCCTTGTGAGGGGGCACGGGGCCGAGCGTAGGGCGGTGACCGGCGGGGAACCCGCTCGGTGACCTTGCCGGCAGGCGGTAGGTTTGCCGACATGTTGAAGCTCGTCCTGCCCAAGGGCTCCCTCGAGAAGGCCACCCTCGAGCTGTTCGAGGCCGCCGATCTCAAGGTGTCGCGCGACTCGGCGGTGCAGTACAAGGCGTCGATCGACGACCCGCGGGTGGACGAGGTGCGCATCCTCCGTCCCCAGGAGATCCCCCGGTACGTGGCCGAGGGCCTGTTCGACCTGGGCATCACCGGGCGCGACTGGGTGGAGGAGACCTCCAGCGAGGTCGTGTCGCTGGGCGAGCTGCAGTACTCCAAGGTCACGTCCAACCCGGTGAAGATCATCGTGGCCGTGCCCCAGGACTCGCCCGTCTCGAGCGTGGCCGAGCTCCCCCAGGGGGTGAAGGTCTCCAGCGAGTACCCCGAGCTGACCCGCCGCTTCTTCGCCGAGAAGGGCATCGACGCCGACATCCGCCTGTCCTACGGCGCCACCGAGGCCAAGGTCCCCGACATCGTCGACTGCATCGTCGACATCACCGAGACCGGCCGGGCCCTGCGGGCCGCCGGCCTGAAGATCATCGACACGATCCTCGTGTCCTACACCGAGCTGGTGGCCAACCCGGCGTCGTTCGCCGACCCGGAGAAGGCGCACGCCATGCACCAGCTCCAGACCCTCCTCGAGGGCGTGCTGGAGGCCCGGGGCAAGGTCCTGGTGAAGCTCAACGTCCCCAGCGACCGGCTCAACGCGGTGATCGGCCTGCTGCCGGCGATGAAGTCGCCGACCGTCAACGAGCTCTATGGCGGCACCGGCTACGCGGTGGAGACCGTGGTGGAGAAGCGCCGCATCAACACGCTGATCCCCGCCCTCTCCGACGCCGGCGCCACCGACATCATCGAGCTGCCGATCTCCAAGATCGTGCACTGACCGGCGGGGCACCGGCATGAGCGACGCGACGCCCCACCATGCCGACGCCGCGGCGGGCGTGCCGCTCGGGCCCGGCCGCGGGGTGGTGGAGTCCTTCGACGACCCCCGGGGCCTGGGCGTGGTGCGCTCCGACGCCGGAGTGGCCTACCCGTTCCACTGCACGGCGGTGGCCGACGGCAGCCGCACCATCGCCGAAGGCGCGACGGTCTCGTTCCGCGTGGTGCCCGGCCGCCTGGGCCGGTGGGAGGCCGCCGACCTCGTCACCGTCGCCCCCGCCCCGGAGGGGTAGGGGCCTCAGCCCTGCGGCTCGTCGACCGGGTCGGCGTCCCCGGCGGGCGCCGTGTCGGGCTCCGTCGGCGCCTGCGACCGGAGCTGCACGAACACCATCTGCACCTGGGTGAGGGCGTCGCGCAGGGCGCGGCCGTCGTCGCCGAGGCGGTCCTCGGTGGCGTCGAGCACCGCGGCCATGGCGTCGATGGCCAGGCGGGCCTCCTCCAGGTCGGGCTCGGGCTGGCCGAGGTGGATGGCGGCCAGCTCGTAGAGGCCGACCACGTGGTTGGTGACGAACTGGGCCGCGGGGGCCGAGAGGATCTGGCGCTGGACCTCGGCCATCTGGGCGATCATCGCCTCGGCCTGGGCCCGCTCCTCCGGGGTCAGCGAGTCGAGGTCGGGCCCCCCGACCCGGCCCGCCACCCCGGTGTCGGCGGTGGGCTCGGCGCCCCCGCCACCGCGGCTGACCGGCACCTCTCCACCCGGCGTCCACAAGCTCATCACGGTCTCCTCGCAGCAGTCGGGCCGGCCGCCGGCATCGGTCCCGCGGCGCCGGAGGGCCGGCGCCGACGGAGCGGCACGGGCCCAGCGCTCGCTTCTGGCGGCCTGGATCGCTATCGTAGAGCCCTCACAACCGAACGGAAGCGGGGCATCGCCCCCACCCGGCCACCCGGCACCCTGCAGAGGGCACCGACCGTGCGTCCGGGTCGAAGGCTCTCACGAGCCGGCACCACGCCGACGGCCCGCCGTCGCCGTGGCCCGGAACGCGGCGGTCGTCGGCTTCCCGGCGCCCGCCGTCGTCGCGTCCAGGCCCCCGTGCCCCGCAGCGCCGGTCCCGCGCCACCCGCAGCCGTCGGGCTGCACCACCACAGGACCATGCCGAGGGAGGACCTGGCACGAATGAGGAGTGACCGGCCATAGCAACGGCCGCCAACAACGAGCCCCGGATCAACGACCGCATCCGCGCCCGCGAGGTGCGGCTGGTCGGACCCGACGGCGCCCAGATCGGAATCAAGCCCCTGCCCGAGGCCCTCGCCATGGCCCGGGAGCTCGAGCTCGACCTCGTCGAGGTGGCCGACAAGGCCAACCCGCCCGTCTGCCGGATCATGGATTACGGCAAGTACAAGTACGAGGCCGCGCAGCGAGCGAAGGAGTCCCGCAAGAAGTCCACCAACGTCGTGGTCAAGGAGATGAAGTACCGGCCCAAGATCGGCGCCGGCGACTTCGGGACCAAGACGAAGAAGGTGGAGCACTTCCTGTCGGAGGGGCACAAGGTCAAGGTCACGATCATGTTCCGTGGCCGCGAGATGCAGCACCCCGAGCTGGGACGCAAGATCCTCGACCAGGTGGCCGAGGCCGTGGCCGACCAGGGCCGCGTCGAGGTCTACCCCCGGCTCGACGGCCGCAACATGACCATGGTCCTCGGACCCGACAAGAAGGCCCAGGCCGCCGCCGAGAAGCGGCGCCAGGCCGAAGCGGAGGAGCACGGCGAGACGCCCGCTCCCGCCGCCGACGCCACCGACGAGGCGATCGACGAGGCCCCGGCCGACGTCACCGACACCGCCGAGGCCTGACCCCGCCCCCCCCTGCCCCCCTGCCCTCCCGGCGCGGGCGCCACACCCCGGAGAGACCCATGCCCAAGATGAAGACCCACAGCGGCGCCAAGAAGCGCTTCAAGATCACCGGCTCGGGCAAGATCACCCGCCGCAAGGCGAACCTCAACCACATCCTCGAGAAGAAGTCGCCGGCCCGGAAGCGTCGCCTCACGGGTGACTTCGAGCTGGCCCCCGGCGACGCCGCGCGCGTCCGCCGCCAGCTCGGCATCTGATCGAACCCCCGGCCGGCGCCACCCCCCGACGGCGCCGGCGATCCCAACCGCGTTCTCGCATCACCCACGAAGGAGACTCCGATGGCCCGGGTCAAGCGCGCTGTCGCCAGCAAGAAGCACCGCAAGACCACCCTGGAGCGTGCCAAGGGGTACTACGGCAACAAGAGCCGTTCGTACCGCGCCGCCAACGAGCAGGTCATGCACTCGCTCCAGTACGCGTACCGCGACCGGCGCGCCCGCAAGGGTGACTTCCGGCAGCTCTGGATCCAGCGCATCAACGCCGCCTGCCGCCTGAACGGCACCACCTACTCGAAGTTCATCGCGGGGCTGAAGGCCGCCGACATCGAGGTCGACCGCAAGGTCCTCTCCGAGCTGGCCGTCAGCGACCCGGCGGCGTTCACGGCCCTGGTCGAGGCGGCCACGGCTGCGTCGGCCGACGCCTGACCCACCGGACCCGACGACCTCCGTGGCCGTCGAGCCGACACCGCTGTCGGCGAGCAACCCTCGCCTGTCGACCCTACGGCGCCTCTCGGGGCGCCGTAGGGCGCGTCTGGACGCCGGCGCGTTCGTCGTCGAGGGTCCCGTCCCCGTGGGGGAGGCCCTCCGGGTCGGGGTGGTGCTCGACGAGCTCTACGTCGACGCCGACGCCTGGGCCGAGGCCCCGGCCGGGTCGCCGTTGCGCGAGGTGGTCGAGGCCGCCGCCCATGCCGGGACCCCCGTGTGGACGCTCCCCGGAGGTGTCCTCGCCCGGGTGAGCGACACCGTCACGCCCCAGGGGATGGTGGCGGTCGCGCCCCGGCGACCCGCCGCCCTCTCCGACCTGGCGCGCCCGACCGCCGCCGGGCCCCTGCTCGTGCTCGTGGACGTGGCGGACCCGGGCAACGCGGGGACGTTGGTGCGCACCGCCGAGGCGGCGGGCGCCGCCGGCGTCGTGTTCGCCGGGGCCTGCACCGACCCGTTCGGCCCCAAGGCCGTGCGGGCGGCGGCCGGCTCCCTCCTCCGGCTGCCCGTGGCCGAGGCGCCCGACGCCGGCACGGCGGTCGCCGAGCTGCGGGCGGCGGGCCGTCCCGTGGTGGCCACCGTCGCCTCCGGCGGGGCCCCGCAGGAGGCGGTCGAGCTCGCCGGGCCGGTGGCGGTGCTGATCGGCTCGGAGGCCCACGGCCTGCCTCCGGAGCTGGTGGACGAGGCCGACGTGCGCCTCACGATCCCCCTCGCCTCGGGGGTGGAGTCGCTGAACGCCGCAGTGGCCGGTGCGGTGGTGCTCTTCGAGGCCGCCCGCCAGCGGCGCCTGGCCTCGGCGGCGACGACCGGAACCGATTGGACGACCGACCCCTCGACCGACAGGCTCGGAGACCGATGACCGACGACATCACTGGCAGGGTGCGAGCGATCGGGGCCGAGGCCCCGGCCCGCGTCGCGGCTGCGTCCACCCTCGACGAGCTGCGGGCCGTCGAGGCGGAGCTGCTGGGCAAGAAGGGCGCGCTCACCGAACTGAAGAAGGGCCTCGGCGCCCTCGACCCCGACGCCCGCCGCACGGCGGGCCAGGCCGTCAACGAGGCCCGGACCGCCGTCGAGGCCGCCGTCGCCGGCCGCCGTCGCGACCTCGAGGCCGAGGCCCGGGCCGCCACCGTGGCCGCCGAGCGCCTCGACCTCACCGAGGTGGTGGGGGAGCGGGAGCGGGGCAGCCTCCACCTGGTCACCCAGACCTGGGACCGGCTCGTCGACGTGTTCGTCGGCATGGGCTTCACCGTCGCCGAAGGCCCTGAGGTGGAGACCGACTGGTACAACTTCGAGGCCCTGAACATCCCGGCGGCCCACCCCGCCCGGGGCATGTGGGACACCCTCTACGTCGACCTGGGCGCCCCCGAGACGGTGCTGCTGCGCACCCACACCTCGCCGGTGCAGATCCGGGTCATGACCGACGGGGAGCCGCCGATCTACGCGGTGATGCCCGGTCGGGTCTTCCGACGCGACACCGCCGACGCGTCGCACATGCCGGTGTTCCACCAGATCGAGGGCCTCGTCGTCGACCGCGGCATCTCCTTCGCCGACCTGGCCGGCACGCTCGAGTCGTTCACCTCCGCCTACTTCGGCGGGGCCATCCACTCGCGTCTGCGCCCCTCGTACTTCCCGTTCACCGAGCCCTCGGCCGAGTACGACATCAACTGCCTCAACTGCGAGGGCCGGGGGTGCCGCACCTGCGCCCAGACCGGTTGGCTGGAGCTGGGGGGCTGCGGGATGGTCCACCCGAACGTCCTGCGCAACGTGGGCCTCGACCCCGAGGAGTGGACGGGCTTCGCCTTCGGGTTCGGACTCGACCGCCTCGCCCTCATGCGCCACGGCGTCGACGACATCCGGGAGATGTACACCGGTGACGTGCGCTTCCTGGAGCAGTTCCCGGCATGAAGGTCCTCCTGTCCTGGCTGCGTGAGTTCGCGCCGTTCCCCACCGCCGACCCGGTGGGCCTCGGCGATGTCATGAGCGACCTGGGGATGGCCGTCGAGTCCATCGAGCACCTCGGTCAGGGCCTCGACGGCATCGTGGTGGCCGAGGTCCTCGAGCTGCGCCCCCACCCCAACGCCGACAAGATCCAGCTCGTCGACGTCGACCTCGGCGACGGGGAGCCGCTCCAGATCTGCTGCGGCGCCTTCAACATGGCCGTCGGCGACCGGGTGCCGCTCGCCACCCTCGGCACCGTCATGCCCGGCGGCCTGGAGATCGCCCGCCGCAAGCTCCGGGGCGAGTGGTCCAACGGCATGCTCTGCTCGGGTCGCGAGCTGGGCCTGGGCGACGACCACTCCGGCATCTTGATCGTGGCCCCGGCCGGCGTGCCCGGCCCCGCGCCGGGCACGCCGATCGCCGACGCGCTCGGCATCACGCCCGACGTGCTGTACGACCTCGAGATCAACCCCAACCGGCCCGACGCCATGTCGGTGGCCGGCGTGGCGCGCGACCTCGCAGCCCGCCTCGGCCTGCCGTTCGCCGTCCCCGAGCCCCAGCCCGAGGTGGTGGCCGGCGACGCCGCTTCCCGCATCTCGGTCGAGATCGCCGACCCCGACCTGTGCGGCCGGTTCCACGCCCGGGTGATCGACGGCGTGAGGGTGGAGCCGTCGCCGTCGTGGATCGCCGATCGCCTCACCGCCCTGGGGATGCGGCCGATCAACAACGTGGTCGACGCGTCGAACTACGTGATGCTCGAGCTGGGCCAACCCAACCACACCTACGACCTCGCCAAGCTGCCCGGCGGCGCCCTGCGGGTGCGTTGGGCGCGCGACGGCGAGCCGATCACCACCCTCGACGACGTCGAGCGCACCCTCACCGGTGGCCGCGACGGCGTCATCGCCGACGCAACCGACACCGCGGTGGGCATCGCCGGCGTGATGGGCGGCGCCTCCACCGAGATCTCCGACACCACCACCTCGGTGCTGCTCGAGTGCGCCTGGTGGCAGCCCATGGCGATCGCGGTCAGCTCCAAGCACCTCGGCCTCCGCTCCGAGGCGTCGGCCCGATTCGAGCGGGGCACCGACCCTGACATCGTCGACCTCGCCGCCCGCCGCCTCGCCGAGCTGCTCGCCCCGTCGGGCGCCCGCCTCGTCGAGGGCTCGGTGACCGTCGACGGCGACCTGCCCGACCGCTCGCCGGTGCTGGTCCGCACCGCCCGGGTGAACCGGCTGCTCGGCACCGACCTGTCGGCCGAGGCCATCCCCGCCCTGCTCGAGCCCATCGGCTTCGGGGTGGAGCCCGGCGAGGAGCCCGAGACCTTCTCGGTCACGGTGCCCACCTTCCGGCCCGACACCTCCACCGAGACCGACGTCATCGAGGAGATCGCCCGCCACCACGGCTACAGCCGCATCCCCACCCGGGTGCCCACCTCGGTCCAGACGGGCGCGCTCACGCCGCTCCAGCGCGACCGGCGCACGATCCGCCAGGTGCTCGTCGGCCTCGGTGTGCACGAGGCCATGCCGCTGCCGTTCCTGGCGCCCGGCGACCTGGCCCGGGCGGGCCTGCCGGCCGAGGCCGTCACGCTCACGAACCCACTGGCCGCCGAGGAGTCGGTGCTGCGCACCTCGCTGCGGCCCGGCCTGCTCCGGGCGGTGGCCTACAACGAGTCCCACCGCGGCGACGGGGTCGCCCTCTTCGAGATCGGCAAGGTGTTCGGGCCGCCCGTGCCCGGTGCCACCCTCCCCGACGAGCGGGAGCACCTGGCCGTGGTGCTCGCCGACCGCGACGCCACCGAGGCCGTCCGGGTCTGGAACGTCCTCGTGCGCACCCTGGGGCTCACCAACCCCGGCATCGACCAGACCACGCCCGTCCCCGGCCTGCACCCCGGTCGGTGCGGCGTGCTCGGACTCGACGGCGTCGTGGTCGGCGAGGTGGGGGAGGTCGACCCGGGCGTGCTCGACGCCCTCGGCATCCGCGAGCGGGTGGCGTGGCTCCAGGTCGACCTGGGCGCCGCCCTCGCGGTGCCCCACGGCGAGCACCCGTACCGCCCCATCAGCCGCTACCCCTCGAGCGACCTCGACCTCGCCTTCGAGGTCGACGAGGACCTGCCGGCCGCCCACGTGGCCGCCGCCATCCGTGGCTCGGCGGGCGACCTGCTGGTCGACCTCACCCTCTTCGACGTGTTCCGGGGTGCGCCCGTGCCCGACGGGCGCCGGAGCCTGGCCTACCGCCTGCGGCTCCAGGCTCCTGATCGCACCCTCACCGACGAGGAGATCGCCGGCGTCCGCGACGCGGTGGTCACCACTGTCGAGCGCGATCTGCGCGCCAGCCTGCGGGCCTGACCCGACCGCGTCGCCCAGCGGAAGCGGTGCGCTGATCGCGCGCCCCAGCGTGCGATCCGCGCACCAGGACGCGGGGGCAGGTCACTCCCGCCGCGGGCGGCCCCGCCATTGTCTTGCATACGTATGCAGAGAGCCGTATGGTGGGCGGGTGATCGACGTCGGCATCATCGGCGCCTCCGGGTACACGGGGGCGGAGCTGCTGCGGCTCTGTGCGGGCCACCCCGAGCTGCGGGTGGTGTTCGCCACCGGCGACAGCCAGGCCGGCACCGCCCTGGCGGAGCTGTACCCCAGCCTGGCCGCGGCCTACCCCGGCCTCGTGTTCGACCCCTACGACCCGACGCTGCTCGGCTCCGTCGACCTCGTCTTCTGCGGCCTGCCCCACGGGGCCTCGCAGGCGCTCATGCCCACCCTGCGGGAGCAGGTGCGGTGGGTCGTCGACCTGGCGGCCGACTTCCGCCTCCAGGACGCCGACCTGTACCCGACCTGGTACGGCGAGGCCCACGCCGCCCCCGACCTGCTGCCCGGCTTCGCCTACGGGCTCCCCGAGCTGCACCGCGACGAGATCGTGGGAGCGAGCGCGGTCGCCACCCCGGGGTGCTACCCGACGGCGGCGGCGCTGGCCATGGCCCCGCTGGTGCGCCACGGGCTGGTCGCCACCACCGGCATCGTCGTCGACGCGGCGAGCGGCGTGTCCGGCGCGGGGCGCCCCGCGAAGCCCAACACCACGTTCTGCACCGTCGACGAGGACTTCACCGCCTACGGCCTGCTGACCCACCGGCACACCCCGGAGATGGAGCAGACCGTCGCCCGGCTGGCCGGTGTCGCCGCCGACGAGGTGAGCGTGCTCTTCACCCCGCACCTCGCCCCCATGAACCGGGGGATGCTGGCCACCTGCTACCTGCGACCCCTCGGCCCCCACACCACGGCCGAGCTGCTCGACCTCTACCGGTCCGACTACGCCGACGAGCCGTTCGTGGTCGTCACCGACGGCTCCCCGTCCACCAAGGCGTGCCTCGGGGCCAACACGGCCCACGTCACGGTGCGGGCCGACGAGCGCACCGGCTGGGTGGTGGCCATCGCCGCCATCGACAACCTCACCAAGGGCGCATCGGGCCAGGCCGTCCAGTGCGCCAACCTCCTCGCCGGCCTGCCCGAGCAGACCGGCCTCTCCACCACAGGGGTCTACCCATGAGCGTGACGGCCGTTCCCGGCTTCGTGGCCGCCGGCATCGCCGCCGGCATCAAGGCCTCCGGGGCCCCCGACCTGTCCCTGGTGGCCACGGCGGACGGACGCCCGGCCAACGCCGCCGGCGTGTTCACCCGCAACCTCATGACCGCAGCCCCGGTGCGGGTCACCCGCGACCACCTCCAGGCCTCGAACGGCCGGGCCGCGGCGGTGGTGCTCAACAGCGGCAACGCCAACGCCGCCACCGGCGAGGGCGGCATGCGCGACGCGGAGGAGATGTGCGCCGTCGCCGCCGCCGAGCTCGGTGTCGACCGCCACCAGGTGCTCGTCTGCTCCACCGGGCTCATCGGCATCCCGATGCCGATGGACGTCATCAGCCCGGCCATCCCCCGGCTCGTCGCCGCCCGGTCGGCCGACGGGGGAGCGGCGGCAGCCGCCGCCATCATGACCACCGACACCCGCCCCAAGGAGGTGGTGGTCACCGGCGACGGCTTCACCGTCGGGGGCATGGCCAAGGGGGCGGCGATGCTCTCCCCGAACATGGCCACCATGCTGGCGGTGCTCACCACCGACGCCGAGGCCAGCCCCGAGCAGCTGAAGGCGGCGCTCACCCACGGCGTGGCCGACTCGTTCAACGCGCTCGACGTCGACGGCTGCACGTCCACCAACGACACCGTCCTGCTCCTCGCCAACGGGTCCGCCGGGCCGGTGCCCCAGGAGGAGCTGGAGGCGGCGGTGGCGGAGGCCTGCGCCGACCTGGCGGGCCAGATGGCCGGCGACGCCGAGGGTGCCACCAAGGTGGTGCGGTTCAAGGTCGTGGGCGCCCGCACCGACGAGGAGGCGCTCATCGGTGCCCGGGCCGTGGCCCGCAGCCAGCTGGTGAAGTGCTCGTGGTACGGCCAGGACCCGTACTGGGGGCGCATCGGCAGCGACCTCGGTTCCTGCGGGATCCACTTCGACCCCGAGCTGTTCAGCGTCTCCTACGGCGGGGTCACGGTCTGCCGGGGCGCGGTCGAGATCGACCACGACCGAGAGGCGGTCGCCGCCCACATGGCCGGGCGGCACCTCGAGATCGTGGCCGACCTCGGGGTGGGGGTCGGCACCGGCCAGATTCTCACCAACGACCTCACCCACGCCTACATCGACGAGAACATGGGGACGTCGTGAGCGCGCCCGCCCCGCAGAACCCGCCCAAGCCGGGCGCCTCCGCGCCGATGGCGCCGGCCGCCGCCGACGTCAACACCACCGAGGTGCTGATCGAGGCGCTGCCCTACATCCGCCAGTTCTGGGGCACGACGATCGTCGTGAAGTACGGCGGCAACGCCATGACCGACCCGGCCCTGGCCGAGAGCTTCGCTGCCGACATCGTGCTGCTCCGCTCGGTCGGCATCCGGGTGGTGGTCGTCCACGGCGGCGGTCCGCAGATCGGCGACCTCATGGACCGCCTCGGCAAGGAGCCGGAGTTCCGCGACGGCCTTCGGGTCACCGACGCCGAGACCCTCGACATCGCCCGCATGGTGCTGGTCGGGAAGGTGAACCGCGACATCGTCGCCGCCATCAACACCCACGGTCCCCTCGCGGTGGGCCTCTCGGGCGAGGACGCGGGGCTCATCGAGGCCGACCTGCGCGACCCGGCGCTCGGCTTCGTGGGCGACGTGAAGAAGGTGAACCCGGCCATCGTCCAGTCGCTGCTGTCCGAGGAGCTCATCCCGGTGGTGTCGACCATCGGTGCCGACCTGGCCGGGCAGGCGTACAACATCAACGCCGACGCGGTGGCGGGCGCCCTCGCCGGTGCCCTCGGGGCCGAGAAGGTCATCTACCTCACCGACATCGCCGGGCTCCTGCGCGACGTGCGCGACCCGTCGAGCCTGATCACCGCCACCGACACCGCCGAGATCGCGGAGCTGATCCGCACCGGCGTGCTCTCCGGAGGCATGATCCCCAAGATCGAGGCCTGCCTCGAGGCCCTGGCGGCCGGTGTGCCGTCGGCCCACCTCCTCGACGGGCGGGTGCCCCACGTCGTGCTGCTCGAGCTGTTCACCCGTGCCGGCGTCGGCACCATGATCACCACCGCTCCGGAGGCCGCCCCGTGACCGCCCACCACCACCCCCACGCGGAGGCCATGGGCGCCACCGCCGGGATGGACCACTGCCCGTTCATGCCCACCTACGGCGCCCCCATGGTGCAGTTCGTCCGGGGCGAGGGCTCCCGCCTGTGGGACCGCGACGGCAAGGAGTACCTGGACTTCCTCGCCGGCATCGCGGTGTGCGGGCTGGGCCACAGCCACCCCGAGGTCGCCGACGCGGTGGCCGAGCAGGCCCGCACCCTGGTGCACGTGTCCAACCTCTTCGGCACCGTGCCCGGCGAGGAGGTGGCCATCACCCTCGACCGCCTCCTCGGTGGTGGGGGACAGGTCTTCTTCTCCAATTCGGGGGCCGAGGCCAACGAGTGCGCCATCAAGCTGGCCCGCAAGCACGGCGGGCACGGGCGCTACCAGATCGTCAGCGCCTTCGGCTCGTTCCACGGCCGCACCCTGGCCGCCCTCCACGCCACCGGCCAGCCCCAGAAGTGGGAGGCGTTCCAGCCCCTGCCCGAGGGCTTCCGCCACGTCCCCTGGAACGACCTCGAGGCCCTCGAGGCGGCCATCGACCCGTCCGTCGCCGCGGTGCTGCTCGAGCCGGTGCAGGGCGAAGGCGGCGTGAACCCCGCGACCGCCGAGTACTTCGAGGGCGTGCGCCGCCTCTGCGACGAGCGGGGCATCCTCTTCATGGTCGACGAGGTGCAGACCGGTCTGGGTCGCACCGGCGAGTGGTTCGGCTTCCAGCACTTCGGCGTCGAGCCCGACGTCGTCACCATGGCCAAGGCCCTCGGCAACGGCATGCCGATCGGGGCCTGCTGGGCGCGCCGCGACGTCGCCGCCGCGTTCGAGCCCGGCGACCACGCCACCACCTACGGCGGCCAGCCCCTGGCGGCCTCCGCGGCCCGGGCCACCCTCACCGTCATGGAGCGGGAGAACGTGCCCCAGAAGGCCGAGCACGCCGGCACCCGCCTTCGCCACCAGCTCGAGGACGTCCCCGGGGTCGACGAGGTGCGGGGCCTCGGCCTGCTGCTCGCGGCCCAGCTGGCCGACGGCATCGACGCCCGGGCGGTGGCGGCCGCGGCGCTCGACGCCGGGCTCATCGTGAACGCCGTGTCACCCACCGCGCTGCGGCTGGCGCCACCGCTGCTCGTCACCGACGACGAGATCGACCGTGCCGTCGAGGTCCTCGGCCAGGTGCTGACCGCCCTCACCAACGGCGACGTCGCCGCCGGGCAGGGGGTCGCATGAGGCACCTGCTCGAGATCGACGACCTGAACCCCACCGAGCTGCGCGAGGTGCTCGCCGCGGGCGCCGCTCCCGTCGCGCCCCGCGCCCTCGACGGCCTCGGCATGGCCCTGCTCTTCGAGAAGCCGTCCGCCCGCACCCGAAACTCGATGGAGATGGCGGTGGTGCAGCTCGGAGGCCACCCGGTCACCATCCGACCCGACGAGGTCGGTCTCGACGTCCGCGAGACCGTCGAGGACGTCACCCGCACGCTCTGCTGCTACCACGCCGCCATCGGCGCCCGGGTGTTCGAGCACCGCAAGCTCGAGCGCATGGTGGAGGTCACCAGCGTCCCCGTGGTGAACATGCTCTCCGACGACGCCCACCCGCTGCAGGCCCTGGCCGATGTGCTCACCCTCGCCGACGAGTTCGGCGGGGTCGACGCCCTCGCGGGGCGCGTCGTCACCTACGTCGGTGACGGCAACAACGTCGCCCGCAGCCTGGCTCTGGCCGCCGGCATGGTGGGCATGGAGGTGCGCATCGCCACCCCGGCCGGCTACGAGCTGGGCGACGCCGACCTCGCCCGTCTGCGGGCCGCCGGCGTGGAGCCGGTCTGCACCCACGACCCCACCGCCGCGGTGGAGGGGGCGCACGCCGTCTACACCGACGTGTGGGCGTCGATGGGCCAGGAGGCGGAGGCCGACGCACGGCGCGAGGCCTTCACCGGCTTCACCGTCGACGCCGCGCTGATGGTCGGCGCCGCCGCCGACGCCGTCTTCCTGCACTGCCTGCCGGCCCACCGCGGCGAGGAGGTCTCGAGCGAGGTGCTCGAAGGCCCCCGCAGCCGGGTCTGGCCCCAGGCCGCCAACCGCATGCACGCCGCCCGCGGCGCGCTCGCCTGGCTGATGGAGCACCGATGACCGACAAGGACAAGGATCCGCCCCCGCAACCGGCCAAGGAGCTCACCAAGCTGGGCAAGACCCAGCGCCAGTATCTGGTCACCAAGCTGATCGAGGCCCAGGCGGTCCCCAACCAGGCCGCCCTCGTCGAGCTCCTCGCCGCCGAAGGCGTCGCCGCCACCCAGGCCACCGTGTCGCGCGACCTCGACGAGCTGGGCGCGATCAAGGTGCGCATGCCGGGCGGTGAGACCGCCTACGCCATCCCCGCCCTCCCCAAGGAGCAGCTGGCCCCCGAGGAGCACCTGCGCCGCGTCTTCGGTGACTGGGTGGTGGAGGTGGCACACTCCGACAACCTCGTCGTGGTCCGCACCCCGCCCGGGTCGGCCCACGTCGTCGGCTCCGCCCTCGACCGCTCCGGCATGCCCGGCGTGATCGGCACCGTCGCCGGCGACGACACGATCCTCGTGGTGGTCGCCGCCGACGTCGGTGGCGGCCCCATGGCCCAGCGCCTGTCCGACCTCGCCGGCCTCTGAGCGGCCCGGCCCGACTGCCCCCCACCCACCCGAGAAGGAACGAGAGAACGATGGCGAAGCGAGTGGTCCTGGCCTACAGCGGTGGCCTCGACACGTCCGTGGCCGTGCGCTGGATGATCGAGAACTACGGCGTCGAGGTCATCACCGTGGCCTGCAACCTGGGCCAGGAGGGTGACTGGGAGGGCCTCCAGGCCAAGGCCTTCGCTGCCGGCGCCATCGAGGCCATCGTCGTCGACTGCCGCGAGGAGTTCGCCCGCGACTTCCTCGCCCCGTCGCTGAAGGCCAACGCCCTCTACGAAGGCCGCTACCCGCTGGTGTCGGCGCTCTCCCGCCCGGTGATCGTCCGCCACCTGGTGGCCGCCGCCCGCTACCACGGCGCCGACGCCGTGGCCCACGGCTGCACCGGCAAGGGCAACGACCAGGTCCGCTTCGAGGTGGCCACCCGGGCGCTCGCCCCCGACCTCGAGATCCTCGCCCCCGTCCGCAACTGGGGGATGACCCGGGAGATGTCGATCGAGTACGCCGAGGCGCACGACATCCCGGTGCTCGCCACCAAGGAGAAGCTCTACTCCATCGACGACAACCTCTGGGGCCGGGCCATCGAGTGCGGCGAGATGGAGGATCCGTGGGCCCGCCCGCCGGAAGGCGTGTGGAGCATGACCACGGTCAAGGCGTCGGAGGCCCGCGAGGTCACCGTCGGGTTCGAGCAGGGCGTGCCCGTGTCGGTCGACGGGGTCACCATGCCGCTGCACGAGCTGGTGGTCGAGATGAACGACATCGTCGGCGCCTACGGCTGGGGCCGCCTCGACATGGTCGAGAACCGGCGGGTCGGCATCAAGAGCCGCGAGACCTACGAGGCGCCCGGCGCCCTCGCCCTCATCGAAGCCCACAAGGATCTCGAGACCATCACCCTCGAGCGCGACACCATGCACGAGAAGCAGCGGCTCGAAGGCCGCTACGCCGACCTCGTCTACGACGGCATGTGGTACTCGCCGCTCAAGGAGGCCCTCGACGCGTTCGTCGACGCCACCCAGCGCTACGTCACCGGAGAGGTGCGCCTCCGCCTCGAGCCGGGCCGCTGCTACGTCGTCGGCCGGCGCAGCCCCCACAGCCTCTACGACTACGGCCTCGCCACCTACGACGCCGCCGACACGTTCAACCACGCCGACTCCGAGGGGTTCGTGAAGCTCTGGGGCCTCGGCATCCAGACCTGGGCGGCCAAGCAGTCCGCCGCCCTGCCCCCGTCGGCACCGTCGGTGTCCGGCGCCACCAACGACTGAGCGGTCGGCAACGATGAGCACCCTGTGGCACGGCCGGTTCGAGGGCGGGCCCGCCGAGGAGCTGATGGCCTTCACGGTCAGCCTCCCGTTCGACGCCCGCCTGGCGGCCGACGACCTGGCCGGGTCCCGCGCCCACGTGCGGGGCCTCGCCCGCGGCGGCATCCTCACCGACGCCGAGCGCGACGACGTCCTGGCCGCCCTCGACGCCGTCGAGGCCGAGCTGGCGTCGGGCTCGTTCACCTTCGTCCCTTCCGACGAGGACATCCACACCGCGGTCGAGCGCCGGGTGACGGAGCTGGCCGGCCCCGCCGGGGCCAAGCTCCACACCGGCCGATCGCGCAACGACCAGGTCGCCACCGACCTGCGCCTGTTCGCCAAGCGGGAGCTGGCCGTGGTGGCCCGGCGGGTCCTGGCGCTCCAGGAGGTGCTGCTCGACCGCGCCAGCGAGGCGGGCGACGCCTACCTTCCCGGCTACACCCACCTCCAGCAGGCCCAGCCCGTGCTGCTCGCCCACCACCTGCTGGCCCACGGCTGGGCCCTGGCCCGCGACCTCGACCGCCTGGGCGACACCATCCGCCGCCTCGACGTCTCGCCCCTCGGCGCCGGGGCGTTGGCCGGCTCGTCGCTCCCGCTCGACCCGGCGGGCACCGCGGCCGACCTCGGCTTCGCCGGGGTGTTCCCGAACTCGCTCGACGCGGTGAGCGATCGCGACTTCGTGGCCGAGGCGCTCTTCGACCTGGCGCTGCTGGGCGTGCACCTCTCCCGGTTGGCGGAGGAGGTCATCCTCTGGTCGACCGAGGAGTTCGGGTTCCTCGGCCTCGCCGACGACTGGTCCACGGGCTCGTCGATGCTGCCGCAGAAGAAGAACCCGGACATCGCCGAGCTCACCCGGGGCAAGACCGGGCGCCTCATCGGCAACCTCACCGGTCTGCTGGCCACGCTCAAGGCCCTCCCACTCGCGTACAACCGCGACCTCCAGGAGGACAAGGAGCCGTTCTTCGACTCCCTCGACACGGTCGTGCTGGCCCTGGCCGCCATGACCGGCCTGCTCGCCTCGTCGACGTTCCGCCTCGACGCCATGGCGGCCGCGGCCGACACCCCCACCAGCGCGGCCACCGACCTGGCGGAGCACCTCGTGGCCGGGGGCATGCCCTTCCGGGACGCCCACGCGGTGGTCGGGACGCTGGTGCGCCGCAGCCTCGACGAGGGGATCGCGCTGCGCGACCTGGTCGCCGCCGCCCCCGAGCTCGGTCCCGACGCCACCTTCCTGCTCGACCGGGGCACCGCTGTGCGGCGGCGCACCACGCCGGGCGGGGCCGGACCGGGGCCGGTGGCCGCCCAGCTCGAGGCCTTCACCGAGCGGCTCGGCGCCGACCGGGCCCGCTGGAGCGCGTGACCGCCGGGGTCGTCCCTCGCCCGTTCTACGACCGCGACCCCCGGGTCGTGGCCGCCGAGCTCCTGGGCAAGGTGCTCGTGCGGGGCGACCGGACGGCCCGCATCGTCGAGGTCGAGGCCTACCTGGGGGAGCGGGACCCGGCCAGCCACGCCTACCGGGGCAGGACCCCGAGGGTCGAGGTGATGTTCGGCCCGCCCGGCCACCTGTACGTGTACTTCACCTACGGCATGCACTGGTGCGCCAACGCGGTGTGCGGCCCCGACGGCACCGCGGGGGCGGTGCTGCTGCGGGCCGCGGCGCCGCTGAGCGGGCAGGACGAGATGTTCGCCGCCCGTCCCGCAGCCCGGCGCGAGCGGGAGCTGTGCAACGGCCCGGCCAAGCTGTGCCAGGCCTTCGGGCTCGACGGCTCGTTCGACGGTGCCGACCTGGTCGGCGGCGACCGCGACGTGGTCATCGTCGACGACGGCACCCCGCCGCCGGCGGCGCCGGGCGTGAGCACCCGCACCGGGGTGAGCGCCGGCGCCGACCACCCGTGGCGCTGGTTCGTCCCCGGCGACCCCCACGTGTCGCCCCACCGGCCGTGGCGGCCCAAGGCACCCCGTCCCCGCTGAACCGGTCCGTCCCGTCCCGTCCGGGCCGACGGCGCCCTTGCCACGGCGTCCTAACCTCGCCCCGTGACCAGCGACGACACCCTCGCCCCCCACCCCGACGACGAGGGGGCCGCCGGGCTCGCCCAGGTCGTGGCCACCCTCGAGGCGCTCGAGCTGCCGGTCGACCAGGAGCCGGTGCGAACGCGCATGCTCGACTTCGCCGCCGGCCACCCCGACGCCCTGTGGCGCACCTGCGTCGACGGCCACTTCACCGGCTCCGCGCTCGTGGTCGACGACGACCGGGCCCACGTGCTCGTCCTGTTCCACACCAAGCTCCAGCGCTGGCTCCAGCCCGGCGGGCACGTCGACGGCGAGGGCGACCTGGCCGCCTCGGCCCTGCGCGAGGCCTCGGAGGAGACGGGCATCGAGGGGCTGCGGGTGCTGACCCCCGCGGTCGACCTCGACATCCACGCGGTCCGGCCACCGAAGGAGCCGCCCCACCTCCACCTCGACGTGCGCTTCGTCGTGCTGGCCCCGGCCGGCGCCGAGGTGGTGGGCAACCACGAGTCGGAGGCGCTGCGCTGGGTCCGCCGCGAGGAGCTCGCCGACCTGGGCGCCGACGTCGGGCTCCTGCGCCTCACCGAGCGAGGACTGGCCCGGGCTCGCCGGGAGCCCTAGCGGACCCCGGGGTCGGTGGCTACGCCAGGTCGCCCGGGGTGACGCAGTTGTCCATGTCCTCGTTCGCCCGGCCGGCGAAGAAGTCGATGGGCTCGGTGACCTGGCGACCGTCCTTCTCGGAGACGTAGAAGCGGGCGGTGGGGTCGTTCTCCAGGGCCGTGACGTAGCGCTCGCGGTCGGCGAGGTACGTGCGCCAGTCACCGAGCCACTCCTGGATCATGCGACCGTCGTTGCCCGAGTCGGCCGGGGGAGCGACGGCCTCCAGCTCGGCCAGCATCCACGCCAGCGACTGGTTGGCGCTGTCGATGACGTCGGCCCGGGCCTCGGCGTCGCGGCTGGCGTAGGCCGGGTCGAGCGCGCTGATCTCCCCGGCCGCCACGGTGCAGATCTCCTGGGCCCGCTCGACGAACGTCGTGTCCTCCAGGGTGCCGGGGAACGACTTCTCCGTCGGTCCCCAGAGGGCGTAGATCCACAGGGCGGCGATGCACAGCGCCACCACCACGGCGAGGACGCGGGCGGCCCGGCGCCCGAGGGACATCGGCTCGGCGTCGTCCAGCACGCCCTCGGGATCGGCCCCGCCGGGGCCGACAGGCGAGACGGGCGCGTCGGACATGGGTTCACTGTGGCCCGCGCCGCCCGGAGCCGCCAGTCGGCGCCGGCCGTCGGGGCCCCGGCTGGGTGGGCGACGGGCTGGACGTCGGCCACCCGAGCGGGGAGAGTGACCGATCGTGAGCCCCGCCGACATCCTCGACGACCTGCAGGTCCGTGGCCTGCTGCACGACACGACCGACCGTGACGCCCTTCGGGCGCGCCTCGACGAGGGGCCCGTCACGCTCTACGCGGGCTTCGACCCGACGGCCGACAGCCTGCACGTCGGCCACCTGGTGCCCCTCCTGCTGCTGCGGCGGTTCCAGGCGTGGGGCCACCACCCGGTGGCCCTGGCCGGTGGGGCGACCGGCATGATCGGCGACCCCGGCGGGCGCTCGTCGGAGCGGAACCTCCTCGACCGGGCGACCCTCGACCAGAACCTGGCGGCCATCAAGGGCCAGCTGGAGCGGCTGCTCGACTTCTCGGCGGGGGAGAACCCCGCCGTGCTGGTCGACAACCGCGACTGGACCGAGCCGATGGGCGTGCTGGAGTTCCTCCGCGACGTCGGCAAGCACGTCACCGTCAACACGATGCTCGCCAAGGAGTCGGTGAGGGCCCGGGTGGAGAGCGAGGCGGGCATCTCGTTCACGGAGTTCAGCTACATGCTCCTGCAGGCCAACGACTACCGGCACCTGCACGAGACGATGGGGGTCGAGCTCCAGGTCGGGGGCTCCGACCAGTGGGGGAACATCACCGCCGGCATCGACCTGATCCGGCGCACCGTCGGGGCCCACACCCACGGGCTCACCGTGCCCCTCGTGACCAGGGCCGACGGCCAGAAGTTCGGCAAGTCGGTCGGCGGCTCGGTGTGGCTGTCGCCGGAGCGCACGACGCCCTACGCCTTCTACCAGTACTTCGTGAACGTCGACGACCGTGACGTCCAGCGCTACCTGCTGCAGCTGACGCTCCTGCCGGTCGACGAGATCGAGGCCGTCATGGCCCGCCACGTGGAGGCGCCCGAGCGTCGGACCGCGCAGCAGGCGCTGGCCCGCGCCGTCACCGCCCTGGTGCACGGCGAGGAGGAGGCCGAGCGGGCCGCCGGGGCCTCCCAGGGCTTCACCCGGGGCGCCACCGAGCTCGGCACCCAGGAGTGGGAGGCGTTGGCGGCCAGCCTGCCGGTGATCGAGCTCGGCCCCGACGCGCTGGGCCGCGACCTCGTCGACCTGCTCGCCGAGCACGGGGTGGTGGCGTCCAAGGGCGAGGCCCGTCGGCTCATCGCCCAGGGCGGGCTCTACCTCAACGACCAGGCGGTCGGGGAGGGGCGCGCCCTCGAGGCGGACGACCTGCTCGAGGGAGCCTGGGCGATGGTCCGTCGGGGCAAGAAGCAGCGCCATGTCGTGCATCTGACCGGAGCGTGACGACCGGACCCGCTCGGGCCGTCGGTCGCCGGCGCGGACCTCGCGACGCTCTGACCAGGGGAGTTGCAGGATCTGGCGGGACCGCTAAGGTGATCCGGCCGCTGAGGTGCCTGCCCCGCAGGAACCGAGGCGGTGGGAAGTGACGAGGGCCACCTCGCACCGGGTTGCACCAGTGTGAACGGCCTGCTAACTTCTCGCTTCCGCCACCACGGCCGGTTCGTCCGGTCGGCGTGGGTCCCCCCGGCCCTCGGCACCGAGTGCAAGGCCCCTCAGCAGCATCGAGGGTCCCGCTGCCCCGGAGTTGCACGGTCAGGGAAGACCTGCTAGGGTGGCTCTCCGCTCCGGAGAGCAGCTTCCTACGGGAAGCGGAGACCGGAGCCCAGAACGGCCTCACCGCCACGCCCCACGGGGCCTGGCCGGGGCCAGCACAGAGTGCGCCGAGTTCAGGCCTCGCCTTCTCGGTACGGTGCTCCTTGAAAACGGAACAGAGGACGAAAAAGCCAGTGCGGGCGATCACCGCAGCGGCGTCCACCCGGCTCGTGCTTCGGCACAGGGTGGAAGCGAAGCTGTCGTGGTCGTTCACCTAGCAATTCCGGTGTCGGTCGTACCCGACCGGCACCACCCTTCGAGATTCAGAGAGGAGAGCCCCTCTCTCTCGGAACTTTTCAAACGATCGTGGTTCGCCTTCGGGCGGGCCGAGATCTCGACGGAGAGTTTGATCCTGGCTCAGGACGAACGCTGGCGGCGTGCCTAACACATGCAAGTCGAGCGGGGTCCAACCAGTGGCAACACTGGGGACGACCTAGCGGCGAACGGGTGAGTAACACGTGAGGAACTTGCCCCGGAGTACGGGATAACCCGAGGAAACTCGAGCTAATACCGTATGCCCTCCTCTGGTCGCATGGCCGGAAGAGGAAAGATTTATCGCTCCGGGAGAGCCTCGCGGCCTATCAGCTAGTTGGTGGGGTAACGGCCCACCAAGGCATCGACGGGTAGCTGGTCTGAGAGGACGATCAGCCACACTGGGACTGAGACACGGCCCAGACTCCTACGGGAGGCAGCAGTGGGGAATCTTGCGCAATGGGCGAAAGCCTGACGCAGCAACGCCG
>Ga0164243_10000748_pt1 | contig 56573 bp, 53 predicted proteins | sample OricompcompostOP_FD_108781 | JGI IMG/M metagenome (GOLD analysis project Ga0164243, IMG submission 108781) | Organic Plus compost microbial communities from Emeryville, California, USA - Original compost - Organic plus compost (OP) | ecosystem: Engineered > Solid waste > Mixed feedstock >... | reverse complement strand
TGTTTCCCGACCTTTCCGAGATCGGGCGCGTCGATATTGCGGCTTGTGGAGAGACGCTGCCATCAGACGCAGAAACCGGCGCCGCCCCGAGGAGCGGCGCCGGTTTCCCGACGCGTAAGAAGCCTTACTTCTTGAGCGAAACAACCTGCAGGTTGATCACGGCGGTCACGTCGTCGTGCAGACGGACGAGAGCCTCGTGGTCACCGACGGTCTTGATCGGCGCGGGGATCGTGACGCGGCGCTTGTCGAGCTCGGCGAGCTCAGCAGCGGCGACCGCGGCGACGATGTCGGCCGGCTTGACCGAACCGAACAGACGACCCTCGGCGCCCGACTTCACGGCGAGCTTGACGCGGGCCTGCTCAAGCTTCTGCTTGAGAGCCTCCGCCTCTTCGTGGGTCGCGATCGCGCGTGCCTCGCGGGCGGCGCGGATCTGGTCCACCTGCTTCTGGCCGCCGCGCGTCCACGCGACAGCGAAGCCCTGGGGAACGAGGTAGTTACGGGCGTAACCGTTCTTGACCTCGACGATGTCTCCGGCGCTACCCAGGCCGTCGACCTCATGCGTGAGAATCAGCTTCGACATGTGGGTGCTCCTTACCGGCCGGCGCCAGCGTAGGGAAGGAGAGCCATCTCACGCGCGTTCTTGATCGCGCGAGCGATGAGGCGCTGCTCCTGCACCGACACACCGGTGATACGACGGGCACGGATCTTGCCGCGCTCCGAAACGAACTTGCGAAGGGTGGCGACATCCTTGTAGTCGATGAGGCCGACCCGGATGTGCTTCGCGGGAGCGGCGTTCTTCGCGCCCTTCCGCGGCTTGCGGCGGTCGCCGCTTGACTTTCCAGCCATTATGGGTCCTTACAGAGATTTAGAGATTTAGAACGGGGTGTCGTCGTCAGAGAACGACCCCGGGGTGCTCCATGCGTCAGCACCGGTCGAGCCGGGCGTCGCCCAGGGCTCACCGGCCGACTGCGGAGCGGCCTGAGGTGCCCCACCGGGGATCTGCTGGGGAGCACCGCCGGGGCGGCCTCCACCGAATCCACCCGCGGGTGCGGCCGAGCGCGTGACCTGTGCGGTCGCGTAGCGAAGCGACGGGCCGATCTCCTGGACGTCCAGTTCGATCGACGAACGACGCTCGCCCTCGCGCGTCTCGTAGTTGCGCTGGCGGAGGTTGCCCTGCGCGATGACGCGCATGCCCTTCGTCAGCGAACCCGCGACGTGCTCGGCGAACTCGCGCCACACGCTGGCCCGCAGGAACAGAGCGTCGCCGTCCTTCCACTCGCCCGACGCGCGGTCGAACGTGCGGGGAGTCGAAGCGATCGTGAAGTTCGCCACGGGAACGCCGGACTGCGTGTAACGCAGCTCGGGGTCGGCGGTGAGATTGCCTACGACTGTGATAACGGTTTCGCCTGCCATGCGATTACCTTAGGCCTTTGCCGCCGTCTTGCGGGCCGCCTTGGCCTCAGCGCGCTTCGCCTCGGAGGCGATCATCGCGATGGCCTCTTCGGCACGCAGGATCTTGGTGCGGATCACGTCATCGGCAAGACCGAGCTGGCGGTCGAGCTCCTGCGTGGCTTCGCTGGTAGCGGTGAAGTTGACGACGGCGTAGATGCCCTCGTTCTTCTTCTGGATCTCGTAAGCGAACTTGCGCTTGCCCCAGATGTCCACGTTCTCGATCGTGCCCTCAGCGTCGGTGATGACCTTGAGGTACTTGTCGAGGTACGCGGGAACCTGGCGCTCGTCCATCTCCGGCGCGATGATAACCATCATCTCGTACTGGTGTGCGTGCGTCACTATCCCACCTCCTTCGGACTCGAACGGATGCCGGGCGTTTCCCGACACCAGGAGGGTGTAATGCACGTTGTCTCGAGAGGATCCAGAACGAACCCGACACGGGACAACTTGTCCACCCTAGCATCCTGACCGCGCGGCTCCCCCAGGATCCTCACGGGTGCACGAACCGATCCCGCGGGCCCCGTACTGCGGGTCTTTCCTGCGTATAGCTCCGCGGCCGGGGGTCACGTCCGCAGTTCGGGCCCCCGGCGCCCGACCCACAGTCCCACGCCCACGGACGCGAGACCGAGACCATCGGCGAGGACGAATGTGGGGATCCACCCCGGGGTCTCGTGATTCGCGCCCCACGACCATTCCCAGCCCAGCGGGAACCAACTCCATCCCGCGCGCTCGGGAGCGGTGTCGAACGTCTCGATCGGGGCCATGCCGTGCGGTGCTCCCGTCGTCAGCGTGATCGCGATGGCGCACGCCGCCATGATGATCCCGCCGGCGATCCAGCCGAGCGGCGTCCAACGCGGTCCGAGCGTACGCTCCACGCGCAGGATCCGGCTCGCGGCAAGCGCGCCGCCCGCGGCCCACAGGGCGCCGCCGCCGACGAAGAAGATCAGCTCTGCCATCATCGCGACGATCGGGGCAAAGGTCCAAGCTCCGCCGGGAATGAGGATCGCAAGCGGAACCAACGCGATGCCCAGTGCACACGCGAGCCACGCATGCACCACCGCAGCCGTTCGCGAGCGCGGAGCACGGATCTTCGTGATCATGGCGCAGAGGACCACGCTGACCGCGGCGATGCCGCCCGAGAGCTCGACGAACCCTCCTCCCGTGCAGGGAGCGGACGACGCCAGCAGCGCGGTCGCAATCAGCGCCACGACCGCCCAGGGCGCCCCCACAGCGAGCCCCGCGAAGGCGAACGCTTTGCCCCACCCCACGCGCGTCATACCGTCAGGCTAGTGGCGCCGCCGGCTTCGGAAGGGTGAATCGCCTTCGGGAGGAGGAAACTTGCGACAGGATCCGGGTCTACCCCGCCGCCATCCCCCGCCACGCCACCTCGAATGCCTCGCGGCAGCGGGCGAAGGTCTCCGGGTCGTCGAGCCCCGTGCCGCGCACGACGACTTGATAGTAGAAGACGCCGTTGATGAGGTCGATGCACGCGTCGATGTCGAGGTCGTCGCGCAGCTCGCCCCGACGCATCGCCTCGCCGAGTGCCACCTCGAAGGCCCCGCGCCGCCTGCGCACGTGGCTCTTCCAATAGGCCTCCTGCAGATCGGGGTTCTGCATGACGAGGCTCATGCGCGCACGGAAGCGCCGATCGCTGTAGGTCGACCCGCGCAGGGCCTTCGGATCCCCGAAGATCAGCGCGATCATCGCCTCCTTGATGTCGCCGGAGGTGTCGACCTCGAGGGTGGCCCTGCCCTTGTCCAGCGCGGCTGCGATCAGTTCCGGCAGGCTCGGCCAACGCCGGTAGATCGCGGCGCGCGAAATGCCGCTCTCGGCGACGATCGCGGCGACCGTGACGGGCTTGTCGTTCTCGATGAGCTTCACTGTGGCGTCGAGGATCCGCTCGTCGTGCCCCTCCGTGCGGGGCCGACCGGGCCCCCGCTGCTCCGCAATTGCGGAGATGAGCCCCTTCTGCGGATCGGATCCGGCATCCGGTCCGCGATTCGGGTTCAGCTCCGCGGATACGGTTCCCCGCGCGCGCGGGCCGCGACCCCCGTCGAGGGTCGCGGCCCGGCCGGGCGCGCGGAGCGTCACGCGACCGCCCGGGCGCGGAGCTGCGCGACGAGGCCGTCGGTGAGCCCGGCCTGGCGTAGCGCCTGGAGCGGATCCGCGCCGAGCGAGGCGAGCAGGGTGCGCATCGGCTCCGGGGAGAACTCCTTGCGCACGGCTGCGCGGGCCGCCTCATCGAGGTCGAAGCCGAACTTCGCCATCAGGCGGCCGATCGTCGGCTCGAGGCGGGCCATGATCGCGTCCGAGTTCTCGCCCGTGCGGACATAGTCGGCGACGATGGCGTCCTCCGATGCTCCGAGCGCGAGCAGGAGCGACGCGGCGAGTACGCCCGTGCGGTCCTGACCCGCCGCGCAGTGGAAGGCCACGGCTCCGGGCGCGTGGGCGATGATCGCCAGCGCCTCGACGATGCGGGGCGCCGCCGCCTCGAACATGCGCACGTACATCGTCCCGAACTGCGTCTGGTCGTGCGCCTCGGGGCCCGCATCGCCGATCGAGGACATGAACGGCACGTGGTGGTAGGTCACGGGCATGCGGCCGAGCGGGCCGCGGCCGGTGAGCTCGATCTCATCGATCGAACGCAGGTCGATGATCGCGGTGAGCCCGTCGACGACGAGGTCCTCCGCGGTCTGCTGGTCGACGACCGACAGGTCGTCGGCGCGGATCGCGAAGCCGGCCCGAACGGATCCGCCGTCTACGGGGATCCCCGCGAGGTCGCGCATGTTGACGGGTGCCGAGAGGGTGAGGGTCGCGGTGCTCATGTGATCTTCCTTCTGATGATGGCGCTCGCCTGGTCGATGATCGTGACGAGCACGATGATGCAGATGACCATGGCGAACAGGTGTCCGTAGTCGTATCGGTTCATGGCGGTCGTGAGCTCGAGGCCGATGCCTCCGGCTCCGACGAGGCCGAGGATGGTGGCGCCGCGCACATTGCCCTCGAACAGCAGCAGCGTGTAGCTGACGAGCATGGGCATGGCCTGCGGCAGGATGCCGTACTGGATGACCTGGCGCTTGCTGGCGCCGACCGATTCCATGGCCGTGATCGGTCCGCGGTCAACGGCCTCCATGGCCTCGGCGAAGATCTTGCCGATCGATCCGATGGATCCGATCGTCATCGCGAGGATTCCCGCGAAGGGGCCGAGCCCGACGGCCGAGACGAACATCAGCGCGATGACGAGGTCCGGCAGGGCGCGAATGATGTTCATCGCCCAGCGGCAGGGGTAGTAGAGCCACGACGGGGCGATGTTGCTCGCGGCCCCGAAGGCCACGACGAGCGCGAGCACCGCTCCGAGCACGGTGCCGACGATCGCCATCTGCAGGGTCTCGAGAAGGAGCTTCATGATGAGCCCGATCTTCGAGAAGTCCGGCGGGAACATCCGCAGGAGGAAGTCGCCCATGTTCGACGCGCCCTCGCCGAGCTTCAGGAAGTCGAACTGCGCGCCGTTCGCCGACCAGAGGAAGATGGCGACGGCGAGCACGACGCCGATGATCGACCGTGAGCGGGGCACGCGGAAGGCGCGCTCCATACGCTCGCGCTCGCGCGGATCCAGCTTCGGGCGGACCAGGGTGGAGGTGCTCATTCCTCCTCCTCTTCCTCGATGTCGTAGACGGGGGCGAGCATGTCGGCGTCGAGTTCGGCGGTGTGACCGGAGACGACGATCTCGCCGTGGCGCAAGCCGACGATCCGGTCGGAGTGCGCGAGCGCGAGCGGCAGGACGTGCAGGCTGACGAGCACGGGGATCTGGTCCTCGCGGGCGATCTGCTGCAGCAGCTCGAGCACCGTGCGGCTCATCTTCGGATCCAGCGATGCGACGGGCTCGTCGGCGAGGATCACGCGCGGGTTCTGCATGAGCGCGCGGGCGATCGCGACGCGCTGCTGCTGGCCGCCCGAGAGCGAGCGGGCCGGCTCGTTCGCCTTGTGTGCGATGCCCACGCGGTCGAGCAGCTCGAGCGCCCGCTTCCGATCGGCGCTGCGGAAAGTGCCGAAGACGTTCGGCGCGCCCGCGCCGTACAGGGATCCCGTGAGCACATTCGTCAGCACGCTGAGGCGCCCGACGAGGTTGAACTGCTGGAACACCTGGCCGGTCTGCGAACGCAGCCGGCGCAGCTGGCCGCGCTGCAGCGCGGTGACGTCGAAGTCGCCCGCGCGCACCGATCCGGAGTGGATCGGCGCGAAGCCCGTGAGCGCCTTCATGAGTGTCGACTTGCCGGATCCGCTGGATCCGAGGAGCGCGACGGTCTCGCCGCGGAAGAGGTCGAGGTCGACGCCATCGAGCACGAACGGATCCTGTGCGGAGTACCGCACGCGGAGGTCGCGGATCGAGACGAGCGGTTCGGCGATCGGCTTCTGCCGCGGCGTCACGGCCGGTGTGCTGACGACGCTCATCCGAGGTCCGAGATGTCCACGCCGGCGACCGCGGCAATATCGACGATGGGCTGGAACTCGTCCTTCGACGGTTCGATGATCGGCTCGACTCCCTCGGGCATGGCATCCATATACAGGCCGAGTTCGTCGCGGTTCTCGTCACTGAACACCTTCGGCAGCGCCTCGACGAGCGCCTGGCGCTTCTCCTCGGACATCTTCTGGTTACCCAGGATCGAGATCGAGATGGGCATGTCGCGGCTCTCGCCGATCGAGCGCGTCTCACCCTCCTCGAAGGGGAACATGGGGTTGTCCTGTCCCGCCATCGCCGGGAAGATCGACGAGGTGCAGGCCACATCGGCCTGTCCCTCCTTCAGGGCGATGAAGCTGTTCTCGTGGCTGCCCGACATCAGCTCCTTGAAGTCGCCGTCGTCCTTGTGCAGGCCGACCTGGTCGAGCATGTAGGTCGGCATGTAGTAGCCGCTGGACGAGTTCGGGTCGGCGAAGGCGATCGTGGTGTCGGGCGTGATGTCCTCGAGGCTCTCGAGCGGCGAATCCTCGAGCACGAGGCAGGTCGAAACCGGGTCCTCGCTGCCGGGCCAGGCGACGAGCGAGTCGACCTCGCCCGTGTTGACCGCGAGGGCCGAGGGGAAGGCGCTCATGATGCCGATGTCCTCGTGCCCGGCGCGCACCGCCTCGATCACGGCGGAGTAGTTGGGAACGTCGGTGATCTCGACGGTCATACCCGTCTCGGCCTCGAGCAGCTCGCCGATCCGCTCGATCGGCGTCGCCGCGGTCGGGTCGTCGCCGATCGGCAGGGTTGCGAAGCGGATGACGTCGTCCTCCGACGCGTCGGCGGCACCGGAACAGCCGGTGAGGAGCAGGGCGGATCCGGCGAGCAGGGCGCCGGCGACGAGGGGGAAGCGCATGGGGTGCCTTTCTGGCAGTTCGGGTGATGGCCCCATGTAACCCACGCCACGTAACCGGCAATTACGAGACCGTGGGTACCAGAAAGGAATGCTCGATGAACGGAGGGTTACGGGACCGACAGTTCCGGATCACCTTCTCTCGTAGGCTCGGTCACATGGCTCTCGACACCAGCGGCCTCACGCGCCCCGTCTCGAAGGACGAACTGAGGACGTTCAGCGCGGGCTTCGGCACACGATTCCCGGATGCGCACGAGACGCGCGGCGTGGTGGGGGCCGTTACGGTCATCGCGGTCAGTGCCGTCTTCGTCCTCGTCGGGATCGTGCAGCTCCGCACGCCGGGACCCGGACTCGTCTTCCTGTTCGTCGGCGCGACCGCCCTGGTCTTTGCGATCGCGCAGATGCTCCGTCGTCCGGGACGCCGCGCGCAGGCCAAGCTCGACCGGTTCGCCCGCGACAACGGCATGAGCTTTCATCCTGGCGTGGCGGCGCCGCAGCTACCAGGAATGCTGTTCGGCATCGGGCGGGAGCGTGGCTCGTCCGACCTCGTTCGTGCCTGGGATCCGCGATTCATCGAGTACGGCAACTACGGCTACACGACTGGATCCGGCAAGAGCCGCACCCGTCACTCGTGGGGCTACATCGCGATGCAGCTCGACGCTCCCCTACCGAACATCGTGCTCGATGCGCGCGCCAACAACGGCTTGTTCGGATCCAATCTGCCCGTCTCCCTCGCGCGCGAGCAGCGGCTCTCGCTCGAGGGAGATTTCGACGAGCACTTCTCCCTGTACTGCCCCGAGGGCTACGAGGCTGACGCGCTCTATCTCTTCACGCCCGACGTGATGGCGCGCTTCGTCGACGTCTCCGGATCCCTCGATGTCGAGATCGTCGACGATTGGATCTTCTTCTACTCCACGCGCGACCTCGTCACGCTCCAGCCGACCCAGTGGGAGCGGCTCATCGCACTCACGGATGCGATGTCGGACAAGATCGATCGCTGGGGCCGTTGGCGCGACGAGCGACTGGGGCTCGCGCATCCCGCCGTTCGGACCCCCTCGGAACCGCTGGCGTCGCTCGCGACGGATCCGGCATCTGCCGCGTCGCCGGGCCACGCGCCGCGCGGTGTCGCGCACGCCGGCCGACGGCTGCGCCGCGGCCCCGCGTGGGGCGCGATCGTGTTCATCGCCGTCGCCATCGTCATCCAGATATTCATCCAGACGCGATGACGCCGATCAGGCGGGCGTCTGCGCCGTGAGGAATGACACCTTGCGGCGCAGCTCGAAGCCGATCTTCTCGTAGGCCGCGGCGGCGCCGAGGTTCGTCGCCGAGACGTGCAGGAACGGTACGTCTCCGCGCGAGCGGATCGCGTGTGCAACATCGAGCACGAGCGCGGACGCGAGGCCCTGGCGGCGGTAGTCCTCGTCGACGCAGACCGCGCTGATCTCGGTGAAGCCGTCGGGGTGCAGACGCTCGCCCGCCATCGCGATGAGTTTTCCATCCCGACGCACACCCACATAGCGGCCGAGCTCGTGCGTGCGCGGGCGGAAGGGACCGGGCTCGTTCCGGGCGACGATCGCCATCATCTCGTCCGCGTCGTCGGGGCCGAGCTCGATCGCCTCGGCGAAGGGCTCACCGGTCACGCGGGGCGAGGCGACCATCTGCAGGCCCTCTCCCCGGCCGACCTCGGTCCAGCCCGTCGGCAACTCGCCGGCGAAGTGCGAGAGCGAGACGTGCGCCTCGCGGCCGAACATGTCGATCATCGCGTCCCAGATCGCGGGTTCCTCCCAGGACACGACGCCGACGAACGGCGATACGTCATTCTGATAACGCTTGACGAACTCGTTGCCCTCCGCGAAGCGCGCGTGGGCGCCGTTCAGCGCCGACCAGGCCGGGCTGTCGAGCACCGACATGTCAACGGACGCGGTGTCCTGTGCGTGGTGGGAGGCTGCGGAACGGGGCGCGAAATCGAACACGAAAGTCATTGTGCTCCTGCATGGCTGAGAGCGGGGTGCGTTGTGCTCGCACGCGTTTCGCAAGAGGAGACCCCGGACCTTCTCGTCGTCGATCTCACCGTCGAGCGGGAAGAGCCCGCCGAAGCGCGCGGAGGTTCGGACGTAATCGACGCCGGCATGTTTCGCGACGTTCGTCACAGCCTCTACCGCACAGTCGTGGAGCACCCACGCCATGGCAGCGGGAAGCGTCGGCTCTGCGTCCCCGTGATCTGAACGTCGCCGTCCTGCGTTATTGCATCGAGGCCGTCATCGCCGCGCCGCCCCATCGTGATGCGGGTCTCTGGAACTCGCCCCACAAGCCGTGCTTCATCCACGTTGGCAAGGTTAGCGAGGTTCGACCCCGCCAAGGTTCGAGCACCTCGTCAGTTGCGTCGCCGTGACCGCCCCAGCGGTGCTCCAGTCATCCCGCCGCCGAGGTGTGTCTCGGCCTCCCCGTCGAGGTCATCGACGTATGCCTCGGAATCGTCGACGGGCTCGTATCCGATACGGCGAGCGCCCGCGCGCGACAGCCATCCGCGCGTATTCGCTGAAACGCCCCACACATAGGCGAACGCCCCGAAGTCGTTGACGAGCGCCGCATCGACGAGACGTCGCGCATCGCGCGGCGAGAGCCAGACTGATGCCCGGCTCATCGACGCCGGGCGCTCGCTGCACCCGCCGATGCGAATGACGACGCCGATCATCCGGCTACGCTCGCAGTACATCCGCACGAGCGCCTCGCCTGCGGCCTTGCTCCAGCCATAGAAACCATCGGGGCGCGGCACGGCGTCGTCGGCGAGTCCGTCCTCGACCTCCGCCATGCCCACGGCATGATTGCTCGACGCGAAAACGAAACGGTCCACGTTCTCCGCCATCGCCGCCTCGAGAACATTCCGCGTACCGTCGACGTTGACCGCGAGAATCCGTTCCCAGGCCTCTTCGTGGGCGATGCCCGCCAAGTGCACAACGTCCGTGACGCCGCGCATGGCCGAGCGCACGGCGTGCTCGTCGTTCAGGCTGCCCCGCACGCATGTCACATCATCGCGTTCGATCCCCGCATCGACCTCGTCGAGCACTACGTATCGCCATCCGTCTCGGGGCTCGCGATCGAGCAGCATGCGCCCTATCCGCCCGGCGCCGCCGGTGATCAGCACGGTTCTCGTCATGCGGCCAGTCTGGCGGAACTCGGATTTCCCGCGCATCCCCTTGACGGCGTGCCTCAGCCGAGGGGAACCCGCATCGCGACGACGGTGCCCGCTCCCTCGACCGAGCGCAGCGCGACGCTGCCGCCGTGGCGGGCGAGAACCGTCTGCACGAGGGTGAGGCCGAGGCCGGATCCGGACACATCACGCGCGTTGGCGGCGCGCGCCAGCTCGTCGAACACGTGCGGCAGGTCGGCCGCAGGGATCCCGCGTCCCGAGTCCGCTACCTCAATCACGGCGCTGCCCGACTCCTCGCGCAGCCGCACCTCTATCGGGCCCTCGTCGGAGTACTTGGCGGCGTTGCCGAGCACGTTGTCCAGGGCGAGCGAGAGCAGGTCGAGATCCGCCGACACCGACGGGACCGGCCACGGCACTCGGATCACGTCGACACGGATCCGGGATCCCGCGCTCGGATCGCGCTCGGCGAGCGCGTGAATCGCCTCGACGAGCAAAACCTCGAGATCGACCTCCTCGAGATCGAGCGGCCGAGTCTCGAGCTCGGCGAGCTTGCGCAGATCGCGCACGAGGTCGCCGAGCCGGCGGGCCTGCGAATCGACAAGCGACCATTGCGGATCCTGCGCACCGGCCGCGGCGGCCGTCGCCCGGATCGCCGTGAGCGGGTTCTTCAGCTCATGGTCGAGGCGCGCGAGGAAGCGACGGTGCCGTTCGCGCTCCGAGACGAGCGCGGCGGCTGCCGCCTCCGCCCGCGCGCTCTCGCGCCCTCGGATCCGTGCCGCGCGTGAGCGGCGCACAAGTAGCACCGCGACGATCGCGAGGCTCGCGAGCACGCCGATCACGACGAAGGCGAGCGGGATCGCGACGGCGATCTGCAGCATCCGGCGCTCGCCGAGCAGGACGAGCACGCCGCCGATCACCGCGCCGAGCGCGAGCGGGATCGCGGCGAGCAGCCACGGCCTCACGCCGCCACCACCGGCGCGATGAAGCGGTAGCCGAGCCCTTGAGCGGTATCGATGAAGCGCGGATCCGCGGGATCGTCACCGAGCACGCGCCGCAGTTCGGCGATGCGATGGTCGACGGCGCGGCTCGAGGTCGCGAAGTCGAAGCCCCAGAGCCCGGCGAGCAGCCGTTCGCGCGAATGGGCCTCCTGCGGGTGCGTCATCAGGAACTCGAGCAGCGTGAGCGCCTTCGGCGTGAACGTCAGTTCACGCGCTCCGAGCCACGCCCGTCGCGAGGTGCGATCGAGCACGAGGTCGCCCGCGCGGATCCGCTGACTCGTCGGCACGCCGCGGGACGCCCGACGCAGGACGGCCCGCACGCGCGAGAGCAGTTCCTGAGGATCGAAGGGCTTGTTGAGATAGTCGTCCGCACCCTCGTCGAGGGCCGCGCTGCGTTCGAACGACTCCCCCACCTGCGTCAGCAGGATCACCGGCAGCCACGGGTCGCTCTCGCGCAGCCGCCGCACGAACTCGCGGCCGTCCATGTGCGGCATGAGCACGTCGCTCACGACGAGATCGGGTTTTTCCTCCCGAACGGCGGCGAGCCCTTCACGCCCGTCGCCCGCGACCCGCACCGCATAGCCGCTGCGTTCCAGGAACGAGGCGAGCGGCGTCGTGATCGCGGCATCGTCGTCGACGAGCAGCAGGCGGGTGCGGTCGGTCATGATCCCGAGATAATCACGTTGCCGGCGCCGCTATCGTTCACCTCCGGGGTGTCGCCGAGCCACGAGACCGAGTTCGCGTCGCCCGCGGCCGTGATGACGTCGACGCTGTCGAGGTAGATAACGTTGCCGGAGCCGTTCACCTCGATCTCGCCGACCTCGCCCGCGATCACGACGCCCGCGAACATGTCGACGACGACGCGGTCGCAGGGGCCGTCGACCTTCGCGACCGTTCCGGCGTCGTCTGCCGTGAACGTCACCTCGCCGTCACAGGTGAGAGTGCGCGACACGGCGTCGAGCATGTCGTCGCGGTAGTCGGCCTCTTCCTCGCTCCACGAGTCGCCGCCACCGCTGCGGCCCCCGTCGGACTCGGCGGACTGCGGTTCCTCGTCTTCCGGAGACGAGGGCTCGCCCGCCTCGCGGGCCGGCTCGGTCTCGGATCCGCTCTCCGCCGCAGCGTCGTCGCCTGCCGTCGGCTGCGATGCGGGAGGCGCGGTGGCGGTGTCGTCGCTTGGAGTCTCGGCGTCGGTCACCGAGACGGAGCAGCCCGTGAGGCCGATGGCCAGGAGCGCCGCGAGGGCGAGGGCGGGAAGGGTGCGCATGAGGTGTCGTCCGTTCGGTCTCAGAAAGCGGGGATGAAGATTTCGACGCGGCGGTTGAGCTGTCGTCCGGCGGGGTTGTCCTCGCCGTCGATCTCGTTCGGCGCGACGGGCCGGGTCTCTCCGAAGCCCTCGGCCGTGAGGTTCGAGGTGACTCCGGCGGCCTCGAGTGCGGCGACGACCGCGTCGGCGCGCTCCTCGGAGAGGGTCTGGTTGTAGGCGTCGCCGCCGATCGCGTCGGTGTGACCCGAGATGACGGCCTCGGCGACGTCGTAGCTCGTGAGCGCCTCGGCGACGGTCTCGAGCGTTTCGGCAGCGTCGGGCCGGACGTCGCTCTTGTCGAAGTCGAAGAGCACGCCGTCGTCGAAGGTGATGACGGTGCCGCACGACTCGATCGGTTGCAACGCGTCGAGCGTCGGAAAGACGCCCAGCTCGGGCACGGTGCCGATGGGCTCGAGCTCTACCGATTCGCCATTGATGAGGCCCGTGCCGTCGCCGTAGTTCACGATCGCGATGTCGTCGTCGGTGTAGTTGCCGGAGCCGTCGCCGTAGTTCACGATGCTCACATCGCCCGCGGTGAAGGTACCGGATCCATCGCCGTAGTTCACGATGGAGACGTCCCCCGCCGTGTAGTTTCCGGAACCGTCGCCGAAGATGCGGACCGAGATCCTGTCGTCGGTGTAGAGGCCGGACCCGTCGCCGTAGTTCACAATATTGACGGTGCCGTCATCGTAGACGCCCGAGCCGTCGCCGTAGTTCACGACCGTCACCCCATTGAGCGTGAAGGTGCCGGATCCGTCGCCATAGTTGACCGAACCGCCGTCGGGCCCCGTGTAGACGCCCGAGCCGTCGCCGTAGAGGTGTGCCGATCCCGCCCCCGCGGTCACGGTTCCGCCGTCGCCACAGTGCGCCGGAGCGACCGTGACGCCCGGGATCTCGGCGAAGTCGTCGCGGATATCGAGCGTGAAGCCGTCGGCCGAGGCCTCGTCGAGCAGCGACAGATCGGGCAGGCGGAACAGCGGCACGGGCGGGAACTCTCCCACGTCGTATCCCGCGACGGTGGGAAACTCCGGATCCGACTCGGATCCTTCCGGATCCGCTTCCTCGGTGGCGGCCGTTTCCGGCTCGTCACCCACCTCCGCGGATCCGTCGACGGAGGCCGGCGCCGACGTTTCGGGGGCCGAGGACTCCGGCTCGTCCTGTCGCGGATCGGCGCCGCATCCGGCAAGAGAGACGGCGAGGATTCCGGCACCGACGAGAGCGAATCCGGAGCGGATCGAGATGTTCATGATCCGAGCGTAGCCAGACGATGTCGCCGCGCCATCGCCGTCGTGTCGCGGTTTCGCGACAATTCACTCCCACCCAATAGCCTGGGCATCATGAGTGGTCTCTCGCGCATCGTCGTCTACACCGGTTCCTCCGACGGGACCGACCCCGCCTACCTCGAGGCCGCGAGCGCCGTCGGATCCGCGATCGCGGGTGCCGGGCTCGGGCTCGTGTACGGCGGCGGCAACGTCGGCCTCATGGGCGCGGTCGCGAGCGCGGGCCGCGCGGCGGGCGGCGAGGTCATCGGCGTGATCCCGGAGGCGCTCGTCGACAAGGAGATCGCACACCATGACCTGAGCCGACTCGAGGTCGTCGCCGATATGCACGAGCGCAAGATGCGCATGGCGGACCTCAGCGATGCCTTCGTCATGCTGCCGGGTGGCGCGGGCACGCTCGAGGAGTTCTTCGAGGCCTGGACGTGGCAGCAGTTGGGGATCCACTCGAAGCCGATCGCGGTCTACGACGTGAACGGATTCTGGGATCCGCTCGTCACGATGCTCGACAGGATCGTCGCGCAGGGATTCATCGCGCCGCGCTTCCGGGACGGCTTGATCGTCGCCTCCGAACCCGAGGAGCTTCTCGAGAAGCTCCTCGCCTGGGAGCCGCCGGCTGCGAAGTGGACGGTTCCGGAAGACGTCGCCTAGGCAAGTGTCTGTTGACATGAGCCGCCGCGACCAGCGCGATAGGCGATGATTCCACAGACACGACCCAATGCGAGAAGGCCCGCCCTGACGGGCGGGCCTTCTCGGGGCGATGCTTAGGCGTCGACCTTGCCGTAGCGCTCTTCCTCGATCTCCTCGAGGGTCTTGCCCTGCGTGTTCGGCGCCCAGATGGTGCCGACGAGCATGGAGACCGCGAGGATCGCGATGAGGATGGCCGCCAGGGTGTGCAGGCCGAGCATTTCGAGCCACACGGGGAAGCCGTAGCTGAGCACGCCAACCATGATGCGGGCGGTGAAGAACAGCACGCCCTGCGCCGAGGCGCGGTACTGCGTCGCGAACAGTTCGGCGGTCCAGAGACCGTAGAACGCCTGCGCGCCGATTCCCGATGCGAAGCCCCAGAGGATCGCGAAGCCGAACAGCGACACCGGGCCACTCGGCAGGTAGACGAGCACGACCCATCCGGCGATGCCGAGCACCGCGCCGATGAAGAACAGGAGCCGGCGCGACATGCGGTCACCGAGCCACATGAACGTGAACGTGCCCACGACCGTCATCGTCCAGAGGAACGACTGCAGGAAGTACTGCTGCGCCGAGTCGGTGAGACCGGTCGCGTTGTAGACGTCGGGCATGAACATGCCGGCCTGGCCCGCGACGGTGTTCCAGAACGCGTAGACACCGACGAGGAACAGCAGCGCGAGGACGTTCTGCTTGCGGCCGAGCAGCGCCTTGAAGCCCTGGCCTGCGGCGGCCTTGTTGCCCTGCTGGGTCCGGATCGCCTGCGTGTTCTTCCAGTTCTTCGACTCTTCGAGGCCGCGGCGCACCCACCAGGTGATGAACGCGACGACGAACAGGTGCAGGAAGATGATGCGGGATCCGAGCAGGCCCGCGGGCGTGAGGAGCGCGGCGAGCAGGAAGCCGATCGCCGGGCCGACCGACCAGGCGAGCTGCGCCATGCCGACGTGGGCGGCGCGCTTGTCGCTCGGCGCCTCCTCGGCGATGTAGGTCCACGATGCGGGAACGCCTGCACCCACCGCGATACCCGTCACGATGAACGCGCCGAGCAGCATCCACTCGTTGACCGCGAACGCGGCGACGAGAACGCCGACCATGTAGACGAGCAGGTCGTAGGTGTAGATGAACTTACGGCCGAACTTGTCGCAGAGCGGGCCGCCGATGATGGCGCCGATCGCGGCACCGAAGGCGTTGGCGCTCAGCGCCGCGAGCAGCCCCTTGAAGCTCTCGTCGAAACCGAACTCGCCCTGCCAGAAGACCATCGAGGTCGCGATCGCGATGATCGAGCCGGCCTCGATGTAGTTGGACATTGCGACGGCGGCGGTGGCCTTCCACCCCGTCGTCTTCTTCGCACCGATGCGTGCCATGTGTTGCTTTCTTCGTCGTTGAAATCTTCGCTGTGTGATCTCGCCTCACGTATGAAACGATTCAGCGCCGAAGGAAGTGTACGTGTCGATACCTGATGATTAGCCTGCAGTCGGCTGTGGCCCCGGCACACCTCCGCCGCGTGATGCGGATGGCCGGTGCCGCCGAGATGCCCCCGAACTGCGGAAGACAGCCTCTTCTCGCTCCGCTGTTCGGGGTCATCCCCGCATTTCCGCATCAGGCCCTCAGGTACTCCGTCACGATGTCATCGAAGGTAGCGGGCGCCGTGAGACCCAGCGTCTCCGCTCGCGCGGCGTCGAACTCCGAGGGCCACGTCGTCACGATGTCGATCACCGCGGCGTCGGGCACCCAGTCGACCAGGGCGCCCGCGCCCGGCCGGGCGCTCTCGAGCGCGTCGATCATCTCTCGCGGCGTCGTCGTGAGCGACGGCAGGTTCATAGCCGTCCGGCTCCCCCATTCGTCCGGCGAGACGGCCGCGGCCCGCAGGATTCCGTCGACGGTGCGCGACGGCGATGAGAGCGCGACCGGGGTGTCGGCGGGCACGGGACACACCGCCCGCTCACCCGCGAGCGGCTCGCGGATGATCCCCGAGAGGAAGCTCGACGCCGCCGCGTTCGGCGCCCCCGGCCGCACCGACACGGTCATGAGCCGCACCGTGCGACCGTCGACGAAGCCCTTGCGGGTGTAGTCGGCGACGAGCTGCTCGCCGATGAGCTTCTGCACGCCGTAGCTGGACTGCGGGCGCGGCATCGTGTCGTCGGTGACGGTGCCGAGAACCGGGCCGAACGGATCCTGGCCGAACACCGCGAGGGAGCTTGTGAACACGACGAGCGGCGCGGATCCGAGCCCGCGCAGGTGTTCCAGCGTCGCGCGCAAGGCGTCGAGGTTGACGCGCATGCCGAGGTCGAAGTCGGCCTCGGCCGCGCCCGAGACGACGCCCGCGAGATGGAAGACGACGTCGACGGATCCGAGATCGGCGAGGCGCGAGCCGAGATCCCCCGTCAGCATCGTCACGCGCTCGTCGGCCAGCAGATCATCCCGCGCCGCGCGCACGTCCAGCAGCACCAGCTCGCGGACGCGGCGCATTGATCCGCCGACCTCGATCGATCCGGCATCGAGGATCCGCCGAGCGAGCACGTCGCCCAAGAAGCCCGCGCCGCCCGTGATCGCGACCCGCACATCGCTCATGTTCATTCTCCTTCACCCCTGTTCTCGAGCGCGCCGATGCCCTCGAGAACGTCGATGAGCGCGCCGTCGCCGCCCACGTTTCCCGGAACCACGACCTGTACCCGTGGGCCGTCCGCGTCGAGATCCCACACCGAGATTCCCGGCGCGACCTGCCCGCGCACCCGGGCGCGGGTCACGCCGAAGCCCGTCCGGGCGACTTCCGCCGAGGTGATGCCGCCCTTCGACACGATCGTGCCGACCGCGCGCGCGAGGCGTCCGGTGGCCGCCATGAGCGCCCGCATCACGAGTTCTCCGTCGTCGAGGCCATCGTGCTCCGCGCGGCGTACGCGTTCGGAACTGACGATCGCGACGCCGCGCTCCGCCAGGATCGCCGACGCCTGCGCCGCGGCTGCTGCGCCGGCCGCCTCCGGATCTGCGCGGGCATCATCGGTCGGGATCTCGACCGGTTCCAGCCCCAGCCGTCGCTCGAGCGCCGCGAGCTGCGCGCCCGCGGCGCCCGTGTGCGATCCGCATACCACCAGCACGCCGCCACCCGGCACCGCGACGGGCCGGTCCAGGAGCCCCTTCGATGGCGCACCGGCGGCGAGCGCGGCGAGCGTCGCGGCGGAGCGCACGACGACGGGCGTGCCGGAGAACCGTGCGATCTTCAGCCCCTCGTGGATGAGGCGGATGTCGTCGTCGTTCTCGGCATCGGGCGCGACGACCGCCCCGGGCTCGGCGAGGGCGAGCGCAATCGCCACCGCGCGGCCGCCAGTCTCACGCAACGCGTCGAGCGGCACTGTCGCGGCGTCGCGATCGCCGACCTCGCGGGTCCAGTCGACGAGGTGCGACGAGCGATACCCGAACACCGGATCCGCCGCGAACTCGGTCTCGCCGGCCGGCACGTCGGTGCCACCGATCCGCACGCGGTGCACGCCGCTGATCGTCGTGCGGCCGCCCGCGGGAAACGCGGGCACGAAGAGGATCCGCCCCTCGTCGCCGGCGAACACGTCCGTTTCGGCGAACACGTGCCCGCGCAGGGTCGAGTCGCCGCGCAGGACGACGAGCGGATCGGATCCGAGCCGCTCGCGCACGACGGACAGCTCGCCGCGGATCCGCTCGGCGAGCGCGATCGCCGCGGGCTCGTCGATCGCGCGCGAGTTGGTCTGCAGGTAGACCGATCCTTCGCGTTCCAACACCCCGGCGATGCCGTCGGCGTCCCATTCGAGCAACACCGTCACTCCCGATGCCGCCTGCGTTCCGGTGGGATCGTCATCGAGGACGACCGTGTACCCGCGCGCCATTGCTTCTCCTCTACGGGTCGATGACCTCATCATTCCCTACGAAGCACGCGTCCGCCCCGTCGGGCGAGGCTCGCCATGTAGTTCGTATCGAGCTACAATCGACACATGGAGGTGCTGCCGGATTGGAGTTACGCACGTGAACACATCGAGCACCGATCCGACCGCAATCTCGGTGACACCGACATCCGCGAAGCCTGGGCGATCGAAGCGTGGTCCGATCCGATGGCGGTCGTTTTGGACCCGGACCCCAAATCGCGCTCCGGACGCGGCGTTCGCGTCATCGGGTTCTCCCCCCTCGGCCGGCTTCGTCATAACGGTGACAGCAGTTCGCGACGAGGGGCGCCTCTGGGGCACTTCGGCGTGGAGGGCGAACAGCATCGATCAAAGGATCTACGAGGAGGCATGAATATGAACGAGGACCGAACCTCCGCGCTTGTCGCGGAGCATACAGCCGAAGCGGAAGAGAGCAAGGACGCACCGTACCCGGACGGAACGGTCTTCGTGCGTCGAGGCGCGCGCAATACCCCGGTGTCGATTCGCTTGAGCGACCGCGAGCGGAGCGCCTTGGAGCAGCTCGCCGCCGCTCACGACCTCGGCGTCTCGACCCTCGCCCGAGAGCTGATCGTGCGCGGGCTCCACGGAGGCGACGATGCGGTCGTCCCCGTGGAGCAGGTCCGCGCGATCATCGCGGAGGCGATTGCGCCGTTGCAGGCCGAGATCGCGGAGCTCCGGCGCGCCGCTTAGCTCCCGGGCCATGCGGGGGCAACGTGGCTCTACAGAGCGAAAAGCATCCATAACGGGGGGTGACGCTCGCGTGCGAGCGACAACTCGGCCACGGCGAGGGGCGACGCAGAGGCCTCGGCACGCCGCATCGCGTTACCCCAGCACGCTCGCCAGCTGCTCGACTGCCCAGTCGAGCTCCGTGGCGCGGATCGTCAGGGGCGGCGCGAAGCGGATCGTCTGGCCGTGGGTGTCCTTCGCGAGCAGACCCCGAGCCATGAGGCGCTCACACACCTCGCGCCCCGTGCCGACGGCCGGATCGATGTCGATGCCGGCCCACAGCCCCGCGCGGCGCACGGCGGTGACGCCGCGGCCGAGGAGCGGATCCAGTCGCTCGCCCAGGTGGTCGCCGAGCACGCGGGCGCGCTCTTGCCACTCGCCGGTTTCGAGCAGGCGAACGACCTCGAGGCCGACCGCCGCGGCGAGCGGGTTCCCGCCGAAGGTGGATCCGTGCTGCCCCGGCCCAAAGACGCCGAGCACGTCCTCGTCCGCGACGACCGCCGACACGGGCACGATGCCGCCGCCCAGTGCCTTGCCCAGGAGGTACACGTCGGGAACGACGCCCTCGCGATCGCACGCGAAGGTCTCCCCGACCCGGCCGAGGCCCGACTGGATTTCGTCGGCGATGAAGAGCACGCCGCGCTCTCGCGTGATCTCGCGCACGCGGGCCAGATAACCGCTCGGCGGGATGATGACGCCCGCCTCGCCCTGGATCGGCTCGATCAGGACGGCGGCCGTGTCGTCGTCGATCGCCGCGGCGAGCGCGTCGGCATCGCCGAAGGGCACCGCGACGAAACCGGGTGTGAAGGGCTCGAAGTCTTCGCGCGCGTCGGGGTCGCTCGAGAAGCCGACGATCGTCGTGGTGCGGCCATGGAAGTTGTTCGCGGCGACGACGATCTTCGCGCGTCCGGCGGGGATCCCCTTCACGCGATATCCCCAGGCGCGGGCGAGCTTGATGCCCGTCTCGACGGCCTCGGCGCCCGTGTTCATCGGCAGCACGAGATCCTTGCCGCAGAGCCTCGCGAGCGCGACGGCAAAGGGCTCGAGCGCGGCGGCCCCGAACGCGCGGCTTGTGAGGGTGACGCGTTCGAGCTGTTCGCGCGCGGCGCGGACGAGGTCGGGGTGCCGGTGGCCGAAGTTCAGCGCCGAGTACCCGGCGAGCATGTCCAGATAACTCCGCCCCGCCGTGTCGGTGACCCAGGATCCCTCTGCCGAGGCGATCTCCACCTCGAGCGGCGCGTAGTTCCGTGCGAGATGGGAGGTCATTTCCTCAACTCCAGGGTGCAGCACTTGATCCCTCCGCCGCCCAGGAGCAGTTCGGAGAGGTCGACGGTCACGGGAGTGTAGCCGCGCTCGGCGACCTGCTCGATGAAACCGGTCGCGCGCGGCGAGAGGAACACGTTCTCGCCATCGCTGGCAGAGTTGAGCCCGAAGACCGACCCGTCGGCGTCGGATACGCGGATCGCGTTCGGGAAGCGCTCCGCGAGCACGCGGCGGCTGGCGTCGTCGAAGGCGCCCGGCAGGTAGGCGATCGTCGGTTCGGCGCCGGGGGCGACGACCGGATCCAGCACGCTGAGCGCGGTGTCGAGGTGGTAGAAACGCGGATCCACGAGGGTGAGCGACAGCACCTCACGTCCGAACAGGTCGGCGATCTCGCGGTGGCTGTCATCCGCGGATCTGAAGCCGCGACCGGCGAGGATCGTCTCGCCCGCGAGCAGGAAGTCCCCCTCGCCCTCGTTCGTGTGGACGGGCTCGAGCACCTCGTAGCCGCGCTCGCGGAACCAGTCGGCGAAGAGCGCCGACTCGGGTTGCCGTTCGGCGTATCGGAACTTCGGGATGTACGCCCGCCCGTCGATCACGAAACCGCCGTTGGCGGTGTACACCATGTCGGGCAGGCCGGGTGCCTGATCGATCAGCTCGACTTCGTGACCGAGCTCGAGATAGGCGTCGTAGAGCGTTTGCCATTGCGCGACGGCTCGGGCCGTATCGGTCGGATCCGCGGGGTGCATCCACGGGTTGATCGAGTACGAGACCGTGAAATGATCCGGTCGGCACATGAGGTAGGTCCTGCGGTTACGAGCCATTGCTGCTCCTCGTCGTTCACCACCGGCGGACGCTGTCCTGGGGCCCGGCGGAGCAACTGAACGCCTACGCACGGGCACGCCTATTTCATATTCTGCCCCTCGATTCGCGTCTGGCGCGAGCGCGCAATAGGCTCGCGCCATGAGCACCGACACGAGCAGTACAGCACAACTCGAGGTTCTGATCCGCCCCATCCGCGACGTCGACGCTGTCGAGATGGGACAGGTTCACGCCCAGGTCTGGCACGAGACCTACGACGGCATGATCTCCCTGGCGGCCCTCGAGGCCGTCTCCCCCAAGCGTCTCGCCGAGCTGTGGACGGGCTACGCCGCCCGCGGCCCGGAACACCGCCACGCCGCGGCTCTCGTCGACGGCAAGATCGTCGGCTTCGCGGCGTCGGGCCCTGCGCGCGACGACGACGCACCAGCCGCGCGCGAGCTCTACTTCGTCTTCCTCCTCGACTCGTGGCACCGCAAGGGCATCGGCCGCAAGCTCTTCGAGGCGGTCGTCGACGACGGCGAGCCGCTCTACGGATGGATCGCCGAGAACTACCCCGGCGGCGAAGCGTTCTATACCAAGCGCGGCTTCACCTTCGACGGCGCCCACCGCACCGAGCCGTTCCTCGGCGAGGAGCTGACGGAGGTCCGGTTCAGCCGGTGATCTCCCCCGAGGGCGGGCGTCGAATCTTCGATGCCCGCCCTCATCGTTTGGCAAAGGACACAGCATGCTACAGATCTGGGGCCTGAACGGCATTGGTGAGATCGCCGCGGGCGACGACCTGGCGACGATCATCGGCGACGCCGCCGAGCGTGCCGAGCCGGGTATCAAGCGCGGCGACATCCTCGTCGTGACGAGCAAGATCGTCTCCAAGGCCGAGGGGCGCTTCGTGACGGCCGACGACCGCGAGGACGCGATCACGGCCGAGACCGTGCGTCTCGTCGCCTCCCGCACGAACCCGAGCACCGGGTCCACGACCCGCATCGTCGAGAACCGTCTCGGCATCGTGCAGGCCGCGGCGGGTGTCGACGCGTCGAACACCCCTGAAGGCACGGTGCTACTGCTCCCCGAAGACCCGGACGCGTCGGCGCGTTCGCTCGCGGCCGCACTGCGCGAACGATTCGGCGTCGACGTGGGCGTGCTCGTGAGCGACACCCTCGGCCGGGCCTGGCGCGACGGGCAGATAGACCAGGCGATCGGGTCCGCGGGGGTCGCGGTCTTCGAGGACCTGCGCGGATGCGTGGACACGCAGGGTCGGCCGCTCGTCGTCACCCTGCCGTGTGTCGCCGACGAGCTCTGCTCGGCGGCCGAGCTCGTCAAGGGCAAGGCGACCGGGATCCCCGTCGCCGTCGTGCGCGGCCGCGCCGACCTCGTCGGATCCCTCGATCTACCGGGGGCGCGCACCATCCCGCGAACGGGGCCGAACGACATGTTCCGCAAGGGCTACGACGAGGCGCACGCCGATGGCTACGACGACGGGTACGCGGACGGTTTCGAGGAGGGCCGCGGGGCGGCTTAATGAACAGTTCACTCAGGGGTCTCGTGCGGGGCATGCGGAGACGCTAGAACAGGAGGGATGCCTCCTTCTGGGGCACGTTCCATTCCGTGAGGACCTGTGAGGATCCCTATGCGAACCACATCGCACACCTTCCCCCGCGCTTCGGTGCGGCGCTGCATCGGCGCGGGCGCCGCCTTCGCGACCGCCGGCGCACTTCTGCTGGTGCCGCAAGCGGCCCTGGCCGCGGAGGGCGACGAGACGCTCGAAGCCACCGTCGCGACGACGACCGACGTCCAGATCATCGGCATCAACGACTTCCACGGCCGCATCGAGGCCGACGCCTACGGCGGGCTGCCGGGCGCCTCGGGCCTCGTCGGCGCGGTGCGCGCGTTCGAGGATGAGAACCCCAACACGCTCTTCGTGTCGTCGGGCGACAACATCGGGGCCTCGACGTTCACGTCCTTCATTCAGCAGGACACCCCCACGATGGAGGCCCTCGGCCTCGGCGGGCTCGACGTCAGCGTCGTCGGCAACCACGAGTTCGACCAGGGCTTCGCCGATCTCACCGATCGCGTGCAGCCGTTCTACCAGCAGTTCGGCGGCGACAACGCCGACTACGGCGCGGAACTCACGCTCGGCGCCAACGTATACAAGAAGGGCACGACCGAACCGGCGCTCAAGGAGTATGCGATCCGCGAGGTCGACGGCGTGAAGATCGGCTTCATCGGCACCATCACGGCGGACACGCAGACGCTCGTCTCGCCCGCCGGCATCGCCGACATCGAGTTCGGCGACCAGGTCGAGGCCGTCAACCGCGTCGCCGCCGAGATCGACGATCAGGTCGACGTGACGATCCTTCTCACCCACTCGGGTGCCGAGGTCTCCGGATCCGACGAGACGACCTGCAACGACATCGCGAACGAGGACACCGACTTCGGCGCGCTCGTGCGTGACGCGTCGCCCGCCGTCGACGCGATCCTCTCGGGCCACACGCACCAGAACTACCCCTGCACGATCCAGGACCGCCCCGTGCTGCAGACCGGCAGCTACGGCGCGAACCTGTCGAAGCTCGACATCACGGTGACGACGGATGAGGCCGGCGAGACCTCGCTCGAGTCCATTGGCTCGTCGCTCGTACCGCTGACCGATGACGAGGGTGCACCCGCATACACCCCGGCAGAAGATGTTCAGGCCGTCGTCGACGCCGCCGTGGCCTTCGCCGAGGTGCAGGGCAACGAGCCCGTCGGCAAGATCAGCGCCGACATCCTCCGTGGCGGAGAGGTCCCCGGCGACGACCGCGGTGTCGAGTCGACCATGGGCAACCTGGTCGCCGACATGTACCTGTGGGCCACGACCGACTACGCCAAGTACGGCGGCGAGCCCGCCGACATCGCATTCATGAACCCGGGCGGCCTGCGCGACGACCTCCTCTATGCGTCGAGCGATGCCGGCGAGGGCGACGGCGTCGTGACCTACGCCGAGGCCGCCGCCGTGCAGCCGTTCGCGAACACGATCACCACAAGCGAGCTGACGGGCGCCGACATCGAGGAGATCCTCGAGGAGCAGTGGCAGCCCGGCCAGGACCGCCCGAAGCTGCACCTCGGCGTCTCGGACGGCTTCAGCTACGAGTACATCGACGATGCCGAGCCGGGCGAGCACGTCGTCTCGATGACCCTCGACGGCGCCCCCGTCGACCCGGAGGCGACCTACACCGTCACGACCAACTCGTTCATCGCGGCGGGCGGCGACGGCTTCACCGCCTTCGCGAACGGCCCGTTCCGCGACACCGGCCTCATCGACCTCGAGGCCTCGGTCGACTACATGGCCGAGCACGACGTCGTCGACCCGGCCCCGCTCGGCCGCGCCGTCGCGTACGTCGAGGAGGAGCCCACGCCGACGCCGTCGGAGGAGCCGACGCCCTCGGAAGAGCCCACGCCCTCGGAGCAGCCGACCGAGCAGCCTATGCCTTCGCAGGAGCCCGCACCCTCGGAGGAGCCGACGCCGTCCGAGCAGCCCACCGCTCAGCCGACGCAGACCCCGGCGCCTCCCGCCGACAACGGCGACGACAAGGATCGGGACCTCGCCCCGACCGGCAACGAGATGAGCTGGGGCCTCGGCCTCGGCGCCGCCGCGATGATCGCGGCCGGCCTCGTGCTCTCAGTGCGGATCCGCCGCAGGGCGTAATCGAGCGCGCGCGGCCTATCGGCACGCATGCGCGACGGAGTGGGGGTCCGCTTGGCGGGCCCCCACTCCGTCTTCCGGATCCGCGGGTCACTCGGCGTTAACCGGGACGTCACCGGGCGACTACCCGCGCACATGAGCATGGCTCTCATGTCCCGACTCCCCCGTTTTCTGCTCGCCAGCGGCGCCGCGTGCGCCCTGGCCCTCAGTCCCGCCGTCGCCTTCGCGGCGCAGCCCGGCGCAATCGATCCGATCTACGACGCCGCCCCGGACGCCCCCTTCGACCTCTCGGTTGCCGGGACTTTCGAGACCGGCATCTTCGACGCGGGCGCGAGCGAGATCGTGCAGGCGTACAAGAATCGCCTCTTCTCGGTCAACGCCGACGCCGGAACCGTGTTCGCCATCGACATGACCGATCCCGCGAACATGACCGAGCTCTACCAGGTCGGTGCCGACGGCGCCGTCGCGAACTCAGTCGCCATCCGCGCCGATGGCCTCGGCGTCGTCGCGCTGGAGGATGCGAACGACAAGACCGCGCCCGGCCGCGTGCTCTTCTTCGATGCCAATGCCGACGAGCCCACCGTCCTCGGCACCGTGACGGCGGGATCCCTGCCCGATATGGTCACCATCTCGCCGGACGGCGCGTACGCCGTCGTCGCGAACGAGGGCGAGCCGGCAGACGACTTCTCGAGCGACCCCGAGGGATCCGTGGGTGTCGTCGCGCTGCCCGACGAGATCGCGGCGCCGGGACAGGATGCATACTCGGCCGCCGATTTCCACGCCTTTGAGGGTGTGGAGCTCGATCCGACGGTCCGCGACGCGTTCGGCCCGATCCTCGACGAGGAGTTCCCGCGCTCGACGAACTGGGAGCCCGAGTACATCACGGTGCAGGACGGCATGGCGTACGTCGCGCTGCAAGAGGCCAACGCGATCGCAACGGTCGATCTCGCCTCGGCGACCGTGACCGATGTGTTCGGCCTCGGCTTCATCGACCGCGGCGTCGTGCCGCTCGACGCCTCGGACCGCGACCCCGAGGAGGCCCCCACGATCAACCTGCAGAGCTACCCCGGGCTGTACGGCGTGCCGATGCCCGACGGCGTCCACTCGTACCAGGCCGACGGCGAGACCTACATCGTCACCGCCAACGAGGGCGACGCCCGCGAGTGGGGCGACTACGTCGAGCCCGTGCGGGTGAAGGACCTCGGCGACCCCGAGGACGCCCCCGGCACGATGCCGCTGTGCGAGAACCTCGCCGGCTACGACGAGGACGAGGCGCTGGGGCGCCTCGAGGTGACGCCAACGCTGGGCCTGAATGATGAGGGCACCTGCTACGACGAGCTCTACGCCTTCGGAGGCCGGTCGTTCGCGATCTACTCGACCGACGGCGAGCTCGTGTTCGACTCGGGATCGCAGTTCGAAGAGCTCGAGGCGCGCCTGGCCGAGACGACCGACCTCGTCTTCAACTCGGGTCACGACGACAACGAGCTCGACAGCCGCAGCGACGCAAAGGGCGTCGAGCCGGAGAACCTCACCATCGGCGACATCGATGGCCGCACCTACGCCTTCATCGGCTTCGAACGCCTCGGTGGCGTCGTGGTCTACGACGTGACGGATCCGGCGGCGCCGAGCTACGTCGAGTACATCAACAACCGTTCCTTCGACGTCTCGCTCGGCGACGCATACGAGGAGCTGGAGGAGGCCGGGGCCTCCGACGAAGAGCTCGCCGCCCTCGTGAACTCCGTCGGCGACCTGGGCCCCGAGGGTCTCGACTTCATCCCCGCGGAGGAGTCGCCCACAGGCATCCCGATGATCGTCGTCGGCAACGAGGTCTCGGGAACGACGACCCTCTACACGCTCGACGGCGCACCGACGGCGCCCGCCGAACCGAGCGAGCCCACCGAGCCGCCGGCACCGACCGAACCCACGGAGCCCACCGAGCCGCCGGCACCGACCGAGCCGACTGTTCCGTCCGAGCCCACCGAGCCGGCCGAGCCCACGACTCCCGCCGAGCCCACGGCTCCGGCTGAGCCGAGTGCCCCCAGCGAGCCGAGCGTTCCGGCTGAACCGAGCGAACCCACCGAGCCGAACGTTCCGGCCGAACCGTCGGAGCCCACGACTCCCGCGGAACCGAGCGCGCCCAGCGAGCCCGCGGATCCCACCCAACCCGCGGATCCCATCGATCCGAGCGAACCCGAGGCTCCTTCGGATCCCGCGGAGGATCCTGCGCCGTCGGAGCAGCCGTCGGCATCGCCCGATAACGGCGGCCTCGCACCGACCGGCGGCGAGATGGGCTACGCCATCGCCCTCGGCGGCGCCGCACTGATCGCAGCAGGCCTGTTGCTCGGCGCCCGCCTGCGCAGGGTATAGCCGCGTCACTCAACGTGGGGCCCGCTTCGGCGGGCCCCACGTGCGTTCCCGGATCCACCTGCGCCCGAGGACCCAAACCAGCCCGCGCCGGGGCACCCCTTGCGCGCCCACCCAGCGAGATCGGCGAGAATGCTGAGGTGGCTACCCGTCCGAACTGGATCCAGGTCGTCGCCGGGCTCTTCGGCGCGGCTGCTCTCGTGCTCGCCGCATGGTGCGTCGTCTTCGTCGTGCGCGGCGTGCTGTCGACCCCCGAGTTGCAGGCCTTCGTCGAGCGCTTCCCGGGTGACGCGCCGAGGCTGGAGTCGACGCGCGGCGGGTTCCCCGCGTGGCTGTCATGGACCCACTTCCTCAATGGGTTCTTCCTCGTCCTCATCGTCCGCACGGGCATCCGCGTACGTACCGAGAAGCGCGCGGGGGGACTCTGGACGTCGACGCGCGTGAAGAAGCGCCGCATGTCGCTGGCGCTGTGGGGGCATATCGCGGTCGACTGCCTGTGGATCCTCAACGGGCTCGTCTTCGTCGTGCTGCTCTTCGCGACGGGCCACTGGTCGCGTATCGTGCCGACGAGCTGGGATGTCTTCCCGAACGCCCTGACCGCCCTGCTGCAGTACGTGTCGCTCGACTGGCCGACGCACGACAGCTGGGCGTACTACAACGCGCTGCAGCAGCTGAGCTACTTCGCGATCGTGTTCCTCGCGGCGCCCCTCGCCGCGGTCACGGGCTTCCGGCTGAGCGCCTTCTATCCCCCGAAGTGGGAGAAGGCCTTTTCGTGGAACCTCGCGAAGCGGATCCACTACCCGACGATGCTGTTCTTCGTCGGCTTCGTGATCGTGCACGTCGGGCTGGTGCTCACGACGGGCGCACTGCGCAACCTCAACCACATGTATGCGGGCCGCAGCGACGTGAGCTGGGTCGGTTTCTGGATCTTCGCGCTCTCGATCGTCGCGATGGTGTTCGGCTGGCGCGCAGCCCGCCGCGACGACTGGATCGCCCGCGTCGCCCGGATCTTCGGGAACGTCAAGGTGCTGCCCAAGCGCTAACTCCACGAATCTCCCACATTTCTCCGCTCGTGAGCGTAGGAATTGTGGGAGATTCGTGGAGTTGGGGGGTGGCTACGCCGCCGCCGAGGCGCGCTCGTCCTCTTCCGTCACGACGAGCTGCCCGCAGGCGCCATCGATCTCCTTGCCGCGGGTGTCGCGGATCGTCGTGGGGATGCCCTTGTCGTTGAGACGACGCACGAACTCGCGCTGCGCGGCGATGGGCGAGGCGTCCCACACGGATCCGGGGGTCGGGTTCAGCGGGATCGGGTTGACGTGCACCCAGCCCTTACCGCGGGCGAGTAGCTTCTCGGCGAGCAGGTCGGCGCGCCACGGATGGTCGTTCATGTCCTTGATGAGGGCGTACTCGATCGACACGCGGCGACCGGTCTTGTCGAAGTAGCCGCGCGCGGCGTCGAGCACCTCGTCGACCTTCCAGCGCGAGTTCACGGGGATCATCTCGTCGCGCAGCTCGTCGTCGGGGGCGTGCAGCGACAGGGCGAAGGTGACGGGGATGTCCTCATCGGTGAGCTTGCGGATCGCGGGGGCGAGACCGACGGTCGAGACCGTGATGCCGCGGGCGCTCATGCCGAGGCCCTCCTTCTTGTCGACCATGGTCCGCACGGCCTGCATCACGCGGGCGTAGTTCGCGAGGGGCTCGCCCATGCCCATGAAGACGATGTTGCTGACGCGCTCGGCGCTGTTGTCGTCCTCGCGCTTGCCGCCGAGCTCGCCCCGGGCGATGATCTCGTTGGCCCGCACGACCTGGTCGACGATCTCGGCGGCCGACATGTTGCGGGTCAGGCCGTTCTGCCCCGTCGCGCAGAAGGGGCAGTTCATGCCGCAGCCGGCCTGCGAGCTCACGCAGAGCGTGATGCGGCCGGGGTAGCGCATGAGCACCGACTCGACGAGGGCGCCGTCGTGCAGCTTCCAGAGGAACTTGATGGTGTCGCCGCCGTCGGTCTGCAGGCGTCGGACCTCGGTCAGCAGCGTCGGGAGCATGCCGTTCACGAGTTCCTCGCGGCCGTCCTTGGGCAGGTCGGTCATGAGCTCGGGGTCGCGCGTGTAGCGCTCGAAGTAGTGCTTCGCCAGTTGCTTCGCACGGAAGCCCGGCAGACCCAGCTCCTTGACCTTCTCGATACGCTGCTCGGGCGTCAGGTCGGCGAGGTGCACGGGCGGCTTGCCGCGCTTGGGGCTCGCGAACTGCAGCAGCGGGCGCCCACTGTCGTCCTTGCGCTGCTCCCAGCCCTCGGCCTTGGGCTTGACCTGGCGAATTCCCGACGTCGTCATACCCTCTACGGTACGGCCCAGTGCCCCTCCCCCGCTGGGCAGAAGCCCGGATCCGCCCGGGCGGCAGGTAGGAGAACCGGACTTCTTCTCCGAGGGCGATACACAGTATCGTCGAAGGGTCACTAGGTGTCCGGTCGGTTTCGGGGGAGTCCGACCGGGCCTCGATCCCCTGCGAGAGTCCCGCCTGATCCCCTCGACCCCAGGAGAATCGCATGGCCATCTCGCGCAACACCCGCATCCTCGCCGTCCTCGGCGCCATCGCCCTCGTCCCCGCCGCCCTCACGGCGTGCTCCGGATCCCAGTCGGTCGCCGATGCCTGCGCTACCGCGCAGGACAGCGTCCAGGACGCGATGGGAGACGTGAGCGACCTCACGTCGATGATGAGCGACCCCGAGTCGCTGACGTCGATGTTCGACGACATGGGCAAGGCCCTCACGGACGCCGAGGCCAAGATCACGAACGACGAGGTCAAGGCCGCCTTCAACGACTTCAAGGACGGCTTCGAGACGATGGCCGACACGCTCGATGTCGCCACCGACGACCCGGCCAGTGCGGACACCGCCGCCATCGGCGAGGCCTCGCAGAAGGTCACCGACGCAAGCGCGAAGCTTGCCGAGCTCTGCGGCTGACCGCTGCTACGCCGCCCGCCGCACCTCGTTGTGCGACGGGCGGCGTCTTTGTGCGCTCCAGGTTCACGGTGCGATTGTGCCTCCCGCACAAGCGACGTGCGCCGGCCCGCACATGGCGGCAGGGTGGATCCATGCAGATCGATCTGGGCGTCAGGGACGCCGCACCGGATAACGCACTGGCCGCCGCCCGCCGCGCGGAGGACGATGGTTTCGACGGGATCCAGTTCCCCGAGCTCGCGCACGACCCGCTCGTCGCGTGCGCGCTCGCGGGGTCCGCGACCGAGCGAATCCACACGGCCACAAGCGTGACGGTCGCGTTCGCGCGGAACCCGATGATCGTCGCGCAGGCGGCGAACGACGCGCAGCTCGCGTCGCGCGGGCGGTTCAGCTTGGGCCTCGGATCCCAGGTGAAGCCCCACATCGAGCGCCGTTTCTCGATGCCGTGGTCGGCTCCCGCGCCGCGTATGCGCGAGTTCATCGCCGCCGTGCGCGCGATCTGGCGTACGTGGGAGACCGGCGATCGGCTGAATGTGAAGGGCGAGCACTACTCGCACACCCTCATGACGCCCATGTTCTCGCCGGGTCCGAACCCGCACGGCTCCCCCGACATCTGGCTCGCGGCCGTCGGACCCGCGATGACGAGGCTCGCCGGCGAGGCCGCCGAGGGCTTCATCGCGCACGCCTTCACGACGCCCGAGTACCTCGAGCAGGTCAGCCTGCCGGCCCTCGCTGAAGGACGCGACCGAGGCGAGCGCGAGCGCACCGACGTCATCGTGACGCCGTTCGTCGTCACGGGATCCGATGAGACCGCCCGCGCCGCCAGCGAACGCGCGGTGCGCGAGCAGATCGCGTTCTACGGATCCACCCCGAGCTACCGCGCGGTCATGGAGCTGCACGGCTGGGGCGACGCGGCCGACGCCCTCCACGCCGCGAGTCGCCGCGGCGAGTGGCGCGAGATGGGCGCGATCATCACAGACGACATGATGTCGGCCTTCGCGATCGACTGCACGAGCCCGGATGTGGAGACGCTTCGCGAGGCCATCGACGCCCGATTCGGGCTCTTCGCGAGCCGGGCCTGCGTGACGCTCGGATAGCGTCCGATCCCTGTTATTCCGCGAATGTCACCGAATCGTAAGCGGATCCCGGCGGGCCCGCGCCGCGATCTCAGGAAGGATCCAGTAAGTTGACCGCGTGGGGAGTCTCGAGGACAAGGACGGGCGCGACGAGCGCGAGGTGATCGGCGACCGTTCGGACGCGGTGACCGACGGCGCGACGCACGCTTCCGATGACGAGCTCCCGGCGAGCGACGCCGCCGAGGTTCCCCCGAACGAGCCCGTCGAGACCGGCACCGTTCCCGCCTTCCTCGGCCTCTTCAACGACGAGCCCGCGCCGCGCACGCAATCCGTCGCGGTCGCACAGGAGTCGGCGCCGACGGTGTCGAGCGGCACCGCAGCCGAGTCCACCGACACCGATTCCGTGCGAATCTTCGCCGAAATGTTCCGCGGCTTCCGCCGCCGATCCGCCATGCCACCCGAGCCCGGGCCCGCAGACGTCGGTGCCGACGACGGCACGGATGACGAGGCCGATGCCGAGACGATCGACGACGTCGACAACGACGAGGCGACCGGCGCGATCGCCGTGGCCGCGCCGGCGGCAGACTTCGCCGCCGTGATCAGCGGATCCACGACGGCCACGACGCACACCAGCAAGGAGAACGACGTGTCGACCAGCGAGCCGTCCGGCCCCGCGACCGCGCGCCCGATCAAGACCACCTACGTGCCGAGCGACGCGAGCAACCAGACCGAGCAGGCGCTCGCGTGGCTGGCCGCGGAGAACGTGGCCTCAGGGCAGGCGCCCGCGATCGGCACCGCCGTGTCGATCGTCCCGCGCCGCCGTCGGCGCTGGGTGGCCGCGGTCATCGCGCCGTTCGTCACGGCGCTGATCCTCGCCGTCGTCTACGTCGTGGCGTTCGCGGTGTGGCCGCTCGACAAGGTCGGCGCCGTCCCCGCGAACGCCGAGATCTCGACCCCCGTCGCGCCGGTCGCCAACCTGCCGTGGCCGGAATCCGGCCAGGCCGCGCTGCTCGTCGGCGACGGGGATACGCCGCTCACACCGGGCGACGGCGACACGGTGCTGGATCCGGCGCCGACGGCAAGCCTCGCGAAGGTCATCACCGTCATGACGATCCTCGACAAACAGCCCCTCGCCCCCGGTGAGGACGGTCCCTCCTACGAGTTCGGGTGGGCCGACAAGCAGCAGTACGACAGCCTGCTCTGGAGCGGTGAGTCGGTGTTGCAGGTGCCCGTCGACGGCACGCTCACCTACCGCCAGATCCTCGAGGGCATCATGCTCGCGTCGGCAGGCAACTACGTCAACAAGCTCGTCGACAACCTGTGGGACTTCAATCGCGACGCGTTCCGCGCCGACGCGTTGCTCTGGCTGCAGGAGCACGGGCTGAGCGACACGAACCTCGTCGACCCCACAGGAATCAATCCGCAGACGCGATCGACCTCGACCGACCTCGTCAAGATCGCGAAGATCGCGATGCAGGATCCGACCTTCGCGGAGATCGTCGGCGAGGACGAGGTCGTTCTCCCGGGCGCGGGTCTCGTCGAGAACTCGAACCCGCTCCTCGGCGAGCTGGGCGTCATCGGCATCAAGACCGGTCACCTGAACACGTGGGAGAACGTGAGCTACAACCTCATGGCGGCCGCCGATGTACCGCTCTCGGAGGAGTCCGACGGCGACACCGTGCGCGTCTACTCGGTCGTGACCGGTCAGCCCGAACCGACGGAGCAGACCCCCTTCGGGCAGCAGACGCGCGACCTCCTCCAGGCCGTCACCGATGCGCTGAAGCCCGTCGAGGCGATGGCCGCCGGAACCGTCGTGGGCACCGTCACGACGCCCTGGGGCGCGTCAACGAACGTGATCGCGGCCGACACCGCCGAGCTCAGCCTCTGGAACGGTGAGGAGGCCGAGGTGACGGTCGACTACGACGTCGATCTGGGCACCGCGGCGGGAACCGAGGTCGGCACCGTGACGATCACGGGCGAGTTCGGCACGACGACCGTGCCGCTGACGACGACGAAGGAGCTCCCGCGTCCCTCGGTCGAGTGGCGCCTCTCGCACCCGCTCGAACTGCTGGGGCTCGGGAAGTAAGCCTTCCCATTCATAAGCTCGGCAGTTAGGGTGTCCGACATGAACATGCGCGCAACGTACGCCGCCAGCGCCGCGATCATCGCGGGGGTCGCCTGCGTCTTGTTCGCCGTCGTGGTGATCGCCCACGCACCGGTCGTCGTCACAGTAGCCATGGTCGCGAGTGCGCTGATCGCGATCGCGATCGCCGCCGGCCTCGTCGGCATGGCCGTGAGGTCCGGGCAGAGTTCCTAGCGGGTCGCCCACTCCGCGACGGCGTCGATGAAGGCGTCGTTGCGGGGCTCCTCGATCACGGTGTACCGCACGCCCTCGCCCGGATAGGCACGGGGGTTCACGCGGGCCGTCTCGATCAGGTGGTCCCGTAGTTCGTCGGCGCGCTCGCCGACCGGCAGCCAGACGAAGTTGCCGTCGGAATGCACGATATCGATGAACGGCTTTCCGTCGATCTCAGCGCGCTCCATGCGGTCGCGCAGGGTACGTTCGATGCGCTGACGCTCGGCCTTGATCCACTCGACGCGATCCTCGATCTGGGCGAGGCCGTCGGGCGAGAAGCAGTGTTCCGCGGCCGCGACCGCGAGGCGATCGACGCCATTCTGCGTGCGCATCTTCGCGACGGCCTGCACGACCCGCGCATCCGCGAGCAGGTAGCCGACGCGGAGGCCCGCGAGCGCGGCGCCCTTCGAGAGCGTGCGCAGCACGACGACGTTCTCGGGCGTCTTCATCAGGTCGCGTTCCATCGGGGCGACGAACCCGGCCCGCGGGCTGGAGGCGAACTCGCTGTAGGCCTCGTCGAGCGCGAGTACCACGCGGGAGGGCACCTCGGCGATCAGACGCGCGAGCTGATCGCGCGTGAGAGCCTTCCCGGATGGGTTGTTGGGGCTCGCGAGCAACAGGATCCGGGTGCGGGCCGTGATCGCGGCGAGCAGCGCGTCGACATCGTGGGATCCGTCTGCCGTCGTGGGAACGCGCACGGGCTCGGCCGCATACGCATGGCAGGCATCGACGTATCCCTCGAACGAGCGCCAGCTGACGACGACCTCGTCGCCCGGCTCGCAGACTGATCCGACGAGGGCGCGGATCAGATCCATGCTCCCGGAGCCGAGCAGCACCCGCTCGGGATCCGTGCCGTGTGCGCGGGCGATGTTTCGGCTCGTCTGCTCCGCGCGGGATCCGTATTCGTTGAGGTGTGGAATCTCGGCGGCGATGGCCTCCGCGAGGCCCGCGATCGGGGCGAAGTGCGGCTCGTTGAAGCAGGCGCGGGCGACGCCTTCCGGCATCGTGGCTCGGTGGAACGGGGTGATCTTGTCGTGCGCGGCACGGAAGGTGAGGCCCATGCGGCCCATTCTGGCGGATTCCCCCTGAATACCGCCGAGATACGTTTCGTTTGTTCCCCTACTAGCCTCGAAACGCCGTACCGGCATTTCGAGCCTCCAGCTAGCGGGGGCCCAGTGGTCCGTGGTTGGCTTCATAGCGTGCTCCTGAAACTTCTCGTGCGGTACCTCGCCAGGTATAAAGTCCTGTTGGCGGGCGTGCTCGTGTTCCAGTTCGCGTCCGCGCTCGCGGCGCTTTACCTGCCGACCCTCAACGCCGATCTCATCGACACCGGTGTAACCAACGGTGACGTGCCCTACATCGTCCGCACGGGCCTGTGGATGCTGCTCGTCGCTCTCGGTCAGATCCTCGCCGCGATCATCGCGACCTTCTGCGCCGCGCGCGCAGCGATGGGCCTCGGCCGCGACGTGCGCCGCGATGTGTACAGCCGCGTCAGCGGTTTCAGCGAGCGCGAGGTGAGCGGCTTCGGTGCCGGCTCACTCATCACGCGCAACACCAACGATGTGCAGCAGGTGCAGATGCTCGCGATGCTGAGCGCGACGATGCTCATCATGGCGCCCATGATGGCCATCGGAGGCATCATCATGGCGCTGCGTCAAGACGTGAGCCTCAGCTGGATCCTCGCGGTCTCGATCCCCGTTCTGCTCATCGTCGCGGCCGTGGTCATCAGCCGAATGGTGCCCCTGTTCCGCAGCTATCAGGGCAAGCTCGACGCCGTGAACCGCGTCATGCGCGAACAGTTGACGGGCGTCCGCGTCGTGCGCGCGTTCGTGCGCGAGTCGATCGAGGAAGAGCGCTTCCGCCTCGCCAACACCGACATCTACCTCGTCGGCCGCAAGGTGGGTTCGCTCTTCGTGCTCATGTTCCCGCTCGTGATGCTCGTACTCAACGTCACGATCGTCGGCGTCGTATGGTTCGGTGGCATCGAGGTCGATGCGGGAGACACCGCGGTGGGCACGCTGTTCGCGTTCATGCAGTACGTCGGCCAGATCCTGGGCGGCGTCATGATGGCGAGCTTCATGGCGATCATGATCCCCCGAGCGGCCGTCTCGGCCGACCGCATCGGCGAGGTGCTCGACAGCGAATCGTCGTTGACGCGCCCCGAGAACCCCATCACCGAGATGCCCGAACCCGGCGTCGTCGCCTTCGACGACGTCTCGTTCACCTACCCCGGCGCCGAGCAGCCGATCCTGTCGCACGTCACGTTCCGGGCCGACCCTGGCGAGACGGTTGCGATCATCGGCTCCACCGGATCCGGAAAGACGACCCTCGTGTCGCTGATCCCCCGCCTCTTCGATGCCACCAGCGGATCCGTGAGCGTGCAGGGCGTGGATGTCACGCGCGCAGACCTCGACGAGCTGTGGAAGGGCATCGGCCTCGTGCCCCAGCGTCCCTTCCTGTTCTCGGGCACGATCGCGTCGAACCTGCGCTTCGGGCGCGAGGAGGCCACCGACGAGGAACTGTGGAAGGCACTCGAGATCGCCCAGGCGGCCGACTTCGTGCGCGAGAAGCCGGAGGGCCTCGACGCCCCCATCGCGCAGGGCGGCACGAACGTCTCCGGCGGACAGCGCCAGCGTCTCGCAATCGCCCGCGCCATCGTGCGCCAGCCCGATGTGCTCGTCTTCGACGACTCGTTCTCGGCCCTCGACCTCACGACCGATGCCCGCCTGCGACAGGCGCTGTGGCGCGAACTGCCGCACGTGACGAAGATCGTCGTCGCACAGCGCGTCTCGACGATCGTCGACGCCGACCGCATCCTCGTGCTCGACGACGGCCTCGTCGCCGGCTACGGCACGCACGAACAGCTGCTCGAGACGAGCACCACCTACCGAGAGATCGCGCAATCCCAGATGGGCGCCGACGAGAGCGAGGTCGGAGCATGAGCGACAACACCGCTCTTCACGACGACGACAAGGCCGGCCAGGACGCGATGATCGCGGCCGGAGCGAACGAGCCTGGTGCGATGGGCGGCAAGGCCCAGAACTTCTGGCCCAGCTTCCGCCGCTTCATCGGCCTGCTCGCGCCCTACAAGTGGGCCTTCGCGTTCGCATCGCTTCTCGGCGCGATCGGCGTCGTGCTCGCCGTCGCGGGCCCGAAGATCCTCGGCGAGGCGACCAACATCGTCTTCGAGGGCGTGCTCTCGAAGACCTACGGCGCCCAGTTCGCCGGTATGTCTCAAGACGAGGCGGTCGCGGCGCTCGACGCCGCCGGCCAGGGTGACGTCGCCGACATCATCGCGAAGATGGAGCACTTCGCTCCCGGCGCCGGCATCGACTTCGAGCGGCTGCGGGTCGTCGTCCTGTGGGCCGTCGCGATCTACGTGGTCGCCTCGATCCTGCAGTGGCTACAGGGTTACATCGTCAACGTCATCATGGTGCGCACCATGTGGCGCGTGCGCGAAGACATCGAGCGCAAGATCAACCGCCTGCCGCTGTCATACTTCGACAAGGTGCAGCGCGGAGAGCTCATCAGCCGCGTCACGAACGACGTCGACAACATGACGCAAACGCTGCAGCAGTCGCTCTCCGGTGCGATCACCTCGCTCCTGACCGTCATCGGCGTCGTCGCCATGATGTTCTCGATCTCGTGGCAGCTCGCCCTCGTGGCGCTCATCGCCCTGCCGCTCATCGGCATCATCATGGGCATCATCGGCCCCAAGTCGCAGAAGGCCTTCCAGGCGCAGTGGAAGAAGGTCGGCCGCCTCAACTCGCGCGTCGAGGAGTCGTTCTCGGGCCACGCGCTCGTGAAGGTCTACGGTCGCGAGCAGGCGATGAGCGACGCGTTCCAGGAAGAGAACGAAGAGCTCTACGAAGCCTCCTTCAAGGCGCAGTTCCTCTCGGGCGTGATGATGCCATCGATGCAGTTCGTCGGCTACCTCAGCTACGCAGGCATCGCGGTGCTCGGCGGCATCATGGTCGCAAACGGCCAGATCCGCATCGGCGACGTGCAGGCGTTCGTACAGTACTCGCAGCAGTTCACCCAGCCGCTCACCGAGCTCGGCGGCATGCTGCCGGTCGTCCAGTCCGGCACCGCCTCGGCTGAGCGCGTCTTCGCCCTCCTCGACGAGGAGGAAGAGGATCCGGACGCCGCCGATGCGCCGACCGTCCCCGACGACGGCAAGGGCGTCATCGAGTTCCGCGATGTGAGCTTCTCGTACACCGACGAGCAGCCGCTCATCGAGAACGTGTCGTTCCGTGTCGAGCCCGGCCAGACGGTCGCGATCGTCGGCCCGACCGGCGCCGGCAAGACCACTCTCGTGAACCTGCTGATGCGGTTCTACGAGACGAAGGGCGGGGCGATCCTGCTCGACGGGCAGGACGTCGCGGCAATGACCCGCGCCGATCTGCGCTCCCGCACCGGCATGGTGCTCCAGGATCCGTGGCTCTTCGCCGGAACGATCCGCGAGAACATCCGCTACGGCAACGCGTCCGCGACCGACGACGAGGTGCATGCCGCCGCCGAGGCGACGTACGTCGACCGCTTCGTGCACTCGCTCCCCGAGGGTTACGACACCCTGCTCGAGGAGGACGCCGCCAACGTGTCCGCCGGCGAACGCCAGCTCATCACCATCGCCCGTGCTTTCGTGCGCCGGCCCCAGGTGCTGATCCTCGACGAGGCCACCAGCTCGGTCGACACGCGCACCGAACTGCTCCTGCAGAAGGCCATGGCCGCCCTGCGCGAGGGGCGAACCTCGTTCGTCATCGCCCACCGTCTCTCGACCATTCGCGACGCCGATCTCATCCTCGTGATGGAGCACGGCTCGATCGTCGAGCAGGGCAACCACGACGACCTCATCGCCCGCCAGGGCGCCTACTGGCGCCTCTACCAGAGCCAGTTCGAGCACGCGGACGACTGACGAACGCACTCGCGGGCCCCGGGGATTCCCCGGGGCCCGCGGTCGTTGCGGGGTGCGTCCGTGTCGTTGTGCGGGGCGATAGCGACACGAACGCACTCGCTACTCTTTCGTCAGCCCCAGTGCGTCGGCGACGCGTTCGAGGTCGCCGAGGGGGTCGGGCCCGACGGGCTGCACAGCGACGTGGTCGGCGCCGGCCTTGAGGTGGGCGCGCAGGCCCACGGCCGCGAGCTCGGCTGTGGGATTCGCGCAGATCTCGTCGATGAGCGCATCGGATCCACCGCCCGCGAAGTCGGCGTCCGTGGCACCGAACCGCTTGAGGGTGCCGACGTAGTTCTCGAGTCGGAAGTAGCGCGAGAGGTAGTCGCGAGCACGCGAGCGGGCTCGATCCGAGTCGACGTCGAGCGCGACCTTCAGCTCGGGAGCGAGCAGTGGCGTCTCGGCGATGGCCGACGTGCCGCCGTCGTCCGTGTCCGATGACGAGGGATCTTCGCGCGCGGCGCCTGCCGCGGCGTCGAGGATCCCGCGGGCGTGTGCCGTGTGGGCGGGGGTCGTCAGGTAGGGGTGCGCACCGAGGGATCGCTGTGCCGCGAGCGCGAGCGTCCTGTCACCGAGCGCCGCGAGCAGGCGCGCGGTGGCGGGGACCCCCGCGGCGTCGAGCACGTCCAGGTACTCGTTCAGCGCAGCGAGCGGGCGCACGCGCTCCGGCGTCGCCTCGCGGTGCCCGGATCCGATACCCAGCACGAACCGCCCCGGGTGCTCCTCCTGGATGCGCAGGTAGGACTCGGCGACCTCAAGCGGGTCGGCCTGCCAGATGTTGACGATGCCGGTAGCGACAGTGACGTGCTCGGTCTCGTTGAGGATCGCCGAGGCGCTCTCGAGGTTCGCGGCGGGCGAGCCGCCGATCCAGAGTGTGCGGTAGCCGAGACGCTCCGCGACGGCCGCGGTTCCGGGCACCCAGGTGCCCTCGCCAAGCCAGACGCCGAACGCGCCAAAGGCACCGACCGGTCCGTGCTGCCTCTTGCTGACCATGGTCTCCCCTCCTGGTCGCTGAGCACCCCACACTACGCGGTCGAGGTTTCCTCGAAGTGTCAACGACGTAACCCGACGCAACCCTCACGGTTAGGGGAAGAGTGGCGTGACCTCGTGGGCGAAGGCCGACGCGACGAGCTCCGGCGGGACGTCAGCATCGGTCGCGAGGGCCCACCGGGGCGAGGCGTCCTTGTCGATCATCTGCGCGCGGATACCCTCCACCATGTCCGGCTGCGTCGTCACGTACCACATCATGAGGCGGTACTCCTGCTCGAGAACGGCCCGCAGCTCGTTCGTCTCGCGCGCCCGGCGCACCGACTCGAGCGTGATCGCAAGGGCCTGCGGCGGGCGCTGTTCCAGGAGCGCGAGGGCGGTGGCGGGCGTGTGACGGCCGAGCTCGTCGTCCGCGAAGACCGGATCCGCTGCGAGCTCCGCGAGCCGGACGCGGATCTCCGGCACGGATCCGCGGGAGAACGCGTCGTCGATCCACGGGCGGGCGGCGGCGAGCGCCGCGGGCTCCGGGGTCTCATCGAAGAGCAGGATCAGTTCGCCGGGCGTCGACGGATCCGCGCGGGTCTCGAGCGCGTCGCGCACGGCTGCGAGGTCCTCGCGGCGCACGAGGTGATCAGCGAAGCCCGCGTAGATGGCATCGGCGGCGTCCATCTCGGCGCTCGTGAGCGCGAGGTACTCGCCGATGCGCCCGGGCGCCCGAGCGAGGAGCAGCGTGCCACCGACGTCGGGCGTGAAGCCGATGCGCGTCTCGGGCATCGCGAGGCGCGAGGTCTCCGTGACGATGCGCACGGGTGCGTGGCAGGCGAGTCCCACGCCGCCGCCCATCGTCACGCCGTTCGCAAAGGTCACGACGGGGTGCGGGAACTCGGCGATCGCGGCATTGAGCGTGTACTCGGCACGGAAGAACCGGTCGACGCCCTCGATGTCTCCGCCCGTGATCTGCTCGTGCAGGCGGCGCAGGTCTCCGCCCGCGCAGAAGCCGCGGTCGTCGGTCGCGTCGAGCAACAGGGTGTCGATATCCGTGTCGCCGGCGAGGTCGGTAAGCGCCTGTGCGATGGCCTCGACCATGGGTGCGTCGAGGGCGCCGATCGCGCGGGGACGGTCGATCGTGATCCGCCCGAGCGCCGTGTGCTTCTTGACGAGGATCCGCTCGTCGGAGAAAGTCTGGGTCACTTTCTTCACGCTACTCGCCTCCGGATACGGAATGATCCAGGCTTTTCCGCAAAGATGGGAGGACGTTCTGGTTATAAGGAGGGTTCCGTGAGCGAAGGCAAGGTGATCGAGTTCGTCGGAGTCTCGATGACGTTCGGCGATACGCCCGCCGTCGAAGACCTCACCGCGCGCGTCGAGCCCGGTCGAGTGACCGCGTTCCTCGGCCCGAACGGAGCGGGGAAGACGACGACGCTCCGCGCACTCCTCGGCGATCTGCGTCCCACGAACGGAACCGCCACGATCGGCGGCACCGAGTACGCGCGCATTGCGAAACCGGCCGCCTCGATCGGCGCCGTGATGTCGATCGCGCCCCTCGAGCGCGCCCGACGCAAGACGGCCGTCAAATACCTCACGCGCTCCGCCCGCCGCATCGGCGTCGGAGCGTCGCGGGCGCGCGAGGTACTGCAGATCGTGGGGCTCGCCGAAATGGGCGATATGCGTATCGGCAGCCTCTCGCTCGGCATGAAGCACCGCCTCGCCGTCGCGGAGGCTCTCCTCGGCGACCCGGGCGTGCTCGTGTTCGACGAGCCCGCGAACGGCCTCGACCCCGAGGGCATCCGCTGGATCCGCCTGCTCATGCGCGGCTTCGCCGATGAGGGCCGCACCGTACTCATGTCGTCCCACCTGCTCAGCGAGGTCGAGCAGGTCGCCGACGCCCTGCTGATCCTCAACGAGGGGCGCCTGCTGTTCGAGGGTCCCATCGAGCTGCTCGCCGAGGCGGAGGGCGGCATGGTCACCGTCGACGCCGACGACCGCGCCGGTCTCGCAAAGGCGCTCGCGAGCGCCGGCTTCTCGTATCGCGTGCTGCGCTCCGGCCTCGCGATCGATGAGACGACGACCTCCGAGATCGGCACGCTCGCGAACACCGCGGGCATCGCGCTGACGACGCTCACGCACCGCGGCCCGACGCTCGAGGACGTCTACCTGCAGATCATCGAGGGATCCTGGGTCGCCCCCGCCCGCACCGCCGCGCTCGCGCCGGCTCCGCTCTCTTTCGACGAGGTCCTCGCGGGATCCTCGGAGGAGGCGGTCGCGGATCCGGCGGCCGATCCCGAGGACGCCGACCCGCAGACCGCGGAGGAGTCTGTCGCGGCAGCTCCCGCGGAGGACGAGGGCGACGTGTCAGATGACGAGGGCTCCGCTGACGCAGATGTGCCCGAGGAGCCCGCGGGCTCTCCGTCCGACACCGACTCGCCGCTCTGGGCGGCCACGGCCTTCCCGGCGGCGAACTTCGCGGCGCCCGCGGAGACGAGCGAAGCCACGGAATCCGCCTTCGCATTCCCGGCGGCCAGCTTCGCCACCGCTGCCGCCCCGGCCGACGAGAGCGACCCCGAGTCTCCGTCCGGCACGGGTCTACAGGACAACGCCGACGACGCGGAGGACGCGGACGGCCCCGAGGGTCCCGCCCGGCCTGCGTCCCACGGCGCCGCGGTGGCTGCCGGATCCCTGCCCGGGCTCGCGGGGCTCGCCGGTCTCGCCCAGGGCCTCCGCTCCGACGATGAAGACTCGAACGACGAGCTTCCCGAGGGCCTCGTCTCGCCCGGCCTCGCCGCCGCCTTTGCACGAGCCGGCGAAATCGAGGCGCAAATGAGCGACATCGAGGCCGACATCGAGACGCAGGAATCCCGCGCGGAGAACGTCGACGCGGTCGCCCAGATCGAGGCCATGTTCGAGCCGCGCGGCGTCGACGGCGGTACCTCGACGGAACAGATCATCGAGGTCGACCCGTTCCCGGGCGAGGGCCTGGACGGGATCGACGGCGACGGGGACTAACTCCCCGTTCCAGGGCTCAGTCGAGCTCGGAGACATCCCCGGTGTCGACACCCTCGCGCTGCAGGGCCTTCACGAGGCCGATGCCGTGCTTGGTCGTCACGACGATCCGCTCGAACTCGTCGTCACCCTCGAGATCGATCACGACACCGGGGCGACCGGTGCGCACCGCGGCGAAGTCGGATCCGAAGACCGACTTCCAGGTGCCGTAGGCGAGGCGGCCGGGTACGTGGGATCCGGGCGCGCGCACGCCGCGCAACCAGGTGAACGGATCCTCGGTCAGCTGCACCTTGCGAATATGGGCACGGTCGATGCGCACGCTCTCTTTGCGGAGGGCGAGGGCACGCTCGAGCGGCGCGAGCTGCACCTCCAGTGCGTCGGAATCCACCAGCAGCCTGACCATGGTTCCTATCCTGGCACTTTCCGGACGGAGCGAGGGAACGGATCGGTGGAAGACTGGGAGGGATGACTTCCCTCGCACTTGTCCTCGACCGCGCCGCCCGTGGCGAGAGCCTCGACGCGCACGACGCCGAGGCACTGCTCTCTGCCTCCGGAGGCGACTTCGACCGCCTGCTCGAGATCGCCGGATCCCTGCGCGACGAGGGCCTGCGGCTCGCGGGCCGCGAAGGCATCATCACCTACTCGCGCAAGGTGTTCATCCCGCTGACGACGCTGTGCCGCGACCGGTGCCACTACTGCGTGTTCGTCGACACCCCGAACCAGCTGCTCGCGAAGCACAAGCCCGCCTACATGTCGGCGAGCCAGGTGCTCGCCGTGGCTCGGCAGGGCCAGGCGAAGGGCTGCAAGGAGGCGCTGCTCACGCTCGGCGATCGCCCCGAGGACCGCTGGCCCGAGGCGCGCGCCTGGCTCGACGAGAACGGGTACGCGTCGACGCTCGAGTACGTCGCCGACATGGCGCGGCTGATCCGCGACGAGACGGGGCTCCTCCCCCACATCAACCCCGGCGTCATGCACCCGGACGAGCTCGCGATGCTCCGCCGCGTCGCCCCGTCGATGGGCATCATGCTCGAGACGACGTCACGTGCCCTCTTCGAGAACCGCGGCGAGGTGCACTACGGATCCCCCGACAAGGATCCGGCTCTGCGGCTCGAGGTCATCAACAACGCGGGATCCCAGCGGATCCCGTTCACGACCGGCATCCTCGTCGGCATCGGCGAGACGCTGCGCGACCGCGCCGAGTCGATGGTGGCGCTGCGCGATGCGCACGAGCGGCATGGCCACATCCAAGAGGTGATCGTGCAGAACTTCCGCGCCAAACCGCGCACGGCGATGCAGAACGCCGCCGACGCGTCGCTCCTCGAGTACGCGAAGGCCGTCGCGGCGATGCGGCTCGTGATGGGGCCGCGCATGCGGATCCAGGTGCCACCGAACCTGCAGGACACCGTCGAGCTCGAGCTGCTCGCCCGCGCGGGCGCCGACGATTGGGGCGGGGTGTCACCGCTCACGGCCGACCACGTCAACCCCGAGCGCCCCTGGCCGCATCTCGATGACCTCGCCGCGCGCACCGCGGAGCTCGGTTTCACCCTGCGCGAGCGCCTGACGGCGCACCCCGAGTACCTGACAGACGAGTGGCTCGCGCCCGAGATGCACCCCGCGGTCGCGGCGCTGGCGGACCCGGCGACGCGCCTCGCGCGCGAGGGCGCGATCCCGGAGGGGCATGCCCCCGGTCGGCGCACGCGCGTGGGACCCGGGTCCACCCCGCGAGAGGATACGCCGCACGTCCACGGAGACCCGTGCGCGGATTCCACCACGCCGGCTCCCACGCGGGCCGCGTCGTCGGACCCGGGACAGGGCGCGATCCTCGGGGAGGCCGGGCGCTCGGACGACGGCGCGCCCTCCCCGGGCGGCGGATCCTCGCCCGAGGACTCTCCGGTGCTCTTCGCGCCCGGCGGGCTGATCGCGGCGCTCGTCGAGCGCGCGTCCGAGGATCCCGGATCCCTCGATGCCGCCGAGTGGGTGCGGCTGCTCACGGCAACGGGCGACGAGCTCGACGCCGTCGTGCAGGCCGCCGACGACGTGCGCCGGTACACCGTCGGCGAGGCGGTGTCGCTCGTCGCGAACCGCAACATCGCGTCGACGCTGTACGGATCCGCGGATGAGGGCGGGTACGACCTCGCACTGCTCGCCGACATGGCGCTGGATGCCGTGGACCTCGGGTTGTCGGAGATCTGCGTGCAGGGAGTCGTCCCCGGGCCCGCCGAGGGCTATCTCGAGATCGCCCGTACGATCAGGGCCGCCGCCCCCGGCATTCACCTGCACGCCTACCGCCCGCAGGACGTGCGCGACTTCGCCGACCGCAGCGGGCTCTCGCTGGAGGACGCGCTCGCGGCGCTGCGGGATGCGGGCGTCGATACGGTGCCGGGCACGGGCGTCAAGATCCTCTCGGAGCGCGTCCGCCGGCTCGTCGCGCCGACCGACATCGAGATCGACCGCTGGACGGAGGGCATCGTCGCCGCGCACCGCGCGGGGTTCACCTCCACGTCGGTCATGTTCTACGGCCACGTCGAGACGGCGGAGGAGCGCATCGCGCACCTCGCCGAGCTGATCCGGATCCAGCACGAGACGGGTGGTTTCACGGAGTTCGTGCCGATCCCGATGCCGGGCTGGGGCCACCCGCTCGTCGATGGCCGCGCCGACATCGACGAGCACCGTGCGATGGTCGCCGTGTCGCGCCTCATGCTGTCGGGAACGATCTCGCACATCCAGCTGCCGTGGACCCGCCACGGGCTCGCCACGACGGCGGTGCTGCTGAACGCCGGCGCAGACGACCTCGGCGGCACGCTGCTCGACGGCCGCATCGGCCCCGCGAGCGGCGTCGAGCAGGGCAACGAGCTGACATTCGACGCCGCCCGCACGCTCGTGAAGCCGCTGTTCCGCCCCCTGCGCGAACGCAGCACGACGTACGGCGAGGTGTCGCGCCCGTCGGCGGCGCGAACGGGATCCGGCGAGCGTCCGTGACCGTGCGCGTCTCCGCCCTGATCGTGGGGGCGGGCTTCGCCGGCATCGCGCAGGCGCTCGCGCTGCGCGACGCCGGCGTGACGTCGTTCCTCGTCGTCGAGAGGGCGGCCTCCGTGGGCGGCACCTGGCGGGACAACACCTATCCGGGCATCGCCTGCGACGTGCCCTCGCACCTGTATGGCCTCGAGTCGCACCCGTGGCCGCGCTGGTCGCGCGTCTTCGCGCCGGGCGCGGAGATCCGCAACTACCTGGAGCGGGTCGTGGAGTCGGAGGGTCTGACGAACCAGCTGATGCTGGGAACGACGATGACCTCGGCCCGCTGGGATGGCGAGGCCTGGCGCGTGACCCTTGATGGCGACCGCGAGGTTATCGCCGACAACCTGATCCTTGCGGCGGGGCGGCTGACCGAGCCCAGGATTCCTGAGATTCCAGGGCTCGACGCCTTCCCGGGCCCCGTGTTCCACTCGGCGCGGTGGGATCACGAGGTCGAGCTGACAGGCAAACGAGTCGCGGTCGTCGGAACGGGCGCCTCCGCCGTCCAGCTCGCGCCGGCCCTCGCCCGGCTCGGAGCCCGCGTCATCCTCTTCCAGCGCACGCCCGCCTGGATCGTGCCGCGCGGCGACCGCGCGGTCGACGGATCCGAGATGCGGGCATACGAAGAGGATCCGGCGCTGCTCGCCGCGCACCGCGCGGCCCTCTACGCCGAGGGTGAGGCGCGGTTCGCATCCCGCTCAGGCGACGCCGCTGCGAGCGCCGCGGCCGAACGCATCGCGCGCGAGCACCTCGCCGCGCAGGTGCCGGATCCGCTACTGCGCGCGCAGCTCACCCCTGAGTACGCCTTCGGCTGCAAGCGCGTGCTGCTGAGCGACGACTTCTATCCGGCGCTCGCCGACGGATCCATCGTCCTCGAGCCGTCGGCGCTCGCCCGTGCGCACGGATCCGAGCTCGTGAGCGCGAGCGGGGCGCGCCACGAGGTCGACGCCGTCGTGCTCGCGACGGGGTTCGAGGCGGCCCGTCAGCCGTACGCCGCGCTCGTCACGGGCGAGACCGAGACGCTCGACGCCCACTGGTCGGGCGGCATGACAGCGGTCGCCTCGACGCTCGTGTCCGGTTTCCCGAACCTGTTCGTGCTCAACGGGCCGAACGCCTCGCTCGGCCACAACTCGTCGATCCTCATCTCGGAGGCGCAGGCGGCCTTCGCCGCGCGGCTCATCGCGCGGGGCATCACCGTCCGGGTCACGCCCGAGGCCGAGCGTGCCTCGACCGCCGACATCGCCCAGCGCGCCGCACGCACGCCGTGGCTCACGGGCGGGTGCCACAACTGGTACGTTGACGAACGCAGTGGCGCACTCGCCCTGCTGTGGCCCGGCACGGTCGCCGAGTTCCGGCAGCGACTCGAAGGAGCATTCTCATGACCATCCGTTTCGGATACAAGGCCTCGAGCGAACAGTTCGGGCCGCGCGAACTGCTCGACTACGCCGTCGGCGCGGAGGAGAACGGCTTCGACTCCGTGTTCCTCAGCGATCACCTGCAGCCGTGGATGCACGAGGGCGGCCACGCCCCCGCCGCCCTGCCGTGGCTCGGAGCCGCGGGTCAGGCGACCTCGCGCGTGCTGCTCGGCACCTCGGTGCTCACGCCGACCTTCCGCTATCACCCTGGCGTCATCGCGCAGGAGTTCGCGACGCTCGGGTCGATGTATCCGGAGCGCATCATTCTCGGCGTCGGCACGGGCGAGGCGCTCAACGAGGTCACGCTGGGACAGTCGTGGCCGGATCCGCCCGAGCGCTTCCAGCGCATGAAGGAGGCGATCCTGCTGATCCGCGAACTGTGGCGCGGCGAACGGGTGAGTTACGACGGCACCTTCTATCGCGTCAGCAACGCGACCATCTACGACCGCCCGGACACCGAGGTGCCGATCTACATCGGAGCGTCCGGCCCCGCCGCCACGCGCCTCGCGGGTCGCATGGCCGACGGGTGGATCACGACGAGCGGCAAGGATGCCTCGCTCTACACCGACACGCTCATCCCCGCCTTCGAGGAGGGGCTTGCCAAGGGCGGCGACCGCACGGGCGTCGACCGCATGCTCGAGGTGAAGGTCTCGTTCCGCCCCGACCGTGAGAAGGCGCTCGAGAACACCCGCTTCTGGGCGCCTCTCGCGCTCAGCCCCGAGGAGAAGACGGGCGTGCACGATCCCCTCGAGATGCAGCGCCTCGCCGAGAAACTGCCGATCGAGCGCGCCGCGAGCCGGTTCATCGTCTCGGACGATCCCGACGAGCACGTGGCCCAGATCCAGCGCTACCTCGATCTCGGTTTCACCCATCTCGTCTTCCACGATCCGGGGCACGACCAGGCCGATTTCCTCGAGCTGTACGGCCGCGATGTCTTGCCAAAGCTCCGCGCCGCGGTAGCCTAGGGCCTGCCCTATCCTCCCCCGAAGGGATCCCATGCTCTGGAGCGTCATCATTCCCGTGAAGACCACCCAGGCCGCTAAGACGCGCCTGGAGCTCGCGGGCACCGACCGCCCTCGGCTCGCCCTCGCGATCGCCCTCGACACGATCGCAGCCGCCGCGCGCGCCGAGGCCGTCGGCGAGGTCATCGTCGTCACGAGCGACGCAGACGTGCAGGCGGGTGTCGAGCAGATCGACGGCGCGAGCTGGATCTCGGACCCGGGCATGGGCCTCAACGGTGCCGCCCGCGCCGGCCTTGAGCGCGCCTCGAACGAGGCCCGTGCCGCGATGCTCGGCGACCTGCCGGCGCTGCGTTCGACCGACCTCGACCGCGCGCTGCTCTCGGCGACCGCCGAGGAGCGCTCCTTCGTCCCGGACGTCGAAGAGAGCGGATCCGTCTTCGTCGCGTGGCGCGGCCCCGCGACCTACGAGCCGCACTTCGGATCCGGATCCGCCGAGAAGCACGCGGAGGCCGGCCACGTGCGGCTGCCCGTGCCCGCGACGAGCACGCTGCGACGCGACGTCGACACGATGGAGCACCTCCGCGAGGCGGAGGGCCTCGGCGTCGGGCCGCGCACCGCAGCCATGCTGAACGCCGCCCGCGCCCGCGACGCGGCGTGAAGCGGTGCGCCGCCCCGGCGGCATGTCCCACGTGATGCGGGGATCAGGCCCGCATACCGACCGGAAGTGGGACATGCACTCCACCGAGTACCGTTACACCGTCACGCCGACGCCCATCGGTGCGGCCGTCGCGGTGTTCACCGCCTCCGACGCGCTGCTCGCGCTCGGCACGGCCGAGGATCCGCTGTGGGTCGTCGACGCGGTCGCTCAGGAGATCCGCGGATCGCTCGCGGCGGCGGACGACGACGTCGCGGAGCTCGGTTCCCAGCTGGATGAGTACTTCTCCGGATCTCGGCGGGCGTTCGACGTCGAGATCGACTGGGCGCTGACCGAGGGGTTCGCGCGCGCGGCGCTGCAGTGCGTCACCGAGATCCCCTACGGTGAGACGGCCAGCTACGGCGAGGTCGCCGAGATGGCGGGGCGGCCGCGCGCGCACCGCGCCGTCGGCACCGCCTGCCGTTTCACGCCGTTGACGCTCGTCGTCCCCGTGCACCGCGTGATCCGAGCCGACGGGACCGCGGGCGAGTTCTCGGGCCGCGAGGACGTCAAACGCTTCCTGCTCGAGCTCGAGGGCGCGACGTTCCGCTGAGCCTGCGCCGCGGAGATGACCCCTTACTGCGGATCCCTTTCGAGCTTTTCTCCGAGATAGGGGCTCATCTCCGCAGTCACGGTCAGGCCGCCGCGGCCGCCTTCGCCGCCGCGGGGAAGGCGGCGGCGATGCGCGCCAGCGCCTCCTCGTCGTGGGCGGCCGTCACGAACCACGCCTCGTAGATGCTCGGCGGGAGGTTCACGCCGGAGTCGAGCATCGAGTGGAAGAACGGCGTGAAGCGGTGCGCATCCTGTGTCTTCGCCTCGTCGTAGTCGCGCGGCTGGGATCCCATGAACGCGAGGCCGAACAGCGATCCGACGCGCGAGATCGAGTGCGCGACGCCCTCGGCGTCGAGCGCGGCCGTCAGGTCGGCGATCACTCGGTCGGCGGCGCGATCCAGGTGCTCGTAGACGGACGGCGTCGCAAGCTCGAGCGTCTTGATGCCGGCTGCGACCGAGAGCGGGTTGCCCGAGAGCGTGCCCGCCTGATAGACCGGGCCGACGGGCGCGAGGTGCTCCATGACCTCGCGGCGGCCGCCGAGCGCGGCGAGGGGCATGCCGCCGCCGACGACCTTGCCGAAAGTGATGATGTCGGGCGTGTAGGCGTGACCGGCCTCGACCTGACGTCCCCACTCGCCCGCGGGGTGGACGCGGAAACCGGTCAGTACCTCGTCGACGATCAGCAGGGATCCGGCGGCGTGCGCGATGTCGGCGAGCGCCGCGTTGAAGCCCTCGGCCGGCTCGATGACGCCCATGTTGGCCGGGGCGGCCTCGACGATGATGGCCGCGATGTCGTCGCCGTGGGCGGCGAACGCCTCGCGCACGGCGTCGAGGTCGCCGTAGGGAACCACGAGCGTCGACGCCGCGACGGAGGCCGGCACGCCCGCGGTCCCCGGCAGGGCGAGGGTCGCGACGCCGGATCCGGCCGCGGCGAGCAGACCGTCGGAGTGGCCGTGGTAGTTGCCGTCGAACTTCACGAGCAGATCGCGACCCGTGACGCCGCGGGCGAGGCGGATCGCCGTCATCGTCGCCTCGGTGCCCGTCGAGACGAGCCGCACCTCGTCGATCGGCTTGAGGCCGCCGACCTGCACGCGCTCGGCGATCATCTCTGCGAGCACGACTTCGCCCTCGGTCGGGGCACCGAACGACAGTCCGCGGGCCGCCGCCTGTTGCACCGCCTCGACGACCTCGGGGTGCGCGTGGCCGAGCAGCGCCGGACCCCAGGTGGCGACGAGGTCGACGTACTCGCGACCGGCGGCATCGGTGACGTACGCGCCCTTCGCGGCCGAGAGGAAGCGCGGCGTGCCGCCGACGGATCCGTAGGCGCGGACGGGCGAGTTCACGCCGCCGGGGATGACCTTCTGGGCGCTGGCGAAGAGGGAGTCGTTACGATCCATGATTCCATTCTCCCCCGCCACCGAAAGAACAAGCTTTAGCCGAACGAACATGAAATAACGTAAGCGTTCGCGTGAACCTTGTTCGTTCGGCGGGATTAGCGTGGGCGCAGACCCCTTGTCACCAGCGCGAGGCACGCTCCGCAGATGACCGCGATGATGATCAGGCTCGCCAGGTAGCTCAGCACCGGGAGCAGCGCCGCCACGAGCGTCGGTAGCAGGAAGCCGACATAGGTGAGCGAGTAGTACACGCCCGTGATGCCCGCGAGGTCGCTCGGTGTCGCGAGGCTCTGCGCGATCACGAGGCCCGACACGACGCACACGCCGTACGAGGCGCCCAGCACGGCGGCGACGAAGAACGCGAGCGCCGGGTCCCCGATCTCGGCGGAGACCGCTGCGAGGACCATGCCCACCGTCATGCCCGACATCCCCACGACGAGCGCACGGCCGCGGGTGACGCGATTGATCCACGGCACGACGGCCTGGAACACGGCGCCGACGCCGAGCGTGATGACCGTGAGCGCCGTCGCGTAGAGCGTCGCATGCTCGCCGAGCCTGTGCTCGACGACGCTCGGCATGATCGCGTAGGCGACGCCCGCGGCCGCGAACACCCACGGTGCGGCGGGGACCACGATGCGCAGAAAGCTGCGGTGTCCCGCCGCCGGAACGCGAAGGTCCTTCCACCACGGCCCGCGCGCGCGATCCCGCACAGCGAGAGACTCAGGGGCCTTGGCGAGCGCGATCGCGGCGATCACGCAGAGCACCAGGTGCACGATGTACGGCAACCGCTCCGGGATCGGACCGTATTGTGCCAGCACGCCCGTCACGCCCGCGCCGAGCCCGAAACCGAGCGTCAGCGTCATCGACGAACGCCGCGCACCCGCCGTGGGCGAGGGGGCGTTCGCCGAGAGTTCCTTGATCCAGCTGGACCCCACCGACATCGCGACCCCGACGCCCAGCCCCGCGAGCACGCGGCCGGCGCAGAGCAGGGCAAAGGATCCGAAGCCCGCGGCAAGCAGGATCGACGCGAGCATCGCAGCCGCGAGCCCGATCCAGGCGGCGCTCTTGCGGCCGTGCTGGTCCGAGAATGCGGCTGCCACGAGCAGCCCGGGGATGAGCCCGAAGACATACATGCCGAGCAGCAGGTTGGCCTGCCACGGGGCGTATCCGCCAAGCGACTCGTAGAGGTGTAGCAACGGGGTGAAGTGATTGCCACCCCACGCGAGCACGAACGCCGTGGGCGCGGGCAGAAGCCAGGATCGACGGGTCACCGGAGCCCCCTCTTCCGGACCGGCCGTACCGCCGTCCGCGAGATCGCACCCACCTGCCGAACGCTCACCGAACTCGATGCGATCTCGCGAGAAGGGTGAGATCTCGCGGACGAGGGAGCAGGTACGGCAGCGACGCCGCCCGTCACTCCGACACCGCGTAGCCGGCATGGCCGGCGCCGATGTGGTCCGCCATGAGCGTGCGGAACCTCTCCGCGTCGCCCGCCCGCAGCGCGTCCGCGAGCGCCAGGTGTTCGGCGTGGAGCCTCCCGAGGTCGGTGGCGTGCGCGACGGCGAGGTGCGTCAGCCGGAACAGCCGGGGTGCGAGCGAGCGCGAGATCTCTGCGACAACGCGGTTGTCGTCATGTCCGATGATCTCGAGGTGGAAGGCGTAGTCGAGCAGCGCGAAGCGCGCTGGATCCTCGAGCGCGGCCACCTGTCCGCGGAGGTTCTCCGCGAGCCGGGTGGAAAGCACGTCGCGAGCGGACGGATCCGCGGCGACCGACGCCGCCGCGTTCGTTTCGAGCATGGATCGCACGGCGAGCAATTCGCGTCGTTCTCGCGCCGATGGATTCGTGACGATGGCGCCCTTCTTCGGGGCGAGGCGCACCAGGCCCCACCGCTCGAGCTTCAGCATCGCCTCGCGCACGGGCGTGCGGCTCGCCTCGTACTCCGCCGCCGCCTCGACCTCGGTCAGCACCTCGCCCGGCTCGATCTCGCCCTTGGCGATACGCCGGGCGAGCGCTCCTGCGACGCGATCCGCGATAGTTGCCGCACCGGTATCGCTCCAGGGAAGTTCGATCATGCGTTAAGCATACATTGATGCATGCATTAACTCACAGTCGTACAGGCCGCGCGACCACATCCCGAACGCGTCGCACGCATTTTCCCTGACGTCGGTCGCTGCGACCGCGTCTACAGCGACTGAGGCCTACAGCCCCTCGCGGATCCAGCCTGCGGCCTCCGTGGCCCAGTACGTCAGCACGGCGTCGGCGCCCGCACGGTTGAACGCGGTGAGCGAGTCGAGGATGGTCGCTCGGCGATCGATCCAGCCGCGCTCGGCGGCCGCCTCGACCATCGAGTACTCGCCTGAGACCTGGTAAGCCCAGACCGGAACATCGACGGCGGCACGCACCTCGGCGAGCACATCGAGATAGGGCAGGCCGGGCTTGACCATGACGATGTCGGCGCCCTCCTCGACGTCGAGCAGCGCCTCGCGTACGCCTTCTCGGGCGTTGGGCGGATCCATCTGATACGTGCGGCGATCGCCCTTCAGCTGCGAGTCGACTGCCTCTCGGAAGGGACCGTAGAACGCGCCCGCGTACTTCGCCGAGTACGCCATGATGATCGTGTCGGTGAAGCCCTCGGCGTCCAGCCCGGAACGGATCGCGGCGACCTGGCCGTCCATCATGCCGGAGAGCCCGAGCAGTTGACTCCCGGCACGTGCCTGCGCGATGCCCATCGAGACGTAGCGCTCGAGGGTCGCGTCGTTGTCGACGGCGCCGTCCTCGCGGAGGACACCGCAGTGACCGTGGTCGGTGAACTCGTCGAGACAGAGGTCGGTCTGCACGACGAGGGCGTCGCCGACTTCCTGCTGCAGCGCCGTCGTCGCGACGTTGAGGATCCCCTCCGGATCGTCGGCGCCGCTTCCGACGGCGTCGCGCGTCGCGGGTACGCCGAACAGCATGACGCCGCCGACGCCGGCCGACGCCGCCTCTACGGCGACGCGGCGGAGCGAGTCGAGCGTGTGCTGGCTCTGCCCCGGCATCGACGTGATCGGCTGCGGCTCGTCGATGCCCTCGCGCACGAACAGCGGGAGGACCAGCTGCGACGGCACGATGTGGTTCTCGGCCATCAGACGACGAACGGGCGCCGACTGGCGCAGGCGACGGGGCCGATGCGTGGGGAAGACCATGGGTTACTTGCTTTCGTTCTGATCCAGATCGAGCGGCAGGTGGAGCACGTCGGTCGGCGGGATCTGGAGGGCGGCCGTCGTGGGCTCCGGCACGCGGTACTCGCCGAGCGCGTCGATGAGGCTTTCGATGGTGCGCTCGGGCGCGATCACGCGGATCGGGAGGTTGATCTCGCGGGCGTCCTGGGCCGTGCGCGGGCCGATCGCCGCGATCACCGTCTGCTCGGGGATCTCGGGGAACTGGGTACGCACCTGCTCGGCGACGGATCCGCTCGTCACGAGAATCGCGTTGATGCGACCGTTGTTGACGTCGCGCTCCGCGCGCTCGGTCGCGGGCACGCCGACTGTACGGTAGGCCACGACGGCGGTCACGTCGTGACCGGCCTCGGCGAGCCGCACCGACAGCTCGGGCTTGGCCAGCTCCGAACGCAGGCAGAGGACCCGCACGGGGGCCTTCTCCATCGCGATCATCGCAACCGCCACGCCCGTCGCGGAGTTGTCTTCTTCGGGGACGAGGTCGACGGGATAACCGACGGCGGCGAGCGCCGCGGCCGTCGTCTCGCCCACCGCGGCGACCTTGGTCGTCGCGGGGATCTTGGCGCCGTACGCATGCAGCACGTCGACCGTGGTCGCGCTCGTCACGGTCAGCCAGTCGTAGCGCCCGATCGCAAGCTCCGCGATGACGCGCTCAAGCTCCGAGCTGTCCTCCGGCGGGGCAAAGTTGATGAGCGGGGAAACGACCGGGATGGCGCCCTTGTTACGCAGGGTCGCCGCGACGTTGTCGCCCCACGGTCCACCGCGGGGAACGAGCACTCGCCAACCGGTGAGCGGCCTATCGGCCTTGACGTCCTTCGTCATGTAGTAGGGGCTGCCTCTCTTGTCACAATGCCAGCCGCCCCGTTCTCGAGCAGCCGACGCGCGAGGTCGTTGCCGATCTCGCGTGCCCGGACCAGGAGGTCCGAGCCGTCCGCAGCTACGCCGCTGCCACGTGCCTGAATATACCCCTCAATCAGGGATTCGAAACCCGCGACCGGCTCGACGTGGTCGAGTGTGACGTCTTCGTGATGATCCGCGCCGTACACGTCGACCCGCACGTGCACGTGCGAATCACTCGTCCACGCGTGCGCGCCGACGGGCGCGTGGCAGCCCGCCTCGATGCCGCCGAGGACGGCGCGCTCGAGGGTGACCGCGAAGCGCGTGAGAGGCGCGTCGAGCTCGCCCAGCCAGGCGAGCAGCTGCGGATCCGCGTCGGCCGCGGTCTCGACGGCGAGCGCCGCCTGCCCGGCGGCGGTGGGCCAGCCCGGCAGGTTCTGGGCCTCGACGTAGAGGCCGGCGACGGTCGGGATCTCGCCGCCGTCGGCGTCGACGCGGGTCAGGCCCGCGGCGGCGAGCACGACGGCATCGAGCTCGTCGTCGCGAACACGCCCCATGCGCGAATCGATGTTGCCGCGGATGTCGATGACCTCCACGCCTGGGTTCACGCGATGCACCTGTGCGGCGCGGCGCGGGGATCCGGTGCCTACCCGGGATCCCTTCGGCAGCTCCGCGAGCGGGGTGCCGTCGCGCGTGATCACGACGTCGCGCGCATCGACGCGCGCGGGCGTCGCGGCGATGATGAGGCCGGGGGCCTGCTCCACCGGCAGGTCCTTGAGCGAGTGCACGAGCAGATCGCACTCGCCCGCGAGCAGCGCCTCACGCAGGCTCGTCGCGAACACTCCCGCGCCACCCAGGGAGGCCAGCGAGGCGCGGTTCGTGTCGCCCTCGGAGGTGATCTGGACGAGCTCTACGGGTCGTCCGGAGACGCGCTCGAGCTCACGGGCAACGAGGCCCGACTGAGCGACGGCGAGGCGGCTGCGGCGGGTGCCGAGGCGGATCGGCTGCGTGGCGTCCATCGTCGTTACCGCACGACGTCCGGGACATCGGCGACGTCGATGCGGCGCCCGGTGTGGAAGGGAAGCTCGTCGCGCACGTGCAGGCGGGCGTCGGTGTAGCGCAGGTCGCGCATCATGTCGACGAGGTCGGTCAGCACGTCCGACTCCATCGGCAGCATCCACTCGTAGTCACCGAGGGCGAAGGCCGGCATCGTGTTGGCGACGACGCTCTTGAACGCGGCGCCCTTGCGTCCGTGGTCGGCAAGCATCTTGCGGCGCTCGTCGTCGGGCAGCAGGTACCAGTCGTAGCTGCGCACGAAGGGGTAGACCGTGAGCCAGTCACGGGCGCGCTCGCCGCGCAGGTAGCCGGGGACGTGCGACTTGTTGAACTCGCTATCGCGGTGCACGGCCATGCCGCTCCAGCTGATGACGAGGTTCTCGAGCAGGGCCGTCCGGCGCAGACGACGAACGGCGGCCTGGAGGTCTTCGGCGACGGGTCCGTGCAGCCAGACCATGAGGTCGGCGTCGGCGCGCATGGCGCTCACGTCGTAGAAGCCGCGGACCGTCACGCCCTTCGCGGCGAGCTCGTCGACAGCAGCCTGCAACTCGACGCTGTCGTCGCTCGAGACGGCGTGCTGGGGCTCGCGGCGCCAGACCGTCCACAGGCTGTAGTTGTCACCGGAGGGAGCTTCGAAATCTGCCATGCCTCCATCATGCTCCCGCCGCCTGACAACGGCGAATCGAGGCGCACAGACAAAAGAAACCGCCCCGTGACCTGGGCCACGGGGCGGTGTTCGAGGAGGCTCAACACGAGATCCTGCGGCGGCACGCCGCCCGCGCGGGAACCGCGCCAAGAGACACTGACGTATCCCGCTCCCGCGGAGCGCGCCACGGGAACCGCGCCAATAAACGCTGACGTATCCCGCCCCCTCCGAGCACCCGCGCTCCCCCCGGAGCGCCCGCGCGGGAACCGCGCCAAGGGACACCGATGTATCCCGCTCCCTCCGAGCGGGATACCGCGCTCCCCCGGAGCGCGCCGCCCGCTCCCTAGGAGCGCGTGACCGCGCGCGCGATGCCCCACACGGCCGAGCCGAGGGCGGCGGATCCGACGACGATTCCGGCGAGCGCCGCGACGGGCCTCTTCTCGGCGATCGTGCGGGCCTTCGCGGCGATGCGGCCGGTGGCCTCACTG
>Ga0164243_10000747_pt1 | contig 56622 bp, 42 predicted proteins | sample OricompcompostOP_FD_108781 | JGI IMG/M metagenome (GOLD analysis project Ga0164243, IMG submission 108781) | Organic Plus compost microbial communities from Emeryville, California, USA - Original compost - Organic plus compost (OP) | ecosystem: Engineered > Solid waste > Mixed feedstock >... | reverse complement strand
GGCGGCGCGGGTCATGACACGCTGACGGGCGGAGCCGGCAACGATCTCTTTGTGTTCAAGAGCATCAGCGATGGAATCGACACGATCACCGACTTCAAGACGTCGGGGGCCTCGGAGGACCAGATCGCTTTGTCTGCTTCGATGTTCCAGAACTTCTCCGGTGACGACGCTTTCGATCTGATTGGTGGCGGCTTCCTGCGAGCGGTATCGAGCAACGGTACGACACAGATCCAGGTTGACGTCGATGGCGGCGGCGACTCATTCGTGACGCTGGCCCTCGTCAACGGAAACCTCAGCAATGGTGTGCTGGCCGATCATGTCATCGTCCAGCAGGATCCGGTCGCATAAAAGGCCAGAGCCGCTTTCCAAGATGTGTGTGAGCCGGTCGCGCAGCAATGTGCGGCCGGCTTTACATCGAAGTGTTGATGTCAAGGAGTATGAAAGGCTCCCAATCGATCTGCAATATTCCTGTCATCACAGTGTCACGTTTGCGTCGTTGATCATTGCTTGCAGATTGTCCAGCGTGTGCAAACCCAAATGCTTTTCCATAACATTATTAGTCGTTCAGTCTTACTGGGGCTTCTTGTTGTTGGAGCGTTGACATTTGTACTCAACCTGCTGGCGCTGGTGCTGCCCGTCTACATGCTGCAGGTCTATGATCGCGTGCTGCCGTCCTCCAGCCTGCCGACGTTGATCTATCTGACGCTGATCGCGGTCGCGATTCTTGCCATTCTCGGCGCGATCGAAGGTATTCGCCAGGTCGCCGTGCAGCGCGTCGGTACAGGGTTGGAAGTGCATGTCGGCCAGCGTTTGCTGGCAGCGTCGTTTGCCGGCAATGCACAGGGGCAGGATGCCGCCGGCCTGTTGCGCGATCTCGCGCAGGCGCGGTCTTTCCTCTCGAGCCCTGTCTTCTCGGCCTTGCTCGATGCGCCGTTTGCGCCGCTGTTTCTCGGCATCGTGTTCATGATCCATCCCATGCTGGGCGGCCTTGTTCTGGTCGGTATTGGCATTCTGCTGGTGGTGACGCTGTTCAACCAATGGGCGCTGAGCCGGCCGCAGCAGCAAAGCAGCGAAGCGGCCGCGATCGCTGGCAATCTGGTGATGGCGTTCGCCCGGAGTGGCGAAGCGATGCGTTCCATGGGGATGTCCAACCATGCCATCGGAATCTGGGGCAACGTCACGGCGAATGCGCTGAATGCGCAAGACAAGGCGACGCGCGCGAATGCATTCTTCTCCGGTTTTTCGCGCTTCATCCGCCTTGTCGTGCAGATGGGTATTCTCGGCCTCGGCGCGTATCTCGTGCTGAAGCAGGAGATCACCGCCGGCATGATCTTTGCGACATCGCTTGTGTCGGCGCGCGCACTCGGACCGGTGGACAATCTCATTGCCGGTTGGAAGGGGTTGCTGCAGACGCTGACGAGCCTGCGCAAGATCGACCGTTCGCTTAATGGCGTGAAGGATGAAACCAAAAAGCTCCAACTGCCGGTGCCGAAGGGCACCGTCACGTTCGAGAAGGTCGTCTATGCCCCGCTCGGTGCGGCGGAGCCGACCATCAAGGGCATTTCCCTGCCGGTGGACGCGGGCGAGGCTATTTGCATTGTCGGGCCGTCGGGCGCCGGCAAGTCGACATTTGCAAAACTGGCTTCGGGCGCGCTGAAGCCGTCGCATGGTGTCATCCGGCTGGACAATTCGGATTTCCAGAACTGGGATCCGGCCGACCGCGGCCGCCACACCGGCTATTTGCCGCAAGATGTGGAATTATTGCCGGGCACGATTGCGCAGAATATCGCGCGGCTGGATCCGAATGCGACGTCAGAGGAGGTCGTGGCCGCAGCTGAGCTTGCGGGCGTCATCGATCTCGTCAAGAAGCTGCCGAATGGTTTCGACACGCGTGTCGGGCCAGGCGGCCTGCCGCTTTCGGGCGGCCAGCGGCAGCGCATCGCGCTGGCGCGCGCCGTGTTCAGGCTGCCGCGCCTTGTCGTGCTCGATGAGCCGAACTCACATCTCGATTCGGAAGGCGAGATCGCACTCAATCGCACCATCGCCCAGCTCAAGGACGCGGGCGCGACAGTGATCGTGGTGTCGCAGCGGTCGGGCGTGCTGCAATGTGTCGACCGGATATTGTTCATGCGGGACGGACAGATTGCAGCCTCGCAAAGCCGCGAGGAGGCACTCGCACGCCTGACACCGGCACAGCGGACCGGCGATATGATGCCACGCGCGGCGGCTGGTGCGTGACGGATGAAGCCGATGACGAACGCTAAAACAAAGCGAGCCAACGACGACTGGACGAAAAAGGTTAAAACGTCGCTGCGCGGGCCGGTTCTTGCGGCGCTGACCATTGCGGGTGTTGGGCTTGGCGGTTTTCTTGTTTGGGCCTCGACGGCGGAACTCGCCGGTGCCGTAATGGCGAGCGGCAGCATTGCCGCCAATGGTGAAAACCAGACCATCCAGCATCTCGAAGGCGGGATCGTCAAAGACATCCTCGTGAAGGAGGGCGACGCGGTTGTTGCCGGCCAGCCGCTGATCGCGCTCGATCCGACGCTGGTGGAGGCCAATCTCAATCGGAGCCGCAAGACGCTGGTGACGCTGCGTGCGGACGAGGTGCGGCTTCTGGCCGAATTGGCGGATCGCGAGACGATCGAGTTTCCACCCGAGCTGATGTCCGATGCGCTCGACCCCGCGCTGAAGGATTTCATTCAATCGAAGAAATCCGAGTTCGAGCTGCGCTCGCTGCGCTATCGCAACGAGGTCAGCATCCTGCGGCAGCGCCTCGCCGGCTTGAACGAAGAGATCGCCGGGACCGAGGCGCAGCGTATCGCCAACAAGAAGCAGATGAGCTTGATGCGCGACGAGCTGAAGGACCTCGATTACCTCTATCAGAAAGGTTTGGCGCGTCAGGATCGCATGTTCGCGATGCAGCGCTCCGAAGCCGATCTCGAAGGAAAGGATGGCGCGCTGCAGGCCGCGATCGGCAAGGCCAAGCAGACGATCGCCGAGATCCAGCAGCAGATCGAGAAGCTGGGGCATGATCGCCGGACCGAGGCCGGTGCCAAGCTATCGGAAACGCGGACCCGCATTGCCGATACATTGGAGCAGATTATCGCCTACAACAGCGTGCTGTCGCGGATCGTTATCCGCGCGCCGGCGGACGGCACCATCGTGCGCCTGAATATCAACACCGTGGGAGCCGTTATCTCACCGGGACAGGCCTTGATGGAGCTCCTGCCGAAGGATGCAGAGCTTGTCGTCGAGGCGAAGCTGCAACTGACCGATATTGACGCGGTGCATGTCGGCCGCGAGGCGAATGTCCGTCTCGCCGCGCTCAACCAGCGCACGACGCCTGTCGTGCCGTCGCATGTGGTCTTCGTTTCGGCCGACAAGCTGGTCGATAAGCAGAATCCAAATCAACCGCCTTATTACCGTGTGCGGCTGGCGCTCGATCTCGAAAAACTGTCGCCGCGCGATCGTGCGTTGCTGGCGCCCGGCATGCCGGCCGAAGCGTTCATCGCGACATCGGAGCGGACCATGATGCGCTATCTGTTCCGTCCGATCGAAGACAGCTTCGCCAAAGCACTGCGCGAAGAATAATCCCAGAACATCCCAACGCAAACTGCGCACATGCCATGTTGATCAACGGCGCGCATGCGTCTGCGTGCCGTCGCTGCGGTATCGTTCGGTGCAAAAAGCATCTTCAGCACAGATTTTTTGAACTGTCTCAGATGCGTCACGTCTCTGTAAAAGAGTCTTCCTAGCTTCCGCGACATGGTTAACGGCTGATTAACGCGATCCCGCCGGGATTTCGTTTCGCGGTTATACGACGTTCATTGCGAGTTTTTGCGTGACTGAAGATCGAGTGATCGCATGGCGCCGCCAGGCGCGATCGCGGTGACGATGACGTTTGGAAAGGTTCACATGAGCTACGCCCTGACGCCTGTTGCCTTCGCTGCAATTCGGTCGTCCGGACTTGTGTGGCCTTTCTCCTGCGTCTGTTGACGGCAATTCGGTGCGCAGCGCGCTTCAAATCCGAACCTGAAGTTTTTCCCATCAGCATCGATACGAAACAGGAGAGCGGCATTATGTCGACCGTTTATCATCAGCTCAGCAGCGGTTCATTGCAGCAGGACTGGAGCAATACTGGCCTCATCACCTCCAGCAATATCTGGACGAATGTTCCGAGCATTCAGGGATATCTCGGAGATACGAATGCTGGCTCGCCAACGGCTGTCGATCCACGGACGCTGACGGATGCCGCAACCGGTGCAGTGAATGTCCTGGCGAACGAAACGAATCCCAACGGTTTAACCAATGGTGGTGTCGCCGAATTTCACATCGCCAACCCGACCGTCGCCCTCAATGGTTCGGGTACCGCCGATGCGCCGAGCCTTGTTCTCTATCTGAACGCCTCGGGTTGCGAAGATGTCCGCGTACAGTTCAATGCCCGCGATCTCGACGGGTCGGCAGACAATGCTGCGCAGCAGATCGCAGTCCAGTATCGTATTGGAGAAACGGGAAATTGGACGAACATGCCGGGTGGATATATCGCCGACGCCACACAGGGCGGGCAGGCCGGGCTCTCGACCGCGATCGATGTCACGCTGCCGAGTGATGCCAACAATCAGGCGCAGGTTCAGGTTCGTATTCTCACCACCAACGCAGCCGGAAACGATGAGTGGGTCGGCATTGACGATATCAACGTGTCGAGCACGCCGCTGGAATCCGGTGAAGAGACCGTGATTGGTGGCATTCGCATTCTCGACCAGGCGGAATCGCTTCAAGGCTCTGTCGAACCGCCGGTCGCAAATGGCGCGCTGAATGTCACGCGCATGGGCGAATGGCTCTCCGGTAACGGCGAAGGCGGTTCGGAATCGATTGCATTCGATCACACGTCCGACCGTGCTTACGTCACAAACGCTGCCGCCGAGCGCATCGACATCCTCGATCTGTCGAACCCGGCCGGCATGGCCAAGGTTGGTCAAATCGATCTGACGACGCTGCCGGGCTACGGCAACGTGAACTCCGTCGCCGTGCGCGACGGCCTCGTCGCTGTCGCGGTGCAGAACATCGATGGTGGCGAGAACGGACTCGTCGCGCTCTATGACGGCGCCGGCACCCTGATCAAGACGATTGAAGTCGGTGTTCTCCCCGACCAGATCACTTTCAGCCCGGATGGCAAGCTGCTGCTGGTGGCCAACGAAGCGGAACGCTTTGTGGATCGCTCCGGTGTCGAACCTGTCATCGAGAACGCGCCCGGCACCATCTCCATCATCGACGTGTCCGGCAACCCGGCCGACGCCACCGTCCGCAACACCATCGGCTTCTCGGCGCTCGACGCGCATGAAGCCGCCCTCGATGCACTTGGCATCAAGACCTATGACGGCGGCGTGGTCGAGGTCGAAACCGACAATGGCGACATCGACGTCACTGTCCCGGATTCCACCGTGTCCGAGGATATCGAGCCGGAATACATCACGGTTTCGCCGGATGGCACCAAAGCTTATGTGACCCTGCAGGAAGTCAACGCTGTTGCGGTGATCGATTTAACCGATCCATCGGCTGACAAGCCGGTATCGCTTCTGCCGCTCGGCTATGTCGATTTCAGCCTGCCGGGCAATGAAGCCGATTTCTCGGATCGCGACGGCCCTGGTGGCTCGCCTTCGATCTCGATCGGCAATGCGCCGATCAAGAGCCTGTTGCAGCCCGATGCCATTGCCTCGTTCGAGGTGGGCGGCGTGACCTATTTCGTCACCGCCAATGAAGGCGACAGCCGCATCCTCCAGGACGCAACCTGGGAAGACCCGGCTATCAACGAAGCGCGGGCTGACGATGTCGATCCGGCGGCTGGCGATGACTATGCCCGCGTCAATGTCGACACTGTGTGGTCGGAAGGTTCCGATCTCTATGCGTTCGGTGGCCGCGGCTTCTCGGTGTTCCAGCAGAATGCCGATGGCACGATCGTGAAGGTCGACGAGACCGGCGGCGATTTCGAGCAGATCATCGCCTCGCTCGCCAATGCCGGTGAAATCTTTAATGGTGAGAATGGCGAAGGTTTCGACAGCCGCTCCGACAACAAGGGCGCGGAACCGGAAGGCATCGTCGTCGGCGAGGTCAACGGCACACCTTATGCTTTCATCGCGCTGGAGCGCGTCGGTGGCGTGATGGTGTGGGATGTGTCCACGCCTTCGGATGTGAAGTTCGTTCAGTACATCCCGGCGACATCCAACGATTACGGTCCGGAAATCATCAAGTTCGTCAGCGCGGAAGAAAGCCCGACCGGCCGTGCGATGCTGATCACCGCCAACGAGATCAGCGGCAGCGTTACGACCTATGACATCGAAGATCCGTCCGTGAAGACGATCATGCAGATTCAGGGCACCGGTCACGTGTCGGAAATGGATGGTGACACCGTCACGACGACGGGTGTTGTCACGGCAGTCGATACCAACGGCAGCCGTGGCTTCTGGATCCAGGACCCGAATGGTGACGGCAATGCCGCGACCTCGGATGCCATATTCGTGTTCCGTCCGTCTGGCGCGCTGCCGACGGTCGGCCAGCTGGTCAGCGTGACTGGCACTGTCGACGAATATACGCCGAATGGCGCCGCGCCCGGCAGCTTCTCGACGACGGAGATCATTGCGACTGCGGCCGACGCGATTACGGTGCTCGGCACCGGACCCGCGATCGAGGCCTTCGTGATCGGCGGCGAGGGTGGACTTCTGCCGCCGTCCAGCAGCCTTGCCGATGCGGCCGCGTTCTACGAAAGCATGGAAGGGATGCTGGTCACGGTGAAGGAAGCTGTGGTCGTTGGAGCGACCAACGATTTCGGCGAGATCTATGCCGTCGTCGACAACGACGCCAATCGCGAGAACGGCGTCAATGGTTCGGAGCTGAACGATCGTGGCGCCCTGCCGATCGAAGGCGGCGCGTCCGACTTCGGCAACACCAATGTCGGCGGCGGCGACTTCAATCCGGAGCGCATCCAGATCGACGACGACAACGGCGTCTTCAATGCGCCGACGCCGAGCGTGTCGAATGGTGCGGAACTCAGTGATGTCACCGGCATCATTCGTTACGACTTCGGCAATTATGAAGTGGTGGCGACGCAGGCCTACACCGTCGACAAGCAGAGCGACCTGGTGAAGGAGACCACGACGCTGGTTGGTGATGTCAACCGCCTGACGGTGGCGAGTTACAACGCCGAAAATCTCGATCCGAACGACGGCGCCGCGCGCTTCAATACGATCGCGCAGGAAATCGTCACCAACCTGAAGACGCCGGATATCATCTCCCTGCAAGAGGTGCAGGATAATGACGGTCCCGGCAATGCCAATGGCTCGACCGTGACCAGCGCCAGCCAGACGCTGCAGATGCTGGTCAATGCGATCAACGCCGCCGCGCCGGACGGTGTGGAATATGCTTACATCGACAACCCATTCATCGGCGACGATACCAATGGCGGCGAGGGCGGCGGCAACATCCGCACCGCGTTTATCTACCGTGTCGATCGCGTCGAATTCGTCGATGGCTCGCTGAAGACCATCGCTGCCGACGGCACGCCGATCACCGATCCGGCCGGCAATGCCGACCAGCAGACGAACCCGGACAACCCGTTCTATGACTCGCGGCCGCCGTTGATTGCGACCTTCGAGTTCAATGGCGAGGAAGTCACCATCGTCAACAACCACTTCACATCGAAGGGTGGCAGCGGCGCCCTCTATGGCTCCGATGAATCGCCGCTCAATGGCGGTGAGGTCCAGCGCGCGGCGCAGGCTCAAGCGGTCAATAACTTCGTCGACAGCTTGCTGGCGAACGATCCGGACGCCAAGATCGTGGTTGCAGGCGACCTCAACGACTTCGAGTTCGAAGAACCGATGTCGGTCGTGAACGGCACCGGTTCGATCTCGAACTACGACGTCCCGGGCGACGACCCGATTGCTGCGACGGCCAATTATACGGCGGGCGGCGAGCAGGTGTTGCATGACCTTCTGGAAACGTTGCCGGCCGACGAGCGCTATGATTATTCGTTCGAAGGCAATGCGCAGTCGCTCGACCATGTGCTGGTCAGCAATGGCCTCAAGAATGGCGCAGAGTTCGACGTTGTGCGCATCAACTCGGAATTCGGGGATCAGACCAGCGATCACGATCCGCTAATCGCCAGCTTCGACATTCCGGCTGAGCCGGAGGAGCCGCAGAATTTCACGCTGCAGCTTCTCCACTGGTCGGATGCCGAAGCCGGTCTCCTTGCCGGCGACACCGCCCCGATGATGGCCGGTCTGATCGATGCCTTCGATGACGACTACGCTAACACGCTGATCCTCTCGAGCGGCGACAGCTTCATTCCGGGCCCGTTCCTCAGTGCCGGTTCCGACCCTGCACTCAATGCCGTCATCGGCTCGACCGGACCCGCTCGTCCCGATATCGCCATCCACAATGCCATGGGCGTCGAAGTGGCGGCCATCGGCAACCACGAATGGGATCTCGGCTCGAACGTGTTCGGCGATGCGATCAAGCCCTCTGGGGCCTGGAGCGGCGCCAACTATGCCTATGTCTCCGCCAATCTCGACTTCAGCCAGGACAGCGCCATCCGCACGATCGCCGATCAGTCGCTCGGTGGCACGGCCGGCAACAACTATGCCGGTCAGGAAGCTTCGAGCGTCAAGGGCAAAGTTGCTCCCTGGGTGACGGTGACGGAAGGCGGCGAGAAGATCGGCATCCTCGGCGCGACGACGCAGATCCTCGAGCGCATCTCCTCGCCGAACGGCACCGAGGTGAACGGATTCCCGAAGAACGGGCAGCCGGGCGACGGCACGACTGAAGTCGACGATATGCAGCTTCTCGCTGACCAGTTGCAGCCGATCATCGACCAGATGATTGCGAGCGGCATCAACAAGATCATTCTGCAATCGCATCTGCAGAATATCGACAACGAGAAGCTGCTGGCGACCAAGCTGCACGGTGTCGACATCATCATCGCAGGCGGCTCCAACACCCGCCTTGGCGATGCCGATGACGAGGCGGAGGCCTTCCCCGGCCACGACGCGGAATTCGAAGACACCTATCCGCTCGTGACGCAGGGCACCGACGGAAAGTCGACGCTGATCGTCAACACCGACGGTGAATACACCTACCTCGGCCGGCTTGTTGTCGAGTTCGACCAGAATGGCGACATCGTCCTCGACAGCCTCACCGAGAATATGAGCGTCAACGGTGCCTATGCCTCGACCGCCGAAAACGTGGCCGAAGCCTGGGGCGTCGATGTCGAGGATCTCGAGGAGACCGCTTTCGCCGAAGGCACCAAGGGCGATGCGGTGCGGGACATCACCGAAGCGGTCGATGCAGTGATCGCAGCGAAGGACGGCAATGTCTTCGGCTACACCGACGTGTATCTGGAAGGCGAGCGTTCCTTCGTCCGCAATCAGGAAACCAATTTCGGTAACCTGAGCGCGGATGCGAACACCCACGCGGCGCGTGGGGCGGTCGGTGAGGAGCCGTTCATCGTCTCGCTGAAGAATGGCGGTGGTATCCGGGCGCAGATCGGCTCGATCGATCACGACGGCAACAAGGTGCCGCCGATTGCCAATCCGGATGCGAACAAGCCGGCCGGTGCGGTGTCCGAGCTCGATGTCGAAAACGCGCTGCGCTTCGACAACAAGCTGATGATGTTCGACACCACGCCGGAAGGTCTGCTGGCGCTGCTGAATTGGGGTGCGGGTCTCTCGGCCAACAACGGTGGCTTCCCGCAGATCGGTGGCGTCCGCTTCTCGTTCGATCCGGATCTGCCGGGTAACTCTGGCTCGACCCCCGGTTCGCGCGTGCGGGACGTGGCGCTGATCGACGAGAACGGCAACTTCCTGCGTCTCATCGTCGATGACGGTGTTGTCGTCGACGATGCGCCGGAAACCATCAGCGTCGTGACGCTGAACTTCACCGCCAATGGCGGCGATGGCTATCCGGCCAAGCTGGTGGGCGAAAACTTCCGCTATCTCCTGCAGGATGGCTCGCTGTCGGCTGCGATCGACGAGTCGCTCGACTTCACCGCGCCGGCCAATGTTCCGGCCAATGCGATGGGCGAGCAGCAGGCGTTCGAAGAGTATATGGAGGAGTTCCACGGCACGCCGGAAACCGCCTATGACGTCGCTGATACGCCGATCGAACTTGACGAGCGTATCCAGAACCTCAACTTCCGCGAGGATACCGTTGCCGAAGGTGCCCCGATCACGGGCGACAATGGCGACAACACCCTCGACGGTACGGCCAATGCCGACATCATCGACGGCAAGGGTGGCGAGGATCGCATCGATGGCCTGGCGGGTGACGACAGGCTGTTCGGTGACGCCGGCGATGACCTGATCGAAGGCGGCGAAGGCAACGACTATATCGACGGCGGTGCCGACGATGACGTGATCTTCGGTGATGCCGGCAACGATACGCTTATCGGCGGTCTCGGCAATGACGTGATCAAGGGCAATGCCGGCGACGACACCTTCGTCGTCACCAGCCTGGCCGATGGTCGCGACAGCTACGACGGCGGTGCCGGCATCGACACGCTGGACCTCAGCGCGCTCAGCCAGTCGATCACGCTGACGCTAAAGGATGGTGCGACGACCTTCGCCACCGATACGATCGAGAATATCGAGAATGTCATCGGCGGTTCGGCAGACGATAAGCTCACTGGCAACGCACTCGACAACGTGCTCTCCGGCAATGCTGGTGACGATACGCTGAAGGGCGGTGTGGGCAACGACACGCTGAATGGCGGTGAAGGCGCCGACGATCTCGATGGCGGTGCCGGCAACGACACGCTGTCGGGTGGCGCTGGCAACGATGTGCTCAAGGGCGGTGCGGGCGACGATGTGATCAAGGGGGGTGCCGGTAACGACACCCTGACCGGCGGTGCCGGCCTCGATCGCTTCGTCTTCGACAGCGTCAGCGACGGCATCGACACCATCACCGACTTCAAGCTGTCGGGCGCCTCGGAAGACCGGATCGTGCTGTCAGCCTCGATGTTCGAAGGCTTCACCGGCGATGACGCTTTCGATCTGATCGGCTCAGGCTTCCTGCGTGCTGTCGTCAACGGCAACACGACCGAGATGCAGATCGATGTCGATGGCGGCGGGGATGACTTCACCACCCTGGCGGTTCTGTCCGGCAAGCTGACCAATGGTCTCTTGGCCGATCACGTCATCGTCCAGCAGGATCCGGTTGCGTAAGGGATCGAAGCTTATTTAAGAGGTGATGATCCGGCGGCGCAGCCATGCGCCGCCGGATTTGCTGCGGGCACGCGCTATCTCGTTGCCGCGCGTGCGTGAAGCTTGCATGTGACGCATGCTCCGGAAATGACCGGTGAAAAGGCCTATCCTTGCGCCGTGGTCACACAGGCCAATTTGCGAGGACATGTTCGACAGCCCGCAACGTGATCGCGTGCGTCGTGAATGTCGGATTGACCCCGGCGGCGGTCGGAAAGAGCGTGTTGCCGGCGATCATGACATTCGGCACTTCGTGAGTGATCCCATAGCTGTCAGTGACCGAAGTATCAGGGTCTTTGCCCATGATCGTTCCGCCCATGAAGTGCTGATTAAGCAACGGGCTCGCCCACACTTCGCTTGCTGACGCTGCGGACAGGATCGATTTTCCGGTGGCCGATGCGTGATTGTAGAGTGCGCGCTCATTGTCGGTGAAGGCGATCGTCAATCGCGAGAGCGGCAAGCCGAACTGATCCTTGGTGCTCGACAGCTCGATTCGATTTTCCGGCCGCGGGATCATCTCGCCGACCATCTGGATCGACGTAAGGTGCTTGGCTGCACGCTTCATCCAGGGATCGAGTGCCGCTCCGTAAATGTCCGGCCGCGACGACGCAATACCGGTGACTCCATTCGGCTTATATGCCGGAGCGAGCAGCCACTGATAGCTGGCGAGATAACCTTTCTTCGGATCCTTCGCGTAATCGTCCTGCGAGACCATCAAACCGATGCTCACGCCTTGGTAAGGCTCCGTCTCCTCTTCGAAGAGGCCGTAGACGTTGAGCGTGGGATGGACGAGGATGTACTGGCCGACCATGCCGTTGCGGTTTGAGAGTCCGTTCGGATGGGCGCCGTTGGCCGAATTGAACATGATGCGCGGCGTCTGCGTAAGCGCGGCAAGGACGATGAGATCGGCGCGCTGCGTCTGCACCGTCCCCTTGGGGTCGACATATTCGACGCCCGTCGCGCGCTTGCCATCTGGCGTCGTCAGCACGCGCGTAACGCGGGCGTTGTTCACCAGCTTTGCCCCATGCTGGAACGCTTCGCGCAGATAGATCGTTTGCGGATTCGCGAGAGCTCCGATCGGGCAGCCTGCATCGCACCAGCCGTCATACAGGCACGTGGTGCGGCCCTTGTATTCGCTTGTGTTGATCGCAACGGGGAGAGGGGCCGTCCGTAAGCCCAGCTTGTCAAACCCGCGCTGGAGAATCTGAGCGGCCTGGAATGCCGGCAACCCTGGCATTGGATAGGGATCGCCGGCTGGCCGCCAGACTTCCGCCTCCGCGTCACCCGCAATGCCGACCTCGGCCTGGATCCGGTCATAGAATGGGCGCAGATCCGAATAGGCGATCGGCCAGTCATTACCCTGGCCAAACGTCGACTTCATGTGGAAGTCTTCTTCATGCAAGCGGAACCAGGCTGCATAATGATGCGCTGCTGTTCCACCGGTCTGCGAGCCGCTCGAAAAATACGTGCGGATGGTCGCCGGCGCGGCGAGTTCGAGCTCCGCCATTCCACCACCCCAGTGCAGTGACCGCGCGTGAATATCGGAGCTGATCATATCATCCGGTAATACCGATCGTCCGCTTTCAAGGATGACGACCTTCTTGCCTTTCGCCGCCAGCTTCGCTGCGACGAGCGCGCCTGCGGCGCCGGAACCGACCACAACCGCATCAACATGGTCATCGGGCTGCGTGTTTGTATTGACTCGTTTTGCAGTCGCCATCGTGGTCACCACGTCGTCTTGGGCATGATATGCGGCATGTAGGGAATATCTAACGCCTTGAATCCGTCGGCGGAGCCATAGACGACATCGACACCGTCGTTGCGCATCATCCCGTAGAAAACCGGCGCGGCGACGGCACCCGAATCCCACGGTTTGATCGTTCCCGTCCGCAACGCTTCGATGACCGTGTGTTGCGCATCGGGCGCAAGCGACGAAAACGCGCCGTGGCCCTGCGCTTTCATTGAAGCCGCAAATGCCGCGAGCGCGCCGTGATAATACGGCGCCATCGGCCCGCGCAGTTGCGCAAAGCGAAGCATTAGCCGGGGTGACGGGCTTGCAAGCTCATGATCGATGTAATGCGAAACGCCGGCGGCGCGTGCACCCGGAACGAGTGCATCGGAAAGAGCCTCGACCGCCGCAACTTCGTCGGGCGAGAGAATTTTGAACGGAACACCCTTCGCCCGCGCCATGCGCGGATCAAACAGCGACAGAGAGGTGGCGGCGACGGCCAATGAAGCGCCACCGACTTTCAACAAATGCCGGCGATCCATGAGTACGATATCTCCACGAGTCCACGACGAGCTGGGGGAGTCGCTCGTGCGGCGAGACGTCGGGTGCTTGCAGCGCACAGCGGCCGCAAGCACCTCGAATCTCATTCAGACTAATTCCAATGTGGAGCCCGGAAAATGTTTAAAACGTCCCCCGGTTGCCATGTTACAGCAACCCAGCAATGCGTTTGCTCCGCGCAGCAGATGCGAAAGCGCAGCTTCAATTATGCTGGACTGGCTCTTCCGTCGTGCATTGAGAGGAAGCTTCCTTGCAACGGTACTATAATTACCTTTCTGGCGCCGATGACGTCTCGGTATTCTCGATCGTGTCGGGGACGAAGGTCTTCGCACCGACGTCCGGCTTAGAGTGATGAGCTGAGGTCCAGCAGACAAGCCCGTCGCCCGTGGGTCTCATGGTCCCCGCGCTGTCGGCGGCGGGGAAGGGGGGGGGCCGGTGCGAGCGCGGAGCCCGAATCTGTTGTAAGGCCGCAAGAGCGCACGTCGCCGCTATCGAGGTAGCGACCCCTCAGAGTTTCAGTAGGCACGGCGCTCATGGCTGTGGTACATCGCCCGAAGCGGTCCCGTAGCTCAGCCGGATAGAGCGGCGGTTTCCTAAACCGTAGGTCGGAAGTTCGAGTCTTCCCGGGATCGCCATGCCCACACCGATGAATTCGCTGAAACGGCAATGGCCCGAGGTGAGGCGCCGCTGCCTGGTGTGAGGTCGCACAACTGTTGTGACCTAAAGAAAGCGGTCGGCGCGGTAAGCACCATCGATGCATCATGGCGAGTGGGTGCGTCGTGACGGTGAGGATTTACCGAACATAAACCAAACCAATGCTTAATCAAATTTGATTTCGTGCAAGGTGGGGCGGGCCAGCTGTCAGAATAAACCGGGGGGAGCGACCAACTCAGAGTCACGGCGCGGCATAGCCGAGGCGTGCACGTTTGAGAGCTCTGCCTGTATCCGCCAGCACCGCTGCACATCAATCGGGTCAAGGTCGGGTTAATAGCGCTCGCCGTCAGGCGCAATGCAAGGGCGGCAAATAGAAATGACGAGACAGGACGCGTTCTATCTATTCGACATCCTGAAACCGAGTTCGTCACGTCCTGGCCGTAACTCATATTGTCCGTAACTCATAAGGACTGCAGAAATGCTCTCTTTTGGTAATTGGAATTCCCACTTCAAGATCGGCACCCGCATTGCGGCCGGATTCCTGCTCGTTCTCGTTTTGTTGGTTGGAGTGGCCGCGACCGGTTATCTTGGTCTGCGAAGTGCTGTTGATAGTTTCGAGAGCTTTGCACGGACTTCAGAGAACACGGCGCGCGTCTCGCAAGCTGATCGTGACTTCGTCGCGATGCGTCTCAATATCCAATTCTATTTTGATAAGGGAGACGAGAAATCGCTGGCCCGGGCTCGTGAGCTGGGGAAAGAGGTTCGAGCTGGTTATGCGGCGGTAGCGGAAAATTCGTTTTCGAAGGAGCGCCAGGAGATGGCGCGGAACATCCTCAGCCAGACCGACCAATATCTGCGTCTCTTCGAAGATGCGGTCAGGAATCAGGCCGAACTGAACAAGATCATTTCCGAATCGACTATTCCGCTCGGCAATAAGTTGCGCGGCGATCTTAAGGACCTGATGCAGACAGCGACGGCCGGCAACGAGTTTGTGTTTGCAAACCAGCTTGGCGTCGCCACAGAACAATTCCTGTGGGGCCGTATCAACGGACTCCAGCATAGCCAAAGCCCAAATCCAAAGCTTGAGCAGGCGGCCCGTGCTGAGTTTGCAGCCATGGCTGAAACGCTGAAGAAGGTGGGCGAATCCGCTCCGTCGCTTGCGCAACGGGAGAAAATTCAGCAAATCGCGACTTCGCTGGCCGGCTATATGAAGGCCTTTGATGCGACCATGAAGGTGCTGGCTGAGCGCAATCGCTTGCTCGAAGCGGAGAACAAATTTTCCGACGAAATGATTGGGACCCGCAGCAACTTGAGAAAGAGTCAGAACGCGGCGCTGGCTGCAATCAAGGAAAAGAGCGCAGCCAACATTGCGTCGGCGTCTATGATAGCCCTTTCGGTTGCCGGGCTGGCTCTGGTACTTGGCATTGTGCTGGCATGGATCATCGCCCGCGGCATTGCCCGTCCGATCCTGTCGCTGAGCAATGTGATGCGTGCACTCAGTGGCGGCAAGCTCGACGCCGAAGTCGAAGGAGCCGATCGTCGCGATGAGATCGGCGAAATGGCTCAGGCCGTGCTCGTGTTCCGCAATGCCGGCTTGGAGAAAGTGCGTCTTGAGCAGGCGGCTGAACAGCAGCGCCAAGCAGCAGAAGCAGAGCGTGCTCGCAACGAAGCCGCACAACGCGAGGCTGCGCGTCAGGTGGCACAGGTTGTCGACGGCCTTGGCCGTGGTCTCGAGCGGCTGGCTCAGGGCGACCTGACCTATCGCGTTCAGGAAGAATGGGCGGCCGACTACAAGAAAGTCCAGGACGACTTCAACGCTGCCATCAGCCAGTTGCAGGACACAATTGCGAATATTGCGATGTCCAGCTCGGAAGTGTCGAGCGCGGCGGCTGAAATCTCCACCAGCACGACCGATCTGTCACAGCGGACGGAAGAACAGGCCGCGAGCCTGGAGGAAACCTCCGCCTCGATGGAAGAAATCGCCGCAACGGTGAAGAAGAACGCCGAGAATGCCCAGCACGCCAATCAGCTTGCGCAGGGCACGCAGGAGATCGCTGGTCGCGGGGGCGCTGTCGTCGCCGAAGCCGTCAATGCGATGGCGCGGATCGAGGAATCGTCGCGCAAGATTTCCGACATCATTTCTGTGATCGACGAAATTGCGCGTCAGACCAACCTGCTGGCGCTTAATGCGGCGGTCGAAGCCGCACGCGCCGGCGAAGCGGGCCGCGGTTTTGCCGTCGTGGCTTCGGAAGTGCGCAGTCTCGCGCAGCGTTCATCGCAAGCTGCCAAGGACATCAAGGACCTGATCGTCGGCTCGTCCAGCCAGGTCCAAGAGGGTGTCGAGCTGGTGAACCGCGCCGGCCAGTCGCTTGAGGAGATCGTTGCGTCGATCAAGAGTGTGGCCGACATTGTTGCCGACATTGCCAATGCCAGCTCAGAGCAGGCCACCGGCATCGACCAGGTCAACCGTGCGCTCAACCAGATGGATGAGGTCACGCAGCAAAACTCGGCGCTGGTTGAGGAAAATGCAGCGACGGCCAAGACGCTTGAAGAGCAACAGGCCGCCATGAACCAGCGTGTCGGCTATTTCCGTTTCGACCACGATAACATCGCCTCGCGTGCGCCTGCTCCGGCAGCCAAGAAACCAGCTCAGCAGAAGGCGGCAGCTCAACGCATCGTGCGGGGCGGTCCGGTTGGGCGGATGCACAGCAATCTGGCGGTCGCGTTGAATGCAGAGCAGGAGATCGCTGAATTCTGAGATGGGTGAGGAGCGGAAAGGCTGCTCCAACCCTGAAGGACGATCCCTTGAGGGGCGGCGACGAGATTGTCGTCGCCCCTCGGCTTTACCGGCAACGCCTTTCATCTCCCAGCGACGTGCTCGAAAAGCCAATCGGGTGTTGCCTGTGTGCACGGATCGCCTATGACTGCCGGCATACGAGCTCGCAGTTGGCATTTGCATGGAACTTCCTGTTGCAATCCGTCAGGCGGTTGATACGGCGCTCGAAGGCGTTTCGCTGGCGGATTTGCAACGTGCCGCGCAACGGCTATCGGACCGCTATCGCGCCGAGACGCGCGACGGTCATTCGCATTTGTCCGATCGAATGGCGGCGCTGGCCTATCTCGCCGCCCGCATGCCCGCGACCTATGCTGCGATTCACGCAAGCCTCGATGCGGTGGCCGACATGCGGGCTGATTTCGCTCCCTGCACCATGCTCGACGTGGGGGCTGGGCCCGGTACCGGCGTCTTCGCTGCGCACGATTGCTGGCCAAGCCTGACGGATGTGACTCTGCTCGAAAACGCCTCGGCGATCCGTGCGGTTGGGGAGCGCCTTTTGAACGCCGGTGGTGTTGCCCAATCGCGCTGGCTGTCACAGGACCTCGTTGCTTTCCCTTCATTGAACAAGACCTATGATCTCGTTCTGCTGGCCTATGTGCTCGATGAGCTGGCGCCGTCCGCAATCCCTCGATTGATTGACAGTCTTTGGGCAGCGACGGCGGATACGTTGTTGGTGGTCGAGCCCGGCACGCCGGCGGGATGGTCGAGAATCCTGTCGGTGCGGGCTCAGCTCGTCGCAACGGGAGCCCACCTTGTTGCGCCATGTCCGCATGCGCTCGCATGTCCGCTCGCGCCGCCCGATTGGTGCCATTTTTCACGACGGGTCGCCCGCTCCCGCATGCATCGGCAGATCAAGTTGGGCGATGTGCCCTGGGAGGACGAGAAATTCATTTATCTCGCCGTGTCCCGTCAGCCGGGAACGCATCCGGGGGCCCGGGTCATCGCGCCGCCCGTCGTCCGCGGAGGCACCGTTTCGCTCAAGCTTTGCGAGAGAAGTGGCGCCGCCACCACGCGGCTCTGGTCGCGTCGGGATGGCACGGCGTACCGGCAGGCGCGCCGGCTGGCCTGGGGTGACGCTGTTCCAGCGGATGCCATAATGCCTGCCGATTCCGCTGCTTTTTAGCGTCACTCGCCGAGCACGATTCTGCACCAAATTCGCTATTTTCCGTGCTGTTCGTGTCCTGATTCCCTGTAGAATCCGGTGTTCCGAATGTCTTTCCGAGGCAGGACAAACGGAAGGCCGGCCCCACGGAAGGCCCATGCCGACTCGATATTTTCCCCGCGGCTTGCTTGCCGCTGTGATGGTTATTGCCGCAATTACGGTGGCGCCGCAGTCATTTGCGCAAAACAAGGGGCCGGCGGCTGCGTCAGAGCCTGCGGCGGGCAAAGCTGAAGGTGCTGCGCCGTCAGACGCTGCCACTCAGCCGAATGGCACCGAGAAGCGGCCAAGACTTTCACGCACCACCGAAGCGATCACGCCGCTGAAGGAAGCGATCGAGCGCATGGAGGAGACACTCCGGCGCGATGATCTGACCGATGCTCAGCTGATTGAGAATCGCGGCAGCCTTGAGCCTGTCCGAGACGAGTTGCGCGAAATCATCGCCTCACTCGAAGGACGGCTTGCCGATGTCGATACCCGCCTGAAACAGCTGGGTGATGCTCCGGAGGAAGACGAACCGAAGGAGGACGCCAATCTTACCGCAGAGCGCGCCCGTCTTCAGGAGCGACGTGCGGCGTTGGATGGTGTGCTGAAGCAGGCGCGCGTGCTGCTGTTACGCGCTGAGAATCTGTCCGAAAGGATTACCGATCGTCGGCGCGCGCTGTTCACGCAGGAATTGCTCGGACGCACATCGAGTGCTTTGGCCCCAGGCTTCTGGGCGCAGGCGGTAAAAGCCGCGCCGGACGGACTTCGTGGCGTGGTTCTCCTCACGCAGGGCTGGATGGACCATGTTCGCGCAGCAGCGACCGCCGGAACGATCACCGCGGCAAGCGTTGCGCTGATCGTCTTCTTTATCTGCGCGCATCTTGTCTTGCGCTGGCTTGGTCGGCGAGATTTTCGGCCAAGAGAACTCGGCACACGGTTCGCGAAGTCCTTCTTCGCGCTGATTTCGCTGGTGCGCATTGCCGTTACGGCGCCGGCGATCGTTGCGGGTGCAGTGCTGATCCTCGATGCGTTCGGGCTGATGCCGGAGCGCATTACGAATATCGGCTTTTCGCTGGCGATTGCTGTTGCGATTGCGGCTTTTGGTCGGGGTGTTGCGGTCGGATTGTTCGCGCCGGACGACCCGGAGCGCCGCCTGCTTGCGATTAATGACGATACGGCGCGTCTGGTGTCGTCCAGGCTGATTTGGTCGGCGCGCGTCCTCGGCGCCATTGTCTTCATCAACGTCTTGCAGCGCGCCGTCGTAGCGCCGGTGTCCTTGACCGTTGCGACGAGCGCGATCTTCTCCGTCATCATCGCTGCGATCCTCTGCGTTTTTCTGTTTCAGATCGGCCGCAGCCATGAGCAGGATGACGAGGTCAGCGGCGCTGGCTGGCTCCGTGCTGGCGGATGGTTGCTAGCCATCGGCATCGCTGCGGCGCTGGTCACCGGATTTATCGGTCTTGCTGCGTTTCTCGCAGGGCGTTTTCTCACTGCGCTAGGGCTGATCGGTGCGCTCTACATCGTCCTGATCTTCATCGATGCGTTGTTTACCGAAGTACTGACGGCATCGACGCCCCGTGGGCGCGCGGTGGCAAATTTCTTCGGGTTAAACCCGCGCTCGATCGAGCTTGTCGGCACGCTGCTCTCGGCCGCAATCAGGCTCATCCTGATTCTCGTTGTGCTCTTGCCGCTGCTCGGACCATGGGGCGTCTTCGCAGCCGATTTCTTCGGTGTTGTTCGTGAAGCGACCTTCGGCTTCCGCATCGGCGATGTCACAATCTCTCTTTCGACCGTCCTGAGTGCGTTCGCGACGGTTGTCATCGGTATTCTGGCGACACGCGCTGTCCAGCGCTGGCTCGAGACGCGGTTCTTGCCACGCACGGCGCTCGATGTCAGCCTGCAGCATTCCGTTTCGACGATCTTCAGTTATCTCGGCGTCATCGCCGCGATATCTGTCGCGCTCGCGCAGCTTGGTGTCGACTTCCAGAAGATCACGCTCGTCGCCGGCGCCTTGTCGATCGGTATCGGCTTCGGTCTGCAATCGGTGGTGTCGAACTTCGTGTCCGGATTGATCCTGTTGGCCGAGCGGCCGATCCGCGTCGGCGATATCATCAACGTGAAGGGCGAAGAGGGGCGCGTGCGACGCATCCACGTTCGCGCGACGGAAATCGAAACCGGCGATCGCGCCAGTGTCATCATTCCGAACTCCGAACTGATCACGCAGGTCGTCAAGAATCGGACGCATATCGACACATTTGCATCCGTGTCGGTTCCAGTGCGCGTCGCCTATGGCAGCGACGTGAAGAAAGTCCGCGAAATCCTGATGCAGATCGCCACCGATCATCCGCACATCATGCAGAGTCCCTCGCCAAACGTTTTCCTGACAGGCTTCGGCGACAGCGCGATCAATTTCGAGCTGGGCTGGGTCGTTCGCAACATTGGCGATGGCGCCGGTGTGAAGAGCGATGTCTGTTTCGCGATCCTCGAGAAATTCCAGGAACACGGAATCGAGATTCCGTATCCGCGGCGGGACATCCGAATTCACGGGATTGAGGACATGCAGGAGGAAGGCGCGGAACCGGACGTTCTGGAGGCGGCGGTCGCAAAAAAGCCCAAACGAAGGTGATTTTGGACACCCAGGGCGCGATTTACCTTTCAGTCACCATTTTGCGGCCATGTCGGACGCTTGGGGGTTCGCCACAATGTTTGGCCGTTTGAATTTTGGCACCGGTATGGGCGGGCTTTGCTTGGCCCTGCCGCTGTTGGCTGGCTGTGCTACCGAACCGCCGCCCTCGCAGCCGACCTTCTATCAAAGCATGGCGACAGAGGGTGCGAAGCTCGATTCGCAGGCCGCCGCGTCCATGATCTCCGGCTATCGCCGCAACAATATGCTGGGTGATGTCACCATCGATCCGCAATTGACGCAGATGGCTGAAGAGCAGGCGCGGGCCATGGCGACGAAGGACAAGCTGGATCATAACGTCGCCGGCAATTTCAAGGATCGACTGCGCCGCTCCGGCTATCGAGCGTCCGTCGGCGCTGAGAATATCGGTGCCGGCTATCACACGCTGGCCGAAGCTTTTTCCGGTTGGCGCGATTCGCCCGGGCACAAGGCCAATATGCTACTACGTGGCGCGACGCATATGGGTATTGCGGCGGTTTATGTGCCGAACACGAAATACAAGGTCTTCTGGGCGCTGGTGTTGGCCGCGCCGGACGACCGGCGAGCAGAGGCTCCGCAATAACGAGGTCTACGTGAGATCACGCTGCATGTGAACGGCGCTGTCGTCGTACTTGCTCCGCGCCAACGCCTGTACCGATGGATCGTCCGTCTTACGAAATCCCATGCGAGCCCAGAACGGTTCGCTACCGCTGACGGCGACCAAGCTCATACGCGCAACAGGGATCGCTCTTGCAACGTCCACGATCAGCGGCACCAATGCGCTGGCTAGTTTCCTTCCATGCAGGGAAGGATCGAGCGTCAGATCGTGGATGAAGTAGCTGGATGGATGTGCCGGAAGCGTATCCAGGAATGTATCGAGCGACGGCGGCGCCCCATCGGTCCAGGGATGCGAGAAGCAATAGCCGAGAACGAGTCCGCTGGAGGCACGCAGCGTGAAGCAGCCTTTGGGAAAAAGCGCGAACTTCTCCTTCAGGACCTCTTGGCGTTCCGGATATTTGACATGGACCTTATTCGATAGCGCGCTGATACCATCCAGGTCTGACCCAGACATCGCCCGCCATTCGGCAGTATCGGTCATTGCGAATCTCTAGTGCGCTTCAGGTCCGCGTTCCCCCAAAGACAAACAGGTGGAAGCCCAGCCGCCGCTTCGCGATGGCGAAGATCATCGCCGATTCGACGATAAAGGCAACCGATGTGGCGATGGCCGCACCAAGTACGCCGTAGGGCGGGATGAGCGCAAAGCAGAGCACGAGATTGGTGGCCAAGGCGACGAGGGCGGTGAGAGCGCAGAGCTTTTGCTGGCCGAGCATACTGAGGAAGCGTTCGCCTGGGCCAATCGCGGCGCGCGCGAGAATGCCGATCGCCAGAACGAACATGAGCGAGTAGCCGGCGACAAAACGCTCGCCGAACAGGCGCAGCAGCGGCCAGCCGCAGATCAGCACCACAATCACTGCGGCAAGAGACGGCCAGAAGGTCCAGCGAGTTGAATCTTTCATGAAAGCGCTGAGTTTCTTCGTATTGCCAGCCTCGTGGTACTCGGAGAACTTGTGTGCAGAGGCCGCAGAAACCGCAAAATAGACGAAAGACACCAGCGCGAGCGTCTTTGCAGCAGCGTAATAAATCGCGATCTCCTCGGGCGAACGGAACTGCTTAAGGATCAACACATCGACATACATCAGCAGCATGTAGAGGCTGTCGACCAGGAACATCGGCACCGCTACCGAGATCCAGCGCGGGATGTCGTAGCTCTTCGGTCCTTGCGGCACTTCGGTGGCGAGCTTGCGGGTCAGCACGAGATACTGGCCGATGGCGCAGGCCCAGATCGAAATCGCGGCGATAGCGATGCCCGTGGTCGCGTCGGTTGGCACGCCAGCGACATAGGCCGCGCCCATCAGTGCGATTACCAGCAATTGGCGGATCACGAAGGGCGGGAGTAGCGCGAGGGTTGGCCAGTTATAGGATCGCGCGATGCCATCCTGCACATGCATCACGCCGTAAACCGGCAAAATCAGGCAGCCGATGTAAAGTGGAATGATCGTGTATTCATCCAACCAGCCATCGAGCAAGTGGACGGCCGTTGCGCCGATTGCTGAAATCGCCATAGCGATCCAGAATGTGAGCCAGCGGCTGCCCGACAGAAAGCCGCGCAAATGCGAGAAGGCGCCTCTCTCGGAATATTGCGGGATGAAACGCTGGGCGGATGAGGCGAGCCCGATGTCGACAAGCCCGCCGAACAGCATCACCCAGGTAAGCACATAGACATAGACACCGAATTCGTGACTTCCCATCCAGCGGGCGAGCATAACCTGCGAGATGAAGGCCAGCGCCGCAGCGGCGACACGAATGAGAAAAGCGGTGGAGGCCACACGCTGCGCAAGAGAGCGATCGCTATGATCGGCAAGCCAGACGCGGAATTTGGAATAGAGCGTGCCGGGAACGAGAGCCGAAACCCGGTCATGGTCTCTTGAAATCAGTGCCACGGCACGTCTCCACGTCGCGCCGCCGGCCGGCACGCATCCCCTGATGGCCTAATATCAAAGCTGGGTTAAGGTTCTTTTCGGGAGTTGGTTAAAAGTCTAGCTTTTGCCGGGTTCCCTAAAGCCCGTACTGGCTTGATGGGAACCAAAACCATGATGGCTCCAGCTTTTGTTTTAACCCATTTTCTTGACGTGAGCCGGCCATCGCCGAACGATGCCGGCTATGACGACCGGCGAAGGCCGTTACCCATTTCGCGCTCAAAAGGTCAGCCGCTGAATCCGCCTTCGTCAAGAAAGGCTTGTTCTTCCGCAGTTGTCTCGCGTCCCAGCACCGGGTTGCGATGTGGGAAGCGACCGAAGCGGCGAATGATATCTTCGTGGAGCTCCGCGTATTTCAAACTATTCTCGTCACCGAGTGCCTTGTAGAGCTCGACGCATAGCTTCTGATCGTCGATTTTCTCGGAATGCATCAGCGGAAGATAGAAAAATGTCTGCAGCTCAGGTGGCACCTTTTTGTCAAAGCCTTTGGCCAGTGCCTGCTTGGTCACATCGCGCGCCATGGGATCGGTTGCCCATGACTTGGGGCTGCCGCGGAACATATTGCGCGGAAACTGGTCAAGAAGAATGATCAAGGCGAGCGCACTTTCTGGCGTTTTTTCCCAATCGGTGAGACGGCCTGCTGCCGCGGCCTCGTAAGTCGCCCGAAAGCGGTCGCTGACCGCCGCATCGAAGGCATCGTCTTTGTTGAACCACTTGTCATATCCGGCCTGTTGCCAGAACGAGAGGACATCGCCCGACGATTTCACATCACTCATACTGGGCTCCGCTACACGCGCTGTTGGCCGGACTGAATTTGTTCGTACAGCGCCTTGTCAAGCGGCACAAAGGCGCGCTTGCTTGGGTCATTGAAGTAAAGCGGATCAGTGGTTTTGTCAGGATCGAAGCTTTCCTTCACCAGATCGACTTTCCGCTGTTTGAATGTGGCGGTGACTTCGATGTCCTTGCGGATGCGCAGGAAAACAGGCCGGGCATAATCGGGTAAACACACTTCGAGATGGCGATGAAATGCGGCCAGGTCGCAATCCTGGCAAACGATCGCGGCCATGCCGGCCCGGCCCTCGTGGCCGGCAACGCTGACACCATAGACGTTGGTGTCCTTGATGCCAGGAAAGCGATTGATCGTTTCCGCGACTTCTGACGTCGAGACATTCTCGCCTTTCCATCGGAAGGTGTCACCGATGCGGTCGACGAAATAAAAATAACCGTTCTCGTCCTTGCGCATCAGGTCGCCGGTGCGAAACCAGATGTCATTGGGTGCGAACACGTTGCGCAGGATCTTTTTCTCGGTTTCCTGCTGGTTCGCATATCCCTCGAAGCGGTTGCCCGGCTTCTCCGGATCGTTGAGAATCTTGCCAATGGCTTCTCCGACCTCATTCGGGCCGCAGGGAATGCAGAAGCCTTGCGCGTTGCGCACAGGCTGCTCCGTCTCGACATCGAAGCGGACGAGCGCGGTCGGGAAGCGATGTTCGATAAACCAGGGCAGCCGGCCGATGGCGCCGGTCTTGCCCTCGAAATTGAACATCAACACATTGCCTTCGGTCGCCGCATAGAATTCCAGGATCAGTGGAATCCTGAAGCGCGCCTTGAACTCTTCCCAGATGTCGGGGCGCATGCCGTTGCCGCAAGCGAGCCGCAACCTATGCTTTGTCTCATTCGGCTGCGGCGGCGAATTCACGAGATAACGGCAAAGCTCGCCGATATATTGCATCATCGTGCAATCGTTGTTGACGATGTCGTCCCAGAATTCGCGCACCGAGAAGCGTTCACGGATATAGACCGAGCCGCCATTCACGAGCAGTGAGCCGATGGCGCAAAGGCCCCCGGCGGTGTGGTGCATCGGCAGACAGACATAATTGCGATCCGAGGCCTTCGTTCCCATGACGCCGGCAAAGCCGTATGAGGCCAGCATCACGCGGTAATGGTTGACGTTCGCCGCTTTCGGCATCCCGGTGGTACCGGACGTGTAGATATACAGCGCATGATCCTCGATGCTGATGGCAGGCCGTTCGGCAGACGCCAGCGGCTTATCCGACAGGGTGCCGACCACGAGGTCGATGCGTGGCGCGATGCCGGCGGTTTCGCCGTGGAGCCACACCTTGGGGACGGACTTGAGATAGGGGCGGATGCTTTCGAATTGCCCCACCAGTTCCGCGGCAATGATGATGTGCTTGGGCGATACGATGTCGATGCAATGCGCCAGCGACGGACCGACAAGATTTGTGTTCAGGAGCGCCGTGACACCGCCCGCGCGCACGATGCCGAGCCAGATGGCCATGAATTCGGGCCGGTTCGGCATCAGCAGGCAGACAGTTTCGCCCTTCGCAAGCTCCTCGCTCAGGGCCCAACGAGAATAGCGATTGGAGCGCTCGAAGAGATTGCGGTAAGTGAAGGTCTCGTTCGCGGACAGAAGGGCAGGCTTGTCGCCGAAGCGCTGCGCCAGTTCCTCGATGACGTCGGGAAAGGTCCGCTTCGGGTTTTTGGCAATGTGCGTCGTCATCCGCAAGGCGCGCAGCGCGCCGCGAATGAAAACGAAATCTCCTTTAAGCTGACTGAAAAAATCCATGCCCGGCCCCGGTGGGTATGGAAACTATCACCAAAAAGTCGCCACCGGGTTTCAAGAGGTGGTTAACCAGATGCAGTCCGTCAACGATCCCGGCCGCCGAATGGAACCAGCGGGTTATCGACGAGAGCCGCAGCGTCCGGCCGATCCGGTGCGGTATAGCCGAGAAAGGCATCGAACAATTCGCGGATGACCCGCGGCTCGATGTCGCGGACGATGAAGACCATGCGAGTCCGTCGGTCGTCGTCGGGCCAGCCTTCGAGTTGAGCCGCAGGGTGCAGAACATGCTGCACGCCGTGCAGCACCATCGGCTTGTCCGGCGTTTCCTCGATATTGACGATCGCCTTCATGCGCAGAAGGTTTGGTCCGTGCGTCGAGCGCAGAAGCTCGAGAAACAAATCGAGCATCGCTGCCGGGATGGCGCGCTCGGTTGAGAGGGTGAAGGCGCAGACCCGTTCGTCGTGCCGGTTCACATCGTGATGATGGTGGTCATGGTCGTGCGCATGGGCTGCGGCAACGGCTTCGTCGGCCAGCCAGCGGCTGACATCGGGAATCTTGCGCGAAGGGTCATAGAGGCCACAACCCAGCAGTGTGGCAGGCGTCGCTTCGTCCGCGGCGGCATCGAGAATGAGCGCGGCCGGATTGAGTTTGTGCAGCCGCTGCAAAAGCGCATCGCGTGCCGTGACGCGTTCGGGCGTGTCCAGAAGATCGGTCTTGGTCAGCACGATGCGATCGGCGACTGCAGCCTGCTTCACGGCTTCAGCGTGGTTATCGAGTGTCTCGGCGCCGTTGATGGCATCGACCAGCGTCACCACGCCGTCGAGCCGGAAGCGCATCAGCAGGTAGGGATGCGTCATCGCTGTCTGCAGCAAAGGCGCCGGATCGGCAAGGCCGGTGGTTTCGACAATGACGCGTTTGAATGACGCGCGGCCATTGTCGAGATTGCGCAGCAGCTTTTCCAACGCAGTGACGAGGTCGCCGCGCAGATTGCAACACAGGCAGCCGCTCGACAGCACCATCATGTCGCCGTCGATCTTCTCAACCAGCAGATGGTCGAGGGCGATATCGCCGAACTCGTTGATGATGACGGCTGTGTCCGAAAGGGCCGGATCCTTCAGCAGCCTGTTGAGCAGCGTCGTCTTGCCGGCCCCGAGGAAGCCGGTCAGTAGCGTCAACGGAATCGGTTGTGGCGGCACGCGCGCCGCCGATGGTTCGGATGATGTGGTCACCGTGTCGTCGTGGCTGCCGGTTGCTGGGCAGGTTTGGCCGCCGGCTTGGCGGCTGCCTCGGTGGTCGGCTTTTGGGTGTCGCTGGTCTTTTTAGGCTTCGGCTTTGACACAGTCGTTGTGGGCGACCCTATCGGCTCCGGGAAGGCGGCCGATTTCGTATCTTTCTTCCTTGGTGCCGGGGCGGGCGCGGCGGCTGCATCCGGCTTCGGTACAGGCTTGGACGCAGGCTTGGCGGTTCTGGTCGGTGTGAAGCTGCCAGTCGGCGGCGACGAGGGCGTCGCCAGCGTCTGCTTCGGAGCTGGCGTATGCGAAGACGAAGCGGGCGTCGCAACGGTCGGCTTTGGCGGCGTGACCGCGGCAGTTGCTGCCGGCGGCGTGCTCTTCTTCTTTGGCTTTGGGCTCGCAACTTGGGGGGACGGCACTGAACCTTTGGTTGGGCCAAGGAACACTTCGATCGGTTCCATCGACGGCACCAGCGGACCGATCAGGGAAGATGGCTTGGTGTTCGCGGTATGCAGGCTCGACAGCATCACGGCCTGCGGTGAACTGGGATCTGTTCCCGGCGGCAATGTCGCCTGGGTTTGCTCATCGTCTTCAATGTCTTCAGAATCGGCAGCAGGCCGCTTGCGCTTCTTGCCGCACATATCGTCGCGCAGGTTTGGGGGCGGCGCATCAACGGCTTTCAGTGTCTCGACGGTGCCCGAGGCCGATGTCAGCCACGAAAAGCCGCCGCTCTGAAATCCGCGTTCCAGCATCTGTGCGGCCTTTACCGCGCGCATGCCGCCAGACGACGCGCCAAACACGACGGCAATCAACCGCCGGTTGTTGCGCTTCGCCGACGCGACCAGATTGAACCCGGACGCGCAGATGAAGCCGGTTTTCATCCCCTCGGTGCCGGGATAACGGTCAAGCAATGTATTGTAGTTGCGCATGACGCGCTTGCCGAGCTTGATGGCGGAGATGCGCCAATACAATTCGTATTCCGGCAATTCACGGTAGATAGCACGAGCCAGGATCGCCTGGTCACGCGCTGACGTGATCTGTTCATCCGCCGGCAAGCCGTTTGGATTGACATAGCTCGTCTGTGTCATGCCGAGCCGCGCAGCGGCACGATTCATTTCTTCGGCAAAAGCAGGGATCGAGCCGGAAACGCCTTCGGCCAGAACGACAGCAATGTCGTTCGCCGATTTCACCATCATCATCTTCAGAGCATTATCGACCGTTACCTGCGATCCAGCCTTGAAGCCCATCTTGCTCGGCGCCTGCGCAGCGGCATCGGGCGAGACCGTGAACAAGGTGTCCAGCGAGATCCGGCCGGCCTTGACCGCCTTCAGCGTCACATAAGCCGTCATCAGCTTGGTGACCGAGGCGGGGTGCCATGGCTGAGTCGCATTCTGGGCGTGCAGCACGCGGCCACTATCGGCCTCGATCAACAGCATGGCTTCGGCACCCGCGCGATCTGTCGATGCGATTGCGAAAGACCACGCGATCAGAACGCTCGCGATGGCCGATTTGGCTCGGGTGAGGGCCGAGGGTGAAAATTTCACGTCATAAGGTCCGGTTGCTGCGTCGGCCCATCGGAACCAGCTGTTGGCTAAAAGATAGCTCAATTTACGCCGATCAGGTCCCGGAACGCAAAGCGGAAGTCCGGAACCCATGGGATTTTGCCGTCCCAGGCTGCTCATTCCCCATGAAAGCGACCAAAGTTCGACATGCGCTATTTACCTTGTGGCGCCCCGTATTGCTCCCGCGAGAAAACGGCTCATTCGGCGGCATGTTCTTCGGAGCTCGCAGACCGGTCGCTGACAAGAAATTGTGATCGGGCCAGTTCGGCAAAAGCGCCGTCGTGCGCCACCAATTCATCGAAATCGCCAGCCTCGATCACGCGGCCATCGCGGAACACCATAATGCGGGTGGCATTGCGAATGGTCGCGAGTCGATGCGCGATGACGAAGGTGGTGCGGTCCTTCATCACCTCGTCGAGAGCGGCCTGTACTTTGGCCTCTGTTGCCGCATCCAGCGCCGAGGTGGCTTCGTCGAGGATCAGGACCGGCGGGTCCTTCAGAAGCGCGCGTGCGATTGACAGCCGCTGACGCTCACCGCCAGAAAGAAATCGCCCGCGCTCGCCGACGATCGCATTCAGCTTTTCTGGATTGCGCTCGACGAACTCGAGCGCCTGGGCGCGTCGCAAGGCGTCGTACATTTCGGCATCGGTTGCGTCCGATTTTCCGGCAAGCAGGTTCTCGCGGATCGATCGGTTGAACAACAGCACTTCCTGGAACACGACGCCGATATTCCTGCGCAGGGAGGAGAGCTTCATCGCTTTCAGGTCGATACCATCGATTGTGATGTGGCCCGATTGCGGATCGAACGCGCGATGTAACAGCGCTAGTGCGGTCGTCTTGCCGGCGCCGGTTGGACCGACCAGCGCGATCACTTCGCCCGGCTTGGTATGGAACGATAGGTCGGCGATGGCAGCGCGCTTTCCGTCGTAAGAAAAGGATACGTCATCAAAACGGACGTCGCCGGCGAGCCGGCCGGGGTCGATTGCATGCGGCGCGTCCCGGACTGACGGCGTGGTGTCCAGAACGTCGAAAAATTCCTGCAGGCGCGGGGCCACCATGAAGACGCTGTTCACAAAACCCGCGACCTGTTCAAGCTTGGTCACCAGCATGGTGGCGAAGCTCATGAACATTACGATCTCGCCGATGGTGGTCAGGTTGTGGAAGAAGAGCCAGGTGCCGAGCAGGAAAATCGACAGTAGCGTGATAGTGGTTGAGGCGCGGGTCAGCACTGTCATGACCGCCCACCAGGAGAGCACCGGCATTTGCGCACCGAGGAGCCGCTCGACCACCATGCGCAGGCCCATGACTTCGGCTTCGACGCGGGCGAAGCTTTGCACCAGCGCGACATTGCCCAGTGCGTCCGAGGCGCGTTCGGCGAGATCGGAATAGTATTTCTCGACAGAGGTCTGCAGTTCGCTGGTCCGGTGCAGCACATAACTCGTGAGCGCGGCAAAGAATATGCACAGCACGATCAGCAAGATGGCCAGTCGCCAGTTCAGGAACAGCGACAGTGGCAGCAAAATGAGCAGCGAGACGAGAGCAGCAAAATTCTCGCGGAAGAAGGACAGCCAAAGGCCCCAGAGCGAATCAGTGCCAGTCAGCATGACCTTCATCAGCCGGCCGGAATGCGAGCCGCCATGATAAGCCAGCGGCAGTTGGAGGACATGTTCGAAATAGTCCGTCAGTACAGCCTGGCGCCGGCGATGTGACAGCCGGTCGGCGTGCAAGGCGATGAAGACGCCGCATACGATGGTGAATAGGCCAAAGCCTGCCCATGCGCCGAGTAGCGGCAGCAGGGCTTCGAACGATAGCGTGTTGCCCTCCTTTTGGGAGCCAGCGAGTGCGTCGATGATCCGCCCGAACAATACGGGCTCGGCGAACTGTGCTCCTGCCAAAGCAACGTTCGAGATCGCTAGAAACCAACCTAGCTTGGCCTCAGGACCCAGCAGGGCAAGAACTCGGCCGTAGAGACGGAGGAGATTCATGTCTTCATAAAGACCCGTTTAAACGTCCCATTAATGATGGTCGCGTGGACGACGATGGTTTCGTGTTGGTACTACGAAATTACCTGACGGTGTGAACCGCCGCTTTGAACTTTGTTCATCTTTCACACGGCTATATTTCAATAAACTACATGTGATTGCAGTTGTTCGCACATCATCAGCGAGTCTATGTCACAATATCCAAAACAAGCCTGTAAAAATAAAAACCTTCCAAGACTTGACGAATGATCAACATCCCGACCGAACTTCTGCGAACGCTCGTCGCAGTCGTGGATCTGCGTAGTTTTACAAAGGCGGCCCAATCGCTCAGTGTGACCCAGCCCGCTGTCAGCGCGCAAATCAAGCGCTTACAGGTTCTGCTGGATTGCGAGCTATTCGATAAAAGCGCGCCTGGTGTCAGTCTCACGCCCTCGGGGCGGCTCGTCGTGAATTTTGCGCGGCGCATGCTCAGTATTAACGATCAAATCGTCGAAATCTCGGTTCCGCGACTGCCGGCCCAAGCGGTGCGAATCGGCGTCTCTGGCGATTTTGCGGCGCCGCAATTGCCGCCATTGCTGGCGGAATTCAAGCAACGTTATCCAGGGCTGCGCTTCTCGGTGCGGGGAGAACATTTCGATGTCATGGCGCGGGACTTGCGGCAGGGGGATCTCGACCTCCTGATTGGTTTATCCGAAGGCGGCGCCATGAACGATGCGCGCCACCAATGGTCAGAACCGATGGTTTGGGTCAGGGGCTCATCCTTCCAGCTCGACGAGGAGGCGCCTGTCCCGTTTGTGACATTTGGTGAAATCTGCGCCTACCATCGCCTCGCTCTCAGGGCTTTCAACAAGGCGCACCGCCCCTACGAGGTTGTCTTTATCGGCGCGAGCGAAGCCAGCGTTGTGGCGGCGGTGACGAGCGGTTTGGGCGTCGCCGCCTTGCCGCTCAGGGTGGTGAAAAGGGCGGGCCTTGTTGTGTGGCACGATACCCCGTTGCCGCCTGTGAACGATGTATTCTGTAGCATATGCCTCGGCGAGAATGGCGACCGCATGGCGCTTGAAGAACTAGCCGACGCGGTACGCGATCTCCTGTATTCCGACGCGCAGGTGCAAAAGGCGCAGGTTCTTTCGAATAATCTCGCCTAGAGCGTTTTCGAGCGAAGTGGGCCCCGACCTTTCGCCGGCCATAGTCGGCTTCGTCCGGCGACGGCCGGTTCGCGTCAAGAAAACGCGTCGAATGAAGAGCTTAGTCGAGGCAAGGCAATCCAGATCGTTCTGCCGTCAGTTTTGCGCGAAGCCTGAACGCTGGGCCCAGCCCGTCATCCTCTGTTCCAGAATAGCCATTACCCAATACATGAAGATGCCGAGAACGGCGAGGGCGAGAAGCCCGGCGAAGATCAGTGGCACATTGAACTGCGCCTGCGCCTGCAGCATCAGGTTGCCGATGCCGTTGTTGGACGCGACGCTTTCTGACACCACGGTGCCGACAAAGGCGAGCGTGATCGCCACTTTGAGCGAGCCGAAGAAATAGGGCAGCGAACGCGGGATACCGACTTTGCGCATGATGTCGAGCTTCGATGCCCCGAGAGCTTTCAGCACGTCTTCAAGCTCGGGCTCGATGGTGGCAAGGCCGGTCGCGACGTTGACGACGATCGGGAAGAACGAGATCAGGAACGCGGTCAATACGGCGGGGATGAAGCCGATGCCGAACCACAACACAAGGATTGGTACGACCGCAACCTTGGGGACCGCGTTGAAGCCGATCATCAGCGGATAGATGCCGGCATAGATTGTCCGCGACCAGCCCACCACGAGTCCCAGCGCAAGCCCGAAACCAACCGCCATGAGAAAGCCAAGCATTGTGGATTCGAGCGTGATCCAGGAATTGCGCAGGAGCGCCGGCCAGTAACTGACGCAGGCTTTGAAGACGGCGGTCGGCGGCGGCAGGAAGAATTCCGGTATCTGGAAGACACGGCAGACAATTTCCCAAATCAGAAGAAGCGCGATGGTGCAGACCCACGGAGCGAGGCGGATAAAGACTTTGGTGTTTTTCATTGCCGGGCCTGCACGATATGGCCGCGCAATTCCTGGACGATGTCCTGGAAATCCTTTGTGAAGGTCACTTCAAGATCGCGTGGCCGCGGCAACTTAACCTTGCGCTCAACAACAATGCGGCCGGGCCGCTGCGACATGACAAAAATGCGGTCGGCCAGGAAGACAGCTTCGCGCAGGTCATGCGTGACCAGAACAACGGTGATGCCGCGCGCCGCATGAAGGTCGCGGATCACGCACCATAATTCCTCGCGAGTGAAAGCATCGAGTGCGCCGAACGGTTCGTCCAGCATCAGCAATTGCGGCTCATGGATCAGCGCGCGGCAGAGCGACGTGCGCTGCTGCATGCCGCCGGATAATTGCCAGGGAAATTTGCTGCCGAAGCCGCCAAGGCCGACGGATGCAAGAAGCTTCTCGGCGCGTTCGACATACTGCGCCTTGTTCCGGCGCAGCTCCCTGCGATGCGGTTGTACGATCTCCAGTGGTAGCAGCAGATTTTCCAGCGTCGTCCGCCACGGCAAGAGGGTCGGCGCCTGGAAGGCCATACCGGCGATCTTCACCGGCTTCGTCACGGGCTGATTGGCGACACGCACATGGCCGGCGAACGGGAATTGCAGTCCAGTGGCCAGCTTCATCAAGGTCGATTTGCCGCAACCTGACGGGCCGACCACCGCGGCAAATTCGCCGCGCTGGATGTTGAGGCTCAGATCCTGAACAGCAAGAACGCCTTCGGGCCCGGCTGCAATACCGCCATAGCGGTGACTGACGCCGTCAAGCGATACGAAGCCGGGCTCCATTGTTCCCCCAAGATCAATCGAGCTTACAGCTTGCGGTCAGCCGCAGCCGGAAGGAACGAAGCATCGAAGATCGTCTCGCCTTTCGGCCTGCCATTCTTGAAGTCGTAGGTGATGGCGATCTGGTCGATGGATTTGTCCAGGCGATCGGCAACGACACCGCCAAATCCATTCGCCTTCACTTCCGGCGTGATGATATTATCCTTCAGCGCCATCTTCAGCCGTTCGAGCTCGACATCCTTCTTGGCGACGTCGTTGCGTTTGATAACGGAATCGACCGCCGTTTCCGGCGACTTCACCGTATCCTTCAGTCCTTTCAGGAAGGCATTCAGGAATTTCTTGACGACTTCCGGCTTCTCGGCAGCAAACTTTGGATTCACGATGATCGCGTTGCCGTAGAGATTGACGCCATAATCGGCCATCAGCATCACGACAATGTCGTCCGCCGGGACGCCCCGGTCCTTCAGGTTGATGTAAGACGAGAATGAAAAGCCGGTGATCGCATCGACCTGACCGGCGGCAAGCATCGGCTCGCGAACCGGGAAGCCGACATTCTCGATCGTCACTTTGGACCGATCGATACCGTTGGCCTGGGTGAAGATCTTCCACTGCGCATAGGCACCGTCCGGCGCGGGCGCGCCGAGCTTCTTGCCCTCAAGCTCCTTCGGCGTCGTCACGCCGCGGCTCTTGCGCGAGACGATGGAGAAGGCCGGCTTGTTGTAGACCATGAAGATGGCCTTGATCGGCACGTTGGGATTGGCGTCGCGGAACTTGATCAGCGAATTGATGTCGCCGAAGCCGATGTCGTAGGTACCAGACGCAATGCGGTTCAGCGGCTCAAGCGAGCCGCCTGCGGTATCGATCGTCACGTCCAGGCCTTCGGCCTTGTAGTAGCCTTTGTCGGCTGCGACCACGAACGGAGCTGCTGGGCCCTCGAATTTCCAGTCGAGCGTGAATTTCACTGGGGTCTGGGCTACGGTCGAACCGCAGCCGAGCGCTGTTGCCACAGCAACAGCAAGACCTGTCCTCCGGAACGCTTCCGCAACAATCGACATCTTTTGTCCTTTCCCGACTTCGTCCGGCGGCGCTCTGGCGGCCCGCTGGGACGTCACACGCGTAATCACGACGTTAACAGCAAAGAACATGCCGTCTTAAAGAGCAAGGCAGAACGGTGCTGAGGTCCGTTTCTGCACAGTGCGGGTGCACATCGTGCCGAATTGACGGGCAGAGGGCAAATACACACCTGTTGGCTCACGACTGCCGTTAACGGAATCACGTAGAGATGATCGCCGGGAGGCCAAGACGATGAGCCGGTCCGTAACGATTGAGGCGGCTGACGAACGGCCGACGGGCGCGTTGCCGGTCTTCACCGCGCCCTATATGCCGCCGGACGAGGATTTCGCGCGGCGTTGGCTGGCGCATCCGCAATCGGCCGAGGCCGACGCGCGGATTGATGCGCTGGCGACGAGGCTTATCGGCGCGATCCGCTCGCATGCCGGCGGGCTGGGCGGCATGGACGACTTCCTGCACGCTTATTCATTATCGAGCCGGGAGGGGCTGGCGCTGATGGTGCTGGCCGAGGCGCTGCTCCGCGTCCCGGATGCCGCTACGGCCGACCGGCTGATCGAGGACAAGCTGGCGGGACGCGACTGGTCGCAGCCGGACCACAAGGGCGACTCGCTGCTTGTGTCCGCCTCGGCCTGGACGTTGGGTGTGACGGCGCGACTGATCCAGCCAGGGGAGACGCCAGAAACCATTATCGAGAGCCTGACCAAGCGGCTCGGCCTTCCGGCCGTTCGGCTGGCAACGCGGCAGGCGATGCGGCTGCTTGGCTCGCATTTCGTGCACGGGCAAACGATCCAGGAAGCGTTGGAGCGCGCCAAATCGGACAAGGAATCCCGCTTCTCCTTCGATATGCTGGGCGAAGGAGCGCGTACGGCGGCGGATGCGGCGCATCACTTCGAGTCTTACGCGCATGCCATCGATGTTATCGGCAAGACCTCGAATGCGACGGACCTGCTGGACCGGTCCGGCATCTCCGTGAAGCTGTCGGCCTTGCATCCGCGCTATGAGGCCGTGTCGCACGAGCGGGTGATGGCGGAGCTGACGCCACGGCTGCTGGAGCTTGCCCGCAAGGCCAAAGCCTACGATCTCAATTTCACAGTCGATGCCGAAGAGGCGGATCGCCTCGAATTGTCGCTTCAGATCATCGGCGCTGTCTTGCGCGATCCGTCACTGTCCGGCTGGGATGGCTTTGGTCTTGCGGTGCAGGCCTATCAGAAGCGCGCCAGCGCGGTAATAAGCTGGCTGAACGATGTTGCCGAAGCGCTGTCGCGCCGGCTGATGATCCGTCTGGTCAAGGGCGCCTATTGGGATACCGAAGTGAAGCGGGCGCAGGAGCGTGGCCTTGCCGATTACCCGGTGTTCACGCGCAAGGCGATGACCGACCTCTGCTACATGGATTGCGCACGGCAAATGCTGGCGGCGCGGCCGCGCCTCTATCCGCAATTCGCGACACATAATGCCTTGACTGTCGCAAGCGTGATTGAAGAGGCCGGTGGCGTCGGTGGCTACGAATTCCAGCGGCTGCATGGCATGGGCGTCGAGCTCTACGATGCTTTGCGCGAGGCCTATCCGGATGTCGAATGCCGGGTCTATGCACCGGTCGGCGGTCATCGCGATCTCTTGGCGTATCTTGTGCGGCGCTTGCTCGAGAACGGCGCCAACACATCCTTCGTGTCGGTGTCTGCCGATCCGAATGTGCCGATCGAAACGATCCTGCAACGGCCACGCCAATGGATCGCGTCGGTCGCCCATGCGCGGCACGCGAAGATCCCGCTGCCGCGCAATCTCTACGCCCCCGACCGCCGCAACTCGCCCGGTGTTGAGTTTGGCGATGCCGCGAGCCTCAAGCAGTTGCTGGCCGATATCGCCGAGGCGACGCCTGTTTATTCGGCGCATTCGATCATCGATGGGCGGGAACAGGTTGCGGCGCGGCGCTCCGTGCTCGCGCCGGCGACGGGTGTCGCGATCGGTGAAACGTCGGACGCGGACGAAAGCATCGCGCGTGATGCAATGGCCGCCGCGCAGGCTGGTTTTCCGCATTGGTCTACAACGCCGGCGGAGAAGCGCGCGCAGCTCCTCGACCGGGCCGGTGATCTGCTGGAGCAACGGCGTGGTGCCTTCATCGCACTGCTGCAAACCGAAGGCGGCAAAACGCTGGATGATTGCGTCGCCGAATGGCGTGAGGCGATCGACTATTGTCGCTATTACGCTTTGCAAGCGCGTCGCTCGCTTGTGCCGCAGGCGATGCCGGGGCCGACTGGTGAGACCAACGAACTTCTTTATCGCGGGCGCGGCGTGTTCGTTTGCATTTCGCCATGGAATTTCCCGCTGGCGATCTTTCTTGGTCAGGTCACGGCGGCACTTGTCGCGGGCAACAGCGTGGTGGCGAAACCGGCGGAGCAGACGCCACTGGTTGCCTGTGCGGCCGTGCGCCTGCTGCACGAGGCTGGCATCCCGATCCATGCGCTGCAACTCGTGACAGGGGACGGTAGCGTCGGTGGCGCGCTGGTCGCCGATCCGCGCGTTGCTGGTGTCGCCTTCACCGGCTCGACCGAGGTCGCGCGCATCATCAACCGCACGCTGGCGCAGAAGGATGGGCCGATCGTTCCTTTCATCGCCGAGACCGGCGGCGTGAATGCGATGATCGTCGACGCGACGGCACTTCCGGAGCAGGTGACCGACGACGTTGTCAGCTCGGTTTTCCGTTCGGCCGGGCAGCGCTGTTCGGCGCTGCGGCTCCTGTGCGTGCAGGAGCATGTTGCCGATCACGTTTTCAAAATGGTGGAGGGCGCGGCGCGTGAACTGAGGCTGGGCGATCCCGCGCTGCCGTCCACACATGTTGGTCCGGTGATCGATGCCGAGTCGAAGGGTAGGCTCGATCGCTGGATTGCGGGCAACAGCCAGCGTGTCCGTTATCGCTGGGACAGCGACCATGCGCTGCCGGCGCGCGGTCTGTTTGTGCCGCCGACGATCATCGAGCTCCAGCGCGCATCCGATTTGAAGGAAGAAGTGTTCGGGCCGATCCTGCATGTGGTGCGCTGGCGCGCTCACGAGCTTCCGCAGCTTCTCGACGAGATCGAAAGCAACGGCACAGGGCTGACGCTGGGAATCCATTCGCGCATCGACGCGCGTGTCATGCAGATTGCAGGCCGGCTCGCAAACGGGAATGTGTATGTAAACCGCAACATGATCGGCGCGGTGGTCGGGACGCAGCCCTTCGGTGGAACGCGCCTGTCAGGGACCGGTCCGAAGGCCGGCGGGCCCAATTATCTGCGGCGCTTTGCGACCGAGCAGGTTGTCACCATCAACACCGCTGCATCCGGCGGCAACGCGAATTTGTTCGCGACGGATGAATGAAGCTGCGCGACATTGCTGCAAACGATGTCGGGTGCGGCGATAGAGCGCGGATTCGCGTGAAGCAGATACCATCGTTGTTGCATTGATGAATGAATTTGCAGTGACGCAACGCATCATTACGAAAACATAATCTGCGCAGCACTCACATTGTCCGAACGCATCCCCAATCTGTTGGTTAGCTCCAAGCGTGGAGTTCTGAAAACGGGGATACAACCATGATGTTCAAGCGCAACCCAGCGATCGCTGCCGTGACCGCCGCGGCTATCGCGCTGACGACCGCCAGCACGGCTCCGGCTTTTGCGGAGGGTAAATCGCAAGGTGACGCACAAGCGGTGAGGACGACGGCCGACGCGTCGGCTGTTACCGATTTCAGCTCACGCCGTTACTACCGCCGCAATAACAACGCCGCGGCGATTGCTGCATTCTCGGCCATTGTTGGCGGCATCGCTGCTTATGCAGCCGCGCGTGAATATCGGAAAGCGGAGGAACGTCGCTATCGCTACTACGACGCACCGTATGGCTATTACCGCGGTCCGGGTTACTACGGCGGCCCGCGCTACTACGGCTATTGATGTCTCGGTAGGCCGGCAGGCGTTAGACCTGCAATGGCGTGAACTGTGGCTTTCATCGCCATCAAGTCCGGTGACGACCGCGTCACCGGACTTTTTTATTTTGCCTCATTTCTTAACGAAAATTGAATGTGTTCGGAGTAATGTGTAAGTCATGAGTGATTCGCTCGAACGCCTTTATAAATCCGTCGTCGCCTTGCAGAAGGGCGATCCCGCCCGGTCGCGCACCGCGAAGCTGATGCGTGCGGGCCGCTCAAAGGTTGCCAAGAAGCTGGCTGAGGAAGCGGTGGAGGTTGTGATCGACGCGATGCGCGGTAATCGCGAAGCAGTGGTTCGCGAAAGTGCCGACCTTCTGTACCATTTGGTGGTGCTATGGGCCGACGCCGGCATTCGTCCGCAAGATGTGTGGGACGAGATGGAGCGCCGCGAAAAAATGCTGGGTCTCGCGGAAAAGCTGCCTAAGAACCAGCCAGTTGTACCGGTAGAGGAACCGGTGCGACGAAAAGTCGTCGCACTCGCGGCCCGCGGCATTTCCAAGCGTCGCTGATCCGGCTATTGAGCCTCCGCTCTCGCTGTCACCTTTTTCATTTTAATCGGGACTCGGCTTCGCATGCTTCGCCGGATGTATGACTGGTGCGTCGCCGCTGCCTACAAGCCATTTGCGGCCTGGATCATGGGCATCGTCTCGTTTCTCGAGAGCTCGATCTTTCCAGTCCCGCCAGATGTGATGCTGCTGCCGATGTCTCTGGCGCGGCCGGACAGGGCCTATTCCTATGCTTTCCTCTGCACCTGGACGTCGGTCGCGGGCGGCGTCCTGGGCTACGCCATCGGCGCGATCCTCTATGACTCGGTCGGGCAGTGGCTGATCGGGCTGTATGGCTATGGCGACAAGGTCGAGGCCTTCCGCGAGGCCTATGCCCAATACGGCATGTGGATCATCCTGCTGAAGGGCCTCACGCCGATCCCCTACAAGATCGTCACCATCACGTCGGGATTCGCCGGCTACGATATCTGGCTTTTCATCCTGTTCTCGATCATCACGCGCGCCGGCCGGTTCTATTTGCTGGCCTTCCTCCTGCACCGGTATGGTGCCCGGGCGCGGAAGATCATCGAGGAGCGGCTGGGCTTCTGGGTCACGCTGGGTGCGATCGTTCTCGTGGGTGGCATCATCGCGGCCCTTTATCTCTTCTGAGCCCGGTCAGGAGGCGGCCGGAAAGCCCGCGAAATTCTCATTTCCGCCATTCGTCTGTTGCATTCGATGCATAAGGCGACGCACGATGTGTTAATAACCAAATCATCGGGCTTGCTTCTGGATCGCTGATGGCCGGACCGGCACCAACGGGAATCCTTCCGCTTTCCGCGCGTTGCGGATGGACGGTGGCTTTCGCGGTTATGGCTTCCCTCTGCTGGACACAGGCGGCGGTCGCGCAAACGCCCGAGCGTCAGATGGCTCCTGTAGATCCGCAACTTCAGACGCTGCCGGCACAGCCTTTGCCGTCAATCCAGCCGGCGCCACAAGCCCAACCGCAGCAGGACGTGGCTCCCGGTGATCCGCCGCCGCGCAAGCCGGACGGATTTTTCGATGCGCTGAACCGGTGGATCGACAAATCCGCCAAGGACTTCAAGGCCAGTGTCGATGAGTCTAATGCCAAATGGCGCGAGTTTGGCAAGCAGACGGAAAAGGCGGCTCAGGACGCAGCCACGGCGCAAAAGGAAGCGGCGGAAGCGTTCAGGAACCTGCCGAATGTGCGCGTCGTCGAGGGGCGTCAGACCTGCATGCCGGCGCCGAACGGCTCGCCCGACTGTCAGGCTGCGGCGGAAGCGATCTGCCGCAGCAAGGGCTTCGGCAAGGGACAGAGCGCGGACATCCAGACAAACCGCAAATGCTCAGCCAAGGCCTTCCTCACCCGCAATGAAAGCGACTGCAAAACCGAGACGGTGGTGGTGAAGGCGGCCTGCCAATAGGTGCCCATCGTCGGGAGGCTTGCCAGGCTCGATTTGAAAGCTGCTCAGCATTCGGCCGCCGGAATGCGGCGGCCGAAGCAGTTTGACGATATTGTAAAATCAATGGGCTCAGCAGCGGCGAACGCTGCGCGTCACGACCGAGCCGTTCGGCCGCACAACGCGTTCCGTGACTACGCGGCAACGCGGCCCAACGAAAGCGGGACGCGGTGCAACGACCACCGGACCAACGCCGGGACCGCAAACGCGACGGCTGGTGACAACAACGCGGCCGCCTGGACGAACGACGCGATCCCGCACAACCCGGCAAGCCACCTGATCAACATGATTTGGCACCGCGACAACGGGCGCGGCCATCCGCGCCTGAGCGGCCGGTGCGGCAAAGAGCGTGGCCATGATCGCGGTGGTGGCAGCGATCGCGGCAAAAGTGAAGCGCATTTCAAATTCTCCATGTGTCATGTCGCCCTGCCGACAATGTCGTCGGCATAACAAACGTTCCGTATAAATTGGACGTTTGTGGGGAGAGTCGATGAACGCGCATTCAAGCTCTTGGATTATTGCAGCTTGATCGCGCCATCGACTTCGTAAGTCAGTCCTAGCGGTGCAATTGTTAACACCATCTTGGCTGGTAGAATCTCGCTGCCCTTCAATTGACCGCTCTCGATTGCATTGCGAATCGCCTTCTCGATTTCGCGCTGCGATGTGACGCCGACCTCTTTGAGATATTTGCGGATCGAGGTGTTGACGATGTCTTCATTCATGGATTCGCTCCAATGCCATATTCGGCCTAATGCCAAATTTAGACTTGGACCCGGCAATCCGCTATGAGCGGTGCTGGATGCATTGCACAAAGCCGCAGCCAGGGAGGGCTTGGGCCGGACATGACGGGGATGATCAACCGCGCCCAGCGGCGGTCGTGGCGGCGGACGATTGCGGCCAAGCTCCTCATCGCCTTTGCGGTGATCGCGGCGCTGACGGCGATCGCGGGGGTGCTGGCCGGCGTGCAATTCAGCCGCATCGAAGCAGCGATGGGCAAATTCACGAACGAGAGCCTTCCCGCCGTGAAGTACTCGCTCGCGGTCGAATCGAATGCGCGCGCCATTGCCGCCTCTGGCGCCGAGTTGGCTGCCGCGACCTCGGAGCTTCAGCGCTTTGCCCGCATGAGCGAAGCGACCGGGCGGATTGGCCGGCTCTGGTCGGCATTGTCGCAATTGCGTGCGGCGATGGGCGACAGCGACACGATCGGAAAGCTGCAGGCGCGGGTGGCGCAACTCGACAGCAGCCTCGGCGAGCTCGATCGCACGATCGGCGACAAGATCGCCGTGTCGTCCCATCTCGACAACGCCATGGCGCGTGTCACGCAGAACAGCGCGAGCCTGGCTGAGCGCCTCTTGCAGCTACCGACGCAAGGTGAGGCGGCGCAGAATGCATTGAATGCGATGCGCGCAGACACCTACCGCTCGGCGGGCCTTCTGTATCAGGGCGCGACCACCATGTCGCCGTTGGTGGTGTCTGCGTCGCAGGCCCAGTTCGACACCATTGTCTCGCGCTTCGACGCGGCGCTGAAGACATTGTCGGAGGACCCGGGCGTTGATCGCGACCAGTTCGATCATCTGAGCGCGGCTGTGCGCTCGGTCTTGTCGTTCGGGGCCAAACCGGGCGGCATATTCGCGCTTCGGGAGACTGATCTCGCCCAGCGCGGCAGCGCCAGAAAGCTGCAGGCCTCGATGGATGAAGCGACCGCCGACATGGAATCGCTTGTCCTTGCGCTGGTGGCTCAAGCCGAAGCCAGCGCAGCCAATACAACGGCGCTGACTGCCGACGCCATCGAGACGACGCGTTACTGGCTGATGGCCATATCGATCACCAGCGTCGTGCTCGCAGCCCTGATCGCATGGTTGTTCGTCGTGCGTTACGTCATCGCGCGCTTGCAACAGGTCACGCGCAGCATGCTGGCGGTGGCAAGCGGTCAGCTTGACGCTCCGTTGCCTGCGACGACGCCGGACGAACTCGGCGATATGAGCCGCGCGCTGATCGTGTTTCGCGATAACGCGCGTGAGATTCGCAATGCGCGTGAGGAGGCGGAGGCTGCGCGGCATCAGGCAGAAGCGGCTTCGCGTACCAAGTCGGCATTCCTTGCCAATATGAGTCACGAATTGCGGACGCCGCTGAACGCCATCATCGGCTATAGCGAAATTCTGCGTGAGGATGCGCAGGACCGTGGGGACAACGCCAGCGAGGCCGATCTCGTCAAGATCGAGACGGCCGGCAAGCATCTGCTCGGCTTGATCAACGATATTCTCGATCTCTCCAAGATCGAGGCCGGCCGCATGGACCTGCATTTTGAAGACGTCGATCTGACGAGGTTGATGGCCGATGTGCGGGTCCTGGTGACGCCGCTGATGGACAAGAATGCCAACGCCTTCGAGGTTGATCTGCCGGCCGATATCGGCGCGATGCATGTCGATCTGGTGAAGCTGAAACAAAGCCTGATTAATATTCTCAGCAATGCCGCGAAATTCACCAAGGGTGGCCTCGTCAAGCTGACGGTGTCGAAGGATGTGTCTGATCCTCACAGGCCGCTGTTCCGGTTCGCCGTGAAGGATTCCGGCATCGGCATGAACAAGGAACAGATCGGTCGTCTCTTCCAGGCCTTTACGCAGGCGGATGCGTCAACGACGCGCAACTATGGCGGCACCGGTCTCGGGCTCACGATCACCAAGCATTTCTGCGTGATGCCGGGCGGCGATATCGATGTCACCAGCGCGCCGGGAGAGGGCTCGACCTTCACCATTACCTTGCCGGATGGCGGCAAGGTTGCGCCGGCTGTGGAGCATGGCGAGACGGCGCCTGCCGTCAGCGGCGGAGCCTCCGGCAAGACGGTGCTGATCGTCGACGACGATCCGGCGGTGCACGATGTGCTGCGCGCAACCATCGCCAAGGAAGGCTATCGCCTTCTTCATGCTTATGACGGTGAGCAAGCCCTGAAGATCGCGCACGATGAGCGTCCCGATGTCGTTACCCTCGATGTGATGATGCCGAAGCTCGATGGATGGACCGTGCTCGGCCGGTTGAAATCCGATCCGGCGCTGGCGCCGATCCCGGTCATCATGCTGACAATTGTCGATGAGCGCACGACCGGCTATTCGCTCGGCGCGGCGGAATACATGACCAAGCCGGTGGATCGCAGCAGGCTGCTCGAATTGCTTCGGCGTTTCGCAGCGAAATCGCGCGAAGCCGTGGTGCTTGTCGTGGACGACAGTGAGGATGTTCGCGCTGTGGTCCGCTCCACCATTGAGAAAGCCGGGTTGACAGCGGTGGAAGCCGAGAATGGGCAGACGGCGCTGAACTGGCTCGAAACCCATCCGGCTCCGGCTCTGGTGCTGCTCGACCTGATGATGCCGGTGATGGATGGCTTTGCGTTCCTCGAACAAGTGCAGCAGGTGCCTGCTCTGGCGCGCGTCCCCGTCGTGGTGCTGACCGCCAAGGAATTGACGGAAACGGAACGGCGTATCATCAACGAGCGCACGTTGCTTGTTCTCACCAAGGGTGCCCAACCCCTGTCATCGCTCGGCTCGGCGCTGGCTGCCATCGCGGGGCGGCCGGTGGAGGCTGCGGAATGAAAATGACGCAGTTGTCATTCCGGGGCGCGACGAAGTCGCGAACCCGGAATCCAGGTGCACGCATATTGCTGTTTACGGTTCGCTGGATTCCGGGTTCGCACGCCTGCCCGCGCGCCCCCGGAACGACTGAATAATGAAAGTCCCCAATGCCGAAAATCCTGCTCGTTGAAGACAATGAAATGAACCGGGACATGCTGTCGCGGCGGCTCGTCCGCAACGGTTTTGAAGTCCTGATGGCCGTGAACGGACAGGAAGGCGTCGACATGACGCGCAGCGAGCGCCCAGACCTCATCCTGATGGACATGAGCCTGCCGGTGATGGATGGCTGGGAAGCCACGCGCACGCTCAAGGCCGACGAGACGACGAAAACCATCCCCGTGATCGCGCTGACCGCCCATGCGATGGAATCCGATCGGGCGCAGGCGATGCAGGCCGGTTGCGATGATTTCGACACCAAGCCGATCGAATTGCCCCGTCTGCTTGGCAAGATCAACGCGCTGTTGCCGAAATGAGCAATCGCTCTGACAGAGATGCCGTGCGTCTGCACAATGCGCTGCGCGCGCATCTGCGTCAGGAATTCGTCGCGCCGGCGGCGGCGATCGTCGGCTTTGCGGATATCGTGATCGAAGACGCCGATGAGGCCGGCCTGACCGATTATCGCGCCGATCTCGATCGGATCCGGAGTGCCGGCATTGCCCTGCAGACGCTGCTGGATGAGGTGCTGCGCCAGGAGGGCGATGTCTCCGATATCGATGGTTATCGCGCCAAGCTGCGGCACGATCTGCGCACGCCGATCAATGCCGTGAAGGGCTATGGCGAGATGATCGTCGAGGATGCGCGCGATGGCGGGCATCTGTCACTGCTGCCCGATCTGGAAAAGCTGCTGGCGGCCGCGGACGGCATGCTTGAGCGGATCGATGCGTTGGTCGCCTTTTCCGGCGAGACCTCGTTTGATCGCGCACAGGAGCAGCCGAACTTCGCCGATGCCTCGCGCGTGCTGGACGCCTTGCGGCACTCGCAGCAGGCCACTGTACACCGGTCAATTGCCGGGCAGATCCTTGTCATCGACGACAATGCCTCCAACCGTGATCTGCTGGCGCGTCAGTTGAGCCGCGATGGACATGCAGTGGAGGTCGCCGCTTCCGGCCCGGATGCATTGGCCATTGTCGCCACACGCGAGTTCGATCTGATCCTGCTCGATGTGCTGATGCCGGAGATGAGCGGCTATGAGGTGTTGAGCCGCCTCAAGCACGAGCGCCGCACGGCCAACATTCCCGTCATCATGATTTCTGCGCTTGATGAGATGGATTCGATCGTCCGCTGCATTGAGGCCGGCGCGGTCGATTATCTGCCGAAACCGTTTGCACCCGCGCTGCTGCGCGCACGCATTCGTTCCTCCCTCGAGAACAAGCTGTTGCACGATCGGGAACGCGCGATGATGGAAGAGATCCGTCTCGCCAAGGAGCGCAACGAGACCTTGCTGTTGAGCATCCTGCCGAAGGCGGTGGTCGAGCGCATCAATGACGGCGCCGGCATGGTGGCCGATCATATCCCCGAAGCGACGATCCTGTTTGCCGATATTGTCAACTTCACGCCCTTCACAGCCAAGCTGTCACCGTCGGATGTGGTCAGCGTGCTCAATCGCGTCTTCTCGGCCTTCGATCGTCTGGTCGAGCAATTCGGGGCGGAGAAAATCAAGACCATTGGTGACGGCTATATGGTTGCCGTCGGCATCCCGGAGCCGCGCGACGACCACGCCGAGGTAGCGGCGCGTCTGGCGCTGGCGATGCTGTCGTCCCTCGCTGGCATTCGCGATGAATTGGGGGCGCCGATCCAGTTGCGGATCGGATTGCATGCAGGGCCGGCGGTGGCAGGTGTGATCGGCGAGCGGAAATTCGCCTATGACATCTGGGGCACGACCGTGAATATCGCGAGCCGGATGGAGTCGCATGGTTTGCCGGACCGCGTACATGTGACGAAGGTTATCGCGGAGCGGCTCGACAATGTGTTCAAGATCACGCCGCGCGGTGCGCTCGAGGTGAAGGGCGCCGGGCTGATGGAGACGTTTTTTCTGGAGCAGGCAAACTAACCGTCAGCACGAACAGGTGGGTTCCCCAATTTTGCTCTTTCATTTGTCGGGCAGGCGGTTTCGGCCTCACGCGGCGATTTGGCCTCCGATCGTGAATTGCAACCGGTGAAGGCTCGACTTATTTTTTGGAAATGATGCAGCCGCCCAGCGTGCGGCGAGGCTTCGCTAAAGACCTCACGGCGGACGGTGTGCATGACATCGGAGGTCACGCCATGTCCATTGCTCCAACGCTTCAAACCTACCTGGCAGCTGAGAATATTCAGTATCGTGAGATTCCACACGAACCCACCATGTCGTCCAATCGTACGGCGCAGGCTTGCCACGTCTCGGGTGACCGTCTCGCCAAGAGCATCGTGTTGCGGTACGACGGCGGCTATATGCTGGCCGTCATGCCGGCATCGCACCGGCTGCGCCTTGCCGAAGTGAGGGCGAGACTCGGCGAAGATGTCGAGATGGCCGACGAAGACGAGATCAGCGAGTTGTTCCGTGACTGTGCCAATGGTGCTGTACCCGCTGTCGGCAAATGCTACGGGCTGAATGTCATTGTTGACGACAGTATCGAGACGCAGCCGGAAGTTTATATGGAAGCCGGCGATCACAGAACGCTGCTTCATCTCAGTCACGCGGAGTTTGCACGCCTGACGGCCAATGCACGTCATGGGCGCTTCAGTACGCATGCCTGAGGGTTTGTCGGTTGTGCTGCTGCCCGGCCGCGACCCTCCTCACGATGAGGAGGGAGTGGTGCCCCTGGCCGGAATCGAACCAGCACTCCTTGCGGAACTCGATTTTGAGTCGAGCGCGTCTACCAGTTCCGCCACAGGGGCAACGCCGCGAAGAGAAGCTTTCGGGCGTGGGGACGGGCTGAATTTCGCCATCCCGGCGGGAGACATACGGGGATCGCCTCCGCCGATCAAGCGGGAATCGGTGCACGGCGTAGCCTTGCGATTCAATCGCGCTCCTGTGTCTTGACGACATGCCGCCTTTCCCTGAAACCGGCCCAGCTGCACCGGCCCCCCGGACCTGATGGGATCAACATGAGCCAATTGACTGTGCTTGAAGACTTGAAGCGCAATGAGCCGGTGAAGCTGGCGGCCGGAGCGGTGGCGTTGCTGGGGCTGGCGACCATCGGCGGGGCCTGGTTCTTCCAGCTCGTCATGGGGCTGCCGCCTTGTCCGCTCTGCCTCGAACAGCGTTACGCCTACTACTTCGCAATCCCGCTGGCCGTGCTGGTGCTGCTGGGTGTCTCGTTCGGCGCCTCGCGCAAGGTGCTGGTGGCGGCGCTGGCGGTGATCGCGCTCGGCATGCTGTGGAATGCCGGGCTCGGCGCCTATCACGCCGGGGTCGAATGGAAATTCTGGGCCGGCCCGCAGGATTGCTCGGGCGCGTTGACTGATCTCGGCACCGCCGGCGGGTTGCTGGACAAGCTGAAGTCGATCCGCGTCGTGCGTTGCGATGAAATTCCGTGGAGCTTCCTCGGTATTTCTCTCGCCGGCTACAACGCCATCATCTCGCTGGTGCTGTCGCTGATCGCTGCCTGGGGTGCGCTGGCGGCCTATCGCACGCTGCCGGCGCCAGAGAAGCTGACGTAAGGGAAGCGTGTTGTTGTTAGAGCGTTTTCGAGCGAGGTGGGTACCGGTTCGCGTGAAGAAAACGCGTCAAAACAAAAGGCTCTACCGCGACAGTGAGAAATAGACTTCGCTGCCGAGCGACGGGAACAGCGAACCGAACGCAACATTCAATCGCAGCCACGCCGACGAATTCTCGATCGCCTTGCCATTGTTGCGGGCCAGGAACGAGCCGGACAGGAAGGCGACCTTCAGGCCATGCGCGTCGGCAAATTGCTCAATCCGTTCGGGCGAGATCACGCTGACATGGCCAAAACGCCCGGCATTCTTCTCAAGACGTTTTTCATAGCCGAGATCGGCGACGATTTTCGGCATTGTCGGCGATCCGCCGGTCATAATGCCGTTGTCCTTCAGGAACGGCAGAAATGCAGTGAGGCAGGCTTCCGGCGCGTGCAGGTGCTCCAGCAAATGCAGGAAGATCATCGCATCATATTCGCGGTCGAGCGGTGGCCGTGCACTGCCATCGACATTGAACGAAGTGTAGCCGCTATAGCCGAGCGCCAGCAATTGCGCTTCATCGGCCTTCACATCAACGGCGTGCCAGCTTGATGCGATGTCTGGAATTTTCCGCTCGGGCGAGGGATCCATGAAGGCCAGCATCTGGCCGCGGTCGACGCCGACTTCCAGCACATCGATGGGACGACCGAGCTTTTGTGCATGCGCTTCGAGAAGATGGCGGATGAACCAGTAGCGCAGATAGCGCAGCGGGTACTTGGTGATCGTATCGCCGGGGTGGAAGACTCGCATCATCCCATCGACGACCGAGAAGGCGTCGACACTCCAGCCGGCAGGCCAATAGGGCGACGGAATCGAAGCGGACGTTACCTGCATGCTTTTTGCTTTACGGGATGATTGCGACTGGAATCAGGATCGCCGCAATCGCAAGATTGGCCAGCGCGACCTCGCGCGAACCGCCGCGACGTGTCGCCAGCAGGGCCAACGCGATCAGCATGACGATAAGCGCCTGAGTGGCAAGCGCCTCGAAGCCGATCATCAGCGCGACGCCCAAAAACACGATCATGACACCGAAAAAGTAGCGCCCGTGGAGGCCGATGCCGCAGCGATCGAAGAAGGTCTTGGTCGCAAAATTGCTGGTCAGGATTAGCGCGGAAACAAGAAACAGGATGAAGGGCAGGGCCCAGTCGAGAAATACGAATGGTCCGCTGACAAAAGAGAAAGTTTCCACGGAGAGTTCCGGCAAGTGCGCAGTTCAGATGACATTTGCTTAACAGGCTTCGGTCTGCGCAAGCAAGGTTAAGAGCAGACGCGCGCGTCGTGGCCTGCGGAGAGCCGTTCCGGTCGTCAAGATGATGCGCCTGACGGTGGCTGCATTGGAACGATGAATGATATCAATTGGTTATGGCGTAGACCGTGCGAAGCCACTGCCTCCGACAACGCCATGTCAGACTGCGGCTTGCTCCTCAGATAACCTCTAAAATTGTGCATCGCCAACTTTGTGTTGCTAGGCGGCGCGATCGGCCAGCTCCGTATCCTGAAGCGCATCCCGATCCGATTTGGCGCCTCCGAAACCATCCATTCCGGTTTGCCATTGCAGGCCGACAATGGCGCCCTTGGTCGGCTGCAAAAGGCCGATAGAGGCGAAGAACGTCAGAGGTATCCAGATCAGGAAGTGCAGCCAGTAGGGCGGCGCGTATGCCGTTTCCACGGCGAGGACGATGGGGATAATCACATGACCGACGACGACGATGACCAAGTAGGCAGGGAAATCGTCGGCGCGCTGGTGGTGCATCTCCTCGCCGCAGGCGTCGCAATGGTGGACGACCTTCAGAAAGCGTCCGAACAGCTTGCCATGGCCGCAATGGGGGCACTTGCCAAGAAAGCCTCGTAGCATTGCTTTGCCCAGCGTGACGGGCTTTGCATGTGTGGTCATGCCAATTCTCTTTCCGGATTGCTTGACCCATACAATAGGAATTATATGGAAAACAATCCAGACAATATGGAGCAATTGCATGGATTGGCTCCCTGCAATCTCGGAATGGTCCGGGCCGCTTTACGCGCGGATCGTCGACGCCATGGCGGCCGACATTTCCAGCGGGCGGCTCGCGCGAGGACAACAATTGCCGACCCATCGCGCATTGGCCAAGGCGCTTGATGTCGATCTGACGACGGTGACGCGGGCCTATAGCGAAGCGCGGCGCCGTGGCTTGCTCGATGCACAAGTCGGGCGCGGCACCTTCGTGTCGGAGACGACCATGCGGGCGGCCTCGGATGTGCCGCATCAGGTCAAGATCGACCTGACGATGAACGTGCCGCCGCATCCGGTCGAGGCCAATCTCGATGTGCGGATTGCGCAGGGACTGTCAGCCATCCGCGATCAATCGAGTTTTACGGCGTTCCTGAATTATCAGAGACCGGGCGGCAGTGACGAAGAATGTGGTATTGCAGCCGAGTGGCTACGGCCACGTTTGCCGAAGGTCAGTGCTGACAGGACGATCGTTTATCCAGGCAGCCAGGCCACATTGTTCAATACGTTTCTCTCGCTCACGTCACCTGGCGATGTCGTCGTCACTGAGGCGCTGACATTTCCCGGCGTCAGGGCGGCCGCCGCAAGGCTCGGTGTTCAATTGATCGGTGTCGCGATGGATGCCGAGGGCGTCAGACCCGACGCTTTAAAACGTGCCTGTGACGAATACAGACCAAAGGCCGTTTATCTCGTTCCGACTCAGCATAATCCGACGACGGCAACGATGGGACCGCAGCGTCGAAAGGCCGTTGCCGATGTCATCCGTGCAAGCGATACGATTCTGATCGAAGACGATGCTTACGGTTTTCTGGAGCCATCGGCTTCACCGCTTGCGAATCTCATTCCCGAACGGACGTATCTCGCGATCAGCCTTTCAAAATGCATCGCGCCGGCGTTGCGCGTGTCCTATCTGATAGTGCCGGACGCTGCCTCCGAACAAACCATGCGAGCCAGCCTACAGGCGACGATGCAGATGCCGCCGCCTTTGATGGTGGCGCTGATGACGCATTGGATCAGAACAGGCGTTGCGGACCAGATCATCAGCGCTATCCGCAACGAGGCGGCGGGACGTCAGCAGCTCGCGGGTAAGCTGCTGAGGGACGCGACATTCGACGCACGGCCGCACGCGCATCATCTGTGGCTGTCATTGCCACGGCAATGGAGCCGCGCGGATTTTATATCGCGTGTCTTCCGGGACGGTCTGGCCGTCGTCGGCGCCGAGGCATTTTCTGTTGCAGAGAATGCCCCGCATGCCGTGCGTGTGTCGCTGGGGGCCGCGCGCAATCGTGCCGAACTCAGTCAGGCTCTGCATCTGCTGATGGAGACATTGCGGTCGCCACCACCGGGCATCCGTCAGGTCGTCTGATCTGCGTGAAGCCCCATGCCAGTCGCTGACGACCGCCGGCGAGGGATGGCTTTTTGGAATTCGCATTTATCGCAGCTCACGCCAAATGGAGCTGGTATATACTCAGCTGCTTTTCATGGCCGCTGACCTCCAATTCTGGTGGGGAGTCCTCCAGCAGGCTGCGGCCAGGTACGGCATATCACGCAGGAGTGAACCTGTGGCCGATGCTCAACCGAAGAGGCGACCCGACAACACGCCGAGTCCTCATGCTGACCCGCTTTTGGGACCGGTGTCATCGAATGTTTCGCCAGTGGTGGGCTATCTCTTGTCGATTGCCATGACGGCCGTCGCTACGCTTGTGGCAGTGGGTGTCGATGTCCAAGTGGCGATCCCGAACCTCTCGCTCGTATTTGTAATTCCAGTGATCGTCGCGGCCATTAGCTTCGGCTTGGGCCCCTCTGTTTGTTCAGCAATACTTGGTGCTCTCGCCTATAACTTCTTCCTAACGGAGCCTCGCTACTCATTGGCCGTTAACGACCCGACAAACATCTGGGCGATCACACTGCTTTTTGTCGTCGGACTTATCGTTAGTAGCGTCGCCTTCACCTCCCGGCGTTCGGCGGGCGAGGCGGCGCTCCTGCGCAGACAGGCGACGGTGCTGCAAGGCTACAGCCGCGACGTCGTTGCGGCCGACACTATGGAAGCGATCGTCTCGATCACGTCGCAAGCGCTTGCAGCGCTCTTCCAGGTTCCTGTCGTCCTGATGGTTGTGTCGGAGGGCAAAGTCATTGCCCTCAAGCAGGTCGGCCACGTAGACCCCCGGGAAGCCGAGCTCGATGTGGCGCGATCATCATTGGCGACGAGAACGGTCGTACGTGCCAGGGCGTACCCGGATTTGGCGTCGCGCTTTGACTTCTGGCCTGTGGCAACGGCGGCTGGCCCGGGTGCGGTTATAGGACTCGTCTTCGACCCCGACGAACGTCCTTCGCGGCCAGGTGAGTTAGTCGACCTCGTTGGGAGTATTTTAGGGCTGGTGCTTGAACGTCAACATGGCCGGGATAGACGCAATGGTCGGACCGCAAGTTGAACGGCATGGTCCCCAGGCATGCGTCCAGCTTGCGTCCATACGCCCTTGGCTGAGCGTCTGAATGCGCATCCTAGCTCCGCGGCGGTCGGCGACGCTCGTGGAACCAAACCCGATAATTGACCATCTTCGCGCGTTGGGCCTGCGGCGCGCTGCGCTTGCAAGTCGCGGCTTCCTCGCTCTTTGCCGGAGCGCCCCAACGTAATTCGACGCAGTCATTCACGTTGTAAGCCATTTCAAGGTCCGACACGCGATCAACGACGTCCTTGAGCGACAGTGTCCATTGCGAGCCATCGCTGCGTGGATACGAGAATTTGCGCGATGACAGTTCGGAGGCAAGGACACGCTCAAGCTCGGTCTTGACGTCACCAGGCGCCTTGCCGGCCGGCATGGCATATCGCTCAGGCCGCCGCATCACGCGATCGGGGAAACCGCGCACGACATCCATCGCGATCAAGAGACGCAGATCGCGTGATGGGGTTGCAAAGTCTTCCCACGCGCCGGTGGTCTCGAAGATGGCGGCGCCGTCGGGCATGCTCGCTTCGCCCTTGCCGCTGTTCTGAAATTTCCGCCCGTTCTCGACCGAGGTCACACGCGCCCTCACTTGCTCGTCGAGCGAGGTGATGGCTTCCGTCATGGCGCGCACGGGATCGAGCGGCGACGGCGACATCACGTCATCCATGCGATCGTAGAAGGCTTCGACCGTAAGCTTGGTCTGCTCCATCGATACGTCGGCGTATTCCGGGTTCTTGGCGATCTCGGCGTTGGTCAGCCGCCGCAGACTGCCATTCTTGTCGCGAATGATCGGTCGGAAGCGCTTGAAGCCTGGATCGCCGAGCGCCGGATCCTGCGCGAACAGGAAGTTGCCGCGCCAGAAGCGCTTGCGCGCAACCGTGCCGTCGGGCTGTGCGTCGACAGCGAGGAAGACGCCGGCGCCGCCGTCCGTTTGCGGTACACGCCGCGCAATGACCAGAAGATGGCCATATGGATCGGCATAGACGGTGCCCGGCCGCAGGGTCTCGTCACTGAGAGATACGGGATAGAAATCGGCACCGTCGTCCGTCGCACGCGTGCGGCCGGCTCCCGAATGGACGCCGTCGCCCACGCTCCATTTCAGATAATGCCCGAAGCCTTGGACGAGGCCGGCTGGACGTGGCGGTGGTCCCGCTGGCGGCTTTGCCGCCGGAGTGGCAGAGGGGGGCGGTACGGCGATGCCTGGGGTTGCCATCGCGGGTTTTGGTGCTGACTGGCGAAACAATGCCGGCGAACCGGCAGAGGCGCTCACGGTCGAGCCGGTCGGCGCGCCCGACGAGGCCGCATCGGCGGAGGCAATCAGATCCTCTGGCGCTTCGCGACGCGGCTCTTCCTTCTGAATGTTCCACCATACCGGACATCGCGGCGGCTGACCGCCGCCACCACGCGTGCATTTCGCGTAACCGAACGGCAGCCCCATCTTGAAAGCGAAATAGGCGCGCAGGAAATAGGGGAGGTCGGCGCAATCCGGGCGAATGAAAAGGCCGGCTTGGTCTTCACCGAGGCCGAGATGATTGTACAGGAGATTGCGTGAGCGATCGCGCAAGACGACATGGAGCGCCGGCCATGATGGCGAGGCGTCGAGCGGTGCATCAAACAGCTTCTCGATCCAGGCCGAGTAAAGGTTTTCGGTTTCGCGGCTCCACGTATTGCGCACGGGCCAGACGCTGCCTTGCGTCGCACGCGGCTTTTGCGGTGCGGCATTCTGCACAACGATCTCACGCGTGACCGTCGCACATTCGGGTTGCGCGCGATCACGCACAAGCCTCGCTTGCCATGTTCCTGCAGCCGGTGCAGCGACTTCGGCAAGCCAGAAATAGGGCGGGCCGCCTTGCCGCTCGCGTGACTTGGCGGCGACACTCCCATTTGGAGCGATCAATGAAAACTCGCCGGTGATGGGCTTCTCGGCAGCGATGAGGACACGCAATGGCGCGCCCTTCCATGGCGCAACGGGTGACGGCAGAACCGCGATGTCGACGAGGTCCGAGCAGGCCGCAGACGATGTCTGTGCCTTCGCGTTTGCAGAAAAAAGGAAGACGAGTGCCACGCCGACAACGGGCAATATAGCCGTTGCGGCGGCTGAAAATCGGCGCCTTCGGACCATTGACTTGTCCCCCGTGTGGATCAATGGGTAATGGGATGCTTTGGCGGAATCTTGGCGCGATCGACCAGGGAACTGAAGACCTATTAGCCGCAGGGCATAAAGAAATCGCAGCTCAGCGTCCGGCCAGGAAGGCCGCGATCGTGGGATCTTCCCTGAGCCGACGCAAATCGTCTTCGTCAGGCAATTGCGGGCGGTCGCGTTCGACATTGACCATGCAGAGAAAGCCCATCGGCTCCTTGCCCCTCGTGCGAAACTGATGCCACGTCATCGGCGGAATGTGGACCAGATCGAAGGTCTTAACCGCTTTGATCTCATTGCCGACGAGTACATCGGCCGCGCCGCGCAGGATCATCACCCCGTGCACATGCTGGTGGCGTTCCAGGGTGGAATAGCCGCCCGGTGCGACCTCGAAATAGCGCATCTCGCAACGCAAGTCGGGGACATCGAACAGGACCTGACGGGTGATGGATTTGAACGGTGCCGAGCCCTCTTCCTTGTAGGGAAGGAACGGCACGTTTTCCCACCGGTAGTTCGTGAGAAAGGCGCGGAAGGGATCCGCAGTTTTGTTTTCAGGTTTATCCATCGTTGTTACGCAGACTGATGTCGTGCGACGGCTTCGACGAAGGCGGCCGTCTCTTGTGTGATGCGCGCGCCAGCCGCCAGAAGCCCGCCGCCGATAAGGACAATCACGTCATTCCCGTAGAATTGCAGCATTTCAGCGACACGATCGAGTGTCATGCCGCCTGCCGGAACGGGCACAGTAGCAGGGAAATGGCTCCAAGGCGCCAATGCGGCATTGGCCAGGTCCCGGCACTCATTGGGCGAATAGCCGAAACGTCCTCCGTGATTGGGAAACACGGTCGCGTCAGCCCCTAAAAGCCGGAACAGCTTGCCGAGCAGCAGCGGCGGTGCGATGCGCGCCGCGCCTGACATGGATGGGTGCGTCATGAACGCGATGTCGGGATTGTCGCGCACGATGGTGTGGAAGGCTGCCACGCCTGTCACCATCGGCGCGATCAGCACCGCATCGATTCCTTCGCTGCGCGCGATCTCGATTTGGTGACGGAGCTGGTCGAGATTGCCCGAGAGTGACGGCAGGTAGCCGGTCCGCCCGCCATCGCCAGTCCGCGCCTCGCGCACCGCTTCAGCGATGCGCGGTACGCGTTCGGCAAAGGGACTGTAAGCCTGGTCAGCAAGACCGTGATCATCTTTGATGAAATCGAGACCGCCGCGCGCCAGACGTCCGGCCAGTTCGGCGAGATCGCGGGCGCTGGAGCCCTGCGGCTTGAGCGCCGAACAGGTCAGCGCGCGCGTGCCAGCGTCAACGCGGGCGCGCAAGCCGGACAACCCGTGGCGCGGACCGCCAAAGGCTGTCAGCACTGCATCCGGAAAGATCGCGTTTTTAAGCACCACGTCGGGGTGCATCGAGGTATTGCCAAACAGCATATTCAGGAGCTGTCCCGCCTCCAGCCCGGTGCTGGCGACGGCAAGACCGACACGAACCTCGAACGAGCCATCGCCCAGGTCCGTGATGTCCTCCACCCGGCCCAGGATTTCCTCCAGGACCGTGCGGTCGGAAATCGCATCGACAGGCATTTCCACGCTCTGCTCGACGGCAATCGCCTTCGCCCGCGCGGCGATGAGGCTGGCGGTTTCGTTCACACGATAGACTGCCGTGATGCGCTGATCGGTGTGCTTTCCCTGGGGAGCAGGACCAGGCACCAGCTTGTCCGTAGGTGAGGTGTCCAAATTCAGGCGCTCCCGGTTATCGATTCAGCGACCAAAGGTCATCCGATGGTCCGGAATCGCAGCAACCACCGAGCATTGCAAGGATGGCTTCTCGAGAAGACGATTTCGCTGCAACACCTAAGGGCCTTTTAGGCCTTCTGGCAGTGATTCCCCCCGCGCGCGGGGCACCTTGACTTTAGAGAGATGACGAATTACGATATTCATCACAATTAATCGGGCGTGGCCCTCATGAACACGCAAGTCAAAATCAAAGCCGACGACACCCGCGAGCGGATCATCGAGACCGCTTTTACGCTATTCCGCCGGCTTGGCTATGCCAAGACAGCCGTTGCCGACATTGCGTCGGAACTCGGCATGTCGCCGGCCAATATCTACCGTTTCTTCCCGTCCAAGATCGCGATCGTTCAGGCGATCTGCCAGCGTTGCCTCAGCGAGGTGGAAGAAAAGATGTGGGCGGTGGCGCGC